>OJDH01000260.1_pt1 | contig 32446 bp, 31 predicted proteins | sample 1592761 | NCBI WGS metagenome assembly OJDH01 (sample SAMN05416855, study PRJEB24817) | seawater metagenome | isolation source: Sea water | place: Canada:Atlantic | collected 2013-11
TCCTAATGCCTCAACCTATCCCTCACTGACTACTTCAGTAGGCAATTATCAGTATTTAATTGGCCCTGGCGATACCTTGTCAATATTTGTTTGGCGTAATCCCGATATCTCTGGCAGCTTTATTGTTCGTCCAGACGGCAAAGTCACGACCTCTTTGGTAGAAGACATCGAGGTAACTGGGAAAACCCCTTACGTACTTGCTCGAGAATTGGAAGAATCTCTGGGCAAATTTATCAACAGTCCTCGCGTTACAGTGAGCGTAACTCGTTTCGCAGGTCCTCTGAGTGAGCAAGTCCGCGTCATCGGTGAAGCCACTAATCCAAGCGCGATTAATTACACCCAGCAAATGACATTGCTGGATTTAATGATTTCGGTTGGTGGCCTGACAGAATATGCTGCTGGTGATAACGCAAAGTTAATTCGCACGATAAGCGGCAAGCAGCAAACTTTTGGTATTAATATCGACTCGTTGATACGTGACGGCGACATCGCACAAAATATCGATATTTTACCGGGCGACATCATTATTATTCCTGAAGCGTGGTTCTAGGCAATATTTTGAAGGATACGGACATTTAGATGCAAGATTTACATAAAACGATTGAGCTTTTGCTTGATTATCTTAGAGGTGTTTGGGTAAAAAAGCGCTATGTCATGATTTGTTCATGGCTTATTTGCCCTTTAGGTTTCGCCTATGTGGCCTCCATGCCTGACACCTATGAGTCGCAAGCTCGCGTTTACGTTGATACGCGCTCCGTTTTACAACCTTTGCTGCGTGGTTTAGCAGTTCAAACGAATCCACAGCAAGAAATTTCTATGATGGTTAAAACGCTGTTAAGCAGACCTAATCTAGAAATCATTGCTCGTGAGTCTGATTTAGACATTACCGCGCTCACCCCTGGTGATTACGAAAATGTTATTAGCGAACTTGATAGTAATTTAAAACTTAGGGCAGTGGGTCGTGATAACTTATATACTATTTCGTACAGTAATAGCGATCCGCAAATGTCAAAAACAGTCGTGCAGGAGACGCTCGACTTATTTGTGGAAGGTGCCCTCGGCAGCTCGAGAAAAGACTCAGATTCGGCAAGCAGATTCATTGAAGAACAGATCTCTGAGTATGAGGCTAGACTGACCAATGCCGAACAACGCGTTGCTGATTTCAAACGTAAATATGCTACCTTACTTCCAAATAAAGGTTCTTTTTATCAAAACTACACACAGTTAAAAGAGCAAAAAGAGCAAACTGAACTATCGATAAAAGAAACTGAACAGCAAATCAAAGCATTAACTGGTGAGATAAATCAATCCAGTCCACGCGTCGACGGTTTTGCTGTTAAACCTTCCGATTCTAACTCATCTTTATCTACTCGTTTTGATGCCAGAATTAGAAATTTAGAAGAGCGCCTCGATGAATTAAAGCTCAAATACACTGAGCTCCACCCTGATGTAATTGAAGCCAGCTCATTACTTGAGTCGCTTCAAGCATCGAGGCAAGAGGAAATAGACGAGTATTTAGCATCAACCAATGCTGGTGAGAACGGCGGTGGAAGTTTAAACGCATTGTCTACGGAAATTAGAATTGAAATAAGTCGCTTGCAAAGCAATATCGCTTCTTTAGAAGTGCGAAGGGATGACTTTGAGCAAAAAATTGAATCTCTACAACAAAAAATCGATTTAGTACCCCAGGTAGAAGCTGAATATACGGCATTAAATCGGGATTACGGTATTACTAAACGTAAGTACGAAGAACTACTGTCAAGAAGAGAGTCGGCGGATTTGGCACAGAAGGCTGACGTTTCATCTGAAGATGTTCAATTCAGAGTAATTGATCCTCCCCTTGCTCCATTGAGCCCAAGCGGACCAAACCGATTAATTGCTTATACTGCGGTTGTATTGATTGGTTTTGGAGCAGGTCTTGGGATCGCATTTTTAATCAGTCAAATTAATCCAATCCTTATCCGAGGCAGTCAACTGACTACATTAACGTCTTATCCAGTTTTAGGCGTTGTTTCTCATCTAAATGTCAAAGGGATCCGCAAAGTTAATCGAGCTAGAATACTAGTCTTTGTGTTCTCTTCAGGTGTGATTTTAATGTTATATGGCGCCTTGATGGTCACTGAAATAATGAACATCGATGTCATATCGAGGGTATTAGCATGAACACAATAGAGCGCGCTCTATCCAAACAGGAAAAAGACAAGAAGACCAAATCTGGTGATGGTAGTGCTTCACAAGACTCGACGTCAAAAGACGAGATTTTTGCCTCAAACCAAGCAGTTACTCCCAACTCGTCCAAAGAAACATCTAAAACGTTAACCCCCCCTGAGAGCATTGAAATTGACCTGTTCAAAATGGAAGAAAAGGGCTTTGTTTCGACCAGTGCCAAACGTCGACTCATTAATGAAGAATACCGAGCGATAAAACGCAAAATCCTTGATAACGCTTTTGGTCCATTGTCAAAGTCATTGAATAATAGCAATATTATTATGGTAACTAGTTCGAGGCCAGGTGAGGGAAAAACGTTTACTGCGGTTAATTTGGCTTTGAGCATCGCTCTCGAACAAGACAAAACCGTTCTACTCGTGGATGCTGACGTACTTCGCCCTAACGTTATGCGCACTTTAGAACTGCAAAACCAAGATGGATTAATGGAGTATTTGCTCGGTGAAAAGTCTGATATTGCCGAGGTTATGTGTCAAACCAATGTGCCGAATCTGCGCATTATTCCCGCTGGCAAGTCTCATCACCTTTCGACTGAATTACTAGCCAGTGAGAAAATGTATGAAGCAGTACAAGAGTTCGCTAATCGTTATCCGGATCGAGTCGTTATAGTAGATACGCCTCCGTTGTTAGGCATTAATGAGACGGCAATTTTGGCAAACCTAGCGGGTCAAGCGATTGTCGTGGCTGAAGAGCAGTCAACCAAAATTACTGACATACAAGAAGCAGTTGGGCATTTGAACCCTGACATGGCGATCGGTTTTGTAGTAAATAAAGCGCAAAATATTAGAAAAGATGGAACAGGTTACGGCTACTACTATGCAGGAGCAAATTAATGATGCGCATGACAGCGTTTTCCAAACCTAATAAACTTGTAATCGCTATTTCTGTTGCATGTTGGTTTCCTGGTACATTGTTCGCTGCCGACCTCAAATTTATACCTTCTATATCCACCACTGGTTATGTATATGATACGAAAACGGGAGATGAGCCTAGTACAGGCACCGAGGCTGTATCTATTTCTCCTAAGTTAGTTTCTTACTTTACTGGAAAGCGTTCCAACGGTTCTCTCGTAATTGAAAATACAACCGTTGAGCAAAGTAGTAGTGAGCCGAATACGGATAAGAGCTTTACAGAACTTTCATACTCTTCAGGCATTAGCATAATCGAAAATGTCTTGTCTTTATCGCTGGCGGGAAGCCAAAATTATCGAGTTATTGATACCTCGCAAAGCTACATAAGTGACAAAGTTCTCAGTAGCGGTGATCTAAGTAAAGTATCGAGCCATAATGCACAATTAAGCTTTGTCACTCCTAATCCGCGCTATATTGGTTTGGCGGTTCAAAGTGGGTATTCAAAAACAAAGTCAAATGAAACCCTAGGAAGTTTAACCAACCTCAACAGCGAGGGTTACACGGCATCCGCTCAGATATATCAAGGCCGCGGCCTGCAAAGCTTGAGTTTTCTACTCAGCTCTCAATTCAGTGACACTAAGCGTGAAAGCACGAGTGATCTGACGTCAACTTTAACGAGCGCCAACATTGGCTTCAAATTCACCGATGACTACTCATTGATTGTTACCGCGACCGACAGAGAATACGACATTGATGAGAATTCAATCACCACTGCAAATAGACAGAACTTAGATACCACGTCCTACGGCGCGGGCATTCGTTGGCAACCAACGGATGACCGTTTTATCGATATCACTTATAACAATTTGGACGAGGGTGATAATAATAGCCGATATGTAGGATTAAATACCCAATGGGCATTTTCGAAGCGCACTTTTTTGGGTTTTACCTATGATAAAAATTTTTATGGCGATGCTTACGACATGGACTTTGCTTATAAGTTAAAGTCGTTTAAGACCCAAGCTAGCTATTCAGAAAGTGTAACGTCTTATTCAAGATTAAGCATTGTAGATGGGACTAGTAGCTTATTTGTTTGCCCTATTGGCTCTACTGAGTTTGCTGAGTGTTTTCAACCGACATCAATAGAATATGTTTTACAAGCGGGTGAAGAATTTCGCAGCTTGAATAGTTTCACTACGGACATTACCGACGAAACCTTGTTTAGAAAAAGTGGCCAAATTAGCTTCGGTTACAACAAACGTCGTCTCTCAGCCTCTTTAAACCTAAATTATAATAGAACTGAATATCTTGAGTCGGCCAGAGAACAAGACAGTAGAGTCGCTACCTTGAATATTGCATATCAATTGGGCCGCCGTAATGATATCAGCCTTACGACGAGTTATTCGACCATAGATTACAGCGACACTGACCGACAAAATGACGTGTTGAACATCAGAGCTAGTCTCACAAGAGCGCTGAGTAGAGATATGAAACTTACTCTATCTGCACGCTATGTTGACCGAGAAACAGAAGATGACAGTCGAGATATCACCGATTCTCGTCTTACAGCAAGTATCAATTACCGCTTTTAACTAACGTTCAATCCCTTTTTTGTCTCGTTCGAATAGGGATTGCAGCTCTGTTTTATCTTGCTCATTGATATCAATCATTTGCTGAAGGTTTAGGTTTTTAGTGGCGCTAATGTGCACTAATTTCTCATCATGTTTCGCAAAGACACTTACGGTATGAAGTGCTTTCTCCTCATCAAACCCATAAGCCTGTAACAGTTTTTCTGCAGCCTTTAAACCCGCAGGAAAAACTTCCCGCACATAAGTATTTACACCTGCTCTTGCATAATTAACCACACTCATACGATTGTGTGCACGGGCGATAATTTTTATATCAGGGAAGTGATCTCGCACCAAATAGGCTATTTTGAGTGCTTCTTGATCATTATCTATTGCAATAAGTAATACCTTAACTTTACTTATACCTGCCGTACGTAATAAGTCTAGCCGGCTAGCATCTCCATAAAACACTTTACTGCCGAACTTTTTCAGAAACTCAATTTGCTCAGGATCTTTATCAAGCGCGATAAAAGGAATTTTATTTGCCGTTAAGATACGTGCAGATACCTGACCGAAACGCCCAAGTCCCGCTATCAAAACTCTAGGCTCTTTTTCATCTGGCTCAGCATCATAAACGGCTGGGCAATGTTTACTGTTGAACCACACGCTGTGCATTATGACCAGAGGGGATGTCAATGCCATCGAAATCCCCACAATCAAAGTTACTTGCTGAGAGATGAGTGTTTCAATAACCCCCGTTACTTCTGCTTGTGACATCACGACAAAGGCAAATTCGCCGCCTTGTGAAAGTATTAAACCTATTCTTACCGCATCAGTCGTGTTTTGCTTTGTCATTTTTAAAATGGTGAAAATTACGCCGCCTTTCACCAGCACAAGTACCACACTCGCCCCTAGGATAAACACAGGTTCTGAGACCAAAAGCGCTAAATTTAAGTTCATCCCTATCGCGATGAAAAACAATCCTAGAAATAGCCCTTTAAAGGGTGCTATTTCCGTTTCAAGTTGATGTTTAAAGCTTGAGTTAGCCAGTAAAATACCCGCAACGAAGGCCCCCATCCCCATTGAAAGTCCAGCCTCCTGCATACCCAGCGCCGTGGCAATAACAATTAATAAGGCCGATGCCGTCATCACCTCAGAATTGCCATACAATGAAATCATGCTCAAGCATGGGTTTATTAAGAAGCGCCCTACCACCAGCACCGCACACAGAGCTAATACACTTACCCACCAAGCTGGCCCCGTCGCTACCTCGCCTGAGGAAAGGCTAGCAACAAGTAATAGAATCGGAATAACGGCTACATCTTGCATAAGCAAGATTGAAAAGCCCTGTTGACCAGGCGGCGTCTTTAATACTCTATGCTCTTCCATTAGCTGCACAGCGAACGCTGTAGAAGAAAGCGCTACAGATAAACCAACCACCAATGAGGTGACTGGTGATAAAGAAAGAATGAAAGAGCACATCAAGGCGATAAAGGTGGCACTGAAAATAAGCTGTGAGCCGCCAGTTAGCGTTATTTTTTTACGCATTTCCCAAAGCTGTTTGGGATCTAGCTCTAAACCAATAATGAAAAGTAGAAAAACTACACCTAACTCAGCAACGTGCAATATAGTCTGCGGATCATTGACCCAATCCATGACCGACGGCCCAATTACGACGCCCGCCACAAGATACCCTAAGATAGCGCCTAACTTTAACTTTCTAAAAATAGGAACGGCCACCACAGCTGCCACCAAAAATACTACTGCCGACCCCATTAAACTCATTAAATTGCCCAGAAATTGTTATACAGCCATGATCATATCAGAGCCTAAGCATTTAACACATCAGCTCAGCCACGCCTTTGTTGTCTCTCTGGTACGATTCCGCATGCTTTTTTACCGGTACTGCTATACTTCACAGGTTAACAAGCGGTCAATAAACACTCTGGAGAAACCTATGTTTAGACATTACTATATAACTGATGATTTAGGAGATTTAGAACAAGTTGAAAGGGAACTAGTAGACAACGGCTTGACGGTACCTCAATTTCACGTACTCAGTGAAAATGACGCCGAGTTAGAAAAACATCATTTACATGCAATAGAATCCGTTTTAAAGAAAGACGTTGTTCACTCCACTCAGTTAGGGGCCGTTATAGGCATTATCGGCGCATTCCTCATTTTATTAGTGGCGTATATATTTAATTGGCATATGACGGCTGTAGGCTGGATCCCATTTGGTTTTTGCGCGGTGGTCGTTTTAGGGTTCTGTACGTGGGAAGGCGGCTTAATAGGCATTCAAACACCTAATTACCAATTTAAGCGTTTCCAGCAACTACTTGGGCAAGGCATGCATGTCTTTTTCGTTGATATCACCGCTGAGCAAGAATCTGTGTTGCAAGAGGTAACGAGTCAGCACCCCAGTTTGCGATACGCGGGTGCTGGCGAAGCCACACCAAGCTGGGTTGTTAATGGGCAACACAAGTTTAACCAAGCGATGAAGGCTATGCCGTAACAATACAAATTGATATTCGCTACTTCACAATACTTTAATGTCGCAGCATACCTTATCGCTGCGGCATTTTTACCAATAAACCCAAAGCTTAAACGACAACTTTACTAATCGTACGTTTAACGAACTGCCACTAAAGATACACATTTAAACAATACTTGAATTCGTCCCTCCATTGAAAAATGCTCGCTGATGCCTTTTAATGACATTCCCGCATTCAAAAGGAATTTACGATATGGCTCCCTACTCTCGATTTTTACTACTTTCACTATTCTTGCTTAATCTAACAACTTCACTTTTTGCATCTGCGCAGACCACACAGGCTTCACAAAAAGCAACTCAACAAGCTGTCATTCAAACTTCTGTGGGAAACATAGAAATTGCACTATTTACGCAAAAAGCACCTGTTACTGTAGCTAATTTCATTGCATATATTCAACAATCAGCATTCACGGGAGGCGAATTTTACCGCGTTGTAGGCCCTGATAACGACCAAGGCTCACCACCAATATCGGTTATCCAAGGGCGCACTAATCCACAGTTTGAGGACTTCCCTCCTATTATGCTTGAAACCACTAAACTCAGCGGAATAAACCACACAGACGGAACCTTATCGATGGCCAGAGGTGGCCCCAACACCGCAACTCAACAATTCTTCATTTGTGTGGGGGAGCAGCCTTCTCTCGATTATGGCGGCGCTAGGAATCCTGATGGTCAAGGTTTTGCTGCATTTGGAAGAGTGATGGCAGGAATGGATATTGTTAGCAAAATACAACGTAATCGACATTCTAAAGTTGTTGAAGATCCCTACATTAAAAACCAGATCTTAGCCGAACCTATCAAAATAATAGCCATAACGTTGACCGACTAACATGGCGAACTAGATAGCTAACTTGACGATCAGCGCCTCTGTAACGTTTCAGTTGGTGTCACCAAAAGCTCAAAAGAGTTGAGATACGTAGCCAATTCTAGCTAAAGGCCGGTAATTGATCCCAAACACAATAACAACAGTAAGACTTTGACTCCCTGAATAATGGCATCGGCAATAACGTCTTCGTCATAACCAATAGGAAAATGTATGTTTGGCTTTTTAAAATCGTCACCGTTAAAGAAAATGAAAAAACAATACGACCAGAAACTCGAACAAGCCATGTTAGCCCAGCGCAAAGGTGATATACGCAGCTATTCAATGTTGACCGCAGAAGCTGAAGCTCTGTGGAGCGAAATCGAAACGCTTGAAAAAAACGAAACTCGTTAATTAAGCACGCCCCAAGTTACAGTATTGTCTATGTATGCTTGTGTCGATGTAATGATGCAGTTAACTCAGGCGTTATTTTTATGGATGGGTATAAGCTACCAAAACAATGACATGACATGACAAAAATAAAATTCTTGGGCGACTCAAATTACTCCCTATGAAACAACACCCGCAGCCCTATATAGTTGTAAATGCACATCCACTAAGGCGTCTATATCTCGCTGATATCCGCCCCCTATCACCGCGGCTACGGGTACACCGTATTTCTCACACGCTTCAAACACCATGCAATCGCGGGCGTACACACCGGGAGTCGAAATATGCAAATGCCCCAAATCATCGTTAATGTGAATATCCACACCAGCATCGTATATCACTGCATCAGGCTGAAACGTGCTAAATACTTGATGCAAGGCGCGCTCAACCACAGTTAAATATTCATCATCTGCGGCTCCCTTCGCTAAAGGAAAGTCCAAGTCAGAAACCTGCTTACGGTGGGGAAAGTTCTTTTCTCCGTGAATGGATACCGTGAAAACACGCTTATTATTGGAAGCGAGCTTGGCCGTTCCATCCCCTTGATGAACATCACAGTCAAAGATCAGTACTTTTCTTATAGTGGACGTTTGCAACATATTCAGCGCGGCTAAATACAAATCATTGAACAAGCAGAAACCTGAACCAAAATTTGCGAACGCATGATGATACCCACCGGTTAAATTCAACGCTTTACCGTGCTCAAGGGCAAGTGAGGAGGTTAAAACCGTCCCCCCGACTGCCGTAAGCGAACGCGCTATCAGCTGCTCAGACCAAGGGAAACCGATCCTACGCATGGCTTTAGGGTCCAGCATTCCTTGGGTAAGGTCATTCACATAGTCAGGGCTGTAAACACGGTTTAACTGGCTAGGCGTGAGCGCGTGCGGCTGGTGAAATTGGCCTTGGGGGATACCTAAGCTGATAAGTTTATCGTAAATTGCTTGATACTTTTCAATCGGAAAGCGATGTTTAAAGGGTAAATCTAGCTGACTGTAAATGGGGTGGAAAACTAAAGGTGTCGACAAAAGATGGCTCTCATTCATATACTTAGCTTCAGTACGACATATAGACCAAAGCGTTATTCAGCTTATTGTCTCGTCGGCTTTCCTTCGCTGCAAGGCATATTTATTTCCTAAGGAGTTATCTTGTTAGTTACCTTAACCCCGCTGCAAGCGCGCGTAATCGGTGTACTACTTGAAAAAGAAGTCACCACACCTGAGCAATACCCGCTTTCATTGAACAGTATCACCACCGCCTGTAATCAAAAAAGTAACCGTGAGCCGGTAATGGAGCTTACCGAGCTTGAAGTGCAAAACACCCTTGATGAGCTGCGCGCAAAAAATATGATATTTGAGCAAAGCGGCAGTCGAGCCACACGCTATAAACATCGTTTTTGTAATACGGAATTCAGCGATTTACAGCTCACGCCACAGCAATTGGCCATCATTTGCGTGATGTTATTACGCGGTCCGCAAACACCGGGAGAGCTGCGCACCCGTGCCCAGCGTATGGCTGGTTTTACTCATGTGGATGAAGTCGAAAAAGCCCTAAATGAATTAATGGATGTAAACGGCGAGCAGCTAGTGGTGCGCCTTGAACGAGAGCCAGGTAAACGGGAATCACGCTACGCTCAGCAATTTTACAAGGACACCAATGAAGCCATTAGCCACGAACCTGCAACAGCGAGTAAAAGCAGTCAACCTAGCACCTCGAACACCACGGCCGCGACCAACAATACCTCTCAAGAAGCACGCATCAGCGCCCTTGAAGATACCGTTACTGAGTTACGTGATGAACTGCAAAAGCTCAAGCAAACCTTAGATGATTTAACCCGTTAAGAGGTCCATTGGTATTAAGTATTAAATGTATGTTTTATTGTATCGATGGCAACCAGCGAGCTTTCGTTGATGGAGTCCATAGGTAATAGCCGTGATTTAGGCCATCGGCGATAGCTATGTTTCATGATTTTTTGGCACCTTTTATAATGTCGTAAAGCTCAGGTCGGTGCTTGGCAATTTCTTCTTCTGTTAGGCCTTCTAACGAGTGCGGGTATTTTAACCAGCTCTCAGTGGCGTGCAGATAGTAGTCGGGAACCATATCGGTTTTGTTACGGGTAGGTTTGAAGTAAGGCACAGCGACGCGAATTTCACTAGGGGCGTTGAGACGTGTTTTTTCTTTGAGGTGATTGATAACCGCTTGAATAGTCAACCCCGTATCGAAAACGTCATCAACAATAAGCAATCGATCTTCTGCTCTAATGTTTTTAATGAGATAGTTCATCCCATGAACGCGCACCTCTTTAGCCCGACCATCGATACCGCTATAGGAAGATGTGCGTATCGCAATGTGATCGCTCTCAATACCTTGGTATTGCAGAATCTCTTGCACCGCAACGCCAATGGGCGTGCCACCGCGCCAGATAGCGATGATATAATTGGGTTTGAAACCATCGTTAAATACTTTGGCTCCGAGGCTAAAGGAGTCTATTAGCAGATCTTGCGCGCTGAGGTAAGTTTTTTCAGACATAATAGGCTTAACACAAACTTGGTAAATAAGTGATTGAACGCTTATTGTACGCGATCTTCATAGAGCGTTGAGTAGTTTATTGACTTTTGGCAGTCGGTAACACAGATCAACTGGCGTGGTATTAGCCGCGATGTTAAGGACAAAGGTATGGAAAAAACATTTATTAGCGAAGATGCCCTGATCCAAGACTCATTTAGACTAGGGGTAAAAATATTCAATAGCGGCTATCGTCCCGACTTTGTGGTGGGTATTTGGCGTGGCGGCAGCACTGTCGGCATCTATGTGCAGGAATGCCTGCAGTATTTAGGCGTTGAAACTGACCATATTTCAATTCGTACCTCCTATCAGGGTCAACCTGCTTATCAACAGATGATTGATAGCGAACAAGGCATTAAAGTGCATGGCCTGCAGTACTTGTTAGAGAACCTCAATCAAGATGATAAATTGCTGATTGTTGATGACGTATACAGCTCAGGCTTGAGTATTAAGGCGGTGCTTGACCAATTATCATCGCGAGCTAAGCGCAATATGCCCAAAGATTTCAAAGTAGCGGTGCCTTGGTTTAAGCCCGCCAAAAATCGTACTGACAGGGTGCCTGACTATTATATTAATACCTCAGATAAATGGTTGATATTACCCTATGAAATGGTGGGATTGACTCAACAGGAAATTATCGACAACAAGCCCGGTTTGCAAGCCGTTATGGATTCTATTGCCCCTAGCTTATAGCCGAAAGCGGTTATAGATGTGAGCCCTGCATGCATGTCGCAAGCGGGGCTACTGGAGATGCGAGGCCCATTCAACGCTAGCGCGCGTCAAGAAACTCCGCTAAGCCCTGTTTCGATATTTTAACCGCTTCTAACGGTTTTAAATCGTTAGGATATTCTTCTTGCTCAACCACTAACCAGCGTGTTCCGCCGACTGTCATATTGGCTTCAATTAGGTTCGGCCAATCTATGGTGTCTTGACCAATTAACGGCAGCTTACCCTCTGCATCATCGGGTAGTTTGACCTTGTAATGAGTGGTAAAAGTGCGGCCAGGGTAGCGCTTAACATATTCAATGGGATCTTTGCCGGCATAGGTCGTCCAGCCCACATCTTGCTGTAAAATGACGTTTTCATGTGTGTTTTGCGCAATGTAATCCCAGTAGGTACTTTGCTCATAATCATCAAACTCTTTTTCGTGATTGTGATAACCAATCTTCATCTCTTGTGGGGCTAGCTTTTCAGATAACCGATTCAAATCGGCAACGACCTCTTTAACATGCTGCGGGTCAAATGCACGCGCATCATAGGGTACAATCAAGCTATCACAGCCAATAGCTTGATAAAACGCCACTGTGTCAGCAAATTGCTGTTCGCTTAGCTTTTCAAACGGAATATGCGCGCCGCTGACGCTAAGCCCAAGTCCATCAAGAAACACCTTGAGCGCCTCGGGGTTGTCAGAATATTCACCGAATTCGCCGGCGAATTCCACTCCATCAAACCCCATGTCAGCCAATATGGTGAGGGTTCCTTCGAAATCACGCTTCACTTCATCTTTTACCGACCATAACTGCACACTCACTTGAGGTTCGATGTCTGAAACTTTCTTGGCGCTTTTCTGATTTTCATTTTGCTCACAACCACTTAGCATTATGGTGATAACGATGGCACTCATTATCATGGCGACTCGTGATGTGAAATTTGCTAATGTCATTTCTATTCCCTTCTATATTTTGCATTCTGCATGATTTTTTACGTTGCAAAAAACTAAATGCGCCCTTGCTGCATTTCCGTAACTGCGTAATCCACGGCTCTTGCCGTGAGCGCCATAAACGTTAACGACGGATTTTGCACTGCTGAGCTGCTAAAGCTCGCCCCATCGGTAACAAATAGATTGTTTATATCGTGGGTTTGATTGAATTGATTTAATACTGAATCTTTGGGATCGCGTCCCATTCTAGCCGTACCTAACTCATGTATAGCAAGTCCGGGAGGGCCTTGATTCACATAACTGTAGATATTTTCAACACCAGCTACCTGCAGCATTTCTTCGGCGGTCTTAGCGGCGTCTTTCATCATGTCTGATTCATTATCAGACCAGCGACAGTTTATTTCTAACTGAGGAATACCCCACTTGTCTTTTAACGAATTATGCAGCTTCACGGTGTTTTCATACCGCGGCAGCATTTCCCCTTGTGCGTGTAAACCAAATCTCCATTTACCTGCTTGCGTCATCTTGTGCTTAAAGTCTGCACCGAACCCTTTGGTTGAGGCGTGCTGCTGCCAACCTTCCCGATAGGCATCGCCGACCAAAGCATAGCCGCGTAAGTAATTCTTTTTGGCGCGCTTTGGTTCATATTGAAAATTAGGAATAAGAACACCTCCAGGCCTGCGCCCTTTGTAATATTCCTCTTCATAGCCTGGCACATCGCCTGATGCACCTGCATTGTAGTTATGATCCATTAAATAATGGCCCAGCACGCCAGAACTATTAGCAATGCCATCAGGGAAAGTACGAGAAGTAGAGTTGAGCATAATCTGCGTGCTACCCAGCGTTGATGCGCACAAGAATACGACCCTTGCGTAATATTCCCGTTCAGCGAGGGTGTCATTATCAATCACGCGCACTCCTTTCACTTGTTTGCTTTGCTCGTCATAAATCAAGCTATGCACCACGCTGTTAGGCGCAATATGTAGGTTTCCGGTTGCAGCAGCGGCGGGTAATGTGGAGCTTTGCGTGGAGAAGTACGCGCCAAATGAGCAGCCCTTTTGACATTCATTACGCGCTTGGCACTGCACCCGCCCCTGATCAATATGCAGCTGGGTGGGTTGCGTTAAATGTGCCATACGCCCCATGATCATCTTGCGATCAGGAAAGGCTTTTTCTATCGCCGCTTTTATGTCTCGCTCCGGCTTGGTCATCTCAAAAGGTGGTAGAAATTCGCTATCGGGCAACTGCTCTAGTCCCTCTTTAGCGCCACTTATACCTGCGTGGCGCTCTACGTGGCTGTACCACTTTTCAAGATCAGCATAGCGAATGGGCCAATCATTACCATGGCCATCTAAACTATTGGCGGCAAAATCATGATCACTTAAACGATAAGACATGCGATGCCACAACAAGGATTTCCCCCCCAACTGATTCGCCCTGATCCACGTAAACCTTGTGTCACCTGTAGTGGTGTAAGGTAAGTCACGGTCGTTTCCAAAAAAGTGTTTAGTCGCATCGTTAAAGGCATAGCACTGCTTTTGAATACGGTAGCGCTGTTCAAGTAAAATATTGTCGACTTTGCCACGCATTGGCTTGTCCCACTGAGGCACACCTTCACCGATATAATCCTTTCTGTGTTCTACCAAACGGCCGCGCTCAATCATCAGCGTTTTCAAGCCACGCTCGCAAAACTCTTTTGCCGCCCAGCCCCCCGACAAACCTGAGCCTATAACGATGGCGTCGTAGGTCTCATCTGTGTCTTTTACGTAAACTTGCTCACTCATTACTTTATCCTATTTTCAATGCGTTACTGTGGCTCTATATATGCTCGGGGCGTTTGGTTGGCTTATAGCGAATATCCCAATCACATGCCACCTGACCACAATTTGCCTACTGAAGAGTAAGGTATCGAACCTGTAAACCCGCCAGGTACAGGTAGGTAAGCTAACTCCTGAGTGGCGCCTACCTCAGAGGTGAAGTAGCCAAATACAATCATCTGCTTTAAAAATGCAAAGTGTTCCGCGTCATCTTGACCGAACTCGTTTTCAGCTTCCTCGATTGAGGTTAATAAGGAGAGTTGTTCAGATTCACTTGAATCACTAAAGGCAGTGCCAAATCGCTTTATTGCAGCAGACTCTATCCGTTTTAGCAGTTCAACCACTTGAATCTGTTGCCAATTTGCGTGACAACGCACCAATTGGTTGTCAATAAAACCATGAGTATCAACGTCTCCCGCACCAGCAGTACCCGTTTTAGGGATCACCAATTGGCAGATATCCCGTAACTGCTGCAGCTGTTTCTGGGTAAACAAGCGCCCAGACGACTGCCAGCTTTGGTTATTACTTTGATAAGCCATGGCGACGCTCATTGCATTGCCGCCAAGTAGTTTTTCAGCGCCTGCAGCCCCGATTAGTGCACCTAATCCCAAAAGAAACGAGCGCTTCTTTGGGCTTTCAATGCGAGTGCCTTTATCGTCTAACTGATTGGCATCTTGTGATGTCTCATCCATAACGCGTGTTGATAATTTTTCCATAGGAATCGCCTTTACCTTCAAAATTGTATTCAGCCGCTGTGAACTTGTTTAACACCAGAATCTGTTAATTAAAGCGACTATTGCCCGTTAACCCAAGCCTTTCTCTTAGCTAAGTGATTAATTCTACGTATTAGTTCAAACCAATATTAGATAAGCTCAGCCAAAGAGAAATAAAGTTAATTAATTGTTAAATATTGTAAGGGCTATAAGTGAAATGTAGATAAAGTAAAATCGGATGAAACTAGGATAAAATCAGCGTTTTAAAAGAGACATTGAGAGTTTAAATAGCTATAACGTTAGTAACCGATAGACTTTATGACTATACAGTGTACGTTTATCTACCTATATTAAGGCTTCTAGAATATTCGACACGAGCACGCCATTCACCATGACGACACACCACATAAGCAGTGAACAAAGCGCGCAATTTATTCAGCGCTGCAATATTAGTCAGCTGTTATCTATGTTTGATCTGCTACCGGACATTCTGTTTTGGATAAAAGACACCCATAGTCGATTAATACACGCCAACCAATGCTTTTTAGAGCACGTGGGTATTCACACACTTGAACAAGCACTTGGTCAGACCGATGCCGATTTTGCCCCAAGGCATATTGCCAAACAGTTTTTAAATGATGACCAGCGGGTGGTAAAAGGAGAAACAGTAACGGAACGCCTAGAAATGAATGTGCTTGAATCCGGTGAGGTGTGCTGGTTCACCACATCAAAACGCCCACTTTATGACGCTAAAGGCACCATCATCGGCTCGTATGGGACGTCACGCCATTTAGAAAAAACCTCAGTGGCGCTGAACAGCATGGACGCTCTCAAAACCCCTATGAGCCATATTCGCCAGCACTATATGCAAAACTTGTCTATGCAAGAGCTAGCATCTTTATCGCATCTGTCGATAAGCGCCCTTGAGAGACGATTCAAAAAGTACTTAGGGCTCACCCCACGGCACTACATTATTCAAGTCAGATTAGAGAATGCGAGGCGCTTATTAGTGGAAACCACCCTACCCATAAACGTGATTGCCGCAGAAGTAGGCTTTCAAGATGCCAGTTATTTTAGCCGTAAGTTTTACCAACTATTTGAAACAAAACCTTCGGAGTTTAGACAAAGTTATCAGTAAGCTTGCGCTTACATAGGATATAAAAAAAGCGCTACATATTGCCCCGTAGCGCTTGATCTTTGTTTAGCTTTAAACCGCTAGTCTATATAACTAGTCTGTTTAGCCACTACAACAAAATACGTGACTTAATCGTGCCATCAATCAAGTTAAGCTGTTCTAACGCTTCATCTGCATCGTCAGTTTCAACATCAATCACCACGTAACCAATGATGTCATCGGTCTGCAGATACTGAGCCGCGATGTTGATATTCTTTTCTGCGAACGCTTGGTTAATCTGGGTTAACACACCCGGCGCATTTTTATGAATATGCAACAAACGTGAACGGTCCGCGTGAGAAGGCAAGGATACTTCAGGGAAGTTAACCGCCGACAAGGTCGAGCCGTTGTCGCTGTATTTAGCGAGCTTACCTGCCACTTCGATACCAATATTCTGCTGCGCTTCTTGAGTACTGCCGCCCACATGCGGGGTTAAAATCACATTGTCGAATTTACGCAGGGGAGACTCGAACTCTTCTTTGTTTGACTTAGGCTCAACAGGGAATACGTCAATGGCCGCGCCACTTAGCTTACCCGCTTCAAGTACGTCAACCAACGCAGCGATATCAATCACAGTGCCTCGTGCCGCGTTGATAAGAATAGCGCCTTGCTTCATCCACGATAACTCGGTCGCGCCAATCATGTTTTGAGTCTGTGCGGTTTCAGGTACATGCAAGCTCACTACATCAGAGGTGCTCATCAATTCTTTCATCGATTTGACTTGCGTCGAGTTACCCAATACAAGCTTATCTTCAATATCGAAAAACTGAACGCGCATACCCAAATGCTCAGCCAAAATGCTCAGCTGGGTACCAATGTGGCCGTAGCCAATTATGCCTAACGTTTTGCCACGGGCTTCAAACGAGCCATTTGCACTCTTGTCCCACTCGCCGCGATGGGCTTTTGCGTTGCGCTCAGGCACACCGCGTAATAATAAAATCAGTTGACCTAGTACCAACTCAGCCACTGAACGCGTATTCGAGAATGGCGCGTTAAAAACCGGAATACCGCGCTTCTGGGTAGCTTTCAGATCAACTTGGTTAGTACCAATACAGAAACACCCAACCGCAACCAATTTGTTCGCCGCTGCGATAACTGCTTCGGTTAGCTGAGTACGTGAGCGAATACCGATGAAATGTACATCTTTAATTTTTTCAATTAATTCGTCTTCAGGTAACGACGTTTTCAAGTACTCAATATTCTCATAACCATTTGCTTTCAGTGTATCCAAGCTGCTCTGGTGTAAACCTTCGAGAAGTAAAATTTTAATCTTGTCTTTTTGAAGCGAAACTTTGCTCATTGCGGTATCCAAGTTGATGAAGAATAAGAAGACATCTGGACGTCTATTTGCCAACGCAAAAGTAGCAGAAATCCGCCTTATAAGGAAGCAGATCTCTTAAAAACAATGATAAATAATGAACATAAGTCAGACGTTATTTAACCAAAATAGATTTCACCACTTGCTCTAAACGAGGATCATTTGGATCAGACAGCCGAGTCGCCACCACCACCTGCCCTTTCGCATTGATAAAAAAGGTAGTCGGCGTGCCGCGCACATAGAATTTATCCATGGCAACTTGGTCGCCATTAACCAAAGTTTTGAATGACATACCTCGTGCATTTAGCGCTTCTTGTGGCTTGGCGTCTTCATCTTCTCGCAAGCTAATAGCAATCATCTGTAGGCCCTGCTCTTGGTATTTTACATAGAGACGCTCTAGCTCGGGCTGCAACTTTTTGCAATACGGGCACCACGTCGCCCAGAAATGAATAATCAGTGGCTTACCCGCAAAATCTGTTGAAGACACTTGATTGCTGTCGGCATCTTGTAGGCTCCAGTTAGGTGCCATTGTAAGCGGTACTTCTGACGGTGCACTTTTTTGCCCCGGCTTTGACTTTGGCTCTGGCACTGGCACTGGCTCAGCTGCATAGGTCAACGGTAAGGTAAACATCATAAGCAGTAGAACACACAAAACCGCGCTCGCCCGTAAAAGAAATGCACTGTTGGTTTGCTGTACGTCTTTTTGCAGGATCTGTTGTTGCTGGGTGTTCTTTTGTGGGGTACTCGTTTGCTGAATGTTATTTGAAGTCAGGGATATAATCGCGTTTTGCATTAGGCTTCCTCATTAACGTTGATGTAAACAAGAAAGCCAACCGGCCATTATACTTTCGTCACGTGATGATGTTTTATGCGTTTTCTTAACGCTATGGTCTTTAACTGCAACTAAACGGAACATTAAGAATAAGATTGCTCCGCCCAACTCTCAAAAATGAGACAGGCAGACGCGCTATCAATCTTCTGCTTATCGAGCTTTTTAAAACCGCCCATTTCAAACAAACGCGCTTTGGCATCGACGGTGGTCAAGCGCTCATCTACAGTTTCAACTGGGACTCTGTACTTCGCGCTTAATCGATTGCCAAACTTTTTCGCTGCAAATGTTACCTGCTGAAAGGTGCCATCCATATTCAAGGGTAAGCCCACAATAGCTAAGTCAGGTTGCCACTGCTCGAACACCTTCGCGACAACGTCCCAATTAGGTATCCCATCAACGGCTTTAATCGCATCTAATGGTGAAGCCGTGCCCGTCACCTCTTGGCCCACAGCAACGCCAATACTCTTAGTGCCAAAATCAAATGCGAGAACGGTACGCTGTCCAGTTTTTGCCATAGTTACGCTCTAATGGGTAAGTAAAGCGGCACACTCGCACCGCTATATGTTTGAAGAGGTTGTCATTTTGGCCAATACAGGCCTATGCATTACCTGCGGTGGGGGCTATCTGCCAAGTATCGATACCAAGCTTATGTACGGCCGCTTCCCATTTTTTATGGATAGGCGTGTCAAATAATAATTCAGTATCAGCTTCAACCATTAACCATGAGTTGGCGCGGATTTCCTCTTCCAGTTGCCCAGCTGACCAACCTGCGTAGCCCAGGGTGACAATAGACTTCTCAGGTGCTTCGCTGTTGCCCAGTGACGACAAAATATCTTTTGAAGTGGTGACCATGATCTCTGACGTCAAGGCTAAACTGGCACTCCATCCTGGTTGGGTGGTATGCAAAATAAAACCACGATCCTGACTCACTGGCCCGCCCGCTAATACAATATTTTCGGCCTTTTCATCATCCACTATGGCCTCTTTATCAGTCTGGTTAATGAGCTCTTTCAAACTCATGCCTGCAGGCTGATTGATCACTAGCCCCATAGCGCCCTGCTCGTTGTGCTCACAGATGTAAGTCACCGAGCGGGAAAAGTACGGATCTTCCATGCTGGGCATCGCAATCAGCAGATAGTTTTGAAAGCTATTCATCTTGTTATCACTCGTAGTGGCTAACATATTATTGGCTATCTCGGGAACTAAGACGGTTCTCGATTGCGTCAAACAACATGCCAATAATATCAATCGGGAAGGCAGCTTCAATTTCACGCACGCACGTTGGGCTGGTTACATTAATTTCGGTAATGCGGTCACCAATAACGTCTAAACCGACAAAAATTAACCCTTTCTCGACCAATAAAGGCGCGATGGTGTTGGCCAGCTTCAAGTCACTTTCAGATAAGGGTTGCGCACGACCCGTGCCACCAGCCGCCAAGTTACCGCGGGTTTCACCTTTTTGTGGTAAACGCGCTAAGGCGTATGGCACAACTTGACCGTCTACGATCAAAATACGCTTGTCACCATCTTTGATCTCAGGCAAATAACGTTGAAACATAGCGTACTGTGTGCCCAATTGAGTCAAGGTTTCAATAATAACGCCTAGGTTATTACCGTCAGGTTTAACACGGTAAATCGACGTACCACCCATGCCATCAAGTGGCTTACAAATCACGTCTTGATGCTGTGCATGAAATTCACGAATAAGCTTTGAACTTCGCGTTACCAAGGTATCGGGGATCAATTCTGGGAACCAAGAAGTAAATAGCTTTTCGTTAAAGTCGCGCAAGCTTTGCGCCTTATTCACCACCAACGTACCGGTTTGCTCAGCCAATTCGAACATCTGCGTGGCGTACAAGAACTCACCATCAAACGGCGGATCTTTGCGCATTAAAATAACGTCAAGCTCGCCTAAGCCGCGATTTTCTTCGTCTTGCAACTCAAACCAATTACTTGAATCTTCCTGCACGGTTAACCTGCGCATCTGCGCCATGGGTTTGCCGTTATTTAGGTACAAGTCACCCATTTCCATATAAAAAATTTCATAGCCACGGGCTTGTGCACCCAACAGCATCGCAAAGCTAGTGTCTTTCTTAATGTTGATCGATCCAATCGGATCCATTACTACGCCAAGTTTAATGGTCAAGGTCAGTCCTTAAAACGTTAGAAGGCAATCGAGAATAGGAGTTGCCATAGATTAAGCTAATTTTGAGGTAATTATCGTAATTTCAAGTACGAGATAAACATACAGACAGGATTTTTAGGTTTTAGCTTACAGCGAGTAAGCAATATATTGTCAGCAAGTCAGAACATAGAACCCGAGACTCTCTGTGCACCACCTAACTAAGCGAGAAAATGAAAGAGATTTATGTCGCTCCTCATTGCGGTCGTAGTTCGTCAATACTGAATTTGTACTTTCGGCCCACTTTCACCTGAATATTATTACTCAATTGTGCCACGTACTCTCCGTTTGAGTTCGGGGTTAACGTCGATAACTTTGCAATATTGATGATGGCTGAGCGGCTAACGCGAGGAAAATGCGCGCTATCAAGCTCTTGCTCAAATTGCTTTAGGGTTTTGCGAATAATGTGGGTGTCATTGGTGGTATGCACACACATATAATCCCCCGCTGCTTCTATCCATACAATGTCGTCTAACTTCACCCGGATCCACACGGAACCACTTTTAAGGGATATGACTTGCTGTAACTCGTGTAACTCGTGCGAGCTAGATAACTCGTTGCTTACCTCCAGACTATGAATAAAACTGTCTATGGAATTACCGGTCTTACGACTCAGTAACCTTCCTAGTTTTTCATGCTGGCGCACGACTTGGGTGACATCACAGGCACTGGATAACTTTTCGATACACTCTTTTAATCGTTCGTCGGAAAATGGCTTGAGCAAATAATCAGAGGCTTGAAAGTCGAAGGCGTTTACGGCGAATTCACGAAAGGCAGTGACAAAAACGATCGTTGCAGGGTTTCCTTCTAAACGCAGTTGTTCCGCTAATTCCAAACCTGTTTTACCGGGCATTTCGATATCTAGGAATATAACATCAGGTTGCTTAACGCTGATTGCATCGTACGCTTGGCTCGCATTGTTACAACACCCCAACACTGTGACGTATTCATACTCAGCTAAACGCAGCGCTAGCCCTTCTCTTGCAAGGGGCTCATCATCCACCACTAAAACTGAAAGAACGCTCATGCGGGCAGCTCAGCAGGCAAAACAATGTTCACAACGCACCCTGTAAGCGTGCTTTTGTGAATAGAAAATTGATGATTTTCGGCATAAAGTACCTGCAAACGTTCCACTACGTTTTTCAAACCGACTCCGCCTTGTTGGCTTTCTTTGCGCAATTGTTCCTTTGATGAAGGGATACTATCTGAATTAGGGCCGTTATCTGCAACCGTAAGATGTAACAAGTTATTGTGAATTTTAGCGCTGACTTCAATAACCCCTCCGGTCTCCATCTGCGCAATCGCGAACTTGATAGCATTCTCCACTAAGGGCTGTAGCAACAAGCCGGGTACCAGTAGGTTTTCGGCGGCTACATCAATATTAAATTTAACATTGAGCCTCTCAGCAAAGCGCGTTTTCTCTATATCCAGATAAAGCATTAAAGCTTTTATCTCATCATTCAGACGGATTTTCTGCTCAGGGTCGTTATCCAGGGAAAAACGTAAAAAGGTCGCTAAGCGCGCTAACATTCCGTTTGCAGTCGTTTTATCTCCGCGTAAAACCAACGTCGAAATAGCGTTCAATGTGTTGAATAAAAAATGCGGATTAATTTGATAACGCAGCATTTTTATTTGTGCCACGTGAGACAAACGGATAGCTTCTAAATGCAGTTGCTTTTCGTATAATAATTTAAAATGGTAATTGATCCCAAAATACAGGCAACTCCATACCATTATCATAAAAAAAGAATAGGTGATGGTTAAAAATAGCTCACCTATATGAAAATCATTAGGGTGATTCCCCCGGTACAAATCATACACCGTTATATTATCGAAAAAGTACATCAGCAGCAGGTTTTTAATGGGCGTCCAAATTGCGGCAATCAGCATGCAAACAGTAATAATCACTATCAATACTTGTAGTGGTGCACCTTTGGATAAATGCCCATAAATATAACGCAGCGGCCAAGTTAGAAGCCCCCCAACTAGCCCTGAGAACAAAAGAGGAAATAGAATCAAGTAGTTAGCATTCGCCGCCGAAGAGTTAAATGCCGCATACTCAATGGTAAAAATCAGCACATAAAACGACCAGCCTAGTAAGTGTAATTTCCAGAAACTAGGTTTTGTTTCACCTACTTCGCCAAAGGCTTGGCGAAAACTCAAGATACTTTTGCTTTGAAATACGACTGACTATTCAGCATCGACGCCCAATGCAGACAATAGCTGCGCCTTATATGATTGACCAATTTTGACCTCGTCGCCATTGTCTAATTGAAGTAACGAAAAGCGACCTAACTCACTATTGAGAGAGTGAACATAATCAATATTAACGATAGCGCTACGATGTACTCGAATAAACTGGTTAGGATCAAGTGTCTGCTCAAGTGCTGAAAGGGTTTCCCTGTGCAAATGCATTTTTCCTTCACAATACAGCTCAACATAATTTGCTGAGCCTTTCACCCAAATAATATCTTGGGTATTAATGAATTTGACGCTGCCTACCGACCTAATAGGCAGTTGACGCCGAGTTTTGTGTACCGGCACAATCGACTGATGTTTTCTATGAATTTTGGCAATCACTTGCGCCAGACGGCTATCTTCAAAGGGCTTCAACAAATAGTCGGTTGCCTCTAACTCAAACGCGGTTAAAGCGTATCCGCTATGAGCTGTGGTAAACACCCAATGACATGAAACACTATTATGTAGCTCTTTTGCTAGTTCAACTCCGCTGCCACCAATAATTTGAATATCCAAGAAGCAAATATCTGGTTGCTGTTCAAGTATGAGTTGTTTCGCGCTCTGATAACTACTTGCTTCTGCCACCACCTCACAAAGCGGCGAGCGGGAAATATACTGCGCGATGCGCTCTCTCGCCAAAGCTTCGTCATCTACTACGATACATCGATACATCAGAGTCACTCCATGCACTCTACTAAAATGGAATCGAAATATACAAGGTAAAAAAAGGATACAAAACTGTGGTGAGACAAACAACGGAAAAACAAGACGAAGCGTAAAGAAAGAGTAAATATTGGTAAATAAATGCAAGCAAGCATCGTAGATGCCGTGACACCAGTACTAAGAAGAAAAGGACAATGCCAACGGCAAAGTCCCTGTCCAGGAAGCGATACATGTTCACTAATATGTATCAATCGGGTCACTACTCCGATGAACGTAGTATAATGTATAGAATCGTACACTTAGTAAGCTTTGTGACGAATCCTGCATTTTTTGGGATAAACGTACTCAGTTACTATCAGAAACACCTAGAAACATTTCGTCAATCCGAGTAAATCCCCCTAGCCAAAAAACAAAAACGGCAACCGAGGTTGCCGTTTCATTAATTATGAATAACCAGATTAATTAAAAGCGAGCTTCAAAACCTAGCTCAACATAACGCGGCGATTGCCATGTATATGCAGAGCCGTAGTATTGATTGAATGAACCTTCAGAACGTCTATTCTCATAATGTTCATTTTGTGATGTCACGGCTTGACCATTTAATACGTTGTACACATTCAATGTGGCGCGCATATCTACATCACTAAAGGTAAAGTTGTAGTTTGCTGATAAATCTAAGTTAAATGTCCAAGGGGTACGTCCTTTTGAACCACGTGGGCTGTACTGATAGATTTTCTCACTTTGCTCACACGTGCCATTACTATTGGCGTCTGGACACTCATTGGTGTAAAGGTAGAACGTATCACCGTAGCTTCCATAGATAGCAGGGTCATCTGACGGATACCCTTGACCAAAGGCACTTAGAGGACGACCACTAGAAAGAGTCGAGTTAAAGCCCACGGTTAAATCTTCAGTCACGTCATATGAGCCAAAGAATTTAAATACATGGCGACGATCGTTAGGTTGGTAACCGTCTGAACCATCCATCAACGCAGGGAAATCGAAATCCTGCGTTACACCAGCATCAGCTTGACCAATATCGGATTTAACGGCACCTTCAAAGTTACCTACACTGCGACTCCAAGTGTATATTAGTGACATACGCATGTTATCGGCGCGATAGTTAATTTGAGGTTGTAAAGCCGTGTATTCATTCACTGCGTCAGGTAAACCAATTTCCTCAGCTGAATACGTTCTACGGCTGTCTGGATCGATAGCACCGTCGTTGTCGTTGTCCAACTGCCAAGTTGAAGACTTACCAGGATTAAGCAAGGTACACGTAGCTTGTGATGCGAATGGTCCACAATAATCATCTAACGCAGTGGCGACTTCACGATAGATAGCGCGAACTGAAAATGAAAACTCATCGTTAATGGCTGTTTCATACCCTACGATATACTCATCTTTGCTGAAGGGATCTGCTTCTTCCGCTTGGAACGTTTCTTTCGTTGCAGGGTTAGGGACAGAGTTAACAATTTGCGAATCAGCAATCGTACCTGATACAGGCGAAGTACCTGTAGGTGCACCTGTTGCATCTGAGCCTGTGAAGGTATAATAAGTGGTTGTATCACTTACACCTGACGCAGCACGATAGTTAGTATTGTTGGCTACTGGTAAATAGTAAGTACCGTATGTTCCGTATATTTTAGAGTCGCCTTCTCCCGTAGGATCCCAGCTGAAACCTAAGCGCGGAGCAACATCTGTTTTAAACGATGAGAAAACTTTGCCAGTTACACCTGAGTTTTCAAACTCATCGCGGCGAAGTCCCAGTGACAACATCAAATCTTCTGTTACTTGCCATTCATCTTCAATGTACCACGCATTTAAGTCAGTGCTGAAACCACCACCACCCGCGAATATGCGATCGGCAACAACATCAATTGCGGTGCCTGTAGTATTGGTAAACAAAGGACCGTCATTACCTGTTATGACACCGTTTGGATTAACCGATGAGTACGTCCAGCTATGGCCGGTAATAGGCGCTGAAGTATGAAACGTCTCACGCTCTTGTTTATCGTAACCCACTCTTAGTAAGTGATCTTCGAACGCATACTCAATATCAATCCGCGTTTGCTTGTTTTTATCTTCATTGACACCTGTTGAACCACCTGAGCCGCAACTTGTGATCTTTTGGCTATCGGGCACGTTTCTTGTATCTAATACTGTTGGGCAATCTAGGTTACTAGGCGTATTAGTGTAATCAGTTTCAATTTCACCATACATAGCAGAAACCGTTAGCTCATCAGTAAAGTTACCTGTATAGCTAATACTTTTAAGATCACCACCTCGCTCACGAATGGTGGTTTGTAAAGCATCACCTATTTCTCCGGTACTGCGATCAAACTCATAAGCGGTAGACTCTGTGTCACTCTTATTTGAGTATCCGAATAAACTAATTTTATGATCATCGTTGATAAACCAATCGACTTTTGCCCCCCAGAATAGATTGTCAGAGCCGCTTGAGTCACGTTTTATGTAGTTGTCGTCCACTGCGTATTGTTGTGTTCCACTTGACTGGGATGCAAAGTTATTTTCAACATCTCGTGGGTTAACTAACGCATAGAAAAACAAGGTGTCTTCTATCAATGCACCTGATGCTGATAAAGTGAATTCACTTTTACTATATTCATCATGGGTTTGATTGCGGAAAACGACGGGACCGCCCGCCCCACCTGCCGAGTACGAAATCTGACCATCTTCACGAAGCGATTTAGGAGTGAACAATGCGGTTGCAGCAAATTCCCATTCGTTTGAACCACTTTTAGTCACCGCATTTAATACGCCACCCGTCGTTCTACCGAATTGAGCAGAATACCCGCCTGTTTTAACTTGGAATTCTTTATAGAACTCAAAGGGAACTTCACCACAACCTAAACCTTGGCTCGTATTGGTAACTTCCATGCCATTAATATAACAAGAGTTTTCAGCAACTGAAGCGCCACCAAAGGAAGCCGTGCCACCTGAATTTGGCGAGCTAAAGCTTGAATCGCCCATCACTGTGCCAGGCGCAAGTAAAGCGACTGCAGTAATGTTTCGAGAAACTGGCATTCTATCCAGTTCAACTTCATCAATGACTAAGCCTGAGTCAGTGGAGCTTAAATCGATTGTTGAAATTCTTGCCCCGGTCACTTCAATGCGCTCAGTACCATCGTTATCGATAAAATCAAATGCTAAGGAGGTGTTAGAGCCCAAGCTGATGCGTGTTTTTTGCTCAGCAACAACAGCGTCACCTTTCTTGACGGTGATGTCATAAACACCAGTAGGTAATTTAGCGAAGCGGAAACTTCCTTCGTCGCTCACCGAGATAACGCGCTCTAATCCAGTGGCCGGGTCTTTAGCGATAACTGTGTATTGTGAGTAATCGTTTGCGTTAATTGAACCTGAGATATTCGCGGTTGTGTTATCCGCTAATGCAGGTAATGCAAAACCAAGTGACGCCGCTACCGCAAGAGCAGTAATACTTCGCCTAAATGATGCTTGTTTCATGTGTGACTCCCTGAATTGAATTTTTAATTGTTATTAATCGGTAAATTGCATACGCAAAAACGCGATAATTTGAAATTAACAAAAAGTTCAACTAGGAAAGTAAATTAGGGATGAAACAAACACTTGATGGTGTGAAATTAACGTACCACAGCGATATGATTAAAGTTCATGAACCAGCAACCTATGGTATTTATTATCCGCCAATAGAAAATGAACGTTACTGGCTGTGCTAACGTATCGTTAACACATCCAGTGAACAGGCATCGTTACTCATAATTTGGCTAACAGCTCCTGATAATCGACATTAAGTCTGCTCGCCATTAATGTGCCGGTTTTATTCGCATTATTTAGCGCGGCAAACGTCACTGGGTCGTGTCCATTGCAAACAAGCCCTTTCGCCAAGTGACGCGCGTTAACACCTGTTCGCTTAATCGCAACATGCAACCTAATGCGACTATCACTTTTAATGGCTTCACACACTCTCACCAGCTTTTTTTCCATAACTGGATCGATATACTCTGCGCTAACTGAAGTCGCACACAAAGCACTTAGTCCAACAACACCCGCAATCATTATATTTTTCATGACATTCCTCTTTTATTAGTTTTCTATCAATAAATTTAAATATTAATAAGCCATGTAATTGGCTGCCTCAGCTAATAGGTAGATGATGAATGTGACATGGTTGTTTAAATATCGCCCAAGCGCGGTAAAATGAGATAAAGCGATTAAGCAATGATTGTGCGGGTTTAACCATCTTACGGTTAACGGTATTCAACTGAATATATATTTATCTTGTTACGTGTCAGAATTTAGCTAGTATAAAAATTACACATGGATGTAAATATTTTTAAGGATAAAACATGACAATTTGCCAGCAACATCAACAAAGAAGCTATGCTCAAATTCGTGAAAATATGCAACCTGGCGACATCATTGCATTTGGCGGCAATAGTCTTTTTTCCAAATGGGCAAAGCTCACCACTCGCTCTGTAGTGACCCATGTCGCGGTCGTTATCAAAACTCAGGTTTTGGATGAAGATAGTGGCCGGTATTTCAACCAAGCCATTGAAGCCACCAGCTATAACGGTAAATGCGGCGTCATGCTTACTCGATTAAGTGAGCGTGTTGCCACCTACGATGGCGACATGTGGTGGCTCCCTTTAAGTGATACCGCTCGTGCCAATTTAGAGCAGAATAAAAGTGCATTCTTCGATTTTTTGTTTCAACAAAACCATAAACCCTATGACATCTGGCAACTATTTGGCTCTACTGTTGATGCAACAGATTGCGTTCCGCTGCTCAAGGAAATGAGTTTGAACTCAGAAGACTTCTCCAGCTGGTTTTGTTCAGAGTTGGTAGCCGAAGCCATGGAAAGAGGAAAAATCATCGGTAGTGTTAATGCTTCCGAGGTCACTCCAATTGATGTTTGTCGCTTAAATGTTTTCGACGGGCAGTATGTACAATTCAGAGGAGAATCAAAAACAATTACCGGCTACAACTCTCTACCGTTTGAGACATGGCAGTAATGAAATAAGCAGGTTAAATGTAATAGATGCGCTATACATGTTGAATGGGTACGAACAGCGCTGAAGTCCAAACATAAACATTTTATGCTTGGACTTGGATCTTACAAAAGAGGAGTTGCTTAAAACGCGTTGTCCTGATGGATTTTTATAAACAAGGGAGTGCCGTGTTTACTGTAATCAATTTTGTATTCTTTACCATTAATCGTTTGAATAAACAGTAGGGTTTTTTCTTCACCAAATACATCTCCGACCGTCACATCAACCAGCTCCATATCTTGCTGCTTAGCTTCACGTTTATTATCGGGGATCGTCCCGGTAAACTCTTTAATACTTTTGTGGCTCACAATAATCGCTGGATTATCTTCCCCATTTGTCACTAACAAATCTAACTTTCTGATTTTATGAATTAGGGTATTACGCCCACTGACGAGGAAAGGTTTTTCGGTCATACTTATCTCCAACTGCCCTTTTGATTTTTATGCTAAGGCTCACTCTATACCCTGCAAGATAACAAAGTTTATTTATCCTTGCACAACTTTGTTATGTGCTTGTTAAGTTTATAGTTAAAGCGCGATTTAAGTGTATAGGAAACCGTCAAACGCCTTTCATCTAATAACGCCTGCTAATGGATATTATAAATCAGTTGGGCACATTTTCTTGAGTGATTCAAACAAAGTGGAGCAAAGCACAAACAAAGCGCAGCAAAAAAGCACTAATTCAATGCTAAAAACAGTCGTTTGCGCATTTTTCCAGCAAACTATTCGACAAAGCTTCGCAAACAGATGACAAGCTTAAAAAAACTGCTTATACTGCGCGTCGTTTTATACCTTCGCTCAATTCTTTAGCGAGTAAAACGACGCTTCAAAATGGCCCAATAGCTCAGTTGGTTAGAGCACCCGACTCATAATCGGTAGGTCCCCTGTTCAAGTCAGGGTTGGGCCACCATTTTCTCTCGACAATACACTCCATCACTGCCTTATTAAATCTAGCGATAAGCAACATCAATATCCCCTAACGCTTTAGCGTAAAGCGGCGTTGAACAGTGCTTACAGCAACTTTCGATGGATGCTTGAATGACTTATGGGTGTTTTTCGTGTGCGCAAAACGAAAAATATATCTCCCTAAACCATCTATATTACCTTTACAAAAGGCACTGGTGCACGGTTAAATTAAAATTCGCTCTTGTATAAATAATTTTAGCAAAAGGGCCAATAAGTAATTAACCATTAAAAGGAGCTAAACATGAGGCAAATTAAAAAAACGAGCACCGTTATGCGGATGATTCTCAACGCTGGGCTGGCTATAGGCTTACTTCTCGCTACCGCTTTACCGATTAATGCACAGACAAAACCTGACGCCATGGCAACACCAGCGGTTATCCACTCAGTGTTTTTCTGGCTTAAAAACCCTGACTCCAGCGCTGATCGAGATGCCTTAATAAAAGGGCTAAACAGCCTTAGAGCCATACCAGAGATCCAAGCCTTACATGTGGGTATTCCTGCCTCAACCACTTCACGCGATGTTATTGATAGTAGTTATCAAGTTTCAGAGCTGATGTTTTTTAATAGTATTGAGGATCAAAATAGCTATCAAAGTCACCCTATTCACAAGCAGTTCGTCAAAGATTATGCTCACCTGTGGCACAAAGTGGTTGTTTATGACTCATTAAATACCCAGTAATCATTTGCTTGCTAGAATAATTTTTCACCCATAGCTATTCTACGCGGCTATGCTAGCTCCTCTCGTGGCGCTATGCAGTAGTAATGCACACACCCTAAAATAATACGGGTGATGTGTCACTTCTCAATTCTATTTTCAATCCAGCTCGCAATGCGTTGCGCACGGCTCACCTTTACGCTATTAAGCGCTTTTTTGAATGTTGGCGGTTGCGCCTTTTTCGGCATAGGGCGTCTTTTCACATCAGTTCTCCTGGGATCTTGTGGGGATGTTGTGAAGGTTAAGTTGCGCAGCGTTTAGTAACGATCAGCATACGCCGAGTCAGAGCTGGCTATCAAGTAGCATGCGTCACCTTAGTTTTATCCGTCACCTTGGTAGATTACTTCAGTGGGTCATTTCAACTCCGGTTTATGTGTTTGGTATACATCTTGTACGTCTTTCCACAAGGCACACTATGCGGCGATATGTGTGTATTTTGTTCACATAACCCACGTCGAAGACGTAAGGATTACCGATGACCTACTTAAGATTCATGGGGATGATTGGCGTATCTACTCTCGTCATGTTCATTATGATGTACTTGAACACGTACGCCTTATCCCATCTGTTTTTCAGTGAAACAAGAACCTACATGGCGCTTTATATGGGGTCGGCGATGGCGGTAATTATGCTGTTGTTTATGCTTGGAATGTATCGCGATAAAAAGCGCAACACGGGGATCTTTATTGGCGCCATCGCGGTATTTTTGTTGTGCCTATATCTGGTTCGCTCGCAAGTCACCGTGTCTGACTCTGCTTATATGAATGCTATGATCCCTCACCACTCTATTGCTATTTTGACCAGTGAAAGAGCCAATATCCAAGACGCGCGCGTACGTGAATTAGCAGATAACATCATTCAGGCCCAGCGTGATGAAATTAAACAAATGCAATGGTTAATCAAGGATATAGAGCAAAACGGCAAAGCGCTCTCACAAGCCGACGCCCAGCAGCGACCGGTACCTAAATTTAACAACACCTCACCCCAAGGAGGCCAAAATGAGTAAAACTGCCAGCCTTTATCGTATGGTAACCGATGAACACATTTGCCCTTATGGATTGCGCTCAAAAGATCTTTTGGAAAGAAAGGGCTTTAGCGTTGATGACCACAAGCTAACATCTCGCGAAGAAACCGACCGTTTTCAAGCCAAATACGATGTAAAAACGACACCACAAACCTTTATTGACGATGAACGTGTGGGCGGGTACGACGATCTACGCAGTTATTTTGATAAAGGGCCCGCCGGGCAAACAGGCTCCACTTATGCCCCTGTAATCAGCATATTTTCATTAGCCGCATTGCTTACTGCTGCCATGCAATACTTCGTGGCTGGCGAATTTCTTTCGGTTCGCTCACTGATGTTGTTCATCGCATTTTCCATGGTGATGCTCGCGGTGCAAAAGCTACAAGATTTGTATAGTTTTACTAGTTCATTTATCACTTATGATCTACTCGCGATGAAGTGGCTGCGCTACGCGTATATCTATCCCTTTATTGAAGCTTATGCCGGTGTAGCTATGGTCGCCAACTTACCGGCATTGGCGGTGGCTCCTTTCTCGATATTTATTGGGTGTGTCGGGGCTGTTTCGGTGATAAAGGCTGTCTATATTGATAAACGAGAATTAAAGTGCGCCTGCGTAGGTGGCGACAGCAATGTCCCACTGGGCTTCGTGTCCTTGTCTGAGAACCTGTTTATGATTGCCGGTGGCCTAATTATGTTTATGTATTGATAGCCAAGTTCATTTGAAATAGCAATCGTAATGATAGTGAAAGGAAAATAAACAGACTCAATGTTTTGGAAAAGAATGCAAGTCATAGCTGCCAACTTGGGTAGTGGTCATATATCGTTTTAAAACAATGACTTACTGCCAGGTCGGAGAATAGCTAACAGAAGTTGATCTCGCAGCTGAGCAGCACTTTTGGTATAGGCAAAGCTAACTGTTCACAACGCACATTTACACTGTCCTAACCAACACATAATGACTTAATAGATTTAAACAAAGAAGATAAATACGCCATAAAAAATACTGGCGCATACGCCTATAGCTGAGACCCAGCCCAGTGCTTTCATGTGAGCAAGAGCGCGTCGCCAAATACGTCGTCTTGGT
>OJDH01000262.1_pt1 | contig 32075 bp, 30 predicted proteins | sample 1592761 | NCBI WGS metagenome assembly OJDH01 (sample SAMN05416855, study PRJEB24817) | seawater metagenome | isolation source: Sea water | place: Canada:Atlantic | collected 2013-11
TACGAGATCAGCCTCGGTCTCGTGGGCTCGGAGATGTGTATAAGAGACAGATAATATAACGTCATATTTATCAATGAGATACACGAGTATAATTTAAAAATAAAAAATATATTTTTTTATTTCTTTATTTAAATTTCCAATTCGCAAATTTTTTTAAAAACGACCCTATTTACAAATTATCGAAGCCAATTATGGCCTGACAGTAAATTAAAAGTAGGAATTATTATGTTTAATACAAATACAATGGCTCAAGCAAAAATCTATAATGCACTTGAAGATGACACATGTTTATTTCAAATGGGTGTCGTTAATTTTGAGGATGTACCAAATAACCTTCCCCTGTCATACATAGGTAATATAGGCGGTCGAGAGACTGTTAACAGTAAATTGGATCTTTCTGAGGAATTAGAAAGAAAGATCGAGGAAACAGTTATCAAAGCGGTAAACTTTGTAAATGGCCTGTACGAAAAGCCTACTACGATGAGTTTATTAAGTTACGGTTCTGATGCCGATTTTAAAAAGTACAAGCCCGAAGACTACCGTGAGTTTGGTTCAGTGAAAGTCCACTCAGAGATGCTTGATCGAACAAGGGTTGCTCTTTCTCAGCTCGGAATTGAGGTGAAGCTAACTAACTTCATTCCCAAGAAGTATGAAAAATGGAGAAAGAAAAAGAATTTGGTCGATGGTGCTGACACACGTGCACGTTGGGGTGGTCTACAGTCCTAAACTGGGCGGCAGCCGATAATGACATTGTTCATGATATGATAAATAGCTCGGGAATTCCCCCGGGCTATTTTTTTTGCCCTTTGTCTGGTATGAAGAAATTCATATTGTTTTCAGTAGGATACCTTAAAGTAGGGGCTGTGCTCCCTGAGCACTGATTCGCATAATGTGCATTATGAATAAAAATTTATTTTGTTGTGATATACGGCACTGTTAATTTACCAATGGCTGCCTGTTTTGTGCTAAAACTATTAATAAGGCTACTTCATGAAGTAGCGAATTCTTGGGGGTTGTCCCAAAAGTAGCTGTGCAATTTCCTTCAAGTTAATGGCATCACCAGTGATTTTCTTTGCTATGGATTTAAGGTTGGGAAATTGTGGGCTGTTTTGACGAAAGTTATCGGTTAACACTTCCTCCTATTTTTATTGCTGTATCCTTGATCAGAACCATAGATAATCAATTTTATTATCTATGGTTGAATTTTGTGTGAACTTTTCTGGCATTCTGTTATTGTCGGTTGGAGTAGCTGCTCCATAAATTCAACTTTTTAGTTTGAAACCGTATAATGGAATGAAAATGCTGATTCTTCCGGCCAAGAAAATTCCAACAATATCTGAAGTCTCAGGGGGGCAGGAGGAAATTTATACTGGCATGCCTTCTGGGGGTAATCATGCAACATCAATTGGTAAAATTTATACGATCAATAATCATTCTTTTGATTTGAAGTTGAACATTACCTTTGGTGGGGCTGTTTTAGGAACAGATTCGCTCCGAGTTCCAATTCAATTTGATGGGGTTATAAACGCAGTTATTCTATTTAGAGGTAAGATATTAAAAAGTATCTGCATGAAGCCTTCAAGCGTGAACACACAAGAAATTAAAGTTATGTCTTGTGATGTACCCGAAGCCAGAGGTGATGGGGCAGAGACAGAAATTGAGCTATGGATACGAAGGGAATGTTTAACAACAAATGTCGGGCTTATTTACACTGATGGGATAACTGAAAACAATAATTGTATTATAGAAACTACATATAAACCGGTCGAAATATTTCTAATTTTACTCGGGGGATCACTATCTATATTTCTAACTTTTTCCATTATCCTCTTTTTTATTACTGCTGAAACATCAATTAAAAGTCAGTATAAATCTTTTGCAGTGATGATAAGTGCTGGGTTTGTTTTTTTTGGTCTATTTGGGCTCCCTGTACTTCGACAGTTTAGTCTGAAAAAAATTATTTTCCCATTGGTGCGATTGATGCGAAAGGGCAACACCCCTTTCATTGTTTCATTAATTTTAGCAAATTATTTTATATTCGACTTTTCTATTTCAGCGTCATCTTGTGTTTATAGATCGCATGTTTATAGAACAAAAATTACGGATTATATGAACAACCATAATGTACCTGAAAAAATTCCCGTCCTATTATCGGCATTTGAAATGTTTCCTAGCCGACCAGAGGCAATGATCTTGTTATCTGCTAAAGCCAGAGATTTACGGGTAAGTGATCGCACAAAATTTCATCAATTTATGAAGACGTTGTTTGAGAATGATGGGCCTCTTACTAGGGTACTACAGAATGTGCTTGAAAAAACTAACTTTGAAGATAACTGCCTTAGTTTACGGGAAAAGTGGCCAATTGAAAATCGCTTAGATCCTGATGTTTGGATACTATCGGTCATGCCGGAAGCGGATGACAAGCCAAATGGTAAATATTCCAAATTGTCTGTTGAAGGTTTAAAGGTAATTAGTGATCATTCCCCTTTGGCAAAACTATTCCTGTTGCGTTTATCCCTTGAAACAACTGGTGACGACAAAAAATACAAGGAATTATTGATTGAACTTGTAGAGCATTCTAAAAATAACCTTGGTGAGATTCAATACACACATTTTTATCAAGAAGCTTTGGATGCTGTTGCTCAAGACTATATGCTAAAGTGTGATAACGTTAATGCACTTCGTGTGTTTTCTGAAGTTATGGAAATTCGTCGTGGTTTTGCAAACACTCCACTGAGATGGCTTCGTCCCCCCGACAAATTGGTCTTATTTAATCTAGTTCGGGCTTCTAGGGCGCCTTCAAGTGTAATGTCAATAAATCAATTTCGTGTTGCAAATAACATATCTAAAAGGTTGAAAGAAACCTGTCCCGATGATTTCATTTTACCGAAAATTAATGATTTATTTCGGAGTGCTTATCCTGTTTGGATTAAACAGGATGAACAAATTTGGTACCGCGGAACGGTTTTTACAGTCGGAGATGAAAATATGAAAAAGCACATATCGTCATTACTTAATACCTTTTGGAGGTTCTAAAATGATGTTTACTCGACGAAATTTTATTTCACTAATTATGGCTACATTTGCAGTGCGGCCAGGGTATGCTGATAAGGGTGTACCTACGAGTTTATATAGTCAGGTATATGGAACTAGTACCCACGACATTGGACCAGAGCATACTTTTCGTATGAAGGAACTTAAAGTCTATGCCAATATGCGTGGATGTGAGGTTATTATTAGTCATGGTGACCAGATAGAACATGCTGAATGGGAGTTGGTTCATTCCGCACAGGAGTTTTACCCTGTTTATGTTCATAAAGATCTTCCTCTCGATGAGTTGGCCTTACATGATTTGGCAAAGATACTTGTTGGAGAGGCGGTAAATTGGGGCGAATTTGGTGTCGGTGTAGGTAGAATTAACCTGTATCGCCATGAAAGAAAACTTAATAAAAAAGCGTTTGATAATCTCGTCGAACGGGCAGGTATTGTGGGTAAATTCACTGATATTACTAAGGCAGAATTTGAAGACAGTTATCAATCTCTTTATGATTCTGCATCTCGGGATATTGATTCTATAACAATTGGCTTAAGGGGCGTAGCAACACCCTTCCTAAAGGCCATTAAAATTGATGGAGCATCACCATTCGAGATGAGTGGTCGGTATCCATTAACCATTAATACCTATATGTATCGTCGCAAAGGGTCGGAAAAAGCACAACTAATTTGGGAGAAATATTGGGATAACTTTAATCTAGAAAAGGAAAAAGACACTAACTTAATGTATAATGCTCCTTCCGCTTGAAGCTGGGTACCGGAATGTTTCTTAATAAGGCCTGAATATGGAGAAATTGTTGTTTTGGTTTCTTACTGTATGGGCAGGGGGGAAATGTATCGTCCAAAGGCTTTACGCTTTAAATAACATTGAAGCGTTCATATTTCCAGTTTGGAAAGTTTTACTTACTTGTTTGAGGGCATCAGGGGTAACCATTGCTCACTCGACACTTAAACAAGGGCTACCATCTTGGTGTATGCCGGCTGTCAATTTTCCTGCTTTGAAGTTTCGCAGCGGTCACACTCGCGAATTTGCAAGTCTCATACCGTGTAATCACCCGTTCGAAAGCAATGCCCAGCCGGGTTTTCAATTCAGTTCCAACGGTCTTGTCGCTCCAATAGGCACCGTGACTGTTTCCATTGCGGTTGAAGCGTTCTGCTTGATAACTGCTGGGATTTCCATACCGCCCAACTGCTTCAAAATAGGGGCCTTGGTCCGTTCCCATCGCTGTAGCCAGCTCCTGCCCTGCGGGAAACGCAAATTGGAGAACCGGATCACTGTCAGAAAACAAGATCAAGCGATCCTTGATCGATTGACTGTTCGTCTCAAAACTTGATTCTGGTGCCATAAGCTCAACTGGGATGGCAGCTGCCATCAGCATGATCAGGTTGATACTGACCACTGGATCAGCGTTCGCAGCAATCTCATCCAGCAATTCAACTATCAGACGGCAACCCATTGAATGGCCAACAAGATTGAACTCAACACTGCAATTCGATTCCCGAGTAATATTTTGAAGATGTTTTGCCAAGACCTTTGCGGAGGCCTTCGCATCGGGTATTTCGGTGGGATAACTCAGGAAATCAAATGCTTGCAAAGAACCGAATTCGGCATCACCGGGCCAATGGAAACAGCCTATCTTGCTCAGAGGTCTGGTCTCAAGCTGAGCAAGTAGTTTACCATATGCTTGTTTAGCTTCTTCTTCATTATTGTTATAGCCATGAATAAGCAACGTAATTAGATGGGCGCCATCGGTCCAATTAGGCGGCTGCACTATAACGCTACTAAGTACATCACCGCCGACCGACGCATCACGGACAGACAAAATACCATCAGCGCTGATCACTTGGCACGCTCCTTCAGGCTTTTTAATCCCGTTACAAGATTTTTGGCAACGGGTGCAAAAGCTCCGCCGACTACTGCTATGACAACCCAGAAGAATAGTACCCCCAGAGTGATCTCACTATCCTGGTTAGTTGAAAAAAACCAGAAGCCACAAGATGCTATAATCACCACGCTGATTCCAATGGATAACCTTTGCAACCTCCGGATCCATCTATTCCCCCAGCTGATCTGTATGGCATCCAGCTTTCGCTGTATCAGGTTGGTGACACGATTCCGACCATGTTTGAATTTTGCTTCTGCTTCATCCGGCTCCAGTAATAATTTAACATCGGATTCATCTGCACCATAGGCCATGGCTCTCAGAATGGCCTCATATTTACTTGGATTTAATAGCACCACCTGCATAGCCGCATTGATTTGACCCGTGAATTTTGCGATTGGCAGGTCATAAAGAGCCTCTTTATCACCTGCAGTCGCGAGTAGTATGATCTGTCCACGTGTTGTTTCGCTCGGGATCAGTTCCTTGAACATCTTTCGATGGAAATTACCGCGATAAAACGGGTTAATCACCACAAAATTTACCCCTTTGAGAAACTCCACAATTGTCATGGTTAATAATCCAACAGCAGCAAGTGCTGTTGCGCCAGGCCAAGCTAAATTTGTGAAATCTGTGATGGCGGTTTGCAAAATATCCCAAGTCCCGGGAGTGGTTTTCCCTTCAGCTGCAATCGCATTCCCGCTCAAATACACAGCGGTAATTCCAATAAATACAACGATGCCTAAAATTCGAAAATTCTTCATATTCCACCCCTGTATGGTTTGATTTTCAATAGCTCATGTGAGCGATCAATTATTCGTATTTCAGATTTACAACATTCTTGAGGGTAACTTCGAGACCCGTTTGAGCGGAATATTCCCCGCACATCCTGGTGGGAAAAATAGTGACAATATTCGAACCACATGACCAAGGAACCCGATCGATTTACGGAGAGGCTCCCAACTGGTTCCCTTGTAGGTAGGAGGAGTATGTACTCCTTCTACCTACAAGGTGCTGTTGCTGTGTTCGTGGCTTAAAAGAAAGCATTCAAGTCATCCAGTGATATATTCACCTGATTTGATGGGCTTGTTTTTATCGATAATCAGTTGCAACAGCTCAATTGAATTTAAATAGACAGCGGATGCATCATCCAGAGTGGGTACGCATGGGATGTTGCTCAGTAAAACGGCACTTTTAATTGTCATCCTCTAGAGCATTACTTATATCGCCGATCACGCTATTCACACGATCAAAGGCAGCTGACAGAGGATTGGTTTGAATAGATGTTCGAACAGTTTCGAGTTCTGTTAATAATTTTTGCAAAAGCGCCGTACGGCTATGAATGTCGGCAAGGATCGAATCACGGTAGCCTTCCCACATTCGTGTTCGAGCTGCTTTAGCATCAGTAATCTGCTGAGTCGTTGCGTCAAGATCAAGAATTACGCTGCGGGCAGCGGATCGTGCTTCTACGTATAATCGTTCGGCTTCGTTAATTGCATCGGTCATCAGTATTGTCCCTGTGTTGAGTGGATCTATTAGTTTTACTTAAGAGTCTCGAAGTACTTCTATTTGGGCACGAACAGTTGTTGCCAAACTAATCAGTTCAGTGCTTAGCTCTGTAAGATCCTGAGGAGCATCAAGCTTCGACCGAACTTTTGTAAGTGCTTCAAAAACACCACTTAATAGCTTGCTATACGATTGGAGCATTGTTTGGTGCTGCTCGATCCGTTTTATAATTTTTGATCGCTTTACTTCGTTCTGTTTCGCAGCGGCAACAAATTGATCCAGTTGTGACTGAACGAGCTCGGTATAAGCAGGTGCGCTACTTGTTCCCGGCAAGTTAATCCACACAGGGAGGGTTGTAGGTTCAAACTTGGCTATCATGACCTTGATAGATCCTGCAGCAGCTTTTTTTCTCGCAACTATACTTTGGGCAACCGGCTCGGCATAACTTCTTGCAAGCCGAGCGGCTGATTTTCCTAGTTCACTTGTGGAATCCTCAAGTATGTCCAGCTCTTGGAAGGCTAAAGCACGTTCAGTATGCTCGTAAGCATTAATATCGTCGGTTAGTACCTTGATCGTTTTCTGAATAATTGGGTATCCCTCGATCAGTGCTCGTTTGAATTCTGCACGCGAACGGGCCCGTTCTGCAAATTCGAGAAATGTTTTTATAATAGGTGAAGCGGCACCTAGTCCCGGCACTGCTACACCAGCTATCGACGAAAGGTTGTTAACACTATCTACAAGTCCACTAAAACTTGTCCCAACTTTTTGCGGTGATTTCCCTTCTGCAAGCGATAGAAGAGCTTTGTTAAAGTTGTCAATTGTATCAAAAGCTGCAATCCGCAACTCTAAATCTGTTTTTATTGAACCCTTAGTCTCTTTAGCTTGGTTTGCAAGGGTTGGGGGTAAGCCTTTTAGCGCGACATTTGAAGGTTTTATGGTTTTAGAAGCGCCGGTTCTTTCTAACTTTTCTGCCGCGGCCAACTCCCTGGATAGAACGCTTTCTCCAGTGCTTCTCGCAGCCTGAAATGCCTCACGGTAGCTGCTAAACTCTACGGTTGGGATTGGCGCACAAGCACCAAGTAGTAAAATAGGTACAAGCCATATCCTAAAATTTTGCCACCTTAACGAAATGAACCTCGTCATAAAACATAACTCCATTTAAACAAATTGAGTTCTCAGACTCAAAAAACTATTAGGGGGATCATTCTTAGATATTTTGGAATAATTTGCGGCATTTCCCCAAAAAGCCACCATATTAACCTACACAGATTGCTTTCAGCTTTTTCTTGATGCGAGCTTTTTAAGCGTCATGTGAATTTTTTAACAATTGAAAATAGCATATATCTAAATTTATCAGTTTATCAACGAAAGATTGTATGTTTGGCAATGCCATATTAAGTTTATGGCAATTAAGTCGATCTTTCTCAGTATAGAATCAATCTCTAAATAACGCCATCTATCTTCAACATCCACTTATCTACAGAGCCATTAGTAAATAGTGTGGGTCAAAAGCTAAAGCTTTGAAATTAAAATGAAATTTGTTGTGTGAAGATTGCAGGAGATTGGCTTGCTTGGATCGCTATTAATTAATCTGCCAAAGCCTAGAACCCTTAACAAAAGATAGTTTAGGAAACAAAAAACTACTAGGGTGATGGTAAAAATCCATTTTAGCTTTTTCGATTAATGATAATCCTGAATTCAAGTAACTTCTTCTCGACTTAGTCCCTTTCTAGAACAGGAAATTTTAATAAATAAAGGGGTGGGAATTAAACAAATAAATTAAAACAATAATTTAATGATGATTATTTTTAATAAATATATTTCGAATTAATTAATTTATTACCCTTTGTTATCAAGAGGATAAAAATAAAAAAATATTAAAATTAAATAATTTAATTCATTTTATTTATTTAAATTAGCTACTCAGAAAAATTTTAAAAAAGACCCTACCTTTAATTTACGAGGTCCAATCATGGGCGAACAATAAATTAAAATTAGGAAATATTATGTTTAAAAAAAATACAGTGGCCAAAGCAGAAATCTTTAATACACGCTCTGATCTTACGCCTAGCTGCAAGGCTATTCACATTACACCAAAAGAAGCTCAGGCGGATGTTAATGACAAAGTATCCGCGAGTTTGAAGTATCGCGTATCAGTCATTTGTCCCGACATCAAAATTATAGGAAGTGGCAAAATTTATCTGGCCGTTGTTATGGATTGTTTTACGAGGCTAATTGTTCACACCTACATAAGTACTAAAGGTGCAAATGATTGCTATTTGGGTGCTCTCAGGCAGTCGGTAAAAGCATTACCTGCAAATTACAGTCTTCAATTGTTATGTGATGATTATGGCTTGTTGAGGGATGTGCGTTTCCAGGTTATGTGCGAGGCGTCGAATATCCTCCCGATCTTCAGTGATCCAGCTGAACCACAAAGTATTCATGGTGGAATGCGGCAGGTAATAAAAAAATTGAAAGATTATCTTTCTGAAAACGAATTCAGTAATATTCGAACTCTAAAACGTAAAACGGCGCAGTGGATTAATAATTCAATGCAACCTGCTAACATCTATACTCTGAAGCCAAATCGTAAAAAGCAGAGATCAAAACTCAAAATGTGATTTTATAAAATCTACTTAGAAATAAGATTTCAAATAGCTCGGGTTTCCCCGGGCTATTTTTTTATGCTTTTTCTGAGATGGAAGTTTGCTTATTCTCGTCTCGGACATATCTTAAAATAAGGCCGTGCCCTCCTTGAGCACTGATTCGCATAACATGCCTTATGTAAAAAAAATCTGCTTAATTTTAGTAAATGACACTATTTGGGTTCAAAGCTTAGGCCGATGACATCTTATGCGTCATTCTCAAGCTTGGCGGACACGCTCGAAATCTTCCAAAAGCCTTAAACTGCGTTATTTACGGTGACAGCTTATGTGCCGCCCTACACAAACATCTTATTCAGTACAAACAAACTGCAAGCAACGGAGGGGCCGATTAGGAAGGCGAACAGTAATGTGCCAAGGCCGACGACACCGCCTAACGTCCACCCGGCAATAACAGCCGTTAACTCTATACCGCTTCTAACCCATGCAATCGGAAAGTTCGTCTGTTGCTGTAGCCCTGTCATCAAGCCATCTCTTGGCCCCGGACCCAAATTAGCGATCAAGTAAATACCGCCCCCTAATCCCGTAACAAGAATACCCAATATGGCGAGTAAGACCTGAAATATAAATGTGTCAGGCCTCGGAATGTAGGGAAGCGCGAATTCGAAGACGAGTGCAATAATAATTGCGTTAAGGATTGTTCCTATACCCGGCACTTGTTTGAGCGGCCACCACAATAAAAGCACGGTTATACTTACGATAAATGTCGATAAACCAATACTCCAACCCGCTATCTTGCTGACGCCCTGCGCAAGGACAGTCCAAGGGCTTACGCCTGTTCCCGCTGCGATAAGAAGGGCTTCACCAAGACCAAATATTATAAGGCCAACGACCAGAAGGAGGACAGTGACAAGGTCGGGGCGTAAGTTTAGGGGTTTTGGGGAACTCCAGGACAAGGAAGGGACCCCCTTGACCGACAGAAATGAGAGACTGGAAAGTGCTTTCATTACAGATCACGCATCACAGATTACCCATCACAAACTACACATCATAGGCTACGCATCCTGTGGGATCTGAGCAAGTGGGTTTGAGTTTTTGCCGCCGTAATAACTTCTAATAACTTGTCCCGGTCTTTTGGTAGGTTGCCCGCCAGAGGCAAACAGTTCGAGGCATGGTTGGAACGGAAAATTACTGGCTTTGGTGGATTAAGAAGCTTGAGCAAGTATTCCTGCTCCATGAGGATTGCATCGTCATCTTGAAACTGAAAATCCTCTTCCTGTCCTGCCATGAACTCATCAACCACCCCTTCATCAAGCGTGAGTTGAAGTGTCGAAAGATAGGTCGGGGGATGTTCATTGATAAGTTTTGCTGTCCCGGCAATGTGGTCTTCCCACCCTGCGCGCCCGGCGAGCCCCAGGATCACAGTTGCAGACACTTTCATCCCAGCCGCGTTCGCATTGTCTAATGCCATGCCATGGGTCTTTTGTGAGGCCCCTTTGATGACACGTTTGAGGACTTCGGTTGATCCTGATTCGATCCCCATATATACGAGGTTAAGTTTCATAGATTTCAGCTCACGCAATTCATCAACTGATTTGTCGATCAAGTTCTTGGGCGTTGCATAAGCCGATACGCGTGTAAGCGCGGGGAAGGTTTCGTGAAGCTTGTTTAAAATCGCGCGCAGATTGTTCATCGACAGTGTGAGGGCGTCCCCATCGGCTAGGAATACACGACTTGCCCCTGGCCACTCATGCGCAGCACTGTCTATATCTGCGAATACCTGATCAAGCGGTCTGGCGGTGTATGTTTTTGTTTTATACATAGAACAAAAGGTGCAATAGTTTGCTGAACACCCAAGAGTGGCTTGTATAATCAGGTTATTACCTTCACTCGGAGGGCGATAAAGTGGCATATCGTAAAAAATTGTCATGCTCCTAAAGGAGGGCACCATAGCAAGAGGGCTGATACCCGACAAATTCAAACTCATCTTTGTTTGGCCCAATTTTAGTGTGATCCAGTTTTTTGAATCAAGAAACCGGTCAAACTTTTGTTTTAGGCACACTTTAAGAACACTCTAGCTCTATGTCTTACTTACGCATAAGTGTCTCTTTCTCGGTTTTTGCATTACGCATTGCATTTTGCCGCAATTATCTATCATTTTAATTGCAAAATGCAATTGTAAGTAGGTGAGATAATTGGTAATTGCAGGTTATACATTCGTAACCCCAAGATTTAATTACACTATTTGGTAATCCTCGAAGAAGGGGATGGGCGATAATACGACTAAAAACATTTGTGGCCCGCAGAAACGCTCACTTTTTCATTTTTTAGGGGTGTTATTTCTGCCGACAGAGTTTTTTGTGGAAAATAATTTTATATTTATATTCAGATAGTTAGAGAGTAAAATTTTTACAAAATACACTTAAAGGTAAAATTGGCACGCCCTATGCACTACTCATAGTTAGGAAGTCTATTGCGAGCTAGAATTCCTAATATAATAGGAGAAACCCATGACACACCAAAACATGACAGCGAGCACCATCGGCAGCAGGGCATTGGCAACTGCTCTAGACGCCGTATCAGTCATGGGACAAACGGGTCATACAATGACACTGGCATCTCCTAACCCTACGATCTCCAAAGTAGGATCACTGAAAAATGGCTTAAACGAAGATACAATTCGGCAATTCTTCGTTGATATGATTGAGGCAGAACAGTAACCCCCTCACGCTCTCAATTATCTAAGCCTAATACATGTTATCTCATTCCTGTGTGAGATAAAATGTATGGCGGGAAGTTTACTTCCCGCCATTTTTTTTATTCTCTACTACCAAGTTATTCTTCAGGCTAATTTACCTAGATATCCTTCTTTGAATGCTAAAGAGCATAACGATATTCACGTGCTCACCATCTGTGGATAACGGCACAAATATAGTTTCGTCCCCGACCATGACGCCGTTTGAATTTGGGATGTCTGAATTATCATAGGCAATGCCATTGGTCATAATGACATGACCATAATTCCCCCAGGCATCTTCCCAGCTGTTGGCGTGAAAATTCTCTTTGACACTTTCCCCTGTGGGGTCTTTTCCCCTTACGGCGACTTCGTTGGTGCCAACCAAGCGGTAGGTTAATTCAAAGGTTTCTTTAGCCACATCAACCAGCGTTATCCCGGGTAAAAATTGGACCATTTCTATGGGATCAAAATCGCTCCGAGATGGAATACGATCCTCTTTGCACTTTGCTTTCCACATTCTATAAAATTCTGCGATACGTTCATCGCATTGCTGCAAAAAACTCTCATCAAAAACCCTGGCATTAAATTTCATAAATTGGGTCATCTAAATTTACTCTCATACATGAAATTTAATAAGGAAATATTCGTAAAATATTCGCAAAATCTTCAGGGCAGCAGGTCAAAAGATATTGATAATATATAACAAAAATAATTTAAAACAATTTTGTGAAATGTAATGAACTGCGGGTGCTTTTTTTGTTTCGGTCTTTATGGGTATTATTGCCTTAGATCATAAGATCATTGGCTAACGGCAGATACAAGGAGGAATAGGTGGGGTACAAACTGTATTATGCACCTGGGAGTGCCGCGATGGGGACGCGCGTGTTGTTGGAAGAAATTAATGTATCCTATGAGCTGATACAAACGACAATATCCAGCGATAAACAACGACCACCGGAATTATTGGCACTAAACCCGAATGGTTGGGTGCCTGTGCTCATTTGTGGTGATAGCGCAATGTACGAAGGCGCTGCCATTGCGATGTTCTTGTGCGATCGTCATCCAGAAGCAAGGTTGGCCCCTAAGGTTGATGACCCAGATCGAGGCCTGTATTTGCAGACGTTGGTGTATTTCTCAAGCTCCGTTCAGAACGCTTTTCAGCTCAATTATTACCCTGAACGTTTTGCCGATACGTCGGTTGATGAACCGGGTGCGCAAAAACGTGGGATCCGTCGATTGAGAGAAACCTGGAAGGTCATTGACGATCAAATTGGGAGTAACGAATGGGTGTTGGGCGATCAGTTCAGTGCCGTCGATATTTATCTTTTCATGTTGACCACTTGGTTAGATCCGACCCGTGGACATCCACCAACGGACGAGTTCTCCAATGTTAAACGCATTGCCGACGCCGTCATGTCACGACCAAGTGTCCGGTTTGTCTATGGTCATTGATCTTAACGTTGCCAGCTGGATCGGCCGACTAGGTCAGCGGCCTTTGCCTAAAGAAAGAGTTTGATCAGATCTTTTCGTTGTTCATTGGCAGTATTGTGATCGTCAAATCTGAGATTTAGGCGCTTCGCGTTTGCACTGCCAAACCGTAAGTGCTCCCGCAGTTACAAAGCCCAACTTTTGATACATAGCAATCTCATTATCGCTTCCGTAAGTCACAATTGTATGTTCAGGATAGCTCCGGATCGTAAAGGATATAATTTTTTGTTGATTATTTTTATTACCAAAAAGATTAGAGATTCCGACGGTCCCAACAGGGTTAATGTTAAATACTGCACCAGCGATTACTTTATTTTCGACGACGACTGCGACAAACTTAATATCTGAATTGAGAAGAAGTTTGGGGTGAAATATTAGAGATGCGGTTTTTCCTTCCGGTTCCCAAGCGGTCATCCATTTTGCTAGATGCTTTGGGGATTTGATTGTTTCTATTGAATTATCCGGTGAATGATCAGAACCGATTTGTTTGTTTGATTCAGGACACCATGTCAGCCAAGTGTTCTTGAACAGTTTATCGTAACCCAATGTTGTTAAGTCCAAAGTGGCAAAACTATCCTTGATATAGCTTCCGACAGGTAGTTTTTTGATTGTATCATGGACTTGGAATGACAGGGAGGGGGTACGGGTAATAAAGTCCGGATAATAGGGGATCTGTATTCCCCGGTTTATCCAGTACTGAGGGTAAAGATCGGTTTTTTGATCGTTAGTACGAAAAATGAGATCGCACCATGAAACGTTGTTTTCTATGGCGAGCTTTTGCCGCTTCATCCTAAATACCATTTCAGAGAAATAAAGTTCATTCAATCGGTGTTTGTATGTGATTTTGCCTGGCGGCTTGTCTCGGGTAGCGCATTCTTTTTGTTAGATTTATTCTATGCATAAAACATAGAGATACATAATACTTGTTGAATCTCATCTTTCTTCAGAGTTTTATGTAACTACAGATGCGATTGTGTGAACTTAAAACGGTCCGGTCAATGAATGAAGAATTGAAAACAGCAGAAGCACTTTTGGAAAAGTTGATCGAATTTGGTGTGACATATGGCTTCCAGATTCTGGGGGCTCTTATCGTTTTGTTCATCGGGCTCAAAATCGCGAGCTGGATCGGTGGCAAGGTCAGTGGCCTTTGTCTCAAAAAAGAATTTGATCAGACGCTTTCACTGTTTATTGGCAATATCGTAAAAATCGTTCTTGTCGCCTTTGTTATTATTATCACTCTGGGCAATTTTGGCATCAGCACAGCGCCCTTGATTGCGTTGGCGGGTGCCAGTGCTTTTGGCGCGACATTGGCACTACAGGGACCTTTGTCCAACTACGGCGCAGGGCTATCGATTATTTTGACCCGTCCCTTTACGGTTGGGGATACCATCATCGTTAAGGGGGGGAGCGGTGTGGTTCACGAAGTGAAACTAGCCCACACCCAACTCATCGGGGAAGACAAAGAGCTTATCACCATTCCCAACAAAAGAATTGTCGGTGAAGTCATCACCAATTCTCACAATAGCACTATTGTCGAAACCCGCATCCCGGTTCCGCACACCGAGGATATCGACAAAATAATTGCAGTGTTACGCAAGGTTCTGGAAACCGATCCCGACGTCCCAAAGTCGCCAAGCCCACAAATAGGGGTGCATGATTTCACCTACGGTGGCGTAATCATCGGCTTGCGTTATTGGGTGCCGAGCCAGCAATATTTTCAAAAAAGATACCGTATTAATACTGCGCTGCTCTCAACTCTTAAACATGAGAATGTTACTCTGCTCGCCATGAGAGACGCGGCTTTGGACCCTCTCATCCCGAGCGCGGATCTGGAAGAGCCGTCTTAAATTTTTCTGTAATTGATGCGGGTCAATCTCATTGTTCCCCAAATCCTGTACCGTCATTTTGAAGAATATAAACGTATAAGAAAACTATTTGAAACTTGAAGTCCATGGGGGGAATAATGAAAAATTATCTGAAATCACATCCTGATCGCGACGGCTTTTTTGGTAAGTATGGAGGGTCATTTATTCCGCCAGAGTTGGTGCCGCATTTCAAAGAAATCCAGGTTGCTTATGACAGGCTATCCAAGTCCTCAGAGTACTTGAACGATCTGCGCTATATCCGTAAACACTTCCAGGGACGCCCAACCCCGATCAGCCATTTAAGAAATATTTCAGATGAAATCGGCGGCGCGCAGATTTACGTCAAACGCGAAGACCTCAACCATACGGGGGCTCACAAATTAAACCACTGCATGGCAGAGGCCCTGCTTGCCAAGCATATGGGCAAAACCAAGCTGATTGCTGAAACTGGTGCTGGTCAACACGGGGTCGCACTGGCAACGGCTGCGGCCTATTTTGGCATGGAGTGCGAGATTCATATGGGCGAAGTCGATATCGCCAAAGAGCACCCAAATATGGTGCGGATGAAATTGCTGGGGGCGACTGTTGTGCCCGTTAGTTTTGGGGCTAAAACTCTGAAAGAAGCTGTGGACAGTGCGTTTGGCTCTTATCTTCAACAAACCGATAAAGCAATTTATGCGATAGGCTCTGTTGTTGGTCCGCATCCGTTTCCTCTGATGGTTCGAAATTTCCAAAAGGTTGTCGGGCTTGAGGCACGTGATCAGTTCGTTGAAATGACAGACGAGCTGCCTGACCACGTTGTCGCTTGTGTCGGCGGTGGATCAAACGCCATGGGGCTCTTTAGCGGATTTATCGAAGAGGAACAGATCCGTCTTCACGGTGTGGAGCCGATGGGGACTTCGGAGAAATTGGGAGATCACGCCGCAACTATTACCTTTGGTGAAGATGGCGAGATCCACGGGTTCAGAAGCATTATGCTGAAAGACGAAAATGGCGAACCAGCCCCGGTACATTCGATTGCAAGCGGTCTGGATTATCCTGGTGTTGGACCAGAGCATGCTTATCTGCATTCAATCGGGCGGGTGACTTATGGATCTGCCAGTGACCCCGAAACACTCGATGCGTTTTATGCGCTCAGCCGTAAGGAAGGCATCATCCCGGCCTTGGAAAGCTCTCACGCTATTGCGTACGCGATGAAGTTGGCCAAGGATAATCCCGGACAAAGCATCCTAGCCAATTTGTCGGGACGTGGAGATAAAGACATCGATTATGTCACTGAGAAGTTCGGCTTTGGAGAATAATGCCAGCGTGCAATAACGAGTGCGTTATAACAGGCTCTAAGATCTGCGGGTTCATGGGGTGTTGACCTCATGAACTCGTAAAAACGAATAGCTCTTCGTCTGATCGTTCCAGATCCCTAAGCTTTATCGGATAATTGATAAGCTATTGTGTCCTTGTCGGCGTGAGTTGCTCTATCTTTTCATCCAATTTATCAAATCGAGAGATCAATTCCTTTAGATCCTCATGAGTGATGTTTGCCATTTCGGTTATCTTTTCATCGGTATCGCTTTCGTGTGACGTCTGCATGGCATCAACGATAATACCAATAAAGAGGTTCAATACCGCAAAGCTGGTGATGATGATAAAGGGGATGAAGAAAACCCACGAGTGAGGGAATATTTCCATCGTTGGTCGGACGATCCCCATGGACCAACTTTCAAGTGTCATGATCTGGAACAGGGTATAGGCCGAGGATGAAACCGACCCGAACCATTCCTGCATATTAGGGTCAGGATGTTGCCCAAAAAGCTTGGTTGTCAGAACGGCGACAACATAAAAGACGATGCTCAGCACACCAACGACAGACAACATTCCGGGGATGGAGGTTACAATTGCCCCGATAACCCGACGCATTTGTGGGATAACGGATATAAGGCGCAGAACACGTAAAATCCTGAGAGCCCTGAGGACAGCAAAGGCACCACTGGCTGGAACCCACGCGATGCTAACAATCAACAGATCAAAGATATTCCAGCCGGATTTAAAGAAATCTACTCGGTAGGCGTAAAACTTTATCGCAAGTTCCAGAGAGAAGATCACCAGGATGGACTTATCCACCCAATAAAGAAGGTTTGCTTCAAAAGGTGTCAGGGATGAGCTGGTTTCCAAGCCCAAAGTAATAGCATTCACAAGGATAAGCGCAGTGATCCCAAAGGTGAATTTTGTGCTTTCCAAAATACTTTTGAGTTTTTCAGTGAAAGGAAGCTGGAACCTTTTCGTGAGCGTATTATCCATAGATATTACCGAAGCCTGTTAATGTGTCGATAGATTTACTGCTTTTAACCAAGAAGTATAATTGGTCAAGGGGTGTAAATTTAAAGGCCTTATTTCTTTTGATCGTGTAAGCCCAAAAAGGAAATTGAAAAGACCCCTTGGTTTACGCAAGGAGTCTTTTGTCAGGCAGGTGTCTGGAAGCGTCTCAATGTAGAGGGTTAACTATCCCGAACGGTATTGAGGAAGTCTTTTACCTCTGATCTCAAATTTTCTGCCATTGCCTGCATCTCACTTGAGGATGCCAGTAGATTATTCGCTTCGGTACTGACTTGGGAAGAGGTTTCTGTAACGACAGCAACGTTACTGGACACTTCCTGTGTACCTGCAGCGGCTCTTTGCACACTGTTTGATATTTCCTGGGTTGCAGCCCCTTGTTCTTCAATAGCAGCAGCTATGGCGTTGGCATATTCGTTCATCTTTTCAATTGTTGTACTGATGTTATTGATCTCTTGAACGGATTGAGTACTCGCGCCCTGAATACCATCGACCTGTGTTTGGATGTCACCTGTGGCCTGGTCGGTTTGATTGGCGAGGGTTTTAACTTCCGAGGCAACGACAGCAAATCCCTTCCCTGCATCCCCGGCTCTTGCTGCTTCGATGGTTGCATTGAGTGCCAAAAGATTAGTTTGTCCTGCGACATCAGAAATCAGACTCACGACCTCTCCGATACGTTGGGCTGCATCCGCGAGTTCGGTGACGGTTCCATTGGTTCTGTTTACACCCTCGACTGCTTCTGCCGTAACCTGGATTGATTGGGTGACTTGAACGCCAATTTCACGAATGGCTGCGGATAGCTCTTCCGTTGCTGCGGCAACAGTCTGAACACTCAGACTTGTTTCCTCAGCAGCATTGGAGACCGCGAGAGCACGCGAATTTGATTCTTCAGCACTTGAAGTCAGTTGAGTTGCAACATTTTGAGTGTTGCTTGAGGCCTGAACAACAGCTTCAACAATGGATAAAACCGACTGTTCGAAAGAATCAGCCATTTGATGAAGCGTTTGACGGCGTTCTTCGGCATGGCGCTCGCTGGCCTGTTCGTTTTCTTTTGCCAGTCTTCCCATTTCCACGGCGTTTGTTTTGAAGACATTTACAGCTGCAGCCATGGATCCAATTTCGTCTGTTTGGTCTTGACCTGGAATATCAACATCAAGGCTGCCACTGGCAAGGTTTGTCATGGCATCTGTCATGGCAATTACAGGCTTGGAAACCCATAATCTGACGAGGATGCCGAGGAGGCCCATGATTGCCAAAACAGAAACAATCGCAGTAATAATCGCAGTTAGGCGAAAGTTTGAAAGAGCTTCAAAAGCTGCATTCCGATCAATTTCAAAACCCAGATACCAGTTAACACTTGGAAGACCTTCGACCTTAAAGAAAGCAAACATCCTGTCGCTCGATCCTTCGGTGAAATCCCCTGTGCTATCAGTAACATTTGGTGTTTCTTCTGGGTAAACTTCTGCGATGGGTTTGAGTGTCCATTGTTTATCTGGGTGTATTAAAACTGTTCCCTGATCATTCACGAGGAAAGCGTATCCAATCCCGCCAAGATCAACACTGCGGATCAAATCACCGAGGACTGTGATTTCGATATCTCCGCCCGCTACGCCCAGAACTTTGCTACCATCCAATACGGGACTGGCCATCGTTACAATCAGATTTCCTGTGGAAGCATCTTCGTAAGGCTCGGTTAAGGTACTTGAGCCTGCGCCTACTGCTCCCTTGTACCAGGGGCGTGACCTGGGATCATATCCCTCAGGTAAAGCGTCGTTTGGGAACATTGACATTTCCCCCTGGTCGCTACCGAAATAGGTAAAAAGGAAAGCGTCCCCAAGAACTTTCTTGCTAATGGTTGTGCTAACAGTCGCGTTCGTCGGATCAGATTTTATGTTTTCTGCAACATTCTCGACTAAAAGCTGACGCCCGCTGATCCAATTGGAGATGCCAGTTGTCGCCAGATGGCCTGTCTCAGTTACTTTTGATTTTAAAGATGCCCTAATTTCTGCACTTTGATTAATATCAAAATATAAAATAAAGGCAGAGAAAGTAACGACAACAATCAAAGCTGCAGCGGCTAAGATTCGGCTACCAATGTTAAAAGACACTGTATGAGACTCCCTGATTACCACACGCGGTTGATCGACTTGGGTGCAAGAGTTTTAACTATTATTTATCCAATTTATAAACAAATGCATAAAAACGGTAATAATATTCAAAGGGATGAATTCAACGTGATTAATGAGAGATGTAACTGCTGATTGTCAGGTGTAAACGGATATTCCGAGTAAAATTTTGCTGTCATTGTTTTTATCAACCAGCGGCATTAATAAACGTTCGATTGTTTTGTATTCTGGAACGATGTATTGCGGCGTTCCCTTGCGATAGAGAGGCTCTTTTGTTGTTGCGACATGATTGTAATCATCAAAGGCGCCACTGTTTGTGATATCAGGAAAGGCTTCATCTACCCATTGACCTGTCGCCTCTTTCCCGAGGATAGGTATGAGGGCTGTGCCGAGAAGACGGAACTTATAACGAAGAGGGTTTCGATGAACATCCAGCATCCATACTAAGGGGAGGAGGTCGGGAATATCCATTGGATCAAAATCCTGTCGCGTTGGAAGCCCTCCGTCATCAGGATGAATTGACAACCAGTAATTATACATCTTTCTTAATTTTGGGCCCCAGTCACTTAGGGTGAGGGGTGTGTTCGTATCCGTTGGACCAACCATTCATGCATCAACTTGTTATTTATTTCCTTTATCATGGTCCTGTTAAGGTTAGAAAGCTGTTAACAGTGCCAACATAACTAAGAAGGAAAGAGAGCATAGATTAATAACAGCGGACATAACGATAGATGGCCTTAAGAGGTGGCTTAAGCTAAAACGCAAGAGGCTGGGACCTGAAAATTCATAAGGTCAAAGGTCAATTATCTTGAAGGGGAAAAAGCTTTTACTATTTTTTTTCCTGGCTCGCTTTGTAAGAATCCAAGGGGGGCGACGAGCCAATAACCTCTATCCGATGAAAGGGTTTCTTTTTGGAGGGCGACCAAAGCACCGCCATCGATTAAATCTTGTATGACTTCAATCCACCCCAAGGCTACACCTTGCCCTTGCAGGGCTTGATGAATAGCCAGGCCATGATTGGTAACTCTGATCCCATCGGAAGATAGTTTTGATCTCGGAGCAAATTTGAGGCACCAATCTGACCAATCAAACCAACGATTTTCCTCATCTTCCAAATGAATAAGAGGCGCTGATTGAATTAGTTCTTTAGGAGATAGATCTAGTAATTTTTGCGCTAGGGTAGGGGACGTAATTGGCTGGACCTCCTCCGAGATAAGCTTGATACAATCCCTGCCAGGCCAGTCACCGTTGCCAAACAAAATGGCGCAATCTATCTCTTCCCAATGGATATCAGAATCACGGTCGGTTGTGATGATCCTAACGGACAGCTTCTCGGCTTTTTTTTTGACACCTGATAATCTCGGTAGCGCCCAATAAGCCGCAATCCCGGGATAGGTGGCTAAGGTGACAATATTGTCGTCTGTTTTGTTGCGGAGGTTCTTACTGGCTTCAGCGATGCGCCCAAGTGCAGGTGCGGTTTCCTGATAATAACTATCGGCTTCTTTGGTTGCTGTTATCAATGAGCCTTTTTTTAGGAATAACTTTACCCCCAGATCCTGTTCCAGTTGTCGAATTTGGTGACTGATTGCGGGTTGTCCGACATTTAATTGACCTGCTGCCCGGGTATAACTTCGCAATCGGTAACAAGCTTCAAAGGCTCTGAGAGCTTTTAGGGGTGGTAAATCACGCATGCCATTATCAATTAATTCAATGATGATATGAATCTTATAAGCCTTCCCTCCCTATGATGCATCTGTTTTGTATTCGTTATAACAAATAATGACTTGGTTCCGTGTTCGCTTGAACAAGCGAGATTTGTAGAGGATTTAGCGAATGGCTGTTGTGCCAACTCTTTCCGGCTCTCGCCGGGTACGACGGACCCCTTATTCTGATCGGGTAGAGGCCTGCGGAGTTAAGGCCTATACTGTATATAACCACATGCTGTTAGCGACAGTATTTAGGTCTCTTGACGAAGACTATCAGCACTTATGTGAAAATGTTCAGATCTGGGATGTCAGTTGTGAGCGGCAGGTCGAAATTATCGGACCTGATGCGGCGAAGTTGGTCCAGCTGATGACCTGTCGCGATCTCTCCAAAGCAAAGTATGGGCAGTGCTTTTATGCACCTCTGGTTGATGAAAACGGGGGTATGGTAAACGACCCCATTATTCTAAAACTTGGCGAAGACCGTTTTTGGTTATCGATTGCGGATAGTGACGTGTTGCTCTGGGCTAAGGGCTTGGCTAGCGGTCGGGGGTTGGACGTTAAGGTGTTTGAGCCCGAGGTTTTTCCTCTTGCTGTCCAGGGCCCTATGGCTGAAGAGGTTATGGCGAGAGTTTTTGGCAGTGAAGTTCGAGATATTAAATTTTTTCGGTTTGCAGAACTTTTCTTTCAAAACCATGGGCTAATTATTGCACGTTCTGGATGGTCTCGTCAGGGCGGCTTTGAAATTTATCTTGATAACCCCGAGCTGGCTTTAGATTTATGGGATCTGATTTGGGAAACCGGCAAGGGTTTTAATATTTTTGCGGGATGCCCAAATGCTATTGAACGAGTGGAAGGGGGACTGCTTTCTTATGGAAATGATATGTCTTCAGAAAATACGCCTTATGAATGTGGTCTGGGTAAATATGTAAATCTTGATGCTGACATAGATTTTGTTGGCCGGGAGGCTCTTGCAGTAAGTCGTGAACAGGGATTGAGTAGAAAAATATGTAATATTCGTTTCGACGTTAATCTGGATACAACCGTATTGGAGGCGTGGAATGTTTACAGCGTTGATGGAGAAAAAATTGGATACGTATCCTCTGGCTGTAATTCAAAGAAATTTGGCGGCTTCATAGCAATTGCAATGTTGGATCATAAATTTTGGACTTCAGGAACATTTGTCATGGTGCAAACTCCGAGGGGAGATCTCAAAGGGAGAGTTACAAACTTTCCTTTTGACTAAAGCGTGGTTTTGAAAAACTCGGGTTTTCAGGTCGGTGCTGGAATGATTAAGATAATGGTGTGCTCCCACATCTTACCTGCCGGGACTGATTTAGATCTAAACAATTAATAAACAACATACCAAGGAGTAGTCATGTTTAAGGCTCTTGTTGTCGATAAATCTGAAGACGGTGTCGTAACTTCTGCAATTCAGGAGCTTGAAGACAGTCGTCTGCCAGCCGACGGAAATGTCACCGTCGTGATTGAGTACTCAACTGTAAATTACAAAGACGGCCTTTGTATCACTGGCAATGGGGGGTTGGTTCGTAACTATCCTCATGTTCCTGGAATTGATTTTGCGGGGGTTGTCGAACAATCAGATGATGACCGTTACAAACCTGGTGACAAGGTTGTGCTTACGGGGTGGAGAGTTGGTGAGGCCTGGTGGGGCGGGTACGCACAAAAAGCCCGTGTAAAAGCTGACTGGCTTGTTCCTTTGCCTAAAGGCTTGACCACGCAACAGGCTATGGCTGTGGGAACGGCTGGCTTCACTGCCATGCTTGGGGTTATGGCGCTGGAAGATCACGGACTTACGCCTGATAAAGGAGAGGTTTTGGTTACTGGTGCTGCAGGAGGTCTTGGTTCCGTCGCAACGTCCATTCTTGCAAATCTTGGTTATGAAGTTGCGGGTGTTACGGGTCGTCCAGAAACCGCCGACTACCTTAAAAGTATTGGGGCGAGCCGAATAGTTGCACGCGAAGAATTAAACGAAACGGTGAAACGTCCGCTTGAAAGTGAAAATTGGGCTGGCTGTATTGATGCCGTTGGCGGCGATATACTCGCACGTGTCCTTGGGCAAATGAAATACGGTGCTTCTGTTGCAGCTGTTGGCCTTGCTGGTGGAGCAAAATTGCCTGCGACAGTTATTCCGTTCCTATTACGTGGGGTTAATTTGTTAGGCATTGATTCGGTTATGCAGCCGTTTGAAAATCGTCAACGTGCTTGGCAACGGGTGGTTTCTGATATGCCATTGGATAAACTGGAAGCTATCGTTCAACTTGCAAAATTGAGTGATTTGCCTGATCTCGGTCCAGCTATTCTAAAAGGTGCTGTTCAAGGACGTGTTGTGGTTGATGTCAACGCCTGATCAATCTCTTCAACTTATTGAAATACTGACCGCAGAAGACCTTCCCGAGATTTTGAGACTTGTGGAGCGGTTAAAATGGACCCATGTCGAAGCTGACCTAGATGTTATGCTTCGAGTTGGGCTCTTTTTAGGCATGCGCGATCATGCCGGAGAAATTATTGCCACGGGGGCTCTCTTCCCCTACGGCGAGAAGCTCGCTTCTATTGGCATGATTATGGTGAGCCCTGACCATCGCAGGAAAGGTTATGGCAAGTTGATAATGGAGACTTTGCACAATAGCGAGATCGCACAGGGCCGAAACCTTAGTTTGATCGCAACAGATGAAGGCGAACCGCTATATAAGAAGCTTGACTATCAAGTTGTCAGCCGGATACGAAAATTTTTTGCAGACCCAGAGCTGGTGCTCGAAAAGACTCAGGACTTGTCCTTACCAGAGTACAATTTACGTCGCGTTGCGAAGAGAGATTTACCTGCGTTAATCCAGCTTGATGCCCATTCAATCGGAGGGTCGCGGGAGAGTCTGTTGAGGTTAAGGTTCGAACAATCCGACAACGGTGTTGTTATTGAGGGGGCGGATGGAGAGCCAAAGGCTTTTGCGCTTTCTTGCCCCCAACGTCAACAACGTCATATCGGGCCAATCACGGCTCCTAATCGAGATATGGCCCTGGCCATGATCCTGGTTTTGGCGCGAAGAGATTTGTGCGAACTACGTATTGATATTCCCGAAGAACATACCGATTTACACGAACTATTACCAAACATCGGATTTCGATTGATTGCAAATCCACCAGCCATGTTACGCCCCGATTTTATTGGTGGGTCTGATAGATATCCAGGCACACGCCATGATTATTGGGCGATAACAAGTCAGGCCTACGGTTAGGGTCTACGGTATCTGCTACACAATTAAATTTACTTTCTTGGAACGGTTCTTTCTGGCGGAAAGTGAACGTCGATTGTGGTGCCGACATCGACAGTGCTTGTTATGATTAACTCACCGTTATGGCACTCTGTGAGAGCCTTGCTGATTGTTAAACCCAGGCCAGTGCCGTGATGTTTTTTCGTGAACGCGTTAGCTAATTGAGTAAAAGGTTCTTGGACCAGCAATAAATCTTCTTTGGCAATTCCAACTCCGGTATCTATTACGGACAGGGTTATTCCCTCTGACGCCGTATAATATGCAAGCATACTTACGGTTCCGCCCTCTGGAGTGAATTTGATCGCATTTGCTAACAGATTGATCAATATTTGTTTTAGTTGTCGATGGTCTGCGAGAAGATAGGGAAAATCGGCAGGAATTTTACTTTGGAGAATCAGTCGAGAACTCTCTGCCTGACCATTCATCATGCGCAAGCATTTTGTAAAAAGCTCTTCAATATCAATCGGCTCTTCACGAATTTCGATCTCGCCGACTTCTACTCTGGCGACATCAAGGATATCATTGATAATTTCTAATAGATGTTGCCCAGAGTTTTTGATGTCTGTGGCGTATTCAATAGATGTATCCAAGGAAAGGCTAACGTTTTTCCCGTTCACGATCAATTCCGAAAAGCCTATAATTGTATTGAGGGGAGTTCGTAATTCATGGCTCATGTTTGCAAGAAACTGGGTTTTTGACCTGTTTGCTATCTCAGCTTTTTCTTTGGCTTGGACCAAATTATCTTGAGCACGTTTCCTCTCTGAAATCTCTTGTTTTAGGGCGTTGTTGATATCGTGAATTTCTTCCCTGCGTTGGTTAAAAGATCGGGCAAGGTTACCCAGTTCATCTTTTGAGCCAACATCTAGTAAGGGAATATTCTCAGAGTTTCCCTCTGTCATTGTCCGCAGACTTTTACTCATATTAATCAAGGGTCGGACAATTGTTAGCCGTAATAAAAATAAACAACTGCTTGCTGAAATTAAAAGTATCACCAACAACCAGATAATGGCTTGCTGTATAAATTCAGAAGCATTGAGCGCTGCAAGTGACTGGGGGGTGACGATCACCACCTTCCAATAAGTTTTTGGGATTAAAAAAGTTGAAACAAAAACGGGCTCGGTAATAAGGATATCACTTTTTAATTCTAGCCGTTGAGGGAGAGAAGGCGTTATAGGGGCATCCCAACGCGAATCAGATAACATTGCCATAATAAGTTCAGCCTCGGGTTTTTCAATTTGATAGCTATTGCGAGCAATCTCAATAGCACGCATTGGGCTATATGTCGGACTGGTTCTGAAATTGGTGATCAGGGTTTGATTCAGTCCTTCGAGGGCGTCACTAATTGGTTTGAATTCAGGCTCGGTTTCACCCAAATCTCTTGCGGTAATGAAGTCTTCTAAAATATCTCCATTGGGAGATTGTATTTTTATCTTTGCGCGGGTGAGATCTGGGAATGATAGGAATTTATTGTTGCGATCTACAGCAAACACATAACCATTTATTTCTTCGGACACTTCGCCGAGAAATTCCCGGAGACTAGCAAGTCTCAAGTCGATCGTAACAGCTCCTGCGTACTTATCGTTTTTTCGCATGGGAACAGTACAGGTAACCATAGGTTCAAATGAATAAGGATCGACATAAGACTTGGACCAGAAGCATTGATTTTCACTAGCATAACGTGTTGGAACATACCATTCTTCGTGATGGTATCCTTTGCCTTCAGGATCGTTATAATCGTCATAAAAGTCCAAAGTACCATCAGGGTTTCGACCCCAAAAAAAACTGCGCCGTTCTATAGTTGGATTGAAACGAAACGGTTCCGGCCAAACGCCACCTCCAGCTACGTTAGAATTGATGTCATTTTTGCCAAGTAATTGAGGGACAATATTGTGATAGCTACTTTCCTCCTTGGGGAGTGCTTGGCCAAGATCAGAAATCGCTCGGGTTAGTGTTTCCGTTTTCTCTAGATGTTTACCAAGTTCGGTGACTAATCGAGCACCAGTTTCCTCGGTAATTATGCGATTTTTTTCAATCAAAATAGGCTTTACGAGGATTTGAAATATACTGATGACAGCAACGATCATCGCTAGAGATACAGCCACAAATCCAATCGTCATCTTGAACTGTAAACTCTGCCTCCAACTCACATCCAAAGAGGCTTTCTCTGATGCTTTGACTGTTGATGTATCTGTTGTCTTGTGAGCGTCCAAGAAGCAATCCCAGAATGAATATCTTGATGAAGTAAAGGGTTTCTCAGTTCAAGGTAATTCAAGGGCCTTAAAATTCTATTGATAAGTGAAATACCCAAATTTGAGAGGTGGACAATTCGTACTCAATCTCAGCAGATGTTGTTCTGACAAAATTAAAGGCCACAGAATTTCTCCTGCGACCCTTAATTTAATAGGACTATATGTGTCGTGAGGAGGAGTTTTTCAGGTGGGCCTCTCGCTGGGAGAGGGGCCGTTGGTACAGTGAAAGCTGGGTCCGATTGGTCAAACCAAACCGTTGCGCCAATGATATCATATTGCCGCGAGATGGGATCACTGATTGGTAGAGGAGCAATTGTTACCGATGTCAGTGAGCAAGCGGGACATGATATATCCAGGCTGCTTTCGATCGGTTGACCCTCATCCTCTGAATTCAGAGAGAGGATTCTTAAGCCACTTGGCGTACAGATAATAAATACGTCTTTTGTATTTATATCGAAGTCCAGAGTGGAAGTAGCCCAACTTTGTTCCAACGGGACAAGGAGCTGAAGAAGGAGAGAAAATGCTGCAACAAAAGCATACAGTGGGCGTCGCAAAGTATGGCGAGGTGAGACATCGCCTTTTTGCTTTACCCTTATGTTTGTTTTCGTACGCAAGATTGAACCCTAATGAAATCTTAGCTCTGATTATTAAATTGGACAGTCAGACATTAGGGAGGATTCTTTGTCGGCACATTGATATTGATCAATGATATCTTCCTATTGTTATGACTTACCGATAGAAGTGATGAGAGTATAATTTTAGATCAGCAAGAGTATATAATTTGCCAAATTTGAAACATTCACCTGTGCTTTGTATTGGTGCGGCTCACTGGGATGTGCGTTCTCAAAGCAAGGAACCCGTTCGAAAAGGAACCTCCAACCCGGTGTCAGTGGCGCGCTATCCAGGCGGAGTGGCTCACAATGTCGCTGTGAACGTGTGTCGGCTTGGTAGTACGACCGGGCTTGTTAGCCGGTGGGGTAATGATGCTGCAGGAGATGCATTACAATCTCTTCTTACTGATACCGGCTTGAGTATTATTCCCCTACCTCGGTCAAAGTTATATCCAACAGCCACCTATACGGCGGTTTTGGAGCCAAGCGGAGAGCTGGCCTTTGGTCTGGCAGATATGGAGATTTATGATGATTTTACAGGGGATATTCTCACCCCGTTAAAGAGTGATCTCATATCGTTTCCCATTTGGTTTGTAGACACCAATTTACCTATAGAAACCCTTGAGGTCCTCGCAGGGTGGCAAAAAGGGAATGGATATATCGCAGCAGATGCGGTTTCTGTTGCCAAGTCATCAAAGTTGATGGCTGTTATGGATCGGCTGGATCTTCTCTTTTGTAATGGCGATGAAGCCTCTGAATTAACTGGTATGGCTCTCGAGACTGAGCAAGATCTCCTGGGTGCGGGTGAATTTTTGATTTCAAAAGGCGCGCGCGCGGTGATCATTACAATGGGACCTGGTGGGGTTTATTTGTTTGATAGGAACGGTCACAAACACTTTGAAGCTAAGGTGGTTGATGTTGTTGATGTCACCGGGGCTGGAGATTCATTGATAGCGGGTACATTACATGGAATATCAAGAGGTCTGGATCTTGAACGTTCTCTCCAGCTAGGTTTGGCAACGGCTGCCTTCACTCTTAAAAAGCAAGGCGCGACAACAGAGGACTTGCGGGAATTGAGTCTGGACGCTATTGGCTCCGTATAAAAACGAAATCAGCTTTTCAATAATTGGCTAAAATAATGAATTCAAAAATAACGAAATATCTAGATATAACACCCGAAGTAGCGACGGCTTTAGCTCAAGGTCAGGCTGTTGTCGCTCTCGAATCTACGATTATTGCGCACGGGATGCCCTATCCAAAGAATGTTGAAACGGCACGCGAAGTTGAAGAAATCATTCGTAATCAAGGCGCAGTTCCTGCGACTATTGCCGTACTTGATGGCCGGATCCGGATCGGCCTCGATGACGCTGATTTAGAGCGGTTGGGCCAGGCAAAAGATATTGCCAAGTTGTCCCGTAGAGATTTGCCGATGATCGTTGCGCGTAAAGGTGACGGAGCAACAACTGTTGCGGCAACGATGATATGCGCTGCTCTCGCCGGGATTTCTATCTTTGCCACGGGCGGTATTGGGGGCGTTCATCGGGGCGCTGAAGGTGATTTTGATATTTCAGCCGATTTGGATGAGCTTTCAAAAACGCCTGTTGCTGTCGTCTGTGCAGGGGCAAAATCAATCCTCGATCTCCCCAAAACTCTTGAATATCTTGAAACCAGAGGTGTTCCGGTAATCGGCTATAAAACTGAGCAATTTCCAGCCTTTTATTGTCGCGAGAGTGGGCTCCATGCTCCCTTGAGCGCACAAGATCCTGCAACGATTGCCTCGATGTTGAGTGTGCAAAGAGATCTTGGTTATGAAAGCGGCGCAGTAATTGCTAACCCTATACCCGAAACTCACGCAATGGACGCTGCAGAAATGGATCGAGTGATTTCGTCTGCGCTGTTAAGCGCGCACAAAGATGGCGTTGTTGGCAAAGCGATCACACCTTACCTGCTTTCTAAAATTGTCGAGCTGACAGAAGGTCGAAGCTTGGAAGCCAACATTGCATTGGTGAAAAACAATGCCGTGCTTGCTGCTGATATTGCTGTAAAGCTTTGTGCCTTAAGGTAAGATTTAGACAGGTAACAAAAAATACTGCCTTGATAGAAATCAGGCGGTATTTTTTTTACTTGAATTTTGAACGATGTTCATTATTGTGGTGTGAAGAGGATTTAATAAAGGAGGTCACAATGGCAAGACGTGTGGATCATAGTCACGAAGAGCTCCGTGAAATGATACTGGAAGCTGCTCAGAACCTTGTCGAAGTAGATGGTTATCCCTCCTTGAGTATGAGAAAAATCGGGAGTTCTATCGGGTATTCACCTGGCACAATATATAATATCTTTGCCAATCTAGATGATCTGGTTTTGCAGCTTAATGCGAGAACCCTTGATGAAATGTATGTGTCTTTGGTCAAGACAAAGTCCAATAATTCTGTCGAGGTCAATTTTGACCTACTGCTTTGTGGATATCTCGAGTTTGTAGACGCAAACAGAAATTTATGGAGGGCTCTATTTGATCATCGACCATCTATCGAAAATGATTTACCGGATTGGTATAACGCACGGGTCGAAAAATTGCTGAATTTAATCGATGATACCCTCAAGCCTTATTTCAATGGTGAGGATCCGACAAAGCTCAGAAAATTTTCAGCAACCCTCTGGGCTGGGTTGCATGGCATTATTTCCCTTACAGATAGCAATAAACTGGATGTGATTTCTGATGCGGATCCTCTTGAGTTATGCCGATTACTTGTAAGAAACTTTCTGGTTGGACTTAACTCTTCGAAATATGAAGAGGGATAAAAAGTAGTGGATATGGAGAAATACATTAGGCAAGGCATGTCTTACGCTACAGAATCCCTACGCTTAGAAAATGGATACCCTTTTAATATCCAGATGCCAACTTTGGGTGGTAAACAGCTCTGGCGTGATGAATTCGTATATGTGGGCTGGCGTATTCAATCCAACATCTTTAGCGGTCATTTCAGATTGTTAGATCCCGACGATTTGCGTCAGGCCTGGGGAAATTATGATGATTGTTTGGCTGTTTTTGAGAAGATTAAGACAGAGCAGAAAATTACGCCGCCCATTGATCAAAAGGAGGGGGGCGTTCATCTCGTACTTATGGTTCACGGTATTACCCGTTCTGGGGATTCCTTTGCAAAAATGAAGCCTGTATTTACCGCACAGGGAATGGAAGTCGCAGCCATAACATACCCTTCAACCCGCGCCTATATCCAAGACCATGCCAATCAGCTAGAGCAACTGCTTTGCAAAAGACCAGATGTCGCAATGGTATCGTTTGTTACCCATTCTATGGGAGGTTTAATCGTGCGCGAGCTGCTCTCTTTTGAAAATAAATGGTTGTCTGATACAGCATTAGGACGGGTTGTTATGATTGCGCCGCCGAATCAGGGTTCGATGGTGGCTGAATATGTAAAACAAAGGACACTTTACCAGCTAATTTATGGAAAATCCGGACAGGAATTAGTGCCAAGTACTGCGCAAACGCTCTCTGTGCCTTCGTGTGAATTGGCTATCATCGCAGGCGGGAAATCTGATGGTCGGGGATATAACCCGCTGTTGGAAGGTGATGATGACGGTGTGGTGACCGTAGAGGAAGCCAAGCTCCTTGGCTGTACTGACTTTGTCGTGCTGCCTGGATTACACTCCTCAATGTGTAATCAAGCCAACGTTATTTCTGCTGCTTTGAAATATATTCAATTGGGCAAGTTAATTATTTAGGGGAAGACGTATGTTGCAAAAGCGAAGTTTGGTTCTACTGGTTAGTTTGGCGGTGATATCAATTGCAATGCTTTTTGTCGCGCCCATTCCGCAGGATCCCGCTTATCATATTTTTGCTGATACCCGGAGCTGTCTCGGGTTGGCAAATTTTGGTGATGTTGCTTCAAATGGCGGTTTCCTTCTTGTTGGGTTGATCGGGTTGATAAAACTAAAAGCCCTTTGGAACGAAGGACGATTTGAAAGCTTTAAGCAGCTCCTTCCTTTTTTGATCTTTTTTGTCGCCGTTGCTTTTGTTGCGCCTGGATCGGCCTATTATCATGAAGCTCCTGATAATGAACGATTGTTTTGGGATCGCTTGCCGATGACAATTGCCTTCATGTCGCTTTTTGCAGGCATACTCGCAGACCGTGTTCATCCACTTTTTTCGGGTAAAGCGCTGTGGGGCATGGTGTTGTTTGGCATCGCATCCTTACTTTATTGGCAGCAAACAGAACTGCAAGGCGCGGGGGATCTTCGCCCCTATGTTCTGGTTCAATTTTATCCAATGGTGGCTTTGCCTCTCATTTGCTGGCTATATCCAAAATTCAGCCTGACACCAGTGAAATATCTGATTTGGATGTACGTTTGGTACGCTACGGCCAAAGGCTTAGAGTTTTTTGATGCCGAGATTTTCGACCTAGTTGGCTCCACCATCAGCGGACATAGTCTTAAACATATCGTTGCCGCTCTCGCGGTGTATATGGTTGTGAAAATGCTTTCCGAGAAAACAGCACCAGTATCAAAAGCATAAGAAAAAAGGAGCCGGTTGAGGCTCCTCAGACTGCTGACAAAGGTCTCGCCATTGCGAGGCCTTTGTGATTCCTGTCTCTTATACACATCTGACGCTGCCGACGA
>OJDH01000265.1_pt1 | contig 31653 bp, 28 predicted proteins | sample 1592761 | NCBI WGS metagenome assembly OJDH01 (sample SAMN05416855, study PRJEB24817) | seawater metagenome | isolation source: Sea water | place: Canada:Atlantic | collected 2013-11
AGTACCTGGCTACGAACCAGGCGGTCAGAGGTTCGAATCCTCTCGGGCGCACCATGTTCCTAATATGCTTTACTGCTTCTTGCAATATCGATGGATTATTATGCGCCCGTAGCTCAGCTGGATAGAGTACCTGGCTACGAACCAGGCGGTCAGAGGTTCGAATCCTCTCGGGCGCACCATCCCATCCCCTTCCCTGTTCAATAATTCAGCTTCTCTCTTTCTACTTCATCCTGTTAGTCGGTATAATTTGCCCTTTCGTTTTTCCGTATCCGGTATCCGACTCGATGAAATTCATTGTAAAAATCTTTCCTGAGATCGCCGTAAAAAGCCGTCCTGTACGCAAGCGTATGATTGCACGTCTGCAGACCAATCTTACCGTTATCCTGCAGCGTATTAGTAATGACGTTAAAGTTAGCGGCCACTGGGACAAAGTAGAAGTCTACTATGGTGGCACCGATACGACGGTTCGAGATCAGTTGATCGAGGCGATGAAATGCACGCCGGGACTGACTTATTTTCTTGAAGTGGAAGAATTCCCACTCGGTGATTTTGATGATGTCTTTCAGCTGACGCGTCAGTTTTATGCAGAGGCACTGAAAGGCAAGACATTCAAGGTTCGGGTTAAGCGCACAGGTAAGCATGATTTCACCTCGATTGAGCTGGAACGTTATGTGGGTGGTGGTCTGTTGCAGCATACCGAGGCGGCGGGTGTTGATGTCCGTAAGCCGGAACTGTATGTGGACCTGGAAGTCCGTGACGACACACTGTTTGTTGTGACCCAGCGTCACGCCGGCCAGGGTGGCTATCCGGTAGGTAGTCAGGATGCGGTGCTGTCACTGATCTCTGGTGGCTTTGATTCCATTGTTGCCAGTTACATGACCATGCGGCGTGGCTGCAAAACTCATTTCCTGTTTTTTAACCTTGGCGGGCGTGCGCATGAAATTGGCGTAAAACAGGTATCCCTTCACATCTGGCAGAAGTATGGTTCGTCTGCGCGGGTGAAATTCATCACAGTACCGTTTGAAGAAGTGGTTGGTGAAATTCTGCAGTCTGTAAATCACTCCCATATGGGGGTTGTGCTTAAGCGGATGATGATGCGTGCGGGTGAACAGGTGGCGGCCAAAATGAAGGTTGATGCGCTGGTTACCGGTGAGTGTGTTGCTCAGGTTTCCAGCCAGACCCTGCCTAACCTCAAGCTGATCGATGGTGCAACGGATGCGCTGGTATTGCGCCCGCTGATTACCATGGATAAGCAGCAGATTATCGATATCACCAAACAAATGGGTGCATATGAGTTTGCAGCAGGCATGCCTGAATTCTGTGGTGTGATTTCTGACCGCCCAACAACTTGTGCCAAGCGTGAGCGAGTCGAAGAAGAAGAGTCAAACTTCGATTATGAAGTGTTGGAGCGCGCACTTGATAATGCTCAAGTCATTTCGATTGATGACATCGTGGAAGATGTGAATGTCCATGCTGAAGTTGAAGCACTGACCAAAGTATCTGAAAACCAGATTATCATCGATGTCAGAGCACCGCAGGAGTCTGAGCGTAAGCCATTGAACCTGCCGGGCTGTGAAATTCTGGCGGTGCCGTTCTTCAAGCTTGAAAGTACGTTTGAGGCGCTGGATGGCAGTAAAGAGTACCTGCTGTACTGTGACAAAGGTGTTATGAGCCAGATGCATGCTCAGACCTTGCAGGACAAGGGCTATAGCAATGTGAAAGTATATCGTCCGGGTGCCAGCGACTGAGTTCGCTGGCATTCAGGGCCTGAACTTCACCTGTCTGGGTAATAAAAAGCGGGACTAAAACTGTGGATCCCCAGGCGGGTAAAGTTGTCATAGGGCAAGATTGTGTCGACAATTTGTCGATCTGAGCCCTGTGGCAGGCTAAAACGGCGGCAGTTTTATTGCCTGGCGTCGTCTTTTCGGGTTTAATTGTGAGCCATTTTTAACCTCTGCAACTGACTTTTATCGTCACGTTCGTGACTGTTTGAAGCGGTTTGGGCAGGTTTGTTAATTAATAGGAGCCCCAAGATGCAAAATCTCCTCTCAGAAGGCTTGACCTTAATGGTCTTCGGTATGGGATTTGTCTTCGTCTTCCTGACGCTGTTGGTCTTTACTACCCGTGGCATGTCTTCACTGGTAACTAAGTACGCTCCGGATGCGGCCCCAGCCGCAGCACCGAAGCCAGCAGCGAAACCCGCTGTTGCACCGGCAGGAAACAATGACGAGCTGATCGCAGTTATGACTGCAGCGGTACATAAGTTCCGCTCCTGAATAAACAGCTCGCGGATATAACAACGAATAATTTGCATTAAATTGACAGAAGGCCATTACTCATGTCCGACGTAAAGAAACCTCTGGGCATTACGGATGTCGTACTCCGGGACGCTCATCAGTCCCTGTTCGCGACCCGTATGCGCGTCGAAGATATGCTACCGATCGCCGAGAAGCTGGATAAAGTTGGCTTCTGGTCCCTGGAGAGCTGGGGCGGTGCGACGTTCGATTCCTGTATCCGTTTTATCGGTGAAGATCCATGGGAGCGCATTCGTCTGCTGAAGCAGGCAATGCCAAACACCCGTCAGCAGATGCTGCTGCGTGGTCAGAACCTGCTGGGTTACCGTCACTATGCGGATGACGTGGTAGACAAGTTCGTAGAACGCGCCGCTAAAAACGGTGTCGATGTGTTCCGTATCTTCGATGCGATGAACGATCCACGTAACCTGGACCGCGCTATTCAAGCGGTGAAGGCGACCGGTAAGCATGCGCAGGGCACAATCTCTTACACTAAGAGTCATGTCCATACGATTGAAAACTGGGTGGACTACGCCAAGCAGCTGGAAGATCTGGGTGCTGAATCGATTGCCATCAAAGACATGTCCGGCATCCTGACGCCGTACGATGCTTTTGATCTGGTATCCCGACTGAAAGCGCAGACTGACCTGGAAGTGCAGTTGCATGCCCATGCGACGTCCGGCCTGTCGGATATGACGATTCTGAAAGCAGTTGAAGCCGGTATTGACCGTGTTGATACGGCCATCTCTTCCATGTCCATGACGTACGGTCATACAGCGACTGAATCTGTGGTTGCGGCACTGGCAGGCACGGATCGTGACACCGGTCTGGACCTGAATCAGCTGGAAGAAATTGCCGCTTACTTCCGTGAAGTACGGAAAAAGTACGCAGGCTTCGAAGGCTCTCTGCGTGGTACGGACTCCCGGATCCTGGTGGCTCAGGTGCCAGGCGGCATGCTGACCAACATGGAAAGCCAGCTGAAACAGCAGGGCGCGGCAGACAAGTTTGATGAAGTACTGGCCGAGATTCCGCGTGTGCGTGAAGATCTGGGCTGGATCCCGCTGGTAACGCCAACGTCGCAGATTGTGGGAACACAGGCTGTGATCAACGTCCTGATGGGCGAGCGTTACAAGACTATCTCTAAAGAAGTACAGGGCATCCTGAAAGGCGAATACGGTGCAGCCCCTGCGCCTTTTAACGCTGAACTGCAGGCCCGTGTACTGGATGGTGGTGAAGCGATTACCTGTCGTCCGGCTGATCAGCTTGAGCCTGAAATGGACAAGCTGGTTGTTGAGCTGCGTGAACTGGCAAAAGAGAAAGGCGTCAGTCTGACTCTGGGCGAGAACGAAATTGATGACGTTCTGACCTATGCACTGTTCCCGCAGATCGGGCTGAAATTCCTGGAAAACCGTAACAACCCTGATGCATTTGAACCTGCACCGACTCTGGAGGACGCACAAGCCATGGCTGCACCTAAGAAAACTGGGCCAGAAGTTTACACAATCACTGTTAATGGCCAGAACTACGTGGTTCAGGTAACTGAAGGTGGTGATATTTCTGCGGTTGCTCCGGCGGCGGCACCTGCTGCGGCTCCAGCTGCTGCGCCTGCGGGCGATGCTGAATCTGTACCTGCGCCACTGGCGGGTAACATCTGGAAAGTCCAGGTTGCTGCAGGCCAGGCAATTCAGGAAGGTGACGTGCTGGTAATTCTGGAAGCGATGAAGATGGAAACTGAAATCCGTGCAGCGCGCGCCGGTACAGTTGTCAGCATCGACGTTAAAGAAGGCGATGCGGTACAGGTAGGCGACAGCCTGCTGACGCTGGCATAAGGGTTACTGAGCATGGATAAATTGCTAGAACTCTGGCAAGCATCTGGCATCTACAACATGCAGTTCGGCCAGCTGACGATGATCGTCGTTGGCTTGCTGCTGCTGTTTTTGGCGATCCGGAAAAACTTTGAACCGCTGCTGCTGGTTCCAATCGGTTTTGGTGGCATTCTGGCCAACATTCCTGAAGCGGGCCTGGCTTTTTCTGCGGTAGAAAACGCAGTGCATTTTGCTCAGCCTGAAGTTATGCAGGCAATGGCTAAAGCACTGGGACTGGTATCTACTGACCCACATGAAGTTCTGCATGCATACCACGGCGCTAGCGCTGCGGCACATAATGCAGCAATCAATGTGGCGATGGACAGTGGCTATAACAACGGTATGCTGTACAACTTCTATACCGTTGCGATCGCCTCCGGTGCTGCACCGCTGCTGATCTTCATGGGCGTTGGTGCCATGACAGATTTCGGCCCGCTGCTGGCGAATCCGAAAACGCTGTTCCTGGGTGCTGCTGCACAGTTTGGTATCTTTGCTACGGTACTGGGTGCGGTAACTCTGAGCATGCTGGGTATCATGGACTTCAGCATTCAGGATGCTGCCGCTATCGGTATCATCGGCGGTGCAGACGGCCCGACAGCCATTTACGTAGCGAGCATGCTGGCGCCTCAGTTGCTGGGTGCCATTGCAGTTGCGGCATACTCCTACATGGCGCTGGTGCCAATGATTCAGCCACCGATCATGCGTGCATTGACCACTGAAGCGGAGCGTAAAATCTCCATGGTTCAGCTGCGTCATATCAGCAAGAACGAGAAGATCATGTTCCCGATTCTGCTGCTGATTCTGGTTGCATTGCTGCTACCTGATGCGGCGCCGCTGCTGGGTATGTTCTGTTTCGGTAACCTGATGCGTGAATGTGGTGTGGTTGACCGTCTGAGCGATACAGCTCAGAACGCGCTGATCAACATCGTGACCATCTTCCTGGGCTTGTCTGTGGGTTCCAAGCTGTCTGCGGACAAGTTCCTGGACGTACAGACACTGGGCATTCTGATCCTGGGTGTTGTTGCCTTCGGTATCGGTACGGCCTGTGGTGTCATGATGGCCAAGTTCATGAACAAGATGGAAGGCGGTAACGCTATCAACCCGCTGATCGGCTCTGCCGGTGTTTCTGCGGTACCGATGGCGGCCCGTGTTTCCAACAAACTGGGTCTTGAAGCTAACCCGCAGAACTTCCTGCTGATGCACGCAATGGGCCCGAACGTGGCCGGCGTAATTGGTTCGGCGGTTGCGGCGGGTGTGATGATCAAGTTTGTTGGCTAAGCTGACAGCATGATTAAAAAGCCGCCTTCGGGCGGTTTTTTTGTGTCTGTTTATCAGGGTATGAGCACTGGTCGATGGATATAAAAACACCCCGAACTATCATCGATAGCGGGGTGTTCGATTACGGATATGGGGAGCCGGTGTTAGTGTCCAGCCAGTACTTCCAGATGGGCCTGGACGCTGAAGGCCAGGGATACCGGGTTGTAGCCACCTTCGAGTACGGAGACCAGACGGCCTTTGCAGCTGCTCTGGGCGATATCCAGCAGTACCTGAGTAACCCAGCGGAAATCATCTTCAGTCAGATTGATATCGGCCATCGGGTCTTCTTTGTGGGCATCAAAGCCCGCCGAGATAAAGATCATGTCCGGGCGATGCTGCTGCAATGCAGGTACGACGCGGGTTTCGACCAGCTTGCGAAAAATCATGCCATCGCTGTTGGCTTCCATCGGACAATTGATGATGTTATCGCGACGGATATCGCTGTAGCGCTCAGGATAGAAAGGGTGCTGGAAGGTGGAGCAGACCATCACCTCAGGTAAATCTTTGAAGATATCCACGGTGCCATTGCCGTGGTGCACATCGAAGTCGATGATTGCCACACGGTTGATATCAGGCTGTTGCAGGGCATGCATCGCTGCGATGGCGACGTTGTTATAAAAACAGAAGCCCATCGGGATATTATGCTCGGCATGGTGGCCGGGTGGTCGAACAGCACAGAAGGCGTTATCCACCTTGCCGCTAAGCACCCGGTTGACGGCCAGGATGGTGGAACCTGCCGCCAGGCTGGCAGCATGTAAAGAGTCCGGGCACAGAGCGGTGTCTTCATCTGTATAGACGATGCCTTTTTCCGGTAGCTTCATCTCCAGTCGTTTCTGATGCAGTTTGGCATGAGCCAGCTGGATCTGCTCAGGCATGATGTGAACTGATTCAATCTGCTCCAGATCCTGCAGCAGGCCAGTCTTTTCCAGTACTTTTCGAATCGCTGCCAGACGCACAGGGCTTTCCGGATGTTCCGGGCCCATATTGTGTAAGGTGCAATCCTGATGAGTGATAAACGCCGTGGTCATAATTACGCTGTCCTTGTAGTTACCCACAGTTTAATAAATTCCCGCCGTAACAGGTGTTAGGCAAACGTCGAAGCTGGTGCTCAGCATACCGCCTGATTGTCTCAGGTTACCCCGGACTCATGCATTTCAGTTCAACCGACTGCTGGTTGATCTGTATCAGTGGTGGGATCGAACTTTGCTCTTAGTATGGCGCTACAGCATAGAACTGTATTGGCACCGGATGTTCACCCTACCTGGTGCTTTTTTTTGCCCCGGTTTTACAGAATACCTGCAAGCTTGATAGTGCGGTACCATTGTCGCCAAGGTGCTTTATGATAGACGGTAAAGCCGTCTGGAACGGGTCAGTGTTAAGGCGTTTGCGTGGTTAAAAAAGACATCTCGATCGATTATTCCTCTAAAAGAGTCCTGCTGGTTGAAAGCAGCGGCAATATGCGCTCGACCGTGGTGTATATGCTGCGCAGCATGGGCGTGCAGAACATCAAGGCGATTACCATCAATAGCCGCGTTTTCGTTGAGATGGAAGAGGCGCACTATGATGTGATCCTGCTGGGCCACAGTAACAGCGAAACGATCAGTGGTGCTCAGGTGCTTGAAGAGGCCTGCTTTCGCGGTGTGATCAAACCCACGGTTGCCTGGCTGTTTATGACCGGTGATGCCTCCCAGGAGGTGATTCTGCAGGCCGTGGATTGCAATCCGGATGCGGTGATCAGCAAACCCTTCTCAGTCGATGAACTCAAGCGCCGGCTGGATCTGATGCTGGGCCAGAAGATGCTCTTTCGGCCACTGCAACGGGCGATGGATCGCGAAGAGTGGGAAGAAGCACTTCTTATCTGTGATCGTGATTTTGACCCCCAGGCAGAGCATTATGAACGGGTGGCGGTCATCAAGGCTAAAGCACTGGCGGCGCTGAACCAGTATCACGAGGCGGTCGAGGTTCTGGAAGAGGTCTACTGGCGCAAGCAGGACAGGGAAGTTGCACTGACATGGGCGTCGATTTCGTTTGAGTCAGAAATGTACGATGTTGCCCGTGATCTGTTACTGGACCTGATTCAACGCCATCCGCTGATGATTTCGGCTTACGACAAGCTGGCTGAGGTGTATGAACGCACCGGAGAGATTGAAGCCGCAGTTGATGTGTTACAGGAAGCAACGGCCAAGTCTCCGCTGGGGGTGCCCCGGCAAATGAAGCTGGGCAAAGTAGCGACGCTGAATCACAAATATGATCTGGCGGGCGGTGCTTACCAGAAATCTATCGTACTGGGACGCAGCAGCTGCTACCGCTCGGCAGAGCCTTTTCTGCGGCTGGCGAATATTCGCCGGCTGGAGATGAAAGGCACCGATGAGCGTAATCGTGCCTCCGTGACCGAGTCTATTCACCAGTTGCTGAGTCTGGCGCAAAGCAGGTTCCCCCGCGACCTCAGTCTGCGAGTGCAGTCGGCATTAATGAAAGCCGAAGTTGCACGGGTCAACAGTGATAACGCAGCCGTGCGTAAACATACCCTGCAGGCTGAACAGTATAATAATAATCTGGAAGAACCGCTGGACATCGAGCGCGAACGGCTGGATGTGATGGGGGACCAGGTACCCATGTTGCAACAGGATGGCTCTTCCGTGCCAGTGGATGCGATGCTGCAGAGCACTCAGGACCCGGCTATGAGCCATAAGGTTAATCGTCAGGGGGTTAAGCAGTACCTGGCCGGTAAGCTGGTACAGGCGATCAAACACTTTACCCTTGCCGTTGATTACGACCGTAACAACGGTCATGCCTTATTGAATCTGACTCAACTATTTATGGAAACCGCCCGGGACAATGAGCAGAATCGGGCGGAGCGGTTGAAAATGGCGGAGCACTATCTGAATCTGACCGCTGCAGTGGAGCTGGATGCCGACGCTGAAGATCGTGCTCAGGCATTAGAAGGCTACCTGGGGCGAGGCGTTGAGCGTATGCCCCAGGGATCGTTAGGAGCATTGTTGCGCTAGCAACTGCTAGTGTCCTTATACTGTAGATCACAGGGTTGAGTGATTTCAGCATCAGGCTGGTACGATACCGTTATCGCTCAATTCGAGCCGGCTGAAGACATCGTCTCGAATGTCGACCAGGTCATGATCACAAATACCTAGATATTCCAGAATAGGTTCCATGGGCATGACGGGTCGCTGATCTTCATCAACGCTCCACAGTGAGCGGAACTTCTCGCTTAATTCTTTTGAGACCAAAAGCAGGCACAGTGTATTACACAGTGTATCTTCGTAACGGCCGCTTTCTAGCACTTCTTCGGCATAGGGCTGTAGCCTGATCGCGTGGCAGATTTGTTCTGGAATACTCCAGGCCTGAGCAATTGCACTGCTTAGTTCAAAGTGGTCAATTGCGTAATGTTCTTGCTCTTGCTGGTGTAGTTGTGGCAGATCCAGGCCGTTACGAGATTCAAAAAAGCTGCGGTAATCTTTAAAGTTGTTCATCATTAAAGGAATGCCGCAGTCATGCATCATACCCATGGTGTAGGCATCGTCTTTGCTCAGACAGGGTATAAACCGGCGAACATGGCCGCAAATTGTCGCCACTTCGGTCGAACTGTCCCAAAATCGATCCATTCTACCAATGGTTTTCAGGCTATTCCTCAGGGCTGCCATTCGCACAATGCTATATACCCGGTTGACGCCGAGCAGGCTGACAGCGTTTTGCATGGAAGTGACGCGTTCACGCATGCCAAAAAAAGGAGTATTAATGATTGCCAGTACGTTTGCATACAGTGATACATCCCCCATCATTATGTGGGCGATCGTGTTGAAACAGGGGGTTTCTTTACGGATTTCTGCTGTCACTTGCAGCAGTATCTCCGGCCGTGCGGGTATAACGAAATCGGCCTGGTTATCTGAGCGCATGGCTTTGTCCATAGAATAAGTAAAAAACACACACAGATACTACCGTTATTGCCCGGAGAAAATCAGGGTGTAATATTGAAATGTAATGGATATTTATTAATTATTCTGATTAGTTAGGCCGTCATTTGATTGATGTCACATTCGCTGGCTCTGTGGTTCTTTATCTGGTTGCAGGTGAAATAGTTGGCGCTGGGCATAGGCTTAAGTATAGTTTGCGCTCACTTATCAATTAAGCCGCTATGAGCACTGAATCCAGCCACCCCCGTCGTCCTTTTGTTGCACGGGGCTCCCGCGTTGAGCGTTGTGAATCCTGTCTGTTAACCCGTCGAACCTGTATCTGTGATTTCCGGATTCAGGTGCAGGCGCAGGCCCGCTTCTGTCTGCTGACCCACCGCAAAGAATTTTATAAACCGACCAATACTGGTCGCCTGATCGCTGAGGCGCTGGCCGGTACCGAGGTGCTGGAGTGGAGCCGGACGGAGCCCTGTGCCCGGTTGACTGAACTGCTGGCTGACCCGTCTCTGGCACCCTGTATTGTGTTTCCGCCAGCGGATGATTATCAGCAGCGGATGATCAGTCAGCCTGCTGTGGCTGACGGCCGTACGCCACTGTTTATTATTCCTGACGGCACCTGGCGTCAGGCGCGGCGGATTTTCCGGCATAGCCGTTACCTGGATGGCCTGCCGGTGATCTCTCTGCAACAGGCCATGGACAGCCGCTATCATCTGCGTAAGAAGATCGAAGCAGACCAGCTGTGTACCGCCGAAGTTGCCATTGCCATGCTCAATCAGATCGGTGATTGCCATTCGGCCGATGTGCTGGATGCCTATTTTGATATTTTTAATGAACATTATCGTGCCTCAAGACTCAGCCGACCATTGCAGCCGGAACAACCGGCCAAGCTGTTCCTGCAGGCGCTACAGGCAGGTGCTGTAACCTGCGCTGTGCCAGGGTAACGTATAACAGACCCTGGTGACTCTACCTGGAAGGTACTATGACAGAACACGATCGTACTGAGCACTGGACGGATCGAGATCCTTTCTCCGCCCGTGAAAAAGAAAAATACGGTAACCCGGTGCCGAGCCGGGAATATATCCTGCAGACATTGACCGAACAGGGTAAGCCGCTGGCGCACCCGGCGGTCTGTGATGCCATGCAGGTTTTTGAAGAAGAATCCCGTGAGTCGGTGTTGTTCCGGCTGAAAGCGATGTGCCGTGATGGTCAGCTGATCAGTAACCGTAAAGATCAGTTTGGTCTGATTGAGCACATGGGGCTGATTAAAGGCCGGGTCATTGGTCATCGCGATGGCTTTGGTTTCGTGAAGCCGGATGAGGGTGGCAGTGATCTGTTTATCAGCCCACGCCAGATGCGTCAGGTGTATGACGGTGATCGGGTGCTGGTGCAGGAAGCGGGTAAGGACCATAAAGGCCGCCGTGAGGGCAAGCTGGTGGATGTGCTGGAACGTGGCACCCATAAGCTGGTGGGCCGCTTCCAGAGCCGGGGAGGCTTTGGCTACCTGGTGCCGGAGAATCAGCGCATTACTCAGGAGCTGGCGGTGGTGGCCAATGAGCATGGCCCGGCCTATGAGCATGGCCAGCTGGTAATCGCTGAGGTGGTTCGCCAGCCGGGCAAACGTGAGCTGGGTCAGGCGCGGATTACCGAGGTACTGGGTGACCACCTGGCGCCAGGGATGGAGATCACTGTAGCCATTCACAACTACGATATTCCATCCGAATGGCCACAGGCGGTGCAAGACGAAATCTCGGCCTATGGTCCAGAAGTGACTGAAGCGTCCAAGGCGGGGCGGGTTGATCTGCGTCACCTGCCGCTGGTGACCATCGATGGTGAAGACGCCAAAGACTTTGATGATGCGGTTTATGCTGAAACGAAGAAGGGCGGCGGCTGGCGGCTCTGGGTAGCCATTGCTGATGTGTCGTCCTATGTACGGCCCGGCACTGAGCTGGATACCGAAGGCCTGAGTCGGGGTAACTCGGTCTACTTCCCTGAATTTGTGGTGCCGATGCTGCCGGAGCTGTTGTCCAATGGGCTGTGTTCGCTCAATCCGCATGTGGATCGGCTGGCGATGGTCTGTGAGATGACCGTCAGTGAAGCGGGCAACCTCTCGGGCTACCGCTTCTTTGAAGCAGTGATCCAGTCCCATGCCCGGCTGACCTACACCACAGTAGGTAAGATTCTGACCGAGGCGGATAGCGCTGAAGGCCAGCAATTGCGTAGTGAACATGCTGCCCTGGTACCTCATCTGGAAACCCTGTACGGGTTGTACGGTAGCCTGCGTAAGGCCCGCCAGGCGCGGGGGGCGATTGATTTCGAAACCACTGAAACGCGGATCATGTTCGATGCCGAGCGCAAGATTGAACAGATCGTGCCGGTGGAGCGTAACGATGCTCATAAGCTGATTGAAGAATGCATGCTGTGTGCCAATGTCGCCACTGCACGCTTCCTGCAGAAGCTGGAGCTGCCAGCGCTGTACCGGGTGCATGACGGTCCGAAAGAGCAAAAGCTGGTCAACCTGCGTGGCTTCCTCAGTGAGCAGGGTCTTAATCTGGGGGGCGGTGATAAACCGGAGCCTAAAGACTATCTGCTGCTTAGTGAGCAGATTACAGATCGGCCGGATCGCCATCTGATTCAGACCATGATGCTGCGCTCTATGAGCCAGGCGGTGTACAGCCCGGATAACCACGGTCACTTCGGCCTGGCATTTACCGCTTACACCCACTTTACTTCGCCGATCCGTCGTTACCCGGATCTGCTGGTACACCGGATTATCCGTTCAGCTCTGCACTCGGATAGGCAGGACCGTGCACTGTTACGTGCCGACGACCATCAGCCAGACCCTGCTTTTGCTGTTCAGTATGAGATGGCACAGGTGCTGGAACTGGGTGAGCACTGTTCCATGACGGAGCGCCGTGCCGATGATGCGACTCGCGATGTGATGGCCTGGCTCAAATGTGAGTATATGAGCAACCATGTTGGCGGCGAGTTCGACGGCGTGGTGGCGGCGGTAACCGGATTTGGTCTGTTTGTTGAGCTGGAAAATGTCTTTGTTGAGGGCCTTATCCATATCACCGGACTGCCGAGCGACTACTACCAGTTCGATGCCGGTAAGCAGCGGTTGATCGGTGAGCGCACCCGCAAAGTGTACCGACTGGGCGATCGTCTGCGAGTACGGGTGGCGCGGGTCGATCTGGACGAACGTAAGATCGACTTTGAGCTGTTGTCGGCTGAAAAACGTAAACGGGCACCGAAAACCGTCCGTGAACAGCTGGCCAGTGGTAATGTACCGCCGGTACAGAAACAGATTGAAATAAAGGGTGCCAAAATGGATAAAAATAGTCGCCGACCCGGTCCGAGCAAACGCCCGGCCCGGCATTCTGACCGTGACTTCGTGCCGCCTGCTGATGCTGCTGAAACACCTTACCGTAAACCACAGACAAATCTGTCTGCCGCCGAGCGTGAACTGCAGGAAGCGGCGGGCGGCAAAAAAGGTAAAAGCAAAACCGCACTCAAGCGTAAATCGAAAAAAGCCAAAGCCAGAAGCGAAGCCCGTAAAGCGGGTAAAGGCGCTACAAACGGCAGTGCAGCCAATAAAACGGTTGCTAAGCGTAAACCGCGTAAATAGTCGTGGTTAAGTCAGGGGGCTGCCCGTTAGCCCCCTGACCCCGTCGATTCTGAGGCGGTAGCAGGAAATGCCAGCCGTGTGCCGTTACTCCCAGTTATACCGCGCAGCGCGCAGGTTCCGCGCACTATCCCGGCGCATAAAACAGCACCGCCTGTGGATAACGCCAGAACAGATACCCAGCCATCCCCAGCACCAGTGCCAGTGCTAAACCCATCCGCTCCAGAGTGTTGAACACCACCGGGTGTCGCGCCAGCCAGTGCCGCCACAGTGCCGCCGCCAGCAACCCCTCACATACCCCGGCTACCACATCCAGTGGCCAGTGCAGATCCAGCATTACCCGCGACAGTGCGATCAATAACACCGGCAGTGCCAGCAGCAGATACAGCAGCCGCCGCAGCCACTCAGTCAGCTGCTCGGCCAGCAGTATCGCGATCAGCGCAAACACCGCCGCCCCGGTACTGGCATGGCCACTGGGAAAGCTCCAGCTCTGATACAGCGTAAATCCGGTATCCGGGCGGGGCCAGACAAAATGCAGTTTCAGCAGATGATTGACCAGCACGATGCCCAGCAACAGAGCGCTAAATATCAATGCAGTACGGTAATGCCGGGCGAGTGCCAGTGCCGCGCTGATCAGTACCAGCACCATTGCTGCCAGTGGCAGATCTCCTAGTGAAGTAATTATCACCATTATCGGGTAGAGCGCAGCAGACAGGCTGGCGATGCTCTGGTGCAGCGCCAGTTCACCCTGTAATTCCGGTACCAGCGTGCGCAACAGGCTGATCAGTAACAGGCCGAAACCCGCCGCAAGGGCCATTAACGAAGCGCCTGTTGGGGCAGGCAGGCGGCTCAGGCGTAATTGCAGTGGCCGGTCGGGTTGCAGCTGGTGGTGTAACCCCAGTCCTGTCAGCAGCACCAGGGCCAGGCTGGCCAGTAAAGGCAGCAGATCTGCCTGTGCCTCCAGTAACTCGCTTTGTGTGCCTAGCCAGTAGCCTGGCAGCAGATAGGCTGGGGCCCAGAGCAGGGCAGACAGCAGGTTGACCCACCAGAATGTCCGGGCAGGCATCTGCAGACTGCCTGCTACAAACGGAATAAAGGGCCGCACAGGACCGACAAAACGGCCCAGAAGCAGGCTGAATGCACCATAGCGCAGGAAGAACTGCTCTCCCTGCTGTTGCCAGTGAGGGTGGCGCTGAAACAGCGGGCGTTGATAAATGCGCCCGGCCCAGTGTCGGCCCAGGTAATAGCTGAGGGCGTCTCCGGTAATGGCCCCACACACGCCCACCGCCAGCAGTGCAGGCACAGGTATCCCCTGTTGCCCGGCCAGCCAGCTGGTGGTGCCTAGCAGGGCGACGCCTGGCAGTAACAGGCCTACCAGGAACAGTGACTCCAGCAGGGCAATCAGGGCGATCAGTGGCAGCAGCCAGGGGAATATTTCCGGGTAGGCCAGCCAGTCAAGTACGTTGGTCATACAGGGCAGTGTAATGGATATCTGCTGTGGTCGACGATGCAGGCGTCGTAATCAGTGCGCTTTCATCCAGGGAAGGAGGGCTTCTGGTATACTGACGGCGTCTGAAATGACCACCTCTGATGAGAATCCCGATGAACGAAATCATCCTGATGACGGTTTCCGGTGCTGATAAGCCCGGCGTCACCTCTGCAATCACCGCCATTCTGGCAAAATTTGATATCAATATTCTGGATATTGGCCAGGCTGTTATTCATAACACCCTGTCGCTGGGTATCCTGATTCAGGTGCCACAGAGTGCGGAAAGCTCGCCCCTGTTGCGCGATGTACTGTTTAAAGCCCATGAGCTGGATATGAAAATCCGTTTCCAGCCCGTGCGCGATAGCGAATATGAGCAGTGGGTTGAACACCAGGGTAAATCCCGCCATATCATCACCCTGCTGGCGCGCAAGATCACTGCTGAGCATATTGCTAATGTGACTGACGTGGCCGCGCGCCATGGTTTGAACATCGATAACATCAGCCGGCTGTCGGGCCGTGTCGCACTGGCTGAAACAGCCAATGATCGCACCAAAGCCTGTGTTGAATTTTCTGTCCGTGGCGCACCAGCGGATGCCCAGGCCCTGCGGGAAGAGTTCCTCGGTATTGCTGCAGATCTGGATATGGACATCGCTTTCCAGGAAGACAGCATCTATCGCCGCAACCGTCGGCTGGTGGTGTTTGATATGGACTCCACCCTGATTGAAGCTGAAGTGATCGACGAGCTGGCCAAGCGGGCCGGTGTCGGTGAGCAGGTGATCGCGATTACTGAAGCGGCGATGCGCGGTGAGATCGATTTCAATGAGAGCTTCCGTCGTCGCATGGCGCTGCTTAAAGGGCTGGATGAATCGGTACTGGAAGATATCGCCGAAAACCTGCCAATGACCGAAGGGGTTGAGGAGCTGGTGTCCAACCTTAAGGCGCTGGGCTTCAAAACAGCGATTCTGTCAGGCGGTTTTACCTACTTTGCCGAGCATTTGCAGCGCAAGCTGGGCTTTGACTACATCCATGCCAATACACTGGATATCAAGGATGGCAAGGTAACCGGTGAGGTGGTGGGCACCGTCGTGAACGGTGAGCGTAAAGCTGAGCTGTTGCGTGAGATTGCGGCAAACGAAGGTATCCGTCTGGAGCAGACCATTGCCGTTGGTGACGGTGCGAATGACTTGCCGATGCTGTCGATTGCCGGGCTGGGCATTGCGTTTCGGGCTAAGCCACTGGTCCGCAAGAGTGCCAAGCAGGCGATCTCTACGCTGGGTCTGGACGGTATTCTGTACCTGATCGGCTTTCGTGACAGGGATACCCTGAACTAAGCGGATACGCGCTTACATAGAGGCTCGCCTGGTGTGGGCCTTTTTTACGCCTGCTGATTATGGGTTCGGTTGTGTCCGGCTGGCTATCACTGGCAAAGAGGCTGTTACGAAGAATCTTAGATCCAGTTTTTGATAGTGCAGAAATAGTTCATGAATGGCATGGCGTATTATGAAAGTGCAAAAATTATTTTTGATTAACAGGAAGGGTTGTTGATGTAGATAGATGAAATATTGATGAATCAACACTGAGTCTGGAAGATGTTTAGATATCAGAGGGAATACAGAAAAGTCTGAAAATGTAATTCTGGAAAGGTAATCAGAAGGAAGAGCAGAGTAAGGAAAGAGAGTGGCTGGGGTAGGAGGATTTGAACCTCCGCATGCAGGAATCAGAATCCTGTGCCTTACCGCTTGGCGATACCCCAACAATGTTTTTACTCTTACAGCTCAGATGAGCTTTATTTCATTTTTACAGATGGTGGCAATGACGGGATTCGAACCTGTGACCCTCGCATTATGAATGCGATGCTCTAACCAACTGAGCTACATTGCCGTGATGTCTCCATCGAGCGAGGCGAATTATTCCCTAATGGCCGGTTAGCGTCAATGCCTTTATTCAAAATAAGTGACAATTAATCTGTTTTTTATTGGCGCTGGTCTTTATCTAACCAGTTGTTTTCTATGTGTATTCGTTTTTGGCTAATTTATAAGCACGGCGGCTGAGATTGCTACCCGATGTTGTATTGATGTCTCGGCTAGAACGAGCCTGAGCAACTGGGATAAGGTGAAAAATGTTTCTCTCAGGTGGCACTAGTTGCCCTTCGATTGTCGTAAAAGTATGTCTGATTGCGTGAAAATGATACGGCGGGCGCATTGTGATGCCACTCCGAAGCCGGGGGCTATATCTTGAGTGCTTATCAGGCATGGGCAAGTTGGGTGAGTCAGTTGATACAAAAACGCCGCTCAGCAAGCTGAGCGGCGTTATGGATGGCTCTGGGCAGTGCTGGGCGTCAAGGACGCCAGCCTTGCTTAAACGTTAAAGCGGAAGTGCATCACATCGCCATCTTTAACGATGTACTCTTTGCCTTCCAGGCGCCATTTGCCAGCTTCCTTCGCGCCCTGTTCACCGTTGAACTCGATGAAATCATCGTAGCTGACGGTTTCGGAGCGGATAAAGCCTTTTTCGAAATCAGTGTGGATTACGCCCGCAGCCTGTGGTGCTGTCGCGCCTACCTGAACCGTCCAGGCGCGTACTTCTTTAACACCGGCGGTGAAGTAAGTCTGCAGGCCCAACAGCTCGTAACCGGCGCGGATTACCCGGTCCAGGCCAGGCTCTTCCATGCCAAGGTCAGCGAGGAACTCATCGCGTTCTTCATCATCCAGTTCGGCAATTTCAGCTTCCAGCTTGTTACAGACCACAACGACGCTGGCGCTTTCCTTGGCGGCCAGCTCGCGCACTACATCCAGGTGTGGATTGTCGTCAAAGCCATCTTCATCAACGTTAGCGATGTACATGGTTGGCTTCACTGTCAGCATGTGGAAACCTTCGACGATGGCTATTTCATCATCATTCAGGTTCAGTGAGCGTACCGGCTGGCCTTCAGACAGGTGCGGAATCAGGCGTTCCAGCATCGCTTTCTGCACGACAGCTTCTTTATCGCCACCTTTGGCGGCACGCTGAACGCGGTACAGCTGCTTCTCTGCAGAGTCCAGGTCAGCCAGTGCCAGTTCCATATTGATGATCTCAATATCGTCCATCGGGTCGATCTTGTTAGCAACGTGGATTACGTTTTCATCTTCAAAACAGCGTACAACATGGGCAATCGCGTCTGTTTCGCGGATGTTGGCCAGGAACTTGTTGCCCAGACCTTCACCTTTGGAGGCACCGGCAACCAGGCCTGCAATATCAACAAATTCCATGGTGGTTGGCAGTACGCGCTCTGGCTGTACAATTGCGGACAGTTTGTCCAGTCGAGGGTCAGGCATGGCAACGGTGCCAGCATTCGGCTCGATGGTGCAGAACGGGAAGTTTTCGGCAGCGATGCCGTTTTTGGTCAGTGCATTGAAAAGAGTGGACTTACCAACGTTGGGCAGGCCAACAATACCGCATTTGAAACCCATGACTGTGGTCCTGTGATCGGGTGGAAAGCGATGGAAAAAGACTGTGGAAATCCGTTTGCATCGCGTCCCTGACGGGCTGTCAGATTATGCTTTAAAGCTGTGGAGCTGGTTCATCGCTTTGGCCCATTCACCACTGACGGCCAGATCGGTAAAGCGCAGGGCTTCATCAATGGCGGCCTGAGTGTTATTACGTTCAGCGACGGGAGCTTTATTCAGCACGTAGTTTGCGACCAGGTTGCTCTGGCCTGGGTGGCCAATACCAAGACGCAGCCGGTAGAAATTTTTGTCATTAGCCATCTTGCTGATGATATCGCGCAGGCCATTATGACCACCGTGACCACCGCCCTGTTTAAAGCGGGCAACGCCGGGGGGCATATCCAGCTCATCATGGGCGACAAGAATCGATTCTACGGGGATTTTAAAGAAGTTTGCCAGTGCGCCAACAGACTGGCCTGACAGGTTCATGAACGTCGTCGGTACCAGCAAATGGACTGGCTGACCCTCGATCATGGCTTTTGCGTAATGCCCGTAATATTTTTTCTCGGGCTGCAAAGGGGAGTGCAGTCGAGCAGCAAGCTGCTCGACATACTCGGCACCGGCATTATGACGGGTGTTTGCGTATTTATCGCCAGGATTTCCCAGGCCAACAATTAGCTGAATCCGGTCTTTCATGCCAGTACCTCGTCAAACAGCTGGATTAACCTGCTGCTTTAGCGCCACGTGGAGCGTATACGTAGCCGATAGACTGATCGTGGTCAGCGCCGCGACGCAGTGCATCGATCTGCACGCCTTCTGGTACGACGATGTCGGACATGTGCAGGATCTGGCCATCTTCAACAGCAGACAGATCAACAACCAGAGCTTCTGGCAGGTTTTCTGGCAGGCAGATAACTTCAACTGTATTTTTCTCAACAGCGAACTTCGCAGCAGCTTTAGCGGGTACAGACGCTTCGAAGTTAGTGAAGTTAACCGGTACGATGATTTTGATCGTGCCAGTTTTAGTAACACGCTGGAAATCGATGTGCAGGATAACCGGTTTAGCCGGGTGACGCTGCAGATCTTTAACGATTACCTGTTCTTCTTTACCGTCGACAGTCAGTGTCAGCAGGGAGCAGAAGAAAGCGTCGTTTTCGATCAGCTTGTTCAGTTCGTTCGCAGCGATAGCGATGTTCGCAGGGTTTTTGCGCTTATCACCACCGTAAACTACGCCTGGTACCAGATTTTCACGACGCAGGCGGCGGCTCGCACCTTTCCCTTCGTCTGCACGTGGGATTGCATTAACAGTAATAGTAGACATTTTTAAATCCTTATATAGCAAAACTGCAAAGCTCCGCGACCAGAACCTTGCAGCATTGTTGAGGCCGGAATTGGCCTGTTGTCAGCTACCGTAGCAGCCGGTCAACGGATGTTCTTAACGGAACATCGCGCTGATGGATTCTTCATTACACACACGGCGAACGGCTTCAGCCAGCAGTGGGGACAGCGTCAACTGACGAATCCGCGGGCAGGCTTTGGCTTCTTTGCTCAGTGGAATAGTGTCGGTAACAACCAGTTCGTCCAGCTCGGAGCTGTTCACATTCTTGATTGCAGGGCCGGACAATACAGGGTGTGTAGCGTAGGCAACAACCTTGGCAGCGCCTTTGGCTTTGAGGGCCTTGGCCGCTTTGCACAGGGTGCCTGCGGTGTCACACATGTCATCGACCAGCACACAGGTACGGCCTTCAACATCACCGATCAGGTTCATGACTTCGGCTTCGTTAGCCTGCTCACGACGCTTGTCGATGATTGCCAGCTCACAACCCAGTTGCTTGGCAACGGCGCGGGCACGTACAACACCGCCTACATCAGGGGAGACCACGATCAGGTTTTCGTATTCCTGATCCATGATGTCGTCCAGCAGGACAGGGGAGCCGTAAACGTTGTCGACCGGGATGTCGAAGAAGCCCTGGATCTGGTCAGCGTGCAGATCAACTGTCAGTACGCGGTCAATACCCACGCCGGACAGGATATCAGCAACAACTTTTGCGCTGATAGCAACACGAGCAGAACGAGGACGACGATCCTGGCGAGCGTAACCGAAGTATGGGATAACAGCGGTAACACGAGATGCAGAGGCGCGACGCAGCGCGTCAGCCAGCACCATCAGTTCCATCAGGTTATCGTTCGTTGGCGCGCAGGTAGACTGGATAATGAAAACGTCTTTACCGCGGACATTTTCCTGAATCTCGATAGCGACTTCGCCATCGCTGAAACGACCGACGTTAGCCTGACCCATAGGGATATCAAGGCGTTCGACAACTTTGGCCGCCAGCTCAGGGTTAGCATTGCCAGTGAAGACCATCATCTTGGACACGAGGAGCACCTTCTCGGTTTGATCGGTTGGAAGTGAAACTGGATTATGTACTGAAAGGAAGCCATTCATGATAATTGGCTGGGGTAGGAGGATTCGAACCTCCGCATGCAGGAATCAGAATCCTGTGCCTTACCGCTTGGCGATACCCCAGTAATATGTTGGAGGACTGGCCTCCCGTCTAAGAGGCGCACATTATCGTGAAGGGCCTATGACTTGTCAATCACTTGGCGGAGATTTTTTTCCACTCATGGATAACCAGCGTGATGCGCAGTTTGTCACGTTGCAGTATCAGCTTTTCCGGGTGACGATTATCGGCACTGTAGCGTCGATAACTGATCTGCCAGCCTTGTTGCTGAAGGCTGGCAAGACGGTTGTTTTTACGAGTTTCAGTGTAGGGACTGTCAGGGGCGGGCAGTCCGCGTATCCACCAGGCCAGATCACGTACTGGTAACCGCCAGCCCAGATGGCGTTCCAGCAAGGCTTCGGGTGAGTGGGCTCGGTAAATCTGGCCATCAGCCTCCAGCCTGACTTGCTGGTCATCACCGTTAATCCGGGCGGCCTGGGCGTTGAAAGGACCAAACAGGCTGATGTCGTAACGCGTGCCGTTTTGTTGCCAGCTAAATCCGGCGCTATCGCTTTGCTGTGGCGTGCGGATACCCGCTTTGCCCAGCAGCTGCCAGTCCTGCATGGATTCCATATAGCTGACGTATTGCGCCCAGCTGACAGGGGCTGGGACTTTCTCAGGGGCGCGCGGCTGTAGCTGACTACAGCCGCTGAGAAGCAGCATCAGTGCGATCAGGCGGATAACAGGCATTGATTAAAAACCCAGTTTTTCGGCTACATCCTGCAGATAGCTGGAGTCCGGATTCGCTTCCAGGCTCTGTTTGAGTAGTGTTTCAGCCCGGACAACCTGCCCCAGGGCGTGGTAAACCTCAACCAGGTGACCTGCGACTTCAGGTTCAGGCAGCTGCTGATGAGCCTGTTCCAGGAACGTCATGGCTTCTTCTGTCCGCCCTGTGCGGAACAGGACCCAGCCCATGGAATCCAGGGTGGCGGCATCATCGGGCTTCAGTGTCAGCGCTTTGCTGATCAGTGTCAGCGCTTCGTCATAGCGCTCAGTATGGAGGGACATCAGATAACCCAGCGCATTCAGGGCCAGGGCATTATCGGGCTGCAGGGCAAGAATCTTGCGCAAATCCTGCTCGGCCTGTGGAAAGTCGCTGCTTTCAATCAGCATTGCCCGGGTATAGAGCAGGTGTGTCTCATCAGGGTATTCCTGCAGGGCATCCTCCAGAATTGCCAGTGCGTTATCAGTCAGGTCGTACAGGTGTAGCCATTCGGCTTCCAGTACAAACAGCTGTAAGGCAATGTGCGGGTATTGCGCCCGACCATCTGCGAGGATCTGTTGCAGACGTTGTTGCTGTTCGGCGCTGTCGAGTAAGCTACCGATCCGGTTGAAAGCGGGGAACAGTTTTGGCCCACCGGTGACCTTCAGATAGTGCGCTAGCGCCGCCTGAGGATCGTCATTCTTTTCTGCGACATGGCCCAGATAAAATTCTGGGGTGCTGTCTTTAGGATTGGTTTCCAGTAACCGGGTCAGCACCTGACTGGCCTGTTCAGTGCGCTCGGCATCCAGCATCAGCAGGGCAAGATAAAGGTGAAGTTGTGGGTCGCGTGGGGTCTTGTTGATCATCTTCATCGCCGCCTTGGTGGCAGCGCTGTGATGCTTGTTGTCAAACTGCAACTGGATAGAGATCAGCTTGAGCTGGCGGTTATCCGGATATTTTTTCAGCCCTTTCTTTACTACGGCCAGCGCAGTGCGGGTCTGATTCGTGGTCCGTAACAGGTCGGCTTTCTGTACCAGGATGTCCAGCTGTTGCGGTGCCAGTTTTTCGGCGCGATCAAAGGCGGCCAGAGCCTCGCTAAACTTGCCCTGGCGGCGCAGTAAAACGCCATTGCTACGGTGCAGGTCTGCACTGTCAGGGGTGGCTTTCAGCTGTGTACTGACCAGCTGTTGATAGGCGGTTACCGCTGCGGGTGGCATCTGGGCGACACGGCTGTCGATCAGAGCCAGAGTTTGCGGCTGGTTGTTTTTCAGTGCCTGTTCCAGCAGTGGCAGGGCTTCATCAAACTTGCCCTGAAACAGCAGAATGCTGGCTGAAATCTGGTAGGGCTCAGCGTTATTCGGATCGGCTTTGATCCACAACTGGGCTGCCTGCTGAATGGGGGCAGGCTCGCGCAGGTACTGGGCGATATGGGTTGCGCGTTCAGCAACACCGGCATCACCGGTCAGCCGGGATTGCTGCATATAGCCTTTCAGTGCCTTTGGAAACATACCGCGCTGGCCCGCAATTTCGGCCTGCAACAGTTGATACAGAGACTCGCGGTTCAGCTCGCCGGGTTTATATTCCGGAGCGGGCAGAGGGTCGAACTGGTAATGTGCCTGATTAGACAGATTACTGCAGCCCGCTAATATTACAGCGCTACACAGCGCGAACAGAGGGATCAATTTCATAGACATTCTTAGTCAGCAGGTTAACGACACCGTGGTAACCCGGGCCTGATATGAGCCTTATTCGTGATTTTGACACTATAGATGAATAAGACACAAGATGTTAGAGACTGTTCCCCTGGCTGCAAGATAAGGCAATTCGCCGATCCTGACCGACCGTATGGCCGCCAGAATCGTACTTTGTTGATACAGAACCAGGCCAGAGTTTCCCGAAATTGCCGGTGGCGTTGTATCATTAACACTTTCGGGGTGAGCAAGGCAGGTGCGCAGCGGTCGTATGGCGCTATTAGCATTAGGAATTAACCATAAAACTGCTTCGGTAGAGGTGCGCGAACGCGTGGCTTTTGCACCGGAACAGATGGCAGATGCGCTGAGACAGGCGTGTGAGCAGGCCTCATTACAGGAAGTATCGATCCTGTCGACCTGTAACCGTACCGAGCTGTATTGCAGCACCAGTTTACCGGGTACCCGGGCATTACTGGAGTGGTTGGGGCGTTACCATAATCTCACTCTGGAGGCGCTGGAGCAGTGCTCCTATGTGCACTGGGATGATGAAGCCGCGCGCCATATGATGCGGGTGGCCAGTGGGCTGGACTCGCTGGTACTGGGCGAACCACAGATTCTGGGGCAGCTTAAATCAGCTCATGCGGTATCGCAGGAGCAGGGTGTGCTGGGCTCTGAGCTGGGTCGGCTGTTTCAGCAGACATTCTCGGTGGCAAAAAAAGTACGCACAGATACGGCTATCGGTGAGAACCCGGTGTCGGTGGCTTATGCTGCCGTCAGTCTGGCGCAGCATATCTTTGCTGACCTCAGCGAAAGCCGGGCGTTGCTGATTGGTGCCGGGGAAACCATTGAGCTGGTGGCACGCCACCTGGCCAATGCCGGGGTCAAGCATATGACCGTCGCCAACCGGACCCTGAACCGTGCCGTCGCACTGGCACAGGAGTTTGATGGCGAAGCCATCCTGCTGGGGGATATTCCTGCTGCGCTGCCCAATGCCGATATCGTGATCGCCTCCACCGCCAGCCAGTTACCCCTTCTGGGTAAGGGGGCGGTGGAAGCGGCGCTGAAAAAGCGTAAGCACAAGCCGATCTTTATGGTGGATATCGCTGTCCCTCGGGATATCGAGCCACAGGTGGCTGAGCTGGATGATGTCTACCTTTATACGGTGGATGATCTGCGCGAAGTGATCGAAGAAAACCAGCGTAGCCGACAGAGTGCCGCCCGCGAAGCCGAAGAGATCATCGAAGTGGGGGTGCATGACTTCATGCGCCAGCTGCGCTCGCTGGCGGCGGTGGATACAGTGACCCGATTACGGGGGCAGGCTGAGTCCATTCGTGATGTCGAGCTGGAAAAAGCGCTGCAGCAACTGGGCAAAGGCAAGGACGCTGTCGGCGTACTGGAGCAGCTGGCGCGCAGCATCACCAATAAAATGCTGCATCACCCTACCATTCAACTACGCAAAGCCAGTGCTGAAGGCCGTACCGACATGATCGGGCTGGTGTCTGAGCTGTACCAGCTGAGCAATGACGATAAGAACGCCTGAACATGAAAGAATCTATTCTGGCCAAGCTGGAAAAACTGCAGGACCGCTACGAAGAGCTGGCGGCCCTGATGTCCGATCCGGGCGTGATCAACGATCAGAACCGGTTTCGTGAGTTCTCCAAAGAATACGCTGAACTGGAGCCGGTAGTAAAAGCTTTTGCTGCTTACACTGATGCCCAGGGAGATCTGGCGGAAGCGCAACTGATGGCCGAAGACAGCGACCCTGATATGCGTGAGATGGCCCGCGAAGAGCTTAACGATGCCAAAGCGCGTATCGAACAGCTGGAAGCGGAGCTGCAGGTTTTACTGCTGCCTAAAGACCCTAATGACGGCCGTAACGTTTACCTGGAAGTTCGTGCCGGGACGGGGGGCGATGAAGCGGCAATCTTCTCCGGTGATCTGTACCGTATGTATGCCAAGTTCGCCGAAACGCAGGGCTGGCGCATTGAAGTAATCAACGCCAACGAGGGCGAACACGGCGGCTATAAAGAGCTGATCACCCGTGTGGTGGGCACCGATGTGTACTCCCGGCTCAAGTTTGAATCCGGCGTGCATCGGGTACAGCGGGTACCGGAAACTGAATCCCAGGGCCGCATTCATACCTCAGCCTGCACCGTTGCGGTGATGCCTGAGATGGACGAAAGCGCCGCGATTGAACTGAATAAGGCTGACCTGCGGGTCGATACCTTCCGCGCCTCCGGTGCCGGTGGCCAGCATGTCAACAAAACGGACTCGGCGATTCGTCTGACCCATATCCCCACCGGCGTGGTGGTGGAGTGTCAGGAAGAGCGTTCGCAGCATAAGAACCGGGCCAAGGCGATGTCGCTGCTGGCGTCCCGTTTGCAGGCCGCCGAACAGGAACGCAATGCCGCCGAACAGGCCGGAATGCGTAAAAGCCTGGTCGGCAGCGGTGACCGTTCCGAACGTATCCGTACCTACAACTATCCCCAGGGCCGGGTGACTGATCACCGTATCAATCTGACGCTGTACAAGCTCAATGAAGTGATGGCCGGAGAGCTGGGCCATGTGGTGGAACCGCTGATGGCTGAACACCAGGCCGAACAGCTGGGTGCCCTGTCCAGCGTGGACTAAGGCATACCCCATCTGCATATGGGGGCTGTTCCGGCCCCCATCGCAAATTCCACCTGCACGCATAGACACTGCAAACATCCCCTCCTAACAGTAAAGGCATAGCCCATGCGAATTGATCAGGCGCTGGCCCTCAGTGCGACCCTGGAAGCGACCAGCGACAGCGCCCGGCTGGATATCGAGCTGCTGCTGTGCGCGGTGCTGGATAAGCCACGCAGTTACCTGTTTACCTGGCCCGAGAAAACCCTGTCAGCAGCAGATATTACTCAGCTGGAAGGCTTTGTTGAGCGGCGTAAACAGGGTGAGCCGGTGGCGCACATTGTTGGCCATACCGGCTTCTGGACCCTGCAGCTGGCGGTCACCCCGGACACCCTGATTCCCCGGCCCGATACTGAGCGGCTGGTGGAGCTGGCGCTGGATAAAATGCCTGAGCAGGGCGGCCGGGTGGCGGACCTGGGCACCGGCAGTGGCGCGATTGCGCTGGCGCTGGCCAGTGAACGCCCTGACTGCCAGCTGGTGGGCTGTGATCGGGTTGAAGATGCCGTTGCACTGGCGCAGCGTAACCAGCAGCTGCTGAGGCTGAGCAATGTCGAGTTTGTCCAGGGCAGCTGGTTTGAACCGCTGACAGGTCGCTTTGATCTGATCGTCAGCAACCCGCCCTATATAGACCCGGCCGACCCGCACCTGAGCCAGGGCGACGTCCGCTTTGAGCCGGACAGCGCGCTGACGGCAGGCGAGCAGGGGATGGCGGATATTCGTCATATTGCTGAACAGGCCCCGCAATATCTGCAGCCAGGTGGCTGGCTGATGTTTGAACATGGCTACGATCAGGGCCCGGCCAGTGTGGCACTGCTGCAACAGCTGGGCTACCAGGCCGTCGCTACGATGCAGGATTATGGCAACCGTGACCGGGTCACCCTGGGTTGCTGGCAGAATCAGGAGTAAAGCATGCTGAATGATGAACAACTGTTGCGGTACAGCCGCCAGATTATGCTGGCGGAGGTGGATATCGAAGGGCAGCAAACGTGGCTGGACAGCCGGGTACTGATTATCGGTGCTGGCGGGCTGGGCAGCCCGGTGTCGATGTATCTGGCGGCGGCAGGCATCGGCACCCTGGTGCTGGTGGATGACGACGAGGTGGACCTGAGCAACCTGCAACGCCAGATTGTGCACACCACCGAACGTATCGGCATGAGCAAGGTTGAGTCCGCAAAACAGAGCCTGCTGGCACTCAACCCGACCATTACCGTTGAGGCCATCGACCGTCGACTGGCTGAAACCGAGCTGGCGACTCAGGTCGAGCAGGCGGATCTGGTGGTGGATTGTACCGATAACTTCAGCACCCGCTTCGCCCTGAACCGGGCCTGCGTCGCCCACCAGACCCCGCTGGTTTCCGGTGCCGCGATCCGCACCGAAGGCCAGGTCGCGGTGTATGACCCGCGCCACCCGGACTCGCCCTGCTATCAGTGCCTCTATAAAGAAGGCGACGACGAAGCCCTGACCTGTTCAGAGTCCGGGGTACTGGCACCACTGGTCGGCATTATCGGCTCGGTACAGGCGATGGAAGCACTGAAAGTGCTGGCCAGCATTGGTACACCGCTGGTGGGTAAGTTGTTGCTGCTGGATGGACTGCGGATGGAGTGGCGCAGCCTGAAACTGCGTAAAGACCCCGCCTGCCCGGTATGTGGTGCTGATAAACCCGACAATTGATCGGGTGACAATTGTTGGCTGTGGATAAACCAGGGTAAAGTGGTGCAGCCGATCAATAATATGCAGGGGAGCAGCGCGATGAACAGCATGGATGAACAGGATCAGGTTATCCACAAGGTACTGACCGAATCGAAATGTATTGCGCTGGTCGGTGCCAGCCCCAAACCCCACCGCGCCAGCTACCGGGTAATGGCGTATCTGCAGCAACGCGGCTACAAAGTCATTCCGGTAAACCCGCTGCAGGCGGGCAAACGTATTCTCGGCTGCACTGTGGTGGCAAGCCTGGCGGAGATCACCCGGCCGGTGGATATGGTCGATGTATTCCGCAACTCTGATGCCGCCGGTGCGGTGATTAATGAAGCGATTGAGATCGGTGCCAGGTCAGTCTGGCTGCAGCTGGATGTAATCGACCTTGCCGGTGCCCAACGGGCCCGTGACGCGGGACTGGATGTAGTCATGGACCGCTGCCCGGCGATAGAGATGCCGCGACTGGGGTTGTAACCATCAGCCGGTAATACACGCGTAGGATGGGCAAAAGAGCGAAGCAATGTGCCCATCATGGGTGCTAAACCGTAACCTTGTTCAGAGCGCATCCAGTGGGCTTTGTGTTCCGACCAAGAGAGAATGGCAGTGATGGGCCAATCCCGCATTTGTTATCCTCTTGCTGGATAGCGATGGCCTGCTCGATTAGCTGTTTTAAAGCGTCGCTGATTTTAGGGCTGAGCATGGTATTACGATCTTTATCACCTTTTCCGCTCCGTACTGTCAGACAGAATTTCTCAAGATCTATATCCATCACACGAATGCGCAAGCACTCGCTGATACGCAATCCACTGCCATAGAGTAACTCGAAAATAACTCTGTTCTTGCCCTGCAGTTGCGAAAGAATCTGTTTGACCTCTTGCTGTGTCAGTACTGTCGGGATCTTGGCTGGTTTACTGGCGTATCTGAATTCCAGATCACCGAGCGGGCGCTGCAGATACTTATTGTATAAAAAGGCCAAAGCATTCAATGCCGTTTTCTGAGTGTTAGGTGAAACACCTCGATTTGCTGACAGATGAGTAAGAAAGGCGCGTACTCCAACAACGCCCATCTTCTCTGGATGCTGCTTGCCATGGAACAGGATGAAACGTTTGATCCAGCTAAGATACGTCTTTTCGGTACGAAGGCTGTAGCCTCGCAGGCGCATCTCCCGCCGCATTGCTTCCATGAATGGGCTCTTAGCCATGACAGACCTCCTTTTCTGTATGGATATACAGTATATTTTACACAGCCGTGATGTCCAGGCGAAAGTTCACTTGATCAGGCTGTATATCTCTGGCAAGCTGATTAAAGTTTCTTGATTATCAGGGCGTTACATTAGATTTAGCCTTGATATACAGCGGCTGTATATACAGATTTACCTGCCGCTGCTTTACATGGATGAATTTTTGGCCTGGAGGGGATTTTATCAATGAATTTCAAATGCTTATACGAAATTTCGTTCTTGCCATTGGGCAAGATAGTCAAGCCGGCTGTGAATTAAGCTGTTATAACCCTTTTTGATTTGGGGAATTAAATAAAATGGAGATTCAAAAAAGCATGGATGAGTTAACAATATTATTATCAAACCCAATTGTCGGAACTATTGGATATACCTTATCGTTAATCGCTGCAATTATTGCGATTTACCAAGCCTTAGCTAAAGAAAAAGCTCTGAAAACTATAGAAAACCTTAATTTACAGATTACAACTATAAGTCAAGAGAACAATGATTTAAGGCTATCTATAGATAAAACAGAGAATCATAATGAAATAAATCAGGGTGAAAAATCACAATACTTTCAAGATAATTCAGGTTCAGTAACTATAGATAATCGAGGTTGATATGAGTAAAGGAGTCACCTTTAAAGATAATTTCGGCCCTGTAAATATCAATAATGAAAACAGAGTTGCTCGATCCAGTATATTAGGTAAGTTGGTTGAAATAATTGCCACTTCAAATACCGAATCATGCAACTTAAGTCGTGACCCTGCTGAAATTGAAATCAAAATAGATTTTAATGATTTAGTTACTCACCGTTGGTTAGTCGATGAGTATGTTGATAACTCTGTGTTAATCGATACCTCTATAACTCAACTAAACCAACTTATTAACAACGGTAGCACAAAGTTAAAGCGACAAATGAAGATGTTTTACAGAAATTCTCTTTCTGATTTTGGCATCAGCTCTAAGCCTTTCGATTTAACAAAGTTAAAAGCACAATCTGACAATATAGTTCAAAGGGTTATGTCATTGTCTAATGAGTTTGTAAGAGGTTCTTCAGACCTTCAAGCAGGTTACTATGATGAAGATATAAATTTTGGAATAGCTCTTATTACAAGCTACTCAATAATAGAATGTATTGTTTTGGAAAATCCTAATGATCACAATTGATTCTGACCCAATGTTAAATCCAATTTATATTGGTGCTTCAATCTTAAATGAATTGTCGTCAATAGACTTTACCGAAATAGGAATTGAAGAGCTGTATTCAGCAATAAAAGATAAGCTAGACATGTCATATGAAGTATTCACTTTCTCTTTAGACTGGCTTTACATTATCGGTGCCTTAGACCTTAACGAAAATGGATTTTTAGTATATGCAACTTAATAAATTAAATGTATTTAAAAACAAACAGCTACTAAGAAGCATTCAGTTCAAAAAGGGGCTGAATTTAATATTAAACTCCGACTCTAAGAGCGCAAAGAGTGGTAATAGTGTTGGTAAGTCAACACCCTCAAGATTAATAGATTACCTGTTTCTTTCTTCCGGTGAAGATATTTACACTGAGCCAGAGTTTAAGAAGACTATTCCTGAAGTTACTAATTTCTTAGATACTAATGAAATTCTGGTAGAGATAGAATTTTTCGGTTTTGATAATAAGCCTTATATCATTTCAAGGGATTTGAAAACGAATACAAAAGAAGCTTTTTATTATATTAATCGTGAAAGTGTAGATAGTAAAAAATATAAAGAGCTTGTATCAACACAAATATTTGGGCAACAAAGTGATAAACCATCTGTACGAAATTTAAGCCATAAATTTATACGTAATACAAACGAGAAAATGCAAAACACCACAAGGTTTTTACATATAAATTCTAAACCAGATTTATATGATCAAGTGTATCTTTTTCTTTTCGGATTTACGGGGCTAGAGCTACTAAAAGAAAAAGCATCAATTAATAATCAGGTATCAACTAAAAAAAAGCATTTAGCTGCATACAGAAAGCCTCATAAAGAAACTTCTCTTGTCAAAATGATTAAACCTCTCGAAGCAGAGGCTGAACTTTTAAAGCAAAGAATATCAGAGTTTGATTTTAAGGATAATCAGGAGACTAACGTCAAAGAGCTTGTCAGAGTGCAAAGTGAAATATCTGATCTGACTTTATCTTATTCGAAGTTAGAGAATAAAATAAATTACCTAAATAAATCAATTGAAAATCTTAAAAGTAGTGCAACTAATGTTAATGGAAGAGAACTATCAGATATCTATGCAGAAGCTGGGATTGCGATAAGTGGTGAGTTAAAAAGATCTTATGGTGAGCTTGTTGTTTTCCATAATAAAGTTTTAGCAAATAAAGTTAAATTGATAGAAACTGAGTTACATAGTGTCGAATCTACCTCTGCTAGTGTCCGCCTTGATATAAATAATATGCAAGAAAAAGAAGCTAGTGTGTTTAAAAATATAAATGAACCAGACACTTTAAAATCAATTGGACGAATGTATAACGACCTATCATCTATCAGAGAAAATATAGCAAGTACAAGTGCTCTGTTAAAAAAAATAGAGGACACCAAAGAAGCAATTGAGCTTCTAGAAGATACTAAATCTAAGGTAGTTGATAAAATTAATAGTAATACTGTTGAACTCGATAGTAACACTGAGCTGTTTAATCAATATTTCGGTGATCTAAGTAAATCATTTTATAATGAAAGATATATTTTCGATTTAAATTTTAATCTTGATAAAGAAAAGTGTGAGTTTGACATCGCTTGTATATCGCCAAATTCTACAGGCGGAAAAAAGAAAGGCGAACTTAGTGCATTTGATTTAGCATATATAAATTTCGTAAATGAAAAAAGGTTAAAGCGGCCAACATTTGTAATTCATGATAGCATAGAAGATGTTGATGTAAATCAGGTTTTTGATATATTCCAAAATGCCAATAGAAGCAATGGACAATATATCGTAGCTGTTTTAAGTGACAAGTTAACAAATGAAGAGTTTGATGTATTTAAGAAAGAATCTGTTGTATTAGAATTATCTGAAACAAATAAATTCTTTAAGATTTAGTTTAGGTGAAAGCGGGTTATAACAAGTTGCTTAAACGGACAAAAAACAGCTGGCTTTTGCTCGTACCTCGCTAATTTTAGCCAGCTATTTTATTGCCGCTTAGCAAAGCGTTGAGGCTGTCGGATAAGTCCTGCAGGGCCTGGGTTGCGGCGGCCTGACCTG
>OJDH01000266.1_pt1 | contig 31616 bp, 24 predicted proteins | sample 1592761 | NCBI WGS metagenome assembly OJDH01 (sample SAMN05416855, study PRJEB24817) | seawater metagenome | isolation source: Sea water | place: Canada:Atlantic | collected 2013-11
TCGAAGTCCTCGAGCTCACTTACACCTGTTCATAAGTCTCTTCGATTGAGGTTAGTTGAGTTGCTGACACGAAAATGCTCAAAAACGTTTTAGGGTCTTTCCAACTCTCAATTCAAACATCTTATATTTGACCTAATTTACCTTATACAACAATATATTTGGTAGCTGTCTAGTTAGGGGCAAGAAATGTCATTAGAAGAAACAAAAATTAGGTTGCTAGCTGCAAGTAAAATAGCAAATGGTCTGCTCGCACAGATTAATGATTCGTATCTCCAAGAAATACGAGCAGAGGAGAAGGTTTTAACTGACGCATTATCTGAAATGCATAACTCTGGTGAAGTTGATCTCGTCGAGACAATAGGAAGCGTTAATAAAAATTCAAGTGGATACGATTTTTTTACAATTCTGCATGCCTTTGAAAGTGTGCTTCCTTCATTAGATGCAAGTGTTGAAAATGTCCTGCATTGTTTGGTTCACCTCACACAACAGGCCGGTAGAGATCTAGCCATTGGTGGAATCTATGGGGCCTTTGAGGATTTCTGTAGAGTGGATGCACATCGTCCTGGAGATAGCGTTAGATTTATTCTGGCACAAAGTGAGCTTGACGCATATGCCCCTTTTCTCTCCAGCTCAATCCTCGCATACGACTCAGATAGTGTGACCGAAGCTATACAGACGACTGGAAGTCTGCTTGTTAATGAAAATGAAACGGTTAGAAGCCAAGCTTATTTTACTCTAGGAAGACTATCTATAAGTGAGCCTCAAGTTTGTGCCATTTGGGGGCTATTAAGTCGCAATTGCATTAGTGAGCGCGACAGTGCGTGTTGTGCTTCGTTACTGAGGGCAACACTTCAATTTGGAGCAGCTTTCCCTTCTTACTGGTCGGAGATAGAAGAGCATCTAATTTCGTTTGTTGAAGGAGCCGCTCCGGAAGTTCTCTATGCTATATCGGATATTGTCGCTTTTCAAAGGATCGCTCTTCCAGAGAGTGTTCTGCATCTTTTGGTAAAGCAGTTAGCCAATGTCTCACCTGAGCACAAAGGTATCATAGACAATATTGATCATTTACTCGTCAAGTTGGTTGAGAAGGGAACACTTCCCCTTGCTGTAGAATTATTGGAATCGATTCTGACTGTAGGTGTAGAACTCCCACTGTTGGACTATTTCTCCAGAGAACTATTAAGCAAACATAGAGAGTTACTTAATCACATTATTACAAAGTGGTTTTTGTCTGGAGAATCATCACTTTGTCATGGCGTACTAAACCTACTTCATGATGTAACGGGCAAAGACATTGAACTAAAGGCTGAGATGGCATTGTTAGATAATGAAGTGAAGCAAGTATTTGTTAGCCACAAGGCCGTTGGTTGGTTGTTCACAAGACCTATAGCGGCGGCAAGTTTTATTCTATCTATTTACAAAACAGCTTCACCAGCAACATGCAAGACTCTTGAACAGGCTTTATATAGCCCATTACTTTTAAGCTACCCTGGAGAACTCAAGCGATTCTTCCAGTCAGGTATTGATGAATGTATTCAAGAACACTTATGTAAACGTTTGCTTGAAAAGCTTCAGGATTATCATTCTGATATTGAGAAAGTATCAGGGCTAAAGGAATTAATGGCTCCAAGCGAAAATATAAGTGCTTATTGGAAAGAATCTAACAAAGATATGCAAGTCGCCTACGAAGAAGCATCAAAAGCATCGATTTTTAGACAAATTGCCACGACGCAGAGCCTATTATACGGCAATAGCTCAATTTATTATGTACATCAGGGCAATGGGGATCGAGTGCGACAAGAGATGCAAATGCATTCTTTTTCCCATTCGACTGAAATGCCAAGGTTGAACGTCTTAGATCCGGAATCATTAGATTATTTGTTAAGGGCTTACCGTTATGAGGAGCTGAAAAAATGAAGTTGATTCTCAAGCAATATTTGGCTTCATTAAAAGAGCGAAATGAATTAGATGCAGTGTTACCAGACCTGTTGAGTAGCATGGGAATGAATGTGTTCATTTCACCGACTCGTGGGTTTAAAGAGTATGGTGTTGATATAGCGGCAGTTGGACAAGTAAATGATGAGGAAGAAAAAGTTTATCTGTTCTCTGTTAAGTCGGGAAACCTTACTCGTGAAACTTGGAATGGGAGTGCTGCTCAAGCGCTAAGACCATCGTTAGATGAAATTCAAGACTCGTTTATTCCTAGCCGCCTTCCCCCTGAGCATGCAAATAAACAAATTGTGATTTGCTTATGCTTTGGTGGAGATATCAACTCTGGGATTGCACAAGATGTTTCTGGCTATGAAAAAAAGAATACACGGGACAATATCACCTTTGAAAATTGGAATGGCGATAAGCTGTCAGAATTTATTCAACAATACTTGTTGAAAGAAGAGTTACTGCCTAGCTCTAGTCAAGCTTTGCTAAGAAAATCATTGGCTCTACTCGAAGAGCCCGAGAGTTCGAGCAGGCACTTCTCACTATTGATTGATGAAGCTCTGTCAAATGCCACTGATGCAGATTCTATTGCATCGTCCATAACAAGGATAAACGTTTGCTTATGGGTTTTATTTTCATGGTGTCGCGATGATGGGAATTTAGAGGCTGCATATCTTTCATCCGAACGAGCATTACTGTTGGCTTGGGATAAGGTTAAAAACTACTACACGGGAAGGAACAAACCTTCAAAATCGTTCGACAGCATTTTAGACACATATCAACGAGTTACTGATTGTTACGTAGATCGATGTTTAATTCCATATGTTGAACTTAAATATGCTCTATCTCATGCGGTTCATTCGCCTTGCCCTATTGATGTAAATATCAAGCTATTTGATGTGCTAGGACGTTTATCTGTCAAAGGCCACTGGGTTTTAGATTCTTTGTCAAAGAGCTACGCAAAAAATCTACCTACTGATAGAGAGACAGAAGATCAGGAAAACTTACGTCTACGCCTCAGAGAAATAACAAGGTCAATTAACCTCTTGGCTGTTAACAACCCAATCTTGCTTTCGCCTTATAAAGACTCGCAAGCTATTGATATTGGTTTAGCTCTGACGTTGCTTTCAAATAATTCAGATTTCGATGAGTTTGTGCAAAGTTGGCTCTCTGAAATGGCCAAAATGTGCATGTTTTCCTTTGAGAGTAATGGTATGTATCCAATCGTACATAACTCTTACGAAAACCTGCTTGAGCACAGAAAAAAAGACAAGAGCGACAATAGTTATAAGAATAAAGTTACAGGAGCTAGTATTTTATACCCCCTGTTAACGGTATTTTGCTCTCTATACAAATTAGATTCAGTAAGCAAAGAGTTGGAAAATTTTGCCACAGATAAACTAGCTCATAGTACGTTACAGTATTGGTATCCAAATCAACACAGTGAACAGAGTATGTACTCGAACTCTGACATTCATGGTTCTGCATCAACTAACTTCCCGATGAATGGAAACTTAGCGTTAGAACACATAACACAAGAGTGCAGGAATACTGATTCGTTCAAGAAAATGTCTTCTGTTACTAAAAGGAAGGCACCTTTAGTACTAGCAGCTTGTCGCTGCTACCGATATCCAGTTCCCTTTCATTACCTCGAGGACTGGCTTGCTATCAGAGATAACGTAGTCGGAGATAATTAGAACTTCTAAATAAATTCAGATACTTTTCTAAAATATCTTTAAGTTAATCGGGTTCAATGCTCTAGCATATTTCTGTTCGTGAAAACAAAGGGGTCGTAGCCAATTAACCTAAATCGAAGAGATAAACACTCAGGTGTGAACGCGGCTGTGACCTTCGACAGCAGGGACGCTGTCGTAGAGCCCACAGGGATTGTGCTTGCGGCGAGTCACAGAAGTGTTTGCACATTCAGCGAGCCGCAGGCTATAAGTTAATATTGAAGTTTTGGCACCTAGCAAACTTAATAAGTACCAAACCTGTCCAATGAACCCAATCTAAAAAGATACTTATAACTTGTTATCAGACAAGTTATTGTTCTTCACGTTTGAAAACGGGTGAAGCAGGCGTTGATTCTGCCTCGCAGTAGTAGTATCCGGCAACATCAAACTTGGTTAAGCCTGCTAGGGTTTTAATGTCATTATCAAGAATGTATCTCACCATCATGCCTCGTGCACGTTTAGCAAAGAAACTAATCACCTTGTATTGGCCATTTTTACGATCTTTAAATACTGGCGTGATAATCGTACCTTTAACCAACTTAGGCTTAACCGCTTTGAAGTATTCGTTCGATGCTAGGTTAACCAGGAGTTCATCCCCCTGCTCTGACAATGCTAAATTCACTTCGTCGGTGATCACATCACCCCAAAATTGATACAGATTGGTACCGTTAGTGTTAGCCAAACGAGTTCCCATCTCTAAACGATAAGGTTGCATCAAATCTAACGGCCTTAGCAAGCCATATAAGCCCGATAAGATGCGCAGGTGAGTTTGTGCTCGGCTCAGACTTGCAGTCGATAAACTGTCGGCATCTAAGCCTGTGTAAACATCACCACGAAAGGCATAAACGGCCTGCTTGGCATTATCGATGGTAAATGTTGGACTCCAACTTTCAAAACGGGCCGCATTTAATCCAGCAATTTTATCGCTAACTTTCATTAACGAGGCAATATCGGTCGGCGTCATTTTACGACACTCATTGATCAACTGCTCACTGTACTGGGTTAACTTAGGGAGAGTGAATTCAGTTGTCGCCGCTTCGTTTTCATAATCTAAGGTTTTTGCTGGTGAAACTAAAACTAACATTCTTCATCCTTAAGGTGCACTAATGTAGGAACATGATACTTTTCAAACCGAAAAAAAACCACGCTATTACACGTGGTTTTTTAGATTGCGCTAATTCATTTAGCCAAACCTAGACCGATTAAGTCTCTGTTTGCTTACTCTCTTTATCACTCAAAGGTGTTTTCTGATTTTTATTAACCCAGATACCACCCTCTAAATTATCAATTTCAGGAAATTGAGTACTGTCGAAAGTCGGTGTAACGCCTAACTTTAGCTGACGCTCATAATCTTTAATGACGGCATACGCCACTTTAGACAACATCACGATAGCCGCAATGTTCACCAAGGCCATTAATCCCATCGTCAAATCGGCAAAGTTCCATACCATGCTCAGCGATGCCACAGAGCCTGCCATCACCATTGCCAGAACTAGACCACGGAATATATACAATACCTTCTTGCTCTTACTAAGGAACATGACATTGGTTTCAGCGTAGCTGTAATTGGCAATAATAGAGGAGAAACAGAACAAAATTATCGCAAATGCTAAGAAGTAGGCTGACCAACCTCCAAGCTGACTGGTTAAGGCTAACTGTAATAAGCCAATACCTTGCTGCCCATCTGGGTTATCGAGTACACCCGATAGCAAAATAATCGCAGCAGAAGCGGAACAAATTACGATGGTATCCACAAAAACACCCACCATCTGCACAAAACCTTGAGACGCAGGATGATTAGGGTTTGGTGTCGCAGAAGCTGCAATATTTGCAGCGCTACCCATACCGGCTTCATTTGAGAACAAACCACGTGCAATACCGGCCATCATGGCGCCCATGGCACCACCAGCAGCCTCTTCCCATCCCATTGCACTCTTAAAAATCAAAGAGAACGCAGCAGGCACTTGATCAAGGTTCATCACCAGAACAACCAGCGCGATGCCTAAATACGCAACAGCCATCACAGGCACAATCAGCTCGGATGCTTTAGCAACCTTTTTAAGCCCGCCACATATGATGTACGCAGAAGCAAGTACGATGACAACACCGATGATCGTTTTATCAAAACCAAATGCATTGTTGAGTGCATCGGTCATGGTGTTAGCTTGCACTGAGTTAAAAGCAAAGCCAAAAGCGGTGATTAGCAATATTGAAAAGACAGTGCCCATCCAACGTTTACCTAGGCCACGCTCCATATAATACGCTGGACCACCTCGGAACTGACCATCGCTGTCTTTGACTTTATAAACCTGCGCTAAAGTAGACTCAATAAATGCTGTCGCCATACCCAACATGGCAATGAGCCACATCCAGAAAATTGCACCAGCGCCACCAACGGTTATCGCAACCGCGACACCAGCCATGTTTCCGGTTCCGACTCGCGCAGCCATCGAAGTACAAAAGACCTGGAATGATGAAATCCCATCGACTTTTTCACGACCTTGAAGCACCAGTTTTACTCCGTGTCCGAACAGACGGAACTGAATAAAACCTAAACGGAGTGTAAATAGAATACCAGCAGCAACCAACACATAGATAAGCACACTGCCCCAGAGCAGGCCATTGGTATAATTGATCGCTAACTCGATCCAAGTGATTAAATTTTCAAACATAAGCTAATTTTTATCCCTATGACAAATACAAACTAAATTATTGTTCTCTTCTGTATTTGACTTGTTTAATTTTCCTTCCAATTTTGATCAAAGAATACCGGTAAATTTTCTTTTAGAATAATCCTTCCGTAGCCTAACTCAGCCACGTTTACCGAATTCGATGTCGCAAAATAGCATACCATTAAAAATAACCCGCGTGATCAAGATCTCATTTAACCATTTGCATAACACCTAAATCACAACTATCTCTCTACAACCTCATCTTTCACAACTGATAACACATAGGTTTTACCAGCATTTGAGCAACATTCAATAAAGTTCATAACTTTATCAAAACAAGATATAGGGCACATTTTTGTAATAAAATTACAAATATAGTGATTGCCATAAGGTTTGATTAACTTTTTGCTTACTAAAAATGGGGTCATTTATGTCACATCAGCAAGAGATCAGCGCATTAAAGAAATTTGTCCGAGCCACTAACTTTTTAGCCACGTCACAAATTTATCTCAAGCAAAACGTACTGCATAAGCGTTCACTACATCATTCTGATATTAAGCCGAGATTACTAGGCCACTGGGGAACCTGCCCAGGTATCAACTTTGTCTATGCTAACGTCAATCGACTCATCGTTAAAAACCAGCGCTCATTTGTTTACCTCGTCGGCCCAGGCCACGGTTTCCCAGCAGTGCAAGCTAACCTATTTATGGAAGGCTCACTCAGCCATTTCTACCCTGAGAACATTCCCTATAATGAAACAGGTATTGAAGATATCTGTAAGAAATTCTCAGCCGCATACGGCTACCCTTCTCATGCAAACCCTGAAGCACCAGGCCAAATTCTAGAAGGTGGTGAACTTGGTTATTCACTGTCTGTCGCATGGGGCGCAGTATTAGATAACCCAGACTTAATTGCAGCGTGTTTAATCGGTGACGGTGAATCTGAAACCGGCCCATTGGCAGCATCTTGGTACGCTAACCGTTTAGTTGATCCCGCCACCAACGGGGCGGTACTTCCCATCGTTCACATCAATGGCTATAAAATCTCTGGCCCAACTCGTATGGGCCGCATGAGCCACGAAGAGTTGGATCTTGAGTTTAGAGGCCTGGGTTACCAGCCATTCATTATTGATGATGAATTGGAAGAAGATGTCTATGTGCAAATGATAAACGCCATGGACACCGCGTATGCGATGATCACTGATATCCAAACCCGTGCACGCAATGGAGAGGATGTCGTTAAGCCTCGCTGGCCAGTTATTCTTATGCGCACAGCCAAAGGTTGGACCGGAACTGCTGAATATAATGGTAAGAAGTTAGCAGGTAACTGTGAGTCACACCAAGTCATCGTCAACAAGTGCGCCACCGATAAAGGTCACTTAGATGCTCTTGATACTTGGCTTGCCAGTTACAAGTTCAATGAACTCTATTCAATCAACGAACAGGGTGAATTAATTTTTGATAACGAGATCCAATCATTAATTCCGCCAAGTGAACTTTGTTGTGGTCAACAGCACTTAAGTTACGGCGGTGAAGTCGTTCGTTCATTGATAAAACCCGATCTTGAAAAGCTCGCCTACGGCCCAGAAACTCCGAAAGGACAGCGTGGCGTGTCTATGTACAAAATGGGCGAGTGGATGCGTGATGCATTTAAACTGAATAGTGAACAACGCAACTTACGCATCTTTAGCCCAGATGAAACCTATTCAAACCAACTTCAAGCCGTATTTGAAGAAACTGATCGTTCATGGCAATGGCCTATCGAAGAGTGGGATCAAGATATGGCTCGCGACGGACGCGTCATAGAGCTTCTCTCAGAAAACTTGCTCTTTGGTATGATGCACGGTTATACCGTCACCGGTCGTCACGCTATGTTCCCTACTTATGAGTCTTTCTCACAAGTGGTGTCTTCAATGGCTGACCAATACTGTAAATATGTGTATGCAAGTCAGGGCGTTCACTTCCGTAAACCTGTTCCAGCTTGTAACGTTGTACTGTCCTCGCTCCTTGAACGTCAGGATCACAATGGATATTCTCATCAGAATCCCTCCTTCCTTGGTGCTATGTTGGAGAAACACCCTAAGATCATCTCAGCTTATTTACCAGCTGACGGCAACAGTACACTGGTCTATACCGAGCGTGCTTTTGATGACAGAGACAAGCTGAACATTCTGGTCGCTGGTAAAAAAGACCTCCCTCAATGGCTAACGCTTGATGAAGCCCGTCAACAAGCCAAAGATGGTGTCATGGTGTGGGATTTCGCATCAGATGAAGATCCTGATGTCGTACTAGTCGGCTGTGGGGATTACGTCACTCAAGAGGCGATGGCGTCTCTAGTGCTAATTCGTGAATTGCTGCCACGAGTACGTATCCGTTTTGTTAGCGTCACCGAACTCACCAGCAGCGGCCTTGGTAGTTTAGAGTTCCAAAGCAAGCCATGGTTAATGGATGAAGTATTTACCGCCGATAAAGGGGTGATATTTAACTATCACGGTTACCCAAACACCATTAAGAAGCTTGTATTCGATTATAAAGGCAGTCGCAGATTCAGAATCAAAGGCTATGAAGAGGAAGGTTCTACGACCACACCATTCGATATGGGCGTGCGAAACGGCACCTCGCGTTACCATTTAGTCATCGATATGGCATACAAGTTGTTCCAACAAGGTGTTATTGATGAAACTCAACATGTTGATTTAACCACTGACATGCTTCAACGTCTGGTTGATCACAGAAACTACATTAAAGCTAACGGTGTCGACCCTATCAGCTTAGAAAACTGGGTTTGGACACGCTAAATCGGCTTCATTAAATATAATTAACCTATAGGTGTATCCGCCCTGGATACACCTTTTCACATTAAAAACCACTCCATACAACCAATAAACCACAATCCAATTGGAAATTATTCACAATTCAATGGATAATAGTGACACCAGCGATAACAACAAAGGAATCCCCTCCCAAAGGGCTGGATCTGCATCATCAATCGATAAGCAGTCATGGGGAAGTATTTATAATAAAAGGATTTCGAAAATGATGAACAATACATTGAAAGCTGTTCTGCTGACATCTATGCTCCCGTTCGCAGCCAATGCGGCACAAGAGCTGACCCCCTGGTACGTTGGTGGTGGTATAGGCGTTAATAACTATGAACCAAACTGTGACATGAAAACCATGAAAGCTTGTGGTAAAGATGATCCATATGCTTGGGACGTATTCGGTGGCTATCTATTCAATGACTATTTTGGTGTTGAATTAGGTTACCGTGATCTTGGTCGCGCAGAGTGGACTGACTACTCAAATAAATTAAACGATGTTGGAGCCAAAGGCATGACCTTAGGCCTAGTTGGTTTTTTACCGCTATCACAACGCTGGGGCCTTTCGGCTGAAGCGGGCGCGATGAACTACCTACTATCAAACAACAAACAGTGGGGCACTGAATATTACAGTGATAGTGGCGTAGCTCCCTACTTCGGCGTTGGTGTTGACTACAACATCACTGAAAGCTTAAAAATGCAGCTTAAATATCGCCGCTATGAGAATTTAGATGATGATAAGTGGAACACACTTAATATGGAAAGCAACTATTGGGGTTTAGCACTTAGCTACCGCTTCGGTACTGCTGCTCCTGCAGTTGTCGCAGCCGCACCAGTGGTTGTTGCCCCGCTAGATTCTGACAATGATGGCATTATTGATAGCCTCGATAAGTGTGGCGATACACCATCAACTCACCAAATCGATAACTACGGTTGTAGCCTCAGTATGTTTGTTGAAACGACTGAACAGCATGAAGTTGGCTCAATTCTATTTGCTAATAATTCCTCTATCGTTAAAAAGGAATCATATGACAAAATAGAAAAGCTAGCGACTTACATGAACAACAATCCAAAATCGACAGTTCTCATTTTGGGTCACTCATCAGATGTAGGGCAAGCTGACTACAACATGATGTTATCTGACAAGCGTGCTAATTCAGTTGCTAACATTTTGATTGAAAAATATCGCATCAATCGTAATAGAGTTTCAGCAAAAGGCGAAGGTATCACTCAGCCAATTATTGAAGGTAATAGTCCTGAAGCGAATAAAGCGAATCGCCGTATAGAAGCCTACATAACTGATTCAAAAAGCGAAGCCGTGTTAATGCTTAAATAATACGTAAATTCGATAGTTGATACATTAAAATCGCTGCCCAATGGCAGCGATTTTTTTATCTGTAATGATAACAAACTACAAGCTATACTCTCGGATACTCAATTTAAGCGCGTATTTTCGAGCAATCTTACCCTTTAAATGCCTTTTTACTGATATTTTACAACTTTACTGTAATTTTTTTTCATTTATGGTTGGATTTATCATCAAGATAGCTTCTAATACCTGCTGCAAATCACAAACCTTAAGCTGCTTCTTAAGAAGGATGTAATTTTATGGCTAATACACTAGAGCAATTCAAATCATTCACTACCATTGTCGCTGATACTGGAGACATTGAGGCTATCAAGCGTTACCAACCAGAAGATGCTACAACCAACCCGTCGTTAATTTTAAAAGCAGCCCAGATCCCGGACTATGCTCACCTTATCGAAAATGCAATAGAGTGGGCTAAAACACAGAGCGATCAGATTGAACAACAAGTGGAAGATGCCGGTGATAAACTTGCCGTTAATATTGGTGTTGAGATATTAAAAATCGTTCCAGGCCGTATCTCTACCGAAGTCAATGCTTGTCTATCATTTGATAAAGCAGGTTCTATCGTTAAAGCACATAAGTTGATCAAACTTTATCAAGATGCTGGCATAGACAAATCTCGTATCCTAATCAAATTAGCATCAACTTGGGAAGGGATCTGCGCAGCTAAAGAGCTGGAGCAAGAAGGCATTAACTGTAACCTAACCCTATTGTTTAGCTTTGCTCAAGCACGTGCATGTGCAGAAGCTGGGGTTTTCCTTATCTCTCCTTTTGTAGGCCGAATTCTTGACTGGTACAAGAAAGACACTGGACTCGATTACTCAGCATCTGAAGATCCCGGTGTCGTATCTGTCACAGAGATCTATAACTACTATAAGCAACATGGCTTTAATACTGTCGTGATGGGCGCAAGCTTCAGAAACACAGGCGAGATAATTGAACTTGCTGGTTGTGATCGTCTAACGATTGGCCCTGCCCTTCTTGAAGAGATGGCAAACTCACAGACACAAATTGTGCGTAAACTTGTTCCAGCTGAAACAACTGTAGCAGCCGGTGAGCCACTGACTGAAGCGCAATTCCGTTGGGAGTTCAATGAAGATCCTATGGCGGTTGAAAAGCTTGCCGAAGGTATACGCAACTTTGCTATCGACCAAGGAAAGCTAGAAGCCATGCTAAAAGAGCAACTAGCCTCTTAGGAAGGAGTGAAAGAGATGACCAGATTGACCCAGAGTAACACTTGGAAAGCGCTTCAAACTCATACTCAGGCACTGCCTCACATGAGAAGCTTGTTCGAAGGTGATACTCAACGTTTTAATAAGATGTCGACGTCAGCTTGCGGTCTATTTTTAGATTATTCTAAGAATAGAGCGACAGAAGAAACGCTCTCTTTGCTTTTTAAGCTTGCTGATGAAACCCAGTTAGTATCGAAAATTAACGCCATGTTTAATGGTGAGGTTATCAATACAACAGAAAATCGAGCTGTATTGCATACCGCACTTCGCGCTAAACCTGAACAGAAAATAATGCTTGATGGTGTCAACATTGTACAAGAAGTACAAGAGACTCAGCAGCAGATGGCTAAATTCGTTGAAGCTGTGAGTTCTGGTCACTGGAAAGGCTATACAGGCAAAGCGATCACTGATGTGGTTAGCATAGGTATTGGTGGCTCCTTTTTAGGGCCTAAAATCGTCTCTCAGGCACTTAGACCTTATTGGACAGGAAAGCTAAACTGTCACTTCGTCGCCAACGTTGATGCTAGCTCTATTACAGAGAAGCTTAAAGTGTTGGATGCTGAAACTACCCTGTTCGTGATGTCTTCAAAATCTTTTGGTACCCAAGAAACACTCACCAATACGTTAAGCGCTAAAGATTGGTTCTTAACCCAAGGCGGCGAGCAAAATGATGTCGCTAAGCATTTTGTGGCCGTGACTTCTAACGTTGCTAAAGCCACCGAATTCGGTATCGATGCTAATAACATCTTTCCGATGTGGGATTGGGTTGGAGGCCGTTACTCTCTTTGGTCAGCGATTGGATTACCGATTGCCCTTTTGATAGGAATGGATAACTTCCTTGACATGCTAAAGGGTGCCAATGAGATGGATCAGCATTTTTTGAATGCGCCACTCACTGAAAACATGCCTGTGCTCATGGGATTATTTTCACTACTTTATGGCAATTTCCACGGTGCTCAATCACATGTAGTGCTCACTTATGATCACTATCTAAGAGGCCTTCCTGCCTACTTCCAACAGCTTGATATGGAAAGTAACGGTAAGTCTGTCACCTTAGATGGAACACAGGTGGACTTTAGCACTGGCCCAGTCATTTGGGGCGGTGAAGGCACCAATGGACAACATGCTTATCACCAGTTGCTTCATCAAGGAACGGCATTAATTCCAGCTGATTTCATCATGCCACTCAATAGTCATAATCCACTAGGTGAACATCATATTCAACTTGCGTCTAACTGCTTTGGTCAAACCCAAGCACTGATGCAGGGACGTAATTATGATGAAGCACTAGAAGAAATGTCTGACAGTAAGCTATCAGCTGATGAGCAAGTCTTAATTGCTAAGCATAAAGTGATGCCAGGTAATAAGCCCAGTAATACTATTCTGATGGATAAACTGACGCCAACAACCTTAGGCTCCTTAATCGCACTTTATGAACATAGAACGTTCGTTCAGGGTGCCATTTGGGACATCAACTCCTTCGATCAATGGGGTGTTGAGCTAGGAAAGAATCTAGGTAATGACGTCTTAGACAGACTCAGTGCGGACACTGATGCAACGGCATTAGACAGTTCAAGCAATGGACTGATAAACATGTTTAGGCAAGGTAATATTTAACCTTGTCGCTCAGATTGAAAAAAAGCCAGTTTTGACTGGCTTTTTTTATTTATAAAATAAAACAACTCCATCTTATTGTATTTAATCAATTTTATTCTACTTAGTGTTTGTCTGCGACATCAATAAATCACATCAAATTAACACAAATGAAACATTTCTCTTGCACACTATTTTAAAAGTGTGGTATTTATTTGTTGAACAGAATAACAACAATAGGAGGTTGCCATGAATCGATTAGATTATGGTAGTGCGCTAGATGCAGTCGTAGAAAGGCCGAGTCGCTCAAGAAGCTCCAACAAGAAGCGTAAATGGCGTGAAATCGAAGCACTGAAAGAGAAGCATCGCTTACTTAAAGAACTACAAGATATCGACAAAAGTTTCGAATGCGAGTTAGATAACCTCCTAATGTAGAATATAAAAAAAGAGCGCTTAACGCGCTCTTTTTTGTGTCTGGCCATAAATGTTCCCTGCCAATCAGTATGAGTTTAAAGATTTTTACGAGACACTCGACTCAACCACATTCCTAACGGTTTTGAGCGAGCCCTGTAGACGATAAAAAGCATCTCCAGCCGAACTCGCCTCTTTCAAATTTTTCTCGACTAAAGACGCAAAATAATCCTCTTGCTCTTCAGTCATATCCAATACATGAAAACTACTGCGGATCTCTGTCGTTACACTGGTTAATGCTGTACTGAATTTTTTATCATGCTCAACAATTGCCCCAGAGATATTGCCCAAAAGGCCTTGGATCTCTGTAAACACAAGTCCTAAGGTTTTTTGTCGGCCAATATCTAACACTCGAGCCTCCAAACCTTCAACAATAACGGCAATCACATCCCTCAATCGACCGTATAACACTTCATCATCCATCGGCATGTTCTTAATGAGGAAAGAAACATGATTGTCATTACAGATAGTTCTACAACCAAAGTCATATAAGCGGCCATGCTTATCTAGCAACTCTAAAATATTAGCTTCGATAGGGCTGATATCCGCATGCTTGGGCGCAAAATAATGCACCTTATCATCACGGATCTCTAAACAAGTGCTTAAATTTAACTGCTGCATCAATTCAAAAAAGGCATCAGCTAGGCTTTGGTAATCATTACAAAGGAAACATTGCCTAAAGAACTGCAAGACGGCTCCATATTGTGATGACTCCGTCATCGATTGAAAAGCCATGTTCCTCGACATTGATTCTGCTTGGACAAGCGTTTGCTTCTTAGCTTGATATGAAGCAACCGCTTGAACCTTTGCCTTCAGCTCTTTAAGCTCAAAAGGCTTAGCAATAAAATCTACTGCACTGACCTCGTAAGCTCTTAACCTTTCTTCAAGGGTATTCATACCAGAAACAAAGATGACTGCAATATCTTTGCCTGAATTCATTAGATCTTGGCACAGTTCGATTCCACTCACATCGGGTAGATTAATGTCCATGAGAATCAGTGCTGGGGTTGCCAGCTCTAGTGCAGCACGATATGAACTTGCATCATTAAAGAGTGAAATCTGATACTCATCACTAAGCACTTCAGATATCAGCTCACAATAATCAACATCATCATCGACTACCCATACTAATATTTGATCCATACACTCTTTCTCCTTTTAATGCTCATAATTCCATTTATATTGTCTTGCAAATGTAGTTTTCCCAATAATATTAGAGTAAAAAAGCTGACTCTTTACTTAACTTCATGCTCTGAAGAAAACTCAATACCAACTTGCTCGAGTGAGTTCACAAGCCCCTCTAAGTCAAATGGCTTATGCAGTACTCGGTAGGGCATATCTTCGTTCTTATTAATGCCAATATCACCGATAAACCCAGAGATCAGTAGTACTGGCAGCTCATTATCCTCCGACAGCTCTTTTGCTAGCTCGTAGCCATTGAGACCACCTGGCATGAGTACATCCGTAATCAGCAGCTCTATTCCCCCTAACAAGCCATCACTGTACTTTCTCCTGACCTCTATGGGGTCTGAGTAAGACTCAACCTCCATTCCCAACATTTCGCAATAGTCAGTCAACACATTCAGTAACTCGACTTCATCATCGACAATCAAGACTTTGAGCTTCTTAGCAACTAATGGCATTTTTATACGCTCGTCATTTTTTACCTCTTCAACCGAAGCTTGCTTAGCTACAGGGAACCAAAGGCGAAACTCAGTTCCATGTTCGTCAGACTTGATGACACTCATATACCCTTTAGATCGTTTAACAAAACCATAGACCATTGAGAGACCTAAACCAGTCCCCTTACTCTTATCTTTGGTGGTGAAAAAAGGCTCAAATATTTTTTCTAAAAGAAGAGAGGGAATACCACAACCTGAATCAATCACTGACACTGTCACGTATTGGCCTTCTTCCACCTGTGGGCTACCTGTTATTCCAGGAAGCAACCCGCTTAAGTAGGTTATATCCGTTTTAATTAACAGATCCCCCTCGCCCTCCATCGCATCTTTAGCGTTGAGTACTAGATTGAGCAGTGCATCCTCAAGATCACCTCTATCGACAAAGATATTAGTGAGCTCAGTCTTAATCTCTGTTCTAAGTGTTATTTGACTGGTGAGGGATTTGCCTAAGAGCTCCTCCATTCCCTCAATCACGTCATTCACATGACAATGATGAGCGCTAAATTGCTCCTCTCTTGAAAACTGCAATAAACGTCGAGTTAAATCAGTACCTCTTTGGCAGGCCTTAAAAGCATTGGCAAGATAACGAACGAGTTTCTCTTCGGTATTTTTAAACTCCAGCAACTCCAAGTTGCCTTTCAATACCCCCAGAATGTTATTAAAATCATGTGCGATCCCTCCCACAAGCTGCCCCATAGCTTGCATTTTCATGGTTCTAGCCATAATGTGTTGTATCTGCTTTTTCTCCGTAATATCCCTCCCCACCAGCGCAAATAAACTGCCATGACCACTTGTCTCCTCCAATGCAATGAGATGCATGTGCAGTAATGCCTCCTCGTTATAGGCTGTTGTACAAACAAGTTCTCCATCAAATTCAGCACGAGAATCAATGGCCTTTAAGAGTTCGCTACCATCATATTCTGTTTGATTTAACTCAAACAACATTGTGATAGGTTTACCAATTAACTGACTGCGAGGGTATTGACTCACACTGGTAGCAGCAGCGTTTGCATACATGATACTGGGAACACCAAAGGGGGAGCGGCTCCCCACTAAAATGAGGTCTTCACTGTTACTGACGATTGATTGGAACATCTCACTATCAACAGCGGGGGTAGCTCTGCCTTTTTCACTCTCTTTCCAGCTATCAGGCTGCAGTACTAGCATCCCCATAATGATGTCGGACAGAACTGGGCTCGACTCTAAAAGAAATGACAACCACTCCTCGCTTGCTGAGTGAAAGAATATTTGTACGTTCGCTTTTTTCGCTGGCCAAATAACAAATGATTTCCAGCAATGAACCTCTGGTTCTTGCTCCATAAAAGGCCAATCTTTGGCTTCTTTCCATAACGTTAGATAACGAACTGGGTCACGACACCAACAAGTTGTACAAGCTGGCATATCTACTGAATCGAAGGAATCTTTAGGGAATATTAATACCGCTTGAGATTGACTAAACTCAGCCAAGATCCGGCAAAGTGGAAGCAGTACATCCTTACCATTGATAAAATCTGCTTGTAACTTCCCAAGCTCAGCAAGAAGCTGAGGCCAAAAGGGATTAAGATCCGTTTGAGAGAATTCTTTAAACACTGTAGAGTCCATTCCGATTACCCTTTCCCTAGCAATACTGATTATTAACTTTATCAATCTGTTATTTAGCATAGTTAAGGCTTGGTATTTCGCGACTTTATTACTCCAACAAATTGCACTTAACAATGTAAGGAAATTTATTTAAATGAGTTCTAAGCGATGGATTGGCGCACATGTCAGTGCCTCTGGTGGTATTGCCAATGCGCCCATTAATGCAAAGAAGATAGGGGCGAATGCATTCGCTCTGTTCACCAAGAATCAAAGAAGGTGGCAAGCTGCCCCCTTATGCCCTGAGCAGATATTTGCCTTTAAACAAAACTGCGAACAAGCCAATATTTCAAGTGACGCAATCTTGCCCCATGACAGTTACCTGATTAACCTTGGGCATCCTGATAAAGAGCAACTGGAAAAATCGCGAGAGGCATTTTTCGATGAAATGGATCGTTGCGAACAGATAGGGTTATCGCTACTGAATTTTCACCCTGGTAGCCACTTAAGGAAAATTGAAATTGATGAGTGCCTTGCCAGAATAAGCCAATCAATAAACATGGCCTTAGAGCGAACGAGTAAGGTAACTGCGGTAATAGAAAATACCGCCGGACAGGGATCTAACTTAGGACATAGCTTCGAGCAGTTGGCTCAGATCATCGACAAAGTGGAAGACAAATCCCGAGTTGGGATCTGCATCGACACCTGCCATATGTTTGCCGCAGGTTACGATATTAGCTCATACCAAGCTTGTGAAGAAAGTTTCACCTTATTTGACAAGATTGTTGGTAATCAATACCTCAAAGCCATGCACCTCAATGACAGTAAAACGCCGTTAAACAGTCGGGTCGACAGGCATCAATCTTTAGGCTTGGGTCATATTGGTAGAGAGGGTTTTAAATTTATCATGAATCATCCCGCTACTGAAAATATTCCATTAGTGCTGGAAACCATTAATTCAGACATTTGGGTTGATGAAATAAACTGGTTACGCAGTTTAGAGCAAAACAAGTCAGCCATGTAGGTTGTACATATACCTATCTTTATCAGCGTAAGCATTTGTATATAACAGCAACCACCTTGGTAGGCTCACCATGATCGGTTTGCAACCACACAATGTGTGTTCCGCCCAGTTCTTCGCCATGAATAATAGCGTCGAGCTTGGCATCGCTTAACGCCTTTTCTCCCCTTCCAAATCCTGTCACCATAGCAAAACTATCACAATGAGTGACTTCGAAATCATAGGCTTCATTGATCCTGTGGTACAGATCGTGTTCGTCCATTGTTGAACACGCTGAAAGCATAAATGAAATCAGTATTGCAGTAAAAAGTCGATACACAGTTTTGGAACCCATCAGAAAAACTGCGACGCACGATATACATATTTAAGTAAATAAATTGTGACCTTGATCACATCAATATATCTGTAAGAGTTACACTGTGATACACAAGTGATGATTAACGTTAAGTGTAAATCCTATTCCTAAGTTTTTACTACCATGTGAATCCTTGCAAGCCATCTACTCCCAACTCACATAAGCATTAACAAAGGTATCGGTATTTAAAAAACAAAAAAGAGAGCATACGCTCTCTTTTTTCTATCTCAATATGATCACAAGATCTTGAACAGATGCGCCTTTAATTGGCTAAAATCTGCCGCTAATGTCGCAGATAAAATATCCTTGTTCTCTACAGCAGCAAGTTCTACCGGCAAAGGGAGTTCGATAGCTAACTCTTTATCGACGACGTCCTTAAATTTGGCTGGATGCGCCGTGCCTAGAAATATACCTTTCTCTTCATCAGATAACGTTAGATTTAGTGCTTGAGCCGCAATCGCAGCATGTGGTTCAGACAGGTAACCTTGACAATAAAGTGACTTCAGCGCTTCGGACGTGTCCTCTTCCGATAAGGCAACTCCCGTTATTTCAGACAGAGACCATCCCATCTTCTCAGTAATGGCTTCAACTCTAGGCCAGTTACTCGGCTCAGCCACATCCATTGCATTTGACATTGTCGCTACCGTTGCGTGCGGAAGCCAATCACCCTCGTCTAAATAACGCGGCACAGTGTCATTGTTATTCGTTGCAGCAACAAAACGTGCAACAGGCAGCCCCATTGCTTTAGCAAACAAACCCGCAGTGAGATTACCAAAATTACCACTTGGAACAGCAATCACAGGATCTTGTTGATGTTGAGCTTTAAACTGCGCTACCGCCTCGAAGTAATAACAGATTTGTGCCAACAGGCGGCTGATATTAATTGAGTTAGCAGAATTCAGATGTAAACCATCACGCACATCACTGTCTTCAAATGCACGTTTAACTAGATCTTGGCAGGCATCAAAATCTGATTCCACTGACACAGTATGAATATTGTCACCTAAGGTAGTGAACATCTTCTCCTGTAAGACACTTATCTTCCCTTTCGGATAAAGCACGACAACCTGAATTTTGTCGAGTCCAAAAAAAGCATCGGCTACAGCTGCACCAGTATCACCAGATGTCGCCGTTAAAATATTGATTTTGTCGCCAGCCGCTAGCTCATTGAGACATTGCGCCATAAAGCGGGCACCAAAGTCTTTAAACGCTAAAGTAGGACCGTGAAACAGCTCTAAGCAGTATCGATTCTCATCAGCTTTCGCTAATTTAAGATCAAAGTTAAAAGCCTTCTCAACCAGAGAGTCAACCGCATCTTGACCTATTTCAGATGCAAGCCAGGCGCCGAGTACCTTTTTACTGCGTTCAACAAATGGCAGCGCCAGCAGAGCGTCCATATCCTGTAATACAGGGATCTCTTTCGGAAAAAACAAACCTCTATCTTTACCTAGTCCAAGTTTCAGGGCCTCGGTAAAGCTAACCACTTGAGATGGATGTTTTAAGTTATACAGTTCCATGAATTCCAATACCTTTTATCAGTCAATTCTGCGAGTGCCTAAGGCATCTAGCTTACAAATATGAGAAAAACCAACCCCATGCTCTACGTAGTTTGAATCTAACCAAGCTTGCGCTGCTTCAGCAGTCTCTAAGCTGTCAGTGACGGAGAAGAGTGTGGGACCACTACCTGAGATCCCAGTCGACAGCATGCCAAGTTTATCTAAAGCTTCCCTCGCTAATTCATATCCCGGTATGGACGATGCACGGTAAGGTTCAGCCATGACATCTTTTAATACAGAGATAGCCAGCTCAGCATCTTGTCGATAAGAAGCATGAACAAATGCACTCAGATTCCGCGCAAATTCGATAGCCACTGACTTATCATATTCAGCAGGTAACAATTTGCGCATCTTAGCCGTAGAAAGCGATATTCCCGGATAAGCGACAACCCAATACCAATTTTCAAATGACGGGATGCTGCCACACACTTTATGTTCTGTATCTAACATCAACTGCATCCCACCTAAATAACAGGGAGCCACATTATCATAATGAACAGAACCGCTAATCTGACCTTCAAACTTCCCCATCAAACGTAACAACGCTTGTTCATCATAGGGCGTGTCGAAATATTCATTAAGGGCATAAAGGGCGGCGACCACGGAGCTGGCACTAGAGCCTAAGCCGCTACCCACTGGTAAGCTTTTCTCTAAAGTAAGCGCTATGCCCTGTTGTATGTTCAGTTGTTCCATAAAAAACAGCGCACATTGATAAACAATGTTTTCTTCAGGATTAGGGGGTAATTTGTCAGCCCACTTACCTTCGACGTCTAATGAAACACCGGCTGGCGAAGAGACAATAGAGACTCTATCGCCCAATAGACTGCCATCAATAGGCGCAAGTGCAGCACCGAGCAGATCATAACCGACACCGACATTTCCCATCGATGCGGGAGCGTAAACAGTTAGGCTCATACACTCATCTCCCGAGTCCAGTTTAAGGTTCTGAGAAGATCGGCAAATACACCAGCAGCGGTCACATCCGTACCAGCACCGTAACCACGCAGTACAAATGGAATTGGCTGATAATAACGGCTATAGAATGCCAGCGCGTTTTCGCCCCCTTTTACACTGTACAGAGGGTCGGTGGCATCCACTTCGGCTATTTTGACACGGCAACCTTCATCATCTATTTGGCCTAAATAGCGCAGTACTTTACCTTCAGAGCGCGCTTTTTCAACTCTCTGAGAAATCTCCCTATCGAGTTTAGGCAGATTGTTCATAAAGGTGTCAACATCACCACTGGCATCGAAGTCATCAGGCAGAACAGACTCAATGGTAATATCATTAAGTTCGAGTTCCAAACCGACTTCACGGGCAAGAATAAGCACTTTACGTGCGACATCCATACCACTTAAATCTTCCCGAGGATCTGGCTCTGTAAAGCATTTATCACGCGCAATACCAGTGGCTTCAGACAAGGTCATCCCTTCATCTAACATGCCAAAAATATACGAAAGTGAACCAGATAATATGCCATTAAACTTAAGTAATTTATCCCCTGCAAAGAGCAGTTTCTTAAGATTATCAATGACAGGTAAGCCAGCACCTACGGTCGTTTCATAGAGAAACTGCCTACGTTGCTTAAGGGCCGTTTGGCGTAGAGCGCGATAATACTCGTTATCTCTAGTATTGGATTTTTTGTTTGGTGTCACAACGTGCAAACCAGCATTCATCACGTCGAGATACTTATCAGATACATGCTCACTTGAAGTGCAATCAACTAACACTGGATTGAGTAGCTGCTGCTCCTTCGCCCATGCCAGCATGAAGTCTAAATCACATTCTGTTTGGCAATCTGACAGTAAACTCTGCCAACCATTAAGGTCGACCCCTTCAGCATCAAGTAACATATGACGAGAGTTAGCAATGCCGCACACACGAATGGTGATGTGCTCTTGCTTTAATATCTGAGTTTGCTGCTTTATCTGCTCAAGTAAGCCTGCACCGACATTGCCACAACCCACTAAGAAAACATCAAGGTAGTGTTGTACATCAAAAAAGCTCTGATGACAGGCTGAGATGGCATGTTTAATTTTACGCTGTTCAATCACCGTAGAGATTGAACGCTCAGAAGACCCCTGCGCAATGGCAATGATATTCACTGACGCTTGGGCTAAAGCCTGAAAGAACCTTCCAGCAACGCCTTTGTGAGTTCTCATACCGTCACCAATCAGTGAAACAATCGCTAAATTGTCTCTCATCTCAATAGGCTCTAAGATCTCATTCTTTAGTTCAAGTTCAAATTCAAGCTCCAATGACGTTTTCGCTTTATCTGCATCTTGAGTCGCAATACAAAAACTGATGCTGTATTCAGATGAACTCTGAGTGATAAGCGAAATAGACACACCAGCACGGGATATAGCCCCCAAAGTACGGCTAGCCATTCCGACCATGCCTTTCATACCAGGGCCTGAGATATCAAACATGGTTTGACTATCTAGGTTAGAGATAGCTTTAACATTTAAACCACTCTTATCAGCTTCATTTGACACTAACGTCCCTACGGCTGCAGGGTTAAAGCTATTCCGGATATAACAAGGGATATGGTAACGGGCAATAGGAGATATGGTTTTAGGGTGAAGCACTTTAGCACCAAAATAGGACAGTTCCATCGCCTCTTGGTAACTCAATTGCGAAAGCAGTTTTGCGTCAGCAACAACGCGAGGATCTGTATTATACACACCATCGACATCAGTCCAGATCTCACAGCAACTAGCACCTAAACAAGCCGACAATACCGCAGCTGAATAATCAGAGCCATTGCGCCCTAAAATCACAGTACGTCCTTTGCTGTCTCCGGCAGTAAAACCAGGCATAACCCAAACACGCTTGCTGTCTAAAGGAACGCTTTCGAACTTAGCCTTACTTAACTCAATATCAACCACTGACTCTAATGGCTCACCTGTTGCAACAAACAAACGCTGAGGCTCAAGCAAGTCTGAACTGATCTCTTTGGCTATCATCAGCTGTATCATCAACGCAGATGATAATTTCTCTCCACCAACTAACACTTCCGCACGAACAAAGTCTGGACACTCGTTAAGTAAACTGATTCCCAGCGACTTCTTTTCCCAGAAGTTCAGCTGCTCAGTTAGCTTTGACATTAGCAGCGATAACTGCGATGCCGTTAACGTCGAACTAGCACCTTGGTATAAGTCAGTAAAAACACGCTCTATGTCAGCCAATGCAGCCTTAAAATCGCCACCTTGGGTTGCACGTTCAACCATTTCCAACAAACCATTGGTCACGGTTGCTGGTGCTGACAATACAACTGCGACAGACTCATCCTGTGCCGTATCGGCAACGATTGCTGCTGCTGCACTAAATCGTTGCCAGTTCGCTAGCGAGGTACCGCCAAACTTCATTACTTTCATACTTTCTCCTTGATACCGCGCTACTTTAATTCCCAAGCCACTTCAAAATGCTGAATCTTGCATGTTGAGTTCCTTTGGGTATAAAAACAAAAAAACCCGCTTCTTGGTGTGGAAGCGGGCTTGTCATATTCAAAAAATCTTAAGTACGTTTAGCCTGCCCCCACGAAAATAATCGTGGTGGTTGTAATAATGGTGGTTACAACTCTATTCAGGCAATGCATCGGAATTAATTCATCCAAATCAACGTGAAAATCTATGAGTACAGAATTGCTTTTTTCTTATGCAGATGTCAAGTCCCTAATAACAATTTGTATAGAAAAAACCATTATGTCTCTATTTTTCCTTATAAGGATTGTAAGAGTAAGCTAGTGAACACTTAAGGTCACTAATAGGCTAACTAAATAGCATATATTACGTTTACGGAAAGGTAAGAGATATCGCAGAGCACTGAAAATTAATAGCTTTAATTTCGCATACAATCTAAACATCCCTAAAGATAGCAAAATAACGCCCTGTAAGCGCTAAACGACACTAACAAACATGAGTAACAATCCCCTCTATAAAAATCAACTTTTACACAATGAATTTATTTTTAAAAAAAATGCTTAAATACGCAAAAAATACATTTTTCAGCGTAAGTTGATGCAAATCAGACAACTTATGATAGTCAATATATGTTCAAGAAACCTGAGCTAACCGACATTACCGAATGCAAATCATCGCCAACAAATAGAAAGCAAGCTAAAATGCGCGCACATTCTGAATTGGAGGCGATATGAAAATCACCCAACACTGTGCAGTAAGCATCCACTACCGTTTATCTGATGAGCAAGGCCGCGTTATCGAAGATTCTTTTGAAGGTGAGCCAATGCTTTATCTTCATGGAACAGAAAACATGATCCCAGGTCTTGAAACTGAACTAGAAGGCAAAGTTGCCGGTGATAAGCTTGATGTCACTGTTGATGCCGCTAACGGTTATGGTCCATACCATGATGGTTTACGTCAGGAAGTACCACTCAGTGCTTTTGGTGATGTTGAAGATATCGTTCCAGGTATGCGCTTTATCGCTGAAACTGAAATGGGACAACGTCCTGTTCAGGTTATCGAAGTAAAAGATGATGTTGTTGTTGTCGATGGCAACCACCCATTAGCAGGACAGGCCTTGAACTTTGTTGTTGAAGTCAAGGAAGTTCGTGAAGCGACTGCCGAAGAGATAGCACACGGCCACATTCATGCTCACGGCAGCAGCTGTGGTTCTGATCATGGACATGAGCATAGCCATGAAGGTGGTTGTTGCAGCCAGAAAGAAGATGAACCCGCTAAAGAAGGTTGCGATGGCAACGGTGGATGCGGCTGTAGATAATCATTAACAATAGAATAAGTGCTAATGCATATTAGCTCATGACTATTCAATATAAGCCCATCACATTTTATCAATGTTATGGGTTTTTTTTCGACTATAATTGTTGTTCAGCAAGAGAACAGGTATCCAAACTTGTTCCTAAAACAAAGGATTGTTTATGCTTAGCAAACCCCTCTACGAAATTCTGCCATTAGGCTACATTGTTATAGGGTCAACCAGCATGTTGTTATTAGAGGAGGGCTGGGCGATGGTCGCAGCCTTTACCGTTTTCTATCTCGGCACCAAAGTCTATAATATGCGCTCTCAAAACCGCCGCACTGATCCTATGAGGAAACGAAAAAAAGGCAAAGTTCCCGTATCACTTTATAACACCCTTCCTTTCGTTTACCTGTTCATTGCCGTCATTGTCTTAAAGTCCTCAGCAACGGGATTAGCAACGGTGATCAGTCTTAGTTTAATGAGTTACTCTGTGTATGTCTTAATGAGACGGGCTGCTTATCGTCGTCACCAGCTCCCTATCCAACAAAGCATGTTTTAGTCGCTAGCTTAATATAAGTTGTTTGATCTTCTCTCTTTGATCTTGCGACATATGCTTAAGGTAATTAGAGCAGCGGGTAATGGTTGCAATGCTTATTTTGCACTCAGCAGCTATCTGGCGTTGACTCATCTCACCGAGAAGAAGTGCCTGAAATACTTTGAGCCTACCAGCAACAGCGCTACGCTCCTCTTCTGTCAATAGCAGTTCGAATAGCTCAAGCAACGCATTATGATCTTGATGACTCACAACTTTTTCTAATACAGAATCCCACTCAGCTCTCATCTCCTCCCCCTCCTCTGCTCTATTTCCGACAATTTACTCAATTTTTTACTCTCACACCTTATACCAATTAGCCGCGCTCGATGTACTGCCACTCCATTACAAGTGTACCAATAAGCCAATAGAATCAAAAGTAATCATCACACTTTTACTTAAGCTTTTCATACTATTAACCTTAATTAACCCGCAGTTACAAATCGTTGCATCTTTACATGTAAACTATTGAATATTTGGATAGTATCAGTTGGTAAAAAAAGAATACAATAACAGAGTGATGTCACAAAACTACAAAAAAACGTGAGAGCAATATAATGAACAAGAAAGCAAAAATGGCCATTTTGGCAATAGTAAGCAGCACTGTATTAGCTACAAGCGTACAAGCAGACAACTTTAAAAAAACTGATGATGCTATCGAGTATCGCCAATCGGCATTCAGCTTAATGGCCTACAACTTCGGTGATATGGGTGCGATGTTGAAAGGTAAGAAGCCATTCGATGCACAAGTTTTTGCTATGCGTGCAGAAAACGTCGCCGCACTTTCAAAACTTCCTTTAGAAGGTTTTACGCCAGGTTCAGATAAGGGCGATACAGAAGCACTAGCTAAGGTTTGGACTGAGAAGTCAGATTTCGATGCCAAGATGGTGCAACTACAAAAAGATGCAGCGGCACTCTCTATTGCAGCACAAGCAGATGATAAAAAAGCGTTAAAGCAAGCTTTCTTGAAAACAGCTAAGAACTGTAAAGGCTGTCATGACGTATACAAGAAAGACTAAGTAAATCGCAAATAAAAAGCCTGACAACTCCATGGGTCGTCAGGCTTTTTATTGTTTGTTTTTGGCATTCCTTTGAATTACAGCATTTCCAACACTGGGAGGAGCAAATAGTTCCCCACAAGTCCCGCGACCACAGCCAGCAGTAATAGCGCCAATAGTACAGGCTTAAACTTTAGATCTAATTGAGTGGTGTCTGGCACTTGTTTATAGCCTGTGATCATCGGGACTATTAACTTATCGCCTTTAATTCGGTGGTATATAACTGCCAACACGTGAATAGAAGCAAAACCTAACATGACATAGAACACCTTCCTATGTAGCCAAGTCATCAAAGAGCTAGTATCACTTGATACGAAAGAGTAAAGAGGACCCTCAGTAAAAATCTCATCAGTAGCGAATAAGCCACTCACTAACTGCATTGAAACTAATAGAATTAGGACTATCACCATATACCCACCTAAAGGGTTGTGGCCAACACTCGAAGTCACACCTTGATGCTTAGTCTGCTTCATATAATCTAATACTGTTTTAGGGTGCTTAATAAAGTGACTAAAACGAGCTGTGTCACTCCCAATCATGCCCCAAATAAGTCTAAAAATGATAAGAACCATCAAAGAATAAGCGCATACCTGATGCCAATCCATCTCTCCATCATCGGCTGTCCACCACAAAGAGGCCAATAGGAAAATCATGCCCCAGTGAAAAATCCGAGTAGGAAGATCCCAGACTTTAATTTTATTGTTCATTTTATTACCAGATATAAGTGAGAGAAAAAGGATATTGGATTAACCGTTAGGGTGATATTTTCGCAGGTTTGGGGGATATTATAAAAAAAGCACTTGAACTTATCCATTCAAATATGAGCCTCTTCTGCTCCCTTTACAAGCAATTTACACTAGATATTTTCAAGAATTGTCTAAGTGATCAAAAAAAAAACGAACAACACAAAATAGCGATAAAAGTGTGATCAAGATCACGACTTTCGTCGTCAAGATTGGTAATCTAAATCCAAGGCAATAAGAGAAGGTTCAACATATGACAAAGATCACTAGCAAGAATTTTGAAGTTACTCCCCTTATTCGTGAACGCATTCAGGCCCGTTTAGAAAAGCTATCTAGACATGATGTTCAACTTATTAATCCACATGTCATCATAGTGCAAGAGAAGCAATTATTTAAAATTGAAACCTCAGTCGGGATCCCTAATCACAAGCTTTTTGCTCAAGCAAAACATGAAGACCTTTACTCAGCTATTAACGCGATGGGACAAAAATTAGAGAAACAACTCAATCGCCTAACCCATAAGCCAGAAGCTCAGCGCCATGAATCATTAAAAAGGCAAGAGGAAGCGGTTGATACGAGTAATCAGTTCGATGAAGAATTTGACGAAGAGTTTGCCGCTTAAACGTCGAATGATACAGGCCTTTCAACGTGAGTTGATGGCCTTAATTGAAAGAAAGTATTCAGGCTCCAATCGCCTATAAAAGGTCCTAAACTCATTACGGTTTAGGTAACCTTAGGCAGATAAGCTTTTATAGCTAATGAGCCTGATAGTGTGGCAAGTGGTAAAACGAAATCAGAAACTTACTTCCCTTAATTAAGAAGCGTGACGTAAGAAAGCAGATTTCAACTAACAGAGGAGCGATATCAGAATCACTAAAATTATCGTAACACCTGTAAAAAGAACTCAGGCGAATAGTAGCCTTAAGGCCCTCAACTCATTCAGTTAGGCAGCCCTAGGCAGATGAGCTTTTAAAGCCGATATGCCTGATAGTACCTAAGTAGAAAACAGATCTGACTCTTGTCTCCCTTAATTGAGAAGCGTGATGCAACCAGTCAGATTTTAACTAAGAAAGAAAGGAACATTAGCAAAATCCAGCTAGATGTTAACTAAACCATAAGGAGCTACTGTAAACATTTACAACGACAAATTGGTCATACAAATAGCGATACAACTAATGGAGAATCTTAAACGTTAGGCAGATTTATTAGGTTCGTGATCACACAGACTAAGCAGCCAGAAGGTTTAACAAGTACAAGGTTAACAGCGAAAGTCTGAATATTAATGTTAGGTAAGGTCAATCTATTAACGCTTTCATTTAGAATAGAGGGCGAAGTTAACACAATAGGTTTTCATCATATAAAGGAGGAACTCTGAGTTTGATTTTTTATAATTTTATCCAAAGCGCACCTCAAGGTGCGCTTTTTTATGTCTGGAACATTTATGCCATATTCCATGGATGGAAAAATATGGTAGTTATGTCTGGAACATTTATGCCACATTCCAAGGATGGAAAAATGTGGTAGTTATGTCTGGAACATTTATGACACAGCTTTAAGGATGGAACATCCATAGTTCAATAGAGACGATATCTCTCCACGCTTAAATATAAAACAAGTTTTAATTGACACTAAAGGGTTCGAGCTTTACTTTTATAGACATGAAACGATTTACTGCTCACTTTTTTACTTTCTTTTTTATTCCACCCATACAGGGAGGCGGAATTTCGGTGTAAAAACGAAAGTGAAAATTCCAAAGCCTCCCACTAGGGGGGCTTTTTTATGTCAGGAACACTTATGTAAATTTACCATGGATGGATATAAATTTACTTTGTGTCAGGAACATTGATACCAATTTACCCGGAATGGGAGAATTGGTTTTGTATTAGAATTTGGTCAAAACATAGAGGACTACATGAGCAAACCACAGCCTTTGAATCATACCCGTGAACAGATCACTTCGCTTGATAAAGATCTACTGGCACTATTGGCTAAAAGACGTGAGCTCAGTCTGGATGTTGCTCGAAGTAAAGAGGTCGACATCCGTCCAATTCGAGATACACAAAGAGAAAAAGAATTGCTTTCTCGACTCGTTAAACAAGGTCGTGAACAAGGGCTAGATGCCCACTATGTTATCTCTTTATACCAAAGTATCATTGAAGACTCCGTTCTCAACCAGCAGGCTTACCTACAAAGCCGAGCCAACCCCGAAATTCAAAAGCAACAATACAATGTGGCCTATCTTGGCGCGAGAGGTTCATACTCCTACTTAGCCGCTAATCGATATTGCGACCGCCGACAGGTCAATATGCAAGACTTAGGTTGCAAAAGTTTTGATGAAATCGTTCAGGCCGTTGAATCCGGTCATGCTGATTATGGGTTTCTTCCAATAGAAAACACCTCATCAGGCTCTATTAATGAAGTCTATGATGTTCTACAGCATACGAGTTTAGCTATCGTTGGTGAAACGACAATAGAAGTCGGCCACTGCCTTCTCGCTAAAAACGGCAGCAAGTTAACACAAATCAAAACCGTCTACGCACATCCTCAACCTATTAGTCAATGCAGTCGATACCTGAGCCTTCACCCTGACTATAAACTTGAGTATTGCTCCAGCAGTGCTGAAGCCATGCAAAAAATCGTAGACAATGACGATCCCACTGTCGCCGCCATAGGCAGTGCAGAAGGTGGAGCTCTCTATCAACTTGAAGCGATAGACCAAGACTTAGCCAATCAGAAAATCAATCAAAGCCGTTTTATTGTGGTCGCTAGAAAAGCCATTGCAGTCCCAGAGCAACTACCGGCTAAAACAACCTTGATCATGGCAACAGGGCAAAAGCCAGGTGCGCTGGTGGAGGCCCTCTTAGTACTAAAAGCCCATAACCTGAATATGAGTAAGCTCGAATCTCGTCCTATTCCAGGCACTCCTTGGGAGGAGATGTTTTATCTGGATCTCGATGCAAACCTCGCCAGTGATGCGATGCAATCTGCGCTTAAAGAGCTTGAACGTATCACACGCTTTATTAAAGTATTAGGTTGTTACCCTTGCGAAACCGTCAATCCAACGCAGCTGACCAATAGCCAGTTAATGATAGAGCCCGACACCAGCCGTGCTGAGCACTCAAGTAAAACAACAGTGCAAAATGCCTCTATTAACAACGAGCAATTAAGGTATTGCAAAGCTCATAAAGCAGATGCAACAGAGGTCACCATAGGGCAGCTACAAGTCGGTGACGGGCAGTTTGGTGCCATCGCACTGATCTCCCTACCACAAGATAGTGGACGTTATAGTCATAAAGCTAAATTGCTCAAAGAAGCAGGTTTTCAGGCTGTCATTTTAGAGGGCCTATCACATCAGGTTGATGTGAATTCAAATGTGCTTGAGTTCAAAAAAGCACTACACCAGTTTGATCTTGAATGCATTATTTCAGTCGAACATGAATCAGAGCTCAAATTTGCCACCGAACATGCCAGCATTTTGCTGATAACCGGTAAGCAGATGCACAATAAAACCTTACTGAAGCAAGTTGGATCGCTACATATCCCTGTGATATTGGAGCGAAATACCATGGCAAGTGTTGAGGAGTTGCTGACGGCTGCAGAGACCATACTGACCCAAGGCAATCAACAACTGATCCTTTGTGAGTCTGGTATAAGAACTTTCAGTGATTCCATCATGCCTTCACTCGATCTAGCCGCTTTAGTGGATATCAAGACAATCACTCACCTACCCGTCTTAATTAATCCAAGTTACGCATCAAATAAGCAAACGCTGATGCCACATTCGGTAGCGGGTAAGCAACTCAATGCCGACGGATTAATATTGAATTTTACGTCTGACAATAATGATTTTGACGTTGAGCTTGCCAGTCACAGTGAGCTGTTAAGAAACTTATATAAGTAAAAGAAATTAAGTTCACCCACAAAAAAGAGGACCTAGGTCCTCTTTGTTAATCTTCATTTTGTACCACACAAGATATTCTTAGACTGCAGTACCTTCAGTCAGGCTTAACCAGCCCTTGATAATTCGATGACAAAACCAAAGTGTCGCGACCACATAAATACTCACACTCACCCACAAAGGTGAGAGAAGAAAGCCAACAATGCTTAATATCGTAAAGCCGATAATGGAGTGACGTTGCCAACGCAGGTGTGATTTGATAACAGGGCTTTCACTTAACGGTTTATGAGCAAGGTTGATGACTAAGCCTAATAACGTTGGCAGAAAAAACAGCGGGAACGCGGTCATCAAACCATACAGGAGATGCGCTAAGCTGGGATCGTCCATGGATACTCTCGCTGAGGCTGTCGATATCATAGATACGCTCCAATAATGACAAGAAGAAGATAACACACACTCCTTAACAATACTGTGTCACAGGCTATTGCGCAAATTCATCTTTATTCACGCCCTATCCAACTTGCCCTCTAATAATACCAATCAGTATAAAGATTTGATCGCTCAGCGAGAATTTAGCGGTCCTGAGGC
>OJDH01000267.1_pt1 | contig 31299 bp, 24 predicted proteins | sample 1592761 | NCBI WGS metagenome assembly OJDH01 (sample SAMN05416855, study PRJEB24817) | seawater metagenome | isolation source: Sea water | place: Canada:Atlantic | collected 2013-11
GTTAACGAGCTTAACCGTAGAATAACTATGCTCTTCACTCGCTGCCTTGCCTCAGTACCGCTAAACTCTCGCTGAGCGATCAAACCTTTATACTGATTGGTATAAATCATCAAATAGGGTGTTGGATAGTTAACAAACCTCTTAAAGCTCGTTTTTATCTCTATTTATTATCTTTTGATGTAACAGATTGATTCGATGGTGGTGTTTTTGGTGGGTTTTTGTATCGCCAACTTGTCATTTGGTAGGTTTACTGTCTTTTTTTTGTGTGCTTGGTAGTTCGAAACGTTAAGTTTTGCTTTGGGTCTTATCCTGTTTAATAAAAAATGCCAGTCAACAGACTGGCATTTTAACTATTCGCTTAGTAGCTAAATACTGAGGGGTTTACCAGATGCGTACACGCTGATCTTCTGGCAGATAAAGCTCATCACCAGGCTTAACATCAAATGCCTTGTACCAAGCATCGTGGTTACGCGGTGCTTGTGCGCGATATTGACCAGGTGCATGGGTGCCAGCACGAAGCTGGTTGAGCATGCTTTGCTCAGTGCGTTTCTCTTTCCACACTTGAGCCCAAGCAAGGAAGAAGCGCTGATCGCCAGTTAGGCCATCGATGATAGGGGCTTCTTTGCCGTTTAGGCTAAGTTGGTAAGCGTGATAAGCCATGGATAGACCACCTACATCACCAATATTTTCACCTAAACTGTTGCGACCGTTGACGAAGTTGTCAGGTATCGGCTCGTATTTGCTGTATTGAGCAGCTAAACGATCGGCCTTTGCGTCAAAAGCAGCGCGATCGGCGTCAGTCCACCAGTTGCGTTGAATACCATTAGCATCGGATTTAGAACCTTGATCATCAAAACCATGTCCCATTTCGTGACCGATAACAGCACCAATACCACCATAGTTAACTGCTGGATCGGCATTTGGGTCAAAAAATGGCGGCTGTAAGATGGCGGCTGGAAATACAATCTCATTAAATGAGCTGTTGTAGTAAGCGTTCACCCGTTGTGGTGTCATGCCCCAGCGATTACGGTCGGTTTTCTCAAGCTCTTTCGCGATGCTATCGGCTTTAAAGAACTGACGTAAGTTTTGAACATTGCCCACAAGATCTTTATTGGTCAGGGTTAAACCATCAAACTCTTTCCACACATCTGGGTAACCGATTTTAGGCGTAAAAGCGGCAAGCTTAGCGTGCGCGTTAACTTTGGTCTCTGCGCCCATCCAGTCGAGACCATCGATACGTTGACCTAAAGAGGTGCGCAGGTTTTCAACTAACTCAGCCATCTGCTGCTTAGATGATTCAGGGAAGTAGCGACCGACATAAACCTTACCGATAGCGAAGCCCAATGATTGAGTATCCGACATTTCTGAAATCGCACGCTTCCAACGCGGACGCGGCTCTTCTTGTCCGTTTAATGTTTTGCCATTAAAAGCAAAGTTGGCGGCATAGATATCTTCAGACAGTAAGCTGGCGTTGTTGCTAATCGTGTGGAAAGTGAGGTAATCCTGCCAAACATTTAAAGGTTGTTGGTTGGTCAACGCGATCATGGCTTTGATTGGATCAGGTTGAGATACGTTTAGCTGTGGTACCTGATAACCTGTTTCTGCGAAGTAAAGATCCCAGTTAAATCCAGGGTATTGCTTAGCTAAGTCTGCACGCTTTACCTGATTAAGAGTCAGATCGCGGTTACGACGCTTCTCTCTCGGCCATTGACCTTCGGCCATCTTGGTTTCTAAGGCTAAAATTGCCGTTGCACGGGCTTTACCGTCTTTGATACCTGCAAAGGCAAGCATTTCGGCGATATGCTCAACGTAAGCGCTGCGAATGTTAACAAAACGCTCGCTGTCCTCAAGGTAATATGAACGGTCAGGTAGTCCTAGTCCGCCAGCCCCAATAGACATCTCATACTGGTTCGGGTCTAAGCGGTTAAACCACATGCCGCCGGCGATAGGTGAGGTGGCACCAGTGAGCCATGCACCGCCGAATACCTTGGTTAAATCATCGGTGGACTTAATGGCTGTAATTTGATCTAAGCTGGCTTGAATTGGCGTGATACCTAGCTTGTTGGCGGTATCAGTGTCCATGTAGGCCTGATAAAAATCAGCGATCAGTTGCTCTTCAGCGTTAAGGTCGCTACGACTGGCTATGTCATCGATGATGGCTTTAACTTGCTTCTCACTGCGCTCTGCCAAGCCTGTAAATGCACCAAAGCGGGTTTTATCCGCTGGCATAATGTAGTTGTCATACCAAGTGCCGCTGGCATACATAAAGAAGTCATCGCCAGGTTTAACGGCCTCGTTACGCGCCGTTAAATCGACACCAAAACTGCCGAGTTCAGCTTTGTTTGAACTGGCTACCGTCACTTTCTTTTCTGCTTCAATATTCTTGGTATCAGATGTGTTACAGCCTGCTAAAAATGTGCTGGCTAAGGCGATAGCGATTAAGGATTTTTTCATTGTTATATTCTTCCTTGCTAATAGAGAGTCGTTATTACATAAAATCAAAGATAACATCATCTTAGTTTGCCAAAAAATGTCAACGTCTGATTTGTTAGCAAATTTAAGCTAAATACCACTGAGACGTTAATTATGTTGTCTATGTTAACCGTTGCGGATTAATTGGTGATTAAAGGAGAGAAGGGCGACTCTCTTGAGTACGGAACGCGCTGCTCACGGAATAGCCTGCGGCTACAGGAACGCTTCGCTTACAGTAAAAGCTAAACTGAGCATTTGTCATTGTCGTCATCCCGGGCTTGTTCCGGGAGCCATTCTTTCTTGTAAAAAACAAAGCTATTATCACCACGGAGCGCTTCGCTTCACGGAGGAAAGATGGAGGTGAAGCGAAGAAGGATGGGTTTTGCCCTGCTAGGACGCTTAGCTGCGATAAGTTCAACAGATAAAGGCTTAAAGTACATTGTACCTTTTTGCGGTTGCTTTTCTCCGTGGCCCTCCGTGTTCTCCGTGGTGATAGCTTTTGTTCTTACTGTTAGAAAAATTAAAAGAATTAGCTCACCACGGAGCGCTTCGCTACACGGAGTTCACGGAGGAAAAGATGGAGGTAAATTAAAAACTAGTTGAAGATTGACTGAAAAAACAAAAGATATGCCTGTCCCGTCTTTTTTATAGGCTGTTAGTTTTGAGTTGATAATTTACGTGATAAGCCATGTCTGTATAAGCTTTCATGACTAGCTTGCTTTCAGCTGTAAATGGAGAGGCAAAAGGAAATGCGATGATCATTGGTAGCCACTGAACAAGTGTTGTGTGGTCTTTGACTCGGTAGCTATAATCCAAATCTGGCCCAGTTAAATGCCCTTGCAGTTCATAATACTGTGTCTGCCATGAAGGAATAATATAAAATGAAGCGCCAGTAAAAACTGCAGCAACTGTAGCGGCACCATTTCGTCTAAAAGATAAGTTAATATCAATATGTGGAGTGCCGTCTGTTCTCTTAACGCCCCATTCTAGGTAAATACCATGCTGGTGCATTACTGCTTTTAAAAACTCTTCATCTTTACCTTCAACATTACCGGCAATTTTATAAGTTACTCTTGTTAATTCACCGTTACTATTTACAGGTATTGAGCGTTCGTTAACTTGGTTGCCTTGAAATTGGGCGCAGCCGGATAATAAAAAGCTTAAAGCTAAGATAATAATTTTAAAACGTTGCATTAAATATACTCAGAAGATATGGAAAAAAATCCGCGATATAATACAGCGTTTCAATGGCTTGGCAATTTATTTTGATAGCACTTTGACTTTATCGACAATCCAACCACATCTATGCTCGAAGCTTTTACCTGTCAGCGCATCTTAACCACAGAGGTAAGCCCTTCTAACACATTGATTTATAAAATGATAAAACCGCGTTGTTTCTGCATCGGCAATCGCCCTGAAAATCAGACTCTTCGAGCTGATGTCATAGAGGCTATCCCATATAAAGCTAGATCAAGATAACTTAAAGCTTAGTAATGGATAACTCAAAAGATATGGCTGTCCTGTCTTTTCAACGAGATACAGGGACTGTAGAACTGGCTATTAAACAGGGACGTTATTGTGCTTCGCTACAGCGAATATGGCGAAGCCATTAGCTTATGAGCGAGAGCCAAGGATTGGCGAGCTAGCCGTTAAACAAGGACGTTGTTGAGTTCACGGAGGAAAAGATGGAGGAAAATTAAACCTAATTGACACTCACTTAATAGACGGGAGGTATGGCTATCCTTTCTTTCATTCTGTCTTTTTTCCGTTGGGTCGCGATTCGACTCACAGATTTAGAACATCCTACTGCTTTACTGCTAAATATGATGGTTAAGTAGAATAAACCTATGTATAACGTCGCTCGGATTATCGAGAGATAGATATTGGGTCTAAATCCGTTAATGCTTCATTTATGGAATTATTTAGTAAATGTTTAAAAAGATACTTGTAGTTGCCGGAGCTTTGACTTTGACGTCATGTGCGCAGATTAAACACACTAATTTGACTCGTACAGATGTTGGATTAGCACCAGAGCGAGCGGTTTTTATTGAGATCCCTAAAGACGGTCAGTACGGGACAATTAACTATCAGAATTCATCTTTAAAGCTTGTGAACTTGTTGCGCGGAGAGTTCATTAAGTATTCTTCTGCAATTGAAGTTTGTGAGGTCGAAGCCTGCGTGGTTGAGACTGATAACAATCAAAATGCTTATTTAGTCAAACCAAAGATCCTGCACTGGGAAGATAGAGAAACTCAATGGTCTTTCAGACCTGACGTTATTGAAATTCAGCTTTCAGTTGTAGATATGGAAACAGGTAAGGAAGTTAGAAGCACTATTTATAAAGCTAAGAGTCGTGTAATTCAGTTCTTTGCCGGTACTAGCCCGGAAGACATTTTAGAAAGACCTACCCGTGAAGCGGTAGCCTCTTTATACCTATAGATTAAGTTCTCATTTATGACTTCTGGTAAAGTCCGACTTTCGCCTGAAGTGGTGTTTTACTAGGTTATGGTTGGTTTAAAGTGAAAAAGTTATTTTTTATTTTGTTGTTGCCCTTTAATGCGTTTTGCGGTGATTGGTTTAGTGATAAGTCATTAAATGCCGCTATATATTACACAAGTGATGGTGGGAAAGTAGTTTACTATCCGCTTACTAAAAACGCTGAGTTTGTAAATAGAAATAATGTTACTTTTAGTTGTAGGAATGTGGATTTTTCGGATGGAAGTTTTAATTGCGTAAATGTATACAATGGTGATTTGAATATTCCAATGAAAAATTTGCAAGACATTTCTAATTACATTCGAAATGGTTATGTTCGAGTGAAGAGTAAGGAAGAAAAGGAATTTTTGCTTTTTGGTGATTTTGTAAATGTTAAATGTGCTCTTGCTAATGGCTCAACAGGGCATACATATGACTATGAACATCAATTCGACAAAATGAATTTCGCAATACAAGGAAACCAGTTAACAACAGGACTGTATTCTGGGATATTTACGTTAATAATGGTAGATAATGAAAGAGGAGTATATCAACAGGTTTGGAACAATAGCGAGATTGCAACTCTATCATTTCACTTTAATTCGAATAAACTTATTTATTCTACCAATGGTGCTTCTATAGCGAACACAAGGTTATGTATAGCAGATATTGATATATTAAGTACAAACTAACGAATCATAAAAACTAATCATAGCCACCCATTATTAATGGCATGGTTAGCGACAATTAGCTGCTTGTTATAGGCTTATGGCTTCAGAGTTGAACTCAGAATAAAGCCAGTCAGTTTGCACTGGCTCGCTTTATTTTTTAACTCGAAAAGTTATCGCTTTAAGCGCTTATAGCGGGTTAAGACCTAACTGTTCAAGTACTAACTTAAAGTTCTCACGGCGCTCTTTCGGTGTTTTTCAAGATAGTTGGCACTCTTCGCTTAAATTTTACGCTACCTTTTTCGTTTCTTCATCAGAAACATCATCAATTAAGTCAGTCCCTTTCATACCACCATCAACATACTTTTTCAGTTCGTTGTGGCAGTTCCAGTTACCGTATTGACCCGATTCATCAGGGTATGCTTGTGAAATAACTAAGACACCCGCAGTTATTTCTCATCTAAACCGCTTTACCGTGAGCGGAGCGTTCCGTCAACCGTAAGCTTGCGAACGTCCTAGCAGGGCGAAGCCCGACCTTCTTGGTATAACCTCGCCAAAAAATGGCAACTACACATCAATTGTGCGGCGAGCCATAGTGGTGAGGTAATCATTAAGGGCATGGGATGCTTCGATGGCCGCGACCGGATCGCCTGCTACTATTTTTCGTAGTATCGCGGCGTGTAGATGCGCTGCATCTGCTAAATCTGTCTGCTCATCTTTATAAGCGAACCAGAAGCGGCGCGATAGTCCCTGTAACGGCGCCATTGCTAGCTCCAGATATTCATTGTGGGCAACTTGAACCAGCAGGATATGGATCTGTTTGAGTAATCTGGCATATAAGAAGTCATCATGCATATTTGCACACTCTTCTAATTGGTTTGCCAGCTTAGTCATTCTCGATTGCTCTGAGCCTGTGGCTCGAGTGGCGGCAAAACGAGCACATAGTGCTTCGACATCTCGTCGAACTTCAAGGATTTTTAGTTGGCTTTCCAAAGATATCAGCGGGATCTGAATGCCACGACGAGGATGGATCTCTACCATTCGCTCGTAAGATAAACGCTGCAGGGCTTCGCGAACTGGAGTTCGGCCAACATCGAGTAACTCAGACAGTTGCTTTTCGCTGACCATAGATCCTGGCTTGAGTTCTCTGAAGGTTATCATTTTTTCGAGTTGATCGTAGGCAAACTCTGACTTGTTTACCACCTCATTAGTGATCATTATCACATTCCTTTTTTAAATTCGTAATCCAGATCACGTTTTTATGTTTTTCATTTGTTCACAGCATGATAGCGGAATATATTACACTTCCACAACTGATATATCAGTTGAATATCACTATTGTTTTAAGTGTGTCTCAGTGAGATATCAGTATTCTTTGGAGTGAAAATGAGAAATTGGAAAATCATCCGCCGTTATGAGCAGTTGCCGGATCTGCCGATACTCGCTCAGGTTGATGTTTTGGTTGCTGGTGGTGGCCCTGCAGGTGTTGCTGCGGCAGAAACGGCTGCAATTGCTGGTAAGAGCACGTATTTGATTGAGAAGTATGGCTTCTGTGGTGGTGCTGCTGTTGCGGGATTGTCAGGCACGATTTGCGGCATGTATATGGCGACGGATGATGTTACTGCCCCGCCAGAGCAGGTTGTTTTTGGTTTTACTGAACGTTTTAGACAGTCGCTAGCCGACAATAACGGCGTGACCCCCCCTCAACGTTATGGCAAAACTTTCACTGTTACCCATGACCCTTTGGTATGGCGTGAAGTGGCTGATGAGATGCTTACCAATGCCGGCGTAAATATTCTTTATCACACTGCCGTTTCTGGTGTGATCATGGATGGTGACCTCTTTAAAGGTGTTGTGATTGAGTCAAACGCTGGCCAAAGCATCATATTAGCCAACATCATTATCGATGCTTCTGGTGATGCAGCTGTTATTGCCCGAGCTGGTTTAGAAACCTATTTCGGTGACGAAGGACGCATTCAAAATCCAACCATGTTCTTTCGAGTTGCTGGTGTGGATATGGATCAATACCTGGAATATTACGGTATGGACACCATCTGTCCGCCGAAAGTGACCGAGAACATACTCAAGGCTAATAAAGAGTTGGGCTGGGAACTCCCCCGTCACAAAATCTGGATCTTTCCGACCACTCGCCCAGGCGAACTGATGGTGAACGCGACGCGTCTTGCAGGTCAAGATGGCCGTATGTTGAACGTGATTGACCCAGTTGATTTCACCGAAGCCGAAGTGCTCGGTCGTCGTCAAGTGCGGGCCTATGCCAAGTTCCTCAATGAGTTTGTGCCTGGTTGTGAAAGTGCCTACGTGGTTGATACCGGAGTGGAAGTTGGTATACGTCAGACTCGCTCTATCAAAGGCGTTAAGACGTTGACCAATGAAGATGTGGTCAATTGTCGTAAACAAGAAGATGGCATTTGCCGTACTCCATGGCCTATTGAATTGCATTCAGGTAATAAACCTAAGCTGCACTGGTTATTGAATGATTACTACGACATTCCTTTCGGTACTCTAGTACCTAAAGTCGGCGAGAATATTATCGTTGCTGGCCGCTGTCTTAGCGCTGAACATGAAGCGTTAGCGTCAGCGAGAGTAACCGCACAATGTTTTGAACTTGGCCATGCTGCAGGTGTTGCTGCAATACAGGCTATCGATACTCAAACTCCGATCCGTGACCTAAATGTTGCAGATATCCGCGCCACCATGATTGCCAATGGCAGCGCTTTATAAGGTAAGAATGATGAAAGATCTTAAAATTGCACGTGTAGAGCTTTATGCCGTAGCCGACTGTAATGCAGCTCCAGTACCTTGGGCTGATAATCAAGAGCCACTGCTTTACACCAATAACATTGTGCGTCTGATCTGTAATGACGGTACCGAAGGTGCTGGTGCAACTATTAGCTATACCGAAAATGATTTCGACCGCTGTATTATCGAATCTCAACGTACTATCGTGCCTGGTTTGTTGGGTAAAAACCCGCTGGCAACTCAAGAGTTGCATAACTGGTTGATGTCCCGTTGTACTTGGGGGGGACTACCAGCAAAGTCACCTATTGATATCGCTGCCTGGGATATTAAGGCAAAGAAAGCGGGGATGCCTCTGTACATGCTACTGGGTGGTGCTCGTGAGAAGATACTGTCTTATGCCTCTACTCCTATGTTCGATACCGTTGAAGAATACTTCCCGTATATCGATGGCTGTATCGAGCATGGCTTTACTGCGATCAAACTTCACTGTTATTGCGTTTACACCAAAGACGTAGCATTGGTCGATGGTATTCAGGCCCGTTACGGCAAAACGGCTATTCGTTTCATGCTTGATACGGCAACGTTTTATACGCCTGAGCAGGCGATGAAAATGGCTAAACGCTTAGAAACGTATGACTGGGAGTGGTTTGAAGCCCCTGTTTCTGACTATGACTACAACACTTATAAGCGTCTGACTGCCAAGACAGATCTGGAGATCTCTAGTCACGGTAACTGTCTATTGACTCTGCAAGAGGTGACATACGCCTTGTCTCAGGGTATGTGGTCTGATGTTCGCCAAGATGCGACTGTGTGTGGTGGTATTACACCGTTGAACAAGTGCTTCCATATAGCTGAAGGTTTCTCTAAGAATTTAGAGATCCAGTCTATGGGATACACCTTGACTCAAGCAGCCAACCTACATGTGGCACTGGCTCATGATAACTGTAAGTACTTCGAACAGTTCTACCCATACGATGATTTTGAGCTGTGTGCCAAAAACACCATACGTACCGACAAGCAGGGCTTTGTTCATGCACCGGAAGGTAATGGTTTAGGTATCGAAATGGATTGGGACAAGGTTAAGGAAATGTCTGTAGCGTCTTACGTATTCGAGTAATCGACGTAAGCATAGTGTATTTCATTACTGAAATGATATCTGTTCTACCTAGATTATAAATATCAAAATATCTATTAGTGCCGCAACTCAAAGGGGCGGCGCGTTAGAGGGTAGCGCTAGAAGCACGGTCATTTAAACAGTCTCATATAAAAATCAAAGCTGCGGTAAAAATACAAAATAACAACTTGTTTTTTAGTGGCTTTTAAAAGAAGAAATAACAATGAAATTGAACACCTCAGGAATCGATCTCAAACTTACCTTCAGCAGCTTTGGTTTTGTATTGCTGCTCGGGATTTTAGCTGTACTGTACCCTGAATCGGTTAAAGGCACTATGGGTAGCATGCTGGACTTTGTTGTCATCAATTTTGGTTCCGGCTTCCTCTGGTACACATTGTTCGCCACAGGCGCACTCTTGTATATAGCTTTCTCTAAGTTCGGTAATATCCGCATGGGTGATTCTAAGCCCAAATTCACTAAGTTCCAGCTGTTTGCCATGGCATTATCTGCTGGCATGGGAGCCAGTACTATGTATTGGGGCTTTATTGAAGCCGTGTACTACTTTATGGATCCGCAGTTTGGTATCGAAGATAAGCATATGGCCATGGAGTACGCGACTGCTTACAATATGTTCCATTGGGGAGCTGCAGGTTGGTTTATTTATCTGATTGTTGCCATTCCATTTGCTGTGGTTTTTTATTTGAAAAAGAGCCAAAGCCTGAGCTTAAGTGGAGTCATTAATAGTTTGTTTAACGACTCACTGCCGGTTTGGACTCAAAAGCTGATTGATCTGTTATTTATCATCACGACATTGGCTGCAACGGCTTTGACACTGGGGCTGGGGATACCCATGATCTCTTCAAACTTGGCGAGTTTGACTGGTATTCCTGATAATCTGATGCTAGGTATCGGCGTTATTTTGGGTCTGTCTGTTATCTTCTCCCTTAGCTCCTACATAGGTATCGAGAAGGGGATGGCACGCCTGTCTACTGCGACAGTTTACATCTGTGCTGCTTTCGTGGGGATTATCTTTATCATAGGCCCATCAGCACTGATCATGAACAACCTGACCAATGGCGTTGGGGTCATGTTGAGTGACTATCTGAGAATGAGCACGAATACAGATCCTTACGGTAGCACACTGTTTCCCCAGTACTGGACTGTATTCTTTCTTGCTAACTGGATCTCATACTCTCCTGGCGTGGGCGTATTTATTACCAAGATTATTCAGGGGCAGAAGTTACGTGATGTGATACTGATTCTAGTGATCGGTGGAACGTTAGGCTCTGCAGTGATCTTTGGTGTATGTGGAACCTTTACCATGAACCTAGTCAACACCGGTGTGGTGGATGGTGTCGGTCTTATTGAAGCTGGACAACCTACGTCTCTAGTGAAAGACATATTTGGCTCAACCCCTATACCTATGGTGCTCACAGCCATTTATTTGGTCACTATGATCCTGTTTACTGTGACGACACTGGATGGTACTTCATATTCCTTAGCTAGTATTGCCACTAAGAAACTCGATGCTGAGGCAAACGTATCACCTATGTTCCGTCTGTTTTGGTGTATGTTGTTGACTGCACTCCCTATTATATTCTTGTTGATCAATGCGGATTTGAATATTTTAAAATCATTTCCTGTGTTGATTATCGTATTGATTGTGCCAATATTCTTTATTGCAGCGGTGAAAACCCTACAATACTTAAGCTGTAACTACGACAGCATCATGGATCATCAGTATGAGCAAGATAAGATTCTTGGAATAGACGCCCCCGTCGTGGCTACGTATAACGCTCAAAAGACGAGTTAATTATTTAATCTACTCATTAGTTAACTGCTTTATTCAATGCCGATAAGTTTAGCTTGTCGGCATTTTTCGTTTTAACGTGGTAGTACTCGAACTGTCCTTTCTTTGGTGACGAGGTTACCATGGTGTTAATTTTATAAGAGGGCTGAGGAAATTAAATGCACACTAGGATCTCGAACAGAAGTACAGGATTGGCTTATCAGAGAGGTCTCTCCGGTGTGAAGGTTTTGCTGATTGTGTTGGTGACGATACTGCTCACTGTTGGGATTACTGTTTTTGTTGTCCGGACTTATATTTTCCCTTCTGAACTGACTCCGGTGACATTAAATGTGAAGGAAGAGTTGAAGCTAGACAACAAACTGCGTCAACTCGGTTGGCAGCCAGAGACCAATGCGAGTGCGGAAAGACCGACAAGAGAGTCGGGAAATAGAGTGAAAACGGATACGACACAAGTCGCTAAATCTAACATGGATGAGTTAACACCTGAAGCTTATCAAGAGTTAGATGGGGATCGTCAGGTGAGGTTTAGTGAGAAGGAGGTCAATTCGATGATTGGCAATAACCCTGATTTTGCTCGTCGGGTGGCCATCGATTTTTCTGATAATCTTACCAGCGCAAAAATATTAGTTCCGATCCCAGAAGACTTTCCTTTTATGCCGGGTGAAATTTTGAGAGTGAATGCAGGTATTGATATTCATCTTGACGAAAACCGCCGCCCTGTAGTGGCTTTAGTTGGGGTTAGCTTGATGGGCGTGCCTATTCCGAATGCTTGGTTAGGTAATATGAAAAGGGTTAATTTAGTCGGCGAGTTTGGTGATTCTGGATTTTGGAATGCGTTTGCTGATGGTGTTGAAGACATTCAAGTACGTGATGGCGAACTCTATATAAAGCTCAAAAAGTAATATTGTATGGCAGTGAATAAGGCTCGCTTATAGCGGGGTTGGAATCGTCAAAAAATTAAAGAGCCAGTGTATTCTGGCTCATTGTCTACTGTTCGAGGCTTTTGCTCGATACTTTGGCTCTAGACTTTAAGTTAGCAAGCTTGATTACTGTTTTTCAGCGACTAGACACTGGTACAAAGCATCTTTTAATACTGCCCTGTCATGCTTTAATTGATGCATCGCTTCATCATCAATGGGAGCGCCATTTAATTCGAGTTCTCGAATCTCTTTATCAAGCGCATTGTATTTTTTGGTTTGTTTTGCAAAAGATTCATTGCTTTGGGAAAGCATCACAATGAGATCTTTGTACTCGGGAAACTCGTGGATAAGAGAGTGGTTTTCACCTAACATAAAATCCCCTTTAAATAGGTCAAAAAATTAACAGTTCCCGCTATGCTAACCGCAAATCTTGCAAGCTTCAAATATATCATTTCGACAGCTAAGTAACTAAACGCCTCACTTATAGTGGGAATAAATGCTATTTATTCTGCATTTTCAAGTGACTTAGCTATAAACCAAAGGAGGCAACCTCAGGTATTAACTACCTGCATTTTCTGTTGTTGTTTTTTGGATGTTGATACATTTATAAGCATTAGCCATCATGGTCACAGAGCCGGTGAACCCTAAAGGTCGATATAGATAGATGGTATCAGCGCCAAGCAATGCGGCTTTAATGCGCATCTCATTGAGTGTTCCCCACACCATATCTCGGTCAGCATGGAGCCAGTAATCGTAAAAGTGACCTTGAGAGCCTATGACTGTTCCCTTATGCTCACATTGGCTTATAGACTCTGACACATCCCAGAGAACGTTGACTTGGTTAGACTCATCTGTTGGGAAGGTGATACATCCGTTTAAGCCTAACGTTAATAGCAAAACAGTGGCGATGGAAACAGCTTTCATACAACTCTTGACCCGATATTAAAAAAAAGTAGCAGATAGTAATGGAATACAGATTTACTGGACATCTTTTACGCTGAGATTTGGGAGCTAGACAACATAATGACTCCCGCCTTATTAAAGGGGGGAGCCGGGCTTTTATCTACCTTTTACTTTGAGTCGGTTTTTGTTCCCACCACGATTTATACCAATTAAATATGCTTCTTGCTGGTTGGTTCGCGATTACTGCATATGTTTACGTGCAAAGGCGAGACTCTTTTGGTAGAGCTCAATCTTATTCTCGATATTGACGAATCCATGCCCCTCTTTTGGTTTATAAAGCCACTCATAGCTGATGCTACGTTCATCGAGTGCCTCTTGAAGGTTAAAAGCACTCTGTGGGGGGACGCGTTTATCTCTTCCACCAGTGACGATCATTAAGGGTGTTTGTAGTTTGTCGATATAAGTCAGTGGCGACTCTTTACGCCAGTGTTCTTCATTATCACCATATTTTTCCATTGCGCCTATTGAGACAGAGCTACCGTCCATGTAGTCAGCATTTTTCATTTGATAAAGAAGGTCATAGGCGCCATACATTGGGATTGCGCACTTGTAGAGTTCAGGTTCGATAAGGGGGGACATTAAAGAGGCGTAACCACCAAAACTGCCACCAGTAATACAGACTTTATCATCGCTGATATTCTTTAAGGCTAATGCCCATTTAGTACCGTCTATAATGTCTTCCTGAATCAAAGTACTGCGCTTTAAATAGGCGACTTTTTTGAAGTCTTTGCCATAGCCACCAGAACCTCTGAAGTTTATTTGTAGTACGGCAAACCCATTGTTAGCCCACATTTGAGCGCTCGAGTTATAGTGCCATTTATCTTGCGGTCCATATGGGCCGCCGTGAACATCAACGATGAGTGGGTGTGGAGTCTTATTGGCTTTAGGTAGCGTTAAATAGCCATAGATTTTCTGACCGTCACGGGCGTTGAAATGGATAAGTTTTCTTGCTTTCATCTGCTCTGGATAGATCCAAGGTTTCGCGCTTAACAGATAATTTATTGTGTTCTTCTTTTGGTTATACAGATAAAAATCACCTGGGTTTTTATCTGTGATGACTTTCACTATCATCTCTTCATCATCGATGCTGTTAGCTCTGATACTGATGTCTGCATCTGGGAAACTGGCTGAGATTTGTTGATGAATCTTACTAAAGTGTGAATCATCTAAATAATGGTATTGCATGCCGTCCATCATGGTTTCAACGGCAACAATATTTCTGCTATCTGGTGAGCGGACATAGGCGTTGATATCTACATCTTGGTGATTAAAAAGTAATGCAATCTCTTTGGTGTCGAAGTTATATTGATATAAGCCTGAAGTACCGCCATTTACCGCTTTGCTCATATAAAGAAGTTTGCCGTCATTGCTTAATGACTTATATGAGTAATCTGAAAGGGGGTCTTTTTTACTGATCTCTAGCCACTTGCCGTTAGTGTAGAAAAACCGTTTAGTTTCACCCTCACTGTTTTTACCTTTGGCGATAACGGGAATGCCATCAATATTGGTGACTACGCTTATGTTCCCCATTGGTGTTGTCGCAATTCGGGTTCTTTTTTTGTTGTAGATGTTTACCTTATAAATTTTATCTGATGAGTCTCTGTCGGTGTTCCATTTTGATGAGAGAATAAGAATATGTTTGTCATCATTGGTGAGCATCTGGGCGATATAGCCCCAAGCATTTTCACCGCGTTTAGACGCTGATTTTCCTTGTTGGCTATAACCGTATAATTGAGTTCGTTTGCTACCATCTATATTGGCGGCAAATATCTCACCTCTATAGAACTTTCTCTCTCTACCTTGAACCTCATACTGTTTGGTGTAGACCAGACGTTCATTATTGCCCCAATAAAAGTCTCCAATGTACTCTTTATGGCCAAAGCCGTAGGCTATTAATCTTTTTTTACTCTTGCGTTCAACGACAATCAAAACATTGGTGTTCTCTTTGGGGACCGTTGCAGCAAAGTATTCACCGTTAGGGGAAAGTTTGATGTTAGAGAATTGAGCTGGTTTGGCAAAGTGTTCTAAAGGCAGTACTTCTGCCACGCCTTGAAGGGAGAAAAAGCAAAGTAAAAAGAGGAGTGGAGTGATTAATGTCTTCATGGTTACTCATTGCTGTCAGTTGATAACATCAGAGTAACAATATGCGTAATGGCTAGAATAGTAAAAAATAAAAAAACGACAATGAAACGAGAATAAATCGATAAACGTGGATTATGGCAATACACGTTTATCGTGGAAGGGGAGATGCTTTTTTGCTACAGCATCTCTTCGTTCAATTTTAGAATTCGGCTTCAACGCTAAAGGTCATTAACTCTTTGGTGCTAGGGTGGTTGAGCACTAAGAGTTCAGCGTGTAAGTGTAATCTATTGGCTTTAATACCATATAAATCGTCACCGATTATCGGCATGTTTAATCCCTGAACATGGGCACTATGGACTCTAAGTTGATGAGTTCGTCCTGTTTTAGGGGATAGATAGACCTTAGTTTTGCCATCTTTACGGCAAATAACTTGCCACTTAGTTTCAGCGGGTTTGCCATGTTCAAAGCAGACTAACTGTCTAGGTCTGTCGTCGAAATCACCGCGCATGGGCAGGTTGATAATTCCTTCGTCTTGTTCAAGCAAACCCGATAAAAGTGCGACATAGCGTTTTTTAATCGTGCGAGCGATAAATTGTGCCTGCAGGCTTTTGTTGGCTTCTTTGGTTAAGGCGATGACCATCAATCCCGATGTCGACATATCAAGTCGATGAACAATAAGGGGGCCCGTGGCGTTAGGGAATTGCTGCTTCATGCGAGAATATACACAATCTTGAATGTTTTTCCCCGGTACCGACAGAAACTCAGGCGGTTTGTTGATGATGGCCATCTCACTGTCTTGATAGATGATGTCGATGGTTTTGCCAATCGCAGGGTTGGTCAGTAATGGATCTTCATCTAAGGTCATTCCTGCAAGCATATGGCCTAAAATCGGTTTGCACTTTCCCTGACAGGCGGCATAAAAATTCTTATGTTGTCTGATTTCTGATTTAGGAGAGCTTCCCCACCAGAATTCGGCGATAGCTATGGGTGTTAAGCCCTGTTTAAAGGCGTAGTGTAACAATTTTGGGGCGGCGCATTCGCCAGAACCTGCCGGTGGGGTTTGGTGAACTGTTCCCTTGAAAATCTCCGCTAAGTTTTTTCTTTCGCCTAAGATGTTTAAGAACTGGTATTGTTCAAATAATGCTTGCTGTAGAGCCGCTGACGAGGCTTTTCGCTGGCTTTTGAGCTGTTCGATTGCATCAGTTAATTGGCTTAACTGTTGTTTTGCCAAATCAATCTGTTCGTTGCAGTGAAGAGTCAGTGCCTTTAGTTGATTTTTATCGTGCACACTCTCTTTACTCAGTTCTAGCTGTAACGCAATCAATTGCGCTTCATTAAGTTCAGTCTTAGCGGCTGTTCTGCGTACTTTGCGTGTCTTTCGCCCCTCAATGACGCTCTGTCTTTGAGCTTCAATTTGAATCTCAGCGGTATTGATTGTTTTGGATAAGTGAGTCTGGAGTTGCGCAATTTGTGGATTGGCGCTTAGCTGATTAATTTGTTCAGTGATGGCGTTTATCTTTTTCTGCCCAGCGAGAAAAAAGCTGTCTTGAGTCAGCATATCAAATACTGGCGGAACGAAATTAGGTAGCAGATTCTGATCGGCAACTTTTCCTGAAAATGCAGATAAATAGCCTATTTCGCCAAGATTATTCTGCACCACTAAAACCCCGAACATTTTACCAATCGCTGAGTCTTCATCGCCTGTATGACCGAAATTATGCTGCCATTGTGTTTGTGTATTCAGGTGTGTTTGGAGTTCTTTTACCGCCACTAAACATAAGGGATGAGGTTCGTAATAAAAAGGAAAAGTAAAATGTTCCGGTAAGGCTAGATCGTCGATAGACTCTTTAAAATGGGTAAAACAGTTTTCAGAGGAGAGCATGGTATTATCTATAGTGATTAGCCTAAACAGCGTTAAGCTATGAGGGCCGGAAGTGGGGACGAATGTTGTGCAATTTTACCCTTTCATCCCTGAGAGTTCAATTTTGTTGAGCCTTGAATCACGGCACGCTAATTCGAATGAGTCGTATTAATGGGTGGTGTTTATTGAAGTTCTCCAAAGATTAATGTTTGTTGTACATTTGTATCACGGTTTTTTTGTATTTAATACATGTAGTTACAGGGTTATTTTTTTTATCTAGTTACGCATTAATTTATAAGTATTTTAAGTTAATGTTTTGGTGTAAATTACGCGGCCTTATCTAGCCCTGCGTTAGCTAAATCTAATTAAAATCCGATTGTTTCAGTCTCCTATTTTTTGAGATCTCAATCACTATGTTATGTATTTGAATCCTCTAGTTACTCACTAAGCCTTTATGTGGCAAAGATCGTTAGAGCATTCGCTATCAAAGGAATTTGTAATGAACATTTTATTTCTGATGTATCCATGGAGCGATGTTGAGCCTGAAACAGACTCAACCTTAAGAATGATCCATGAGTGTGTATCTCGAGGCCATACTGTTGCGCTGACTACGCCAGATAACTTAACCATGAGAGATTCTGAGGCGAGTGCTTTTTGTCAAATATTCAGCAAAGATGAAGCTGTGCCAAATAACATCGTCTCTTTTTACAAAAGGGCTGTGTTTAAAAAGTCACGTTTGCCGTTAGCGGGTTTTGACACCATTATCATGCGTGCTAATCCGCCTTTAAATCCAATCGCGCTTAACTTTTTAGATTCAGTTCGCGATGATGTGTTCATCATGAATGATATTGACGGTTTACGTATTGCTAATAATAAGCTGTATACCGCTTCATTTGACGATCCAACTAACGCATTTATTCCTGTTACTCATGTCTCTAAAACGCCTGAGTACTTAGAAGAAGTACTAAGAGAATCTAAAACTGACAAGATGATCATGAAGCCACTTGATGGTTATGGTGGTCAGGGCGTTATCTTAGTTGAAAAGCACGCTCAAAAGAGTTTCCACTCTTTACTTGAGTTTTACATCAACAGTGGCAAGGGCGGCAACTACGTTATTCTACAAGAATATGTAGAGGGTGCTGATGCTGGTGATGTGCGTATTCTCATGCTAAATGGTGAGCCTATTGGCGCTATGAAGCGTATTCCTGCACAAAACGAAGTGCGCTCAAACATTCATGCTGGTGGCAGTGTTGTTAAGCATGTTTTGACCAAGAATGAGAAAGCCTTGTGTAAGCACATCGGCCCTAAGTTGGTCAGAGATGGTCTGTTCTTTGTTGGTATTGATGTTATCAGTGAGAAGTTGATTGAAGTGAACGTACAGAGCCCTGGTGGGATCATGCGTATTAACAAACTGAATAACGTTAAGCTGCAAAAGAAGGTTATCGACTTCGTTGAAAGCGTTGTTAACGCTAAAGAAGTGCTAAGTCAGCGTAAGACTGAATTCAGAAAGGCGATTGATGATGCTCACGTTATCTGAATTTGAGTGTATTGAGTTAATCAAAAAGGGCGAGTGCTTTCAAGCTGAAGTCGAGGGCGGTGCATTCATCGTCAAAATCGACGAGTACTCCCCTATGGTCTGTACCGCGATTCATAACGGTCACAGATTAAGAGATGATCTCAAAAAAGCCTTTTTGCTGAGCAAAGATGAACGGTTTTATGAAGAAGACCCTTATACCGATGAGTTGGTCTCTTCATTTCCTATCGTCTTGATCGGTAATGACTCACGCTTTGAATATGATCTCAATCGTGCAAAAACCTTGTCGACTTATTATAAAACGGCATGGAATAAGCAAGTTTGGGATAAGCCCTTATCGCCTAAGCAAAGGGCGTTTAGCCATGCTAAGCATGAGTCATTTTATAATGTGCTGGAAGCCATTATTACGCGATTAGAAATGATGTTTAATAACAGCATTATTTTCGATATGCACTCATATAATCATCAACGGATTGAAAAGGACACGCCGACGTTTAATATCGGCTCTGGTCAGATTGATGTTGAGCGATGGGGCTCGATCTGCCAGCATTTTGAATGCGAGTTGAATAAGATAACCCTGCCTAACTTAGATGTTAGGGCGGCGACTGATGAAGTCTTTCAGGGACGCGGTTATCTAATTGCTCACATTAACGCTCACTTCGACAACACATTGGTGTTACCTGTTGAAGTGAAGAAGGTGTTCATGGATGAGAGCAAAGGAGAGGTGTATCCCCTTGTTCTTGAAGAGTTAAAGGCGGGTGTTAAACACGCTATTTCAGAAACTGCTGCTCACTTTATGCGTCGCTTTGGTAAGCGTAAAAAAGTGAGAAATGTGGATCTGCTTTCCTCTTCATTGGCACCTGACATTCTTAACTTGGACAAGCAGTTATATTCACTTTGTCGAAGTGTAGAGACACTGAAATTTATTAACCCAGTTAATATTGGCAGTGAACGGAAGAAGTTCTTTAGTAAGAAAGGGCTTGTTGCGCCTGAATTTAATTATAAGCAGTTGAATATTAATCCTTATCAATTCAGGGAGCAGCTGTATAAGCTTCCTGTTGAAGGGGTGATGGATGCCGATATTCAGCAACTATATCGCCATGTTATCGATAACTTGGCGACAAAGATTGAGCTTATTTCTTCGATTGGCAGTGATAACTTTGTTTACAACTCATTGAAATACTATGGTGAGCCCGATAAGAATGATTTGGCTAATGCTGAGTTTATTCTGCGTGCACCTATGATTGAAGGTGAAGAGGAAACTGAGTTACATTCGGCAGAGTATGCAGTTGATTATTTCCGAGTTAAAGCTAACGAATGGGGCTTTAATTGTAAAATAGAGCTGTCTTCTCGAATCGTTGCTAAAGCCATGGTTGATAATGATAAAGGCAGCTTACTGATCAACAAAGATGCCGTGTTTACAGCCAAAGAGTTAGTGGCATTTGCTTATCATGAGTTAGGCGTGCATATGCTGACGACTGTGAATGCTAAGCGCCAAGATCTGAAGGTGTTCTCATTAGGCCTAACGGGTAACACTCAAGCTCAAGAAGGCTTAGCCATTTACAGTGAATACTGTTCGGGTAACCTGACGCTAAGTCGATTGAAGATCTTGGCACTTAGGGTTATTGCCGTTAACTTGATGCTACAGCAAAGAGAGTTCACCAGTACCTATCAGACATTGGTTCACCAATATGGTGTAAGCAGTGACGAGGCATTTACCTTAACCACTCGCGTGTACCGTGGTGGTGGATTCACTAAAGATTATCTTTACCTAAAAGGGTTTAGAGATATTGTGAGTCTAAGCAAAACCATGCCGCTCGATAATTTATTGGTGGGTAAAGCAGGGTTGTTGGATCTACCGACTATCAATGAGATGGTTGAAAGAAACTTATTGATTAAGCCGACATCCTTATTTGATTTGCAGCTTAGCACGTCTCAGCCGCCGTCGATTATCGACTATCTGGTTTCAGCTATTCGTTAATGACTCTTATTAGCATAAAAAAGCCTGCAGATTGCAGGCTTTTTTGTTGGTCTAATTGTGTCGTAATTGGTATTACTTCACTTTCCAGTTGACTTGTTCACCGGCGAAGAAGGGCACTATTGGGTTGCCGTTTGGCAAGATTATCTCACTCGGTACCGTCCAGCTCTCTTTTACAAGCGTCACAGTACTGGTATTTCTTGGCAGACCATAAAAGTCGGGGCCATGAGTACTGGCAAAGCCTTCAAGCTTCTCAATCACACCTAAATCATCAAATACCTGGGCGTACAGTTCCAGAGCACTCCAAGCACTGTAGCAACCCGCACAGCCACAAGCAGACTCTTTACGATGCTTCTCATGAGGTGCTGAATCGGTTCCTAAGAAGAACTTACTCGATCCCGTTGCAACGGCTGCACGAAGGGCTTCTTGGTGGGTACTGCGCTTAAGAACCGGTAGACAGAAGTTGTGGGGACGAACACCGCCAACTAACAGATCGTTACGGTTAAGCAATAGGTGTTGAGGTGTAATCGTCGCGGCAACATTACTAGGAGCGGACATGACGAAATCAGCGGCTTCTTTCGTGGTGATATGTTCAAACACGACTTTAAGAGCTGGGAAAGCATCAACGATGCGTGACAAGTTGCGTTCGATAAACAGGGCTTCACGGTCGAAGATATCAATATGTGATTCGGTAACTTCACCGTGTACCAGCAATAACATGCCCTGTTCAGCCATGGTTTCAAATACAGGAAACAGCGCATCAAGGGCTTTTACCGCTGCATCTGAGTTGGTGGTCGCACCGGCAGGATAGAGCTTTGCAGCAACAACGCCAGCAGCTTTAGCATCGATAATATCTTGCTTGCTGGTGTCATTGGTTAAGAAAATGGTCATCAAAGGTTCGAAGTTAGACCCTTGTGGGCGTGCAGCCAGAATACGGTCACGGTAAGCCATGGCCAACTTTGCATCAGTCACGGGAGGCAACAGGTTTGGCATAACAATGGCGCGCTGAAATAATCGGGCTGTTGCCGGAACGGTTTCTTGTAACATATCACCATCACGGAAGTGAAGGTGCCAATCATCGGGAGTAAGTAGGGTGATCTGCGTCATCTATAGTTCCTATGCGTTCGGGGCAAGCCATAACTAGCTATTTTCTGCGCGATATTATGTCAGAAATAGGCTTTTCTTGATAGCTGAGATTACATATCTTGTATCATCACATAGAATGACAATCGCGCTGTGTGGATCGTCGTATTTACTTGAACATTTTTGGGGTCAATAACATGAGCTGTAATCTAGTGTATATCGCGGCAAGTTTAAATATATTAAGAGTGAGAAGCTGTTAGATTGTCTTGTTAAGAATTACTATATTAGAGTACGTGATGAGAGCAATTAACCTTGCTGAATAAACTGTAAACTTTAGTGCAAATAAAGTAAGAAGAGCCGAGTGTTAAAACATAAAGAGTATCGAAGAGAGGGGCCGGATTATCGCTTCGGTGAACAGGTTAGTTTTAACGATATTAAACACACCTTTGGGTTAAACCATATTCGGCTTGGCCGTTGGGTCGAAAAAGATGAGCGAGATAAGGCCGCTAACCTCATCTTTGATTCGTTAGCCGATCTTGCTTTTATCCTTAAGCTGCCTCCCCACGCTTTAGGGTTAAGGCAAACGTTAAACCTAGCATTTGGTTCTGGTGGGCAAAAAGGCGTTCAAGCACACTATGTTCCAGCACATCGAGAATTAGCTTTAGCGAAAAATGCAGGAGCGGGGGCGTTGGCACATGAGTTTTGGCACGCTTTCGACCACTATATCTCCTCGAAAGCTTATTTCACCTCCCCTGTAGGACACTCTTTTGCCAGTAGTTGCTGGTTGGCTGATGTTTCCCAGATAAAGCACCCATTAAATCAGCGATTAGAGCAGGTATTCACTGTGGCTTTGTTGTCTCATGATGGTGATGATACCCATGATTTTGTTAATCGGGCTGTCGCGTTAGATAAGCATTATGGTGGGCAATATTTTGCTAAACCGACAGAGTTAATGGCCAGAGCTTTTGAAGCCTGCATCGAATCTTATCCAGATATCAGTAACCCCTATTTAGTGAATGAAACCTTGAACTCTTCCTTAGCAATCGCGGGCGGATATCCAACACTTGAACATCGCCAATTAATTTTTCCTACGCTTATTGCTTATTTTGAACCTTTAGGGGTAGCACTAGGGCATGAAAACTAGGCTGGGATATTGACGGAGATCACAGCTTTGAACGATGAGATATGATCTATTCAGCAAGTATTAAGATATCTATTTTTTATTAAGATTCAATTAAGTATTATGGATAAAACTAATATTAAACAGGGAGCGGAGTAATGAGAATATTTATTCCATGCTGCCATAATGCTAGAAGTAACTACCTTTAATTAGGTATGTAACTCATCTAGCCAGGGTTATCCCCCCTATCTTTAAGGAATCACAATGAAATATCTAACTCTGCTTGCTGCTACTCTTCTTTTTGCTGGCTCTGCTGCCGCTGTTGATTGTACTGATTGTCATGAACCAATCGATCAAGCTGTCCACGTAGAAGCTGAAGCGACTCTTGGTACTTGTAACGATTGTCACGGCTTCGCAGATGCACACGAAGTTGATATGGACCTACATGAAGAGTCATTGAAGATGGCTGAATGTGTAGACTGCCACGGAATGTAATTTCCCCATCTCTGATGGTAGAAAGCGAGCCTAATGGCTCGCTTTTTTGTGTCTGGCCATAAATGTTCCAGACATTTATTGGCATTTCCTCCGTCCTTGGAGGTCAGAACACTTATGCTGTGAGCCATGGATGGAGTACGAACAGTATTTGTGTCTGGCCATAAATGTTCCAGACATTTATTGGCATTTCCTCCATCAGAACACTTATCCCGTTAGCAGGGATAGCTATGGAGTGGTTTGTATCAATCCACCCAGTGCAAAACATCTCTGATAATCGACCAGCGGGGTTTAACTTGAGTTGCGCCTTGCCCTAGCATCCAGTAGTCATAGAGCTTATCTTGATGTCCGTCGACTTTACGTAGCTTCTGCCAGTTATTGACATAGTTGAGTAGTGATTGGTTGTTCTGTGCCACTGCATAAGCGACAGGGTAACGTACGCTATGTTCTAGAATTGCAATGCCGTAACCGGGGAAGAAAAGGGTCCAGGCTGAGCCTGCTTGAGCACTAATGATGACCGCATCGTACTTATCCCCTTTCTGCCTGAAAAAGTTTTTGTATCCAGCAATTTTGATAAATTCCAGATTAGGGAATTTCTTTTTTGCCTCTTCAATCGTGTCGCTGTGCTCTACATAAGCAATGGTTACATTCTCTAATGCTAAGATACTCTCAGTGCTTTTAAAGCGATTGACCATATGATCTTGAGTCGCAATGGCAAGGTTGAGTATGAGCACTGGCTCGGCATAGCTGAGTTTGTCCATTTGCTGGATATCCATGGCGAGCCCTGACATGGCAATATCGAAAAATCCCGCTTTGAGCGATTGTGCTAATTTGTCCTTTTGAAAAGGGATGAATTCAATTTTGACGCCTAAATCTTCCGCCAGTTTACTTGCCATTGCGCTATCAAATCCCACCAATTGTCCGGCATTATTGTAATAACTAAAGGGAACATTACTGGGGATATAGCCCACTTTAAGTGTGCCTCTGGCACGAATTTCATCAAGGTTTGCAATGGGGGATGCGGGGGTCTTGCCCAGTTCTGGGAACTGTCTTTTAACTTTAGTCGGCACTTTATCGGCGACTTGCATATTGGCAATGACGCCGCTGGTGACCTCGGGACTATGAATAAACATGCCCATGCCGACACGCAATAGGACTAAAGTGACAGCGATACCCGCAGCAATCCCTAGGCTCATTTTTAGCAGTCTGGCTGGGCTAAGTTTAAGGGATTTGTGAAATAGTGCAGCGGTGAGCAGCGTGAGTGTAAATAGGTTCATCACCGCGGCAATAGAGTTGAATTTACCGGTAATAAAGCCCGACATAACGAATAGCTGGAACAGATCTGAGGGCAGATGAACCAGATCTAGCATGAAGGGGATAGCGACATAGACACTGCCAAATAGTGACAACAAACCACTGATGGAGAGTGAGGGGATAGTACTGATATCTACTGGGGTACCGTTAAACCAGCCTGCGAAGTAGACAAACAGAATCACCGTTAACTTACCGATATTGGGGAAGGTAAAAGCGATAGGCACTAAGATTTCAATTAACGTGGCTCCATCGTCAGTGAGCTGGTTGTGCTCCTTCAAAACCTGCTTACACTCTTCAATAATCACCGGGATAACAATGAAGATATTGCCCGTTGCGAAGGCGGTTACAATTCCGGCTTTAGAAATGCTCAAGGCCTGATGGAAAGTGATTGGGGTTAATGAGGCGATAATCCAAGGTAATACCCAGAAGGTCAGCAACAGACAAAGCACAAAATAGCTAATCAAATACACCTGCATACTGGCAAACTCATCGACGCCCATGGTGCCTGCTGCTGATGCTGACATGGCAAAAATACCAATGGGAAGCACCTTGACTAAGCCGCGCGTGATACGCGAAAAAATCTCGCTGGTGGTGTGCATAAAGGTCAGTATTTGCTGTTTATGATCCCCCTCCATACCAATAAGGGCCAAGCCCATGGCGATACTAAAAACCACCATCGCAGGCACATAGCCTGCCGCCATCGATTCGAACGGGTTAGAGGGGATATAGAGTTTAAAGTAATCGATTGTTACCGCAGGCTCTATGATACTGGTACTAAAGAAAGAGGCGGATTCTACAAAGGGAAAAGAGAGTGGCATTAACGCTATGATGGCTAAGGCCAACAGCCAAAGCAGTAACATGATCAATCCAGCTCGGCTAAAAATGAGCACTGCAGTACTTTTTTGCAGCTTGCCAATTCCCCCAATGAGAGAGACCAGAATATAAGGCAATACAGTCATCTGCATCAGTAGAATAACGGCATTACCTATGGTGCTAAGCCAGCCAACGGATTCACCGAAAAACAGACCGACACCAAAGCCGATAAACATGGCGACCAACATTTGAGAGGAACTGGTCATAGACAATATTTTTTTAACCACGAATGAGACCCATATAGTAATTGTTAGTGTATCTCGCCCGTTTAATGCGTAAAAATAGTGGGCGGAAGCTAATGAAAGTTAACAATGTTATTTGATAAACCGTTCAATATTCTAACATGTGTTCTAGTGGACTTTTAATATTAGTTTGGGAGCTGGTATTGTCAGTTGTGGCTAATGAAATCAGGCGGATTGTACACAGAAGATTATAAAATACTGAAAATGGACCGATTACCTGAATTCATCTATTGGAAAGATGATCTACAGTCAAATCAATAAAAGCCCTGACTTTTGGGGATAGGTGCTTACGACTCGGGTAGACGACAAAAACGTCGATATCGACCGCTGGATACTCAGGGAAGAGGATTTCAAGCTTGCCGGTTTCGATGGTGTCTTGCATATAAAACTCAGGCAATCGGCAAACGCCTAAGCCATCTAATGTCATGGCGAACTCCATCTCTCCACTGTTACAGAGGACTTTTTGGCGGACATCGACAGAGAAGTGCTTGCCTTGTTTGTCAGTATATTGCCAGCGAGCAGGCATTTTTAGATTGGAGTAACAGAGGCAGTTATGGTTGGCTAACTCTTGGGGATGATAGGGGCGACCGTGTTTCGATAGATATTCAGGTGTGGCAACTGTGTAGGCTTTGCAAGTGTATATCTTTCGGCAGATGAGACTCGACTCTTCTAAATTTTCAGATGCCCTAATGACCAGATCATACCCTTCGCTAACCACATCAACGCGGCGATCATTAAGATCTAATTCTAAATTCACATTCGGGTAGTTGAGCATATATTGACTCAATATCGGCCGTAAATAGTTATTCGCAAATCCCACCGGACTGCTTATCTTTAAACTCCCTTTTGGGCTGACATCATGCTGAGTCATCAACTGAACAGCTTGCTCTGCGTCACTGACTAATTGTAAGCACTGCTGATGATAGGCGTGACCCTCTGGGGTTAAGCCAATAGAGCGAGTGGTACGGTTAAGTAATCTCACCCCTAAGCGTGCTTCAAGTTTATTGACCTCTTTACTGATATAAGAGGTTGAATGGCCTAAGGCTTCAGCCGCTGCCGAAAAGCCGCCGCTTTTGACCACTTGGGTGAAGATCACAATGCCATCAAACAGTTTATTCATAGTCATATGGAAACAGTCTTTAATAAATTAGCTTATTAATCTTTAATAGTGGTTAATATACACTGCTTCTTATTGAGTTGTCAGCCTGAAGGCAATTCGTCTTTTAAATCAAAATAAAGAGAGAAGCGAATGAAATTATTAGCCTTTGCAGCAACCAACAATTCAAAGTCAATCAATAAGCAACTTGCTACCTATGCAGCGTCTTTAGTCGAGGGAGCAGATGTTGAAATTCTAGACATTAATGATTATGAAATGCCTCTTTTTAGTCAAGACAGAGAAGAGGAGTTAGGGCATCCTGCGCTAGCACAGCAGTTCTTTGCCAAATTGGGCGAAGCTGATGGCATCATCATCTCGTTTGCTGAGCATAATGGTTCATATACTGCAGCTTATAAGAATCTATTCGATTGGACCTCACGTATCGACCAAAAGGTGTTTCAAGGAAAACCTTTAGTACTGCTTGCCACTTCTCCGGGACCTGGTGGCGCCAATACCGTGCTAACAGCAGCCACGGGTTCAGCGCCATATTTTGCCGCTGATGTGAAGGCGAGTTTGTCAGTTCCTAGTTTCTTCGACAATTTTGACATGGAAGCGGGCGCAATGCGCAATGAAGAGTTGAAACTGGCTTTGACTGAGGCGGTTAATAAGCTTACTGACTAACCGATGAAAAAACCGCTTAGGGGCATACTAAGCGGTAACATTAACTCTCATGTTAAAAGCAAGGTTGGGAGGCCTTGGATGAACTTTCTAGTGTTTACAGTGCATATTTGACAGAAAACTGCAGGTAAGTTGAATCTGCATCGGCATCTGTGACCTCGTAGTTACCCACTTCAAGACCCGCCCAAAGTTGGGGGGTGATCTGTTTGATCAGATTGATTCCCCACATCTGTCTCTCTTTGTGTTGAATATCTGTTTCGGCATGGCCATAAAAGAGTGTGCTGCGATAATCCTCACTCCAGAAGTGACGGTAGGCGGCATAATAGGCAGTGGTTTCTTCAGCTGCGGACGTGTCCCCATCAGGGGTGATGTCAGTGGTGAGCCCTGGAGCGACGTATCTACCTGACTTCCCAAGGTTAACTTGAAAGCGAAAGTCATCTTTTTCACCGATTAAAAACTTACCGTAAAGGTTAAAAGCGGCGGTGGTTTTATCTATGCCGTCACTGTCTAGTTGTCGAACTAACGCAGCAGCCCCTATCTCTCCCCAATCTGCTTTATGTATGTATCGACCCACAATATCGGGAATTGAATCGTTTTTGTTGTCGGCCCCTGTTGTTTCAGGGTTTTCCAATGCGAATTGAAATCCTCCATAGGTGTATCTGATCTGGGTTTGGCGGATAAACGCTTCACCAATATGCGGGCCACCAAAATCCAAGGTTTCAGGGATCGCGGTGAGGGGCATAAACGTTGACCATGTTTGACCGACTAACCAATTCTCATATTTGATAAAGGCGTGGCGTAGTCTAGGATCGTAATTGTTCACGACCGCCTCACTGCCATCTGAGCCATAGAAATCCATCTCCACAAATCCGCTGACTTTGCCATGGGTGTATGTGGCATTGAATCTGGACTCACGCATGTTGAAGTTCGTTTGCGATGCATCTTCGCCAGTGCTCCCTGTCGCAATCCAAAAAGGACGATAGGGCACCTCACCAGAAACATGGCGTACATCTGCTTTAATATAACCACCAAATTTAAGCTTGTTACCTTCACCGAGATCAAACTCGAATGCGCCATAGCTGGAGGTACTAAACAGGCCTAATGTGATGAGGGTGAGTGTCGAAATTTTCATATCTTTCTCCTTATTTTTAGTTTTTGTTTCACGTTTTTTAATTCAATCGACTGAGGCCAAACAGTTCAGGGAAGCAAACCAGCAGTCCCAAAATAAGCATCTGAATGGCGATAAATGGCAGTACACCTTTATAGATGTCTAAGGTTTTAATTTGTGGCGGTGCGACGCCTTTGAGATAAAACAGACTGAAGCCAAAGGGCGGGGTTAAGAATGAGGTTTGCAGATTCATGGCGATGAGAATTGCCAGCCAATTCATATTGAGCCCTAATGACAGCGCAATCGGCGTCAAAATGGGCACGATAATGAAGGCTATTTCGATGAAATCGATGAAAAAGCCTAAGATGAAAATGGTCAGCATTGCGATAAGCACAAACGTCCACTGAGCATTGGGCAAAGAGATAAAGAACTCCTCTACAATCGACTCCCCTCCGCTGTAACTAAACACCATTGAAAACGCTGTCGCACCGATGAGTACGGCAAAGACCATCGAGGAGACTTTGACGGTTTCAAGTGCACTGTCGAAAAGTAATTTGAACTTGAATTTGCCGTAAATAATAGCCAACAGCAGGGAGCCTATTCCGCCTAGGGCTGAAGACTCTGTCGGGGTTGCGAGTCCTGTGTAGATAGAGCCTAAAACGGCAACGATTAAAAATAGTGGTGGGATGATGAGTTTAAGTGAGCTCAATACCATGGTTAAGCGAGGTTCATCTATCTCAGTTTTAATTGGTGGTGCAATATTGGGCCTTACGTTAACGATGACTATGATGTAAATCAGGTAGGCGACAACCAGTATAAATGAGGGGAGAAGTGCAGCGGTAAACAGATCGCCAACCGGCAATCCCATGACATCGCCTAGAATAATTAGAATAATGGAAGGCGGGACTATTTGGCCCAAGGTGCCAGCAGCGCAAATAATGCCAGTGGCTAATTTAGGGTCGTATTTGTGCTTGAGCATCACCGGCAGGGATATCACGCCCATAGCCACAACACTTGCACCAACCACCCCTGTCGATGCTGCTAAAAAGAGCCCAACAATGATGGTTGAGATGGCCAATCCGCCCTTGAGTCCACCAAAGAGCTTGCCCATGGATTCAAGTAAGTCTTCGGCTAAATCAGTTTTCTGTAACACTATCCCCATAAAGATAAACAGAGGGACGGCCATCAGAATGGTATTTTGCATTGTGCTCATGATTCGATATGGCATAAACGCGAATAGGTCGACGCCGAGCACCATGATGCCCACTGCTACAGACACGCCAGCGAAGGTAAAAGCGATAGGAAAACCAAAGAATATGGCGATCATCGCGATAAGAAAGAGGGCTAAACCTGTCATTATTTCGCCTCCAATGGTGAGCCGATGAGCACTGATATCTCACCTATGAGGCGATATATTCCAGCGGTGATCACAAAGAAAAAAGAGAGGGGGATGACAGACTTAATTATCCAGAAATAACGGAGTCCTCCAGGATCGGGACTTTTTTCTCCTAATAGGTAGGCATCATTCGCAAATGTTAAGCCAAAATAGATGATCAACAGACTAAAGGGGAAGACGGTGATAAGTATGCCAACGGTGTTAATGATTGCCTGAGTTTTGCGGCTCAACGTATCGTAAAATACGTCAACTCTTACATGCCCATCCTCTTTGAGCGTATAGCCGATACCGAACATGAACATGGCTGAAAACAGGTGCCACTCAAGTTCTTGCATTGCAATTGAGACGTTATTGAACAGGTAACGCATCACGACATCATAGAAGACATTAAATAACATTAAGATCATCAATATCGCGCAGAGATAGCCAAGATAATCGAGTAGCTTACCGAGTAGGGTGTGTAGTTTTTTCATACGACTTTTCTTATGTTTGTTGGCGTTCGAGTCGGCATTGAATACCGAATTGACTTGAGCAGTTCCAGTTCATAAAAAGGGCTTGAAGCTGTTCAAGCCCTAAAGTTGTTACTGACTAATCTCTAGGTAGGTTTGATCTGAGATACGTGTCCAGGGACGTGCAATACCTTGATAATGCTCTTGTGATTCGATGATCTCTTTAGTGAGCGGATTAGATTTTTTGAACTGCTCTATCAATTCATCATTTGCCTGTTGAAGCTTGAGCATGACGCTGCTAGGGAAAGTTTTGATCTGGATTTCAGGGTGTTCTTTATGTATTTTTTCTAGGTTAATCGCGTTTTCATGCATTGATTGTGCGTACATGTCATAGGCTGAAGCACGCATGGCGATGACTAAGATCTCTTGCAGATCTTTTGGTAGCGTATTAAAGGCCTTTTCATTGATTAAGAATTGCAGCTCAGTTGCTGGCTCATGCCAACCTGTGTAGTAGAAGGGGGCGACTTTTTGAAAGCCCATGCGTAGATCCAGAGAGGGACCAACCCACTCCAATGCGTCAATGGTATTTCGTTCAAGTGCGGTATATAGCTCACCTGCTGGGATGTTTACTGGACTCGCGCCCAATTTAGATATCACCTCGCCAGCAAATCCTGGGATCCGCATCTTAAGGCCTTTTAGATCTTCGACAGAATTGATCTCTTTACGAAACCAGCCACCCATTTGATTACCCGTATTGCCACCAGGGAAGGAGAGCTGTCTCTTATACACATCTGACGCTGCCGACGAAGAG
>OJDH01000268.1_pt1 | contig 31170 bp, 28 predicted proteins | sample 1592761 | NCBI WGS metagenome assembly OJDH01 (sample SAMN05416855, study PRJEB24817) | seawater metagenome | isolation source: Sea water | place: Canada:Atlantic | collected 2013-11
ACGAGATCAGCCTCGGTCTCGTGGGCTCGGAGATGTGTATAAGAGACAGGTACTGAATAATGCGAAAACAGGTTTCTCACAACCTGCTTTACACGTTCTCGCATCTCTTTGACCTTTTCATGGCGATACATACGCTCGAATAAGAAGGCCCGCAACTCTCTTTCAACTTTCTTAAAGTCGTCAGAAAAGGCTACCATGGCTCTATCTTGGCATCGGATGTCGTAAACCGTCTTTGGTTTCGCTGTAGCTAAGCGGCTATTTGTTTCCTTCAAAACATCATCGGTCATATAACCGATGAGGCTCCTGACAGCTTCATGAACCAGGCTTTCTTTCTCAAGGTTCGGATAGCGTTTCATAACTTTTAAGAAAATGTCTCCGACCAGTGGCAGCTTTAATAGGTCATCAACTTCAAATAAACCTGCACGGAGACCGTCATCAATATCATGATTGTTATAAGCAATGTCATCAGATATGGCAGCTATCTGTGCCTCCAAACTGGCAAAGGAAGATACTTCCAGATCACGCGCGTTCTTGCAGTACTTTAAAATGCTATCGGGAACGTGTTCCTCGCGGGTATATGGACCTTCTAGGGGACCATTGTGTTTGGCCAAACCTTCAAGGCTTTCCCACGTCAAATTAAGACCATTGAAGTCCGCATATCGCCGCTCTAGCTGGGTGACGATCCGAAAGGTTTGCTCGTTGTGATCAAAACCGCCAAAAGGCTCCATGACATCTTGCATGGCATCTTCGCCTGCATGACCAAATGGGGTATGGCCAAGATCATGAGCTAAAGCAATGCCTTCAGCGAGATCTTCATTTACCCCAAGTGTCCGGCTAAGGCTTCTTGCAATTTGCGCAACCTCTAACGAGTGAGTGAGCCTTGTTCTGAAGTGGTCACCTTCGTGATAAACAAAAACTTGAGTTTTATATTGCAACCGTCTGAAAGCAACTGAGTGTATTATTCGATCACGGTCTCTTTGAAAGCAAGTTCTAGTCTGGCTTTCAGGCTCACTTAAAAGCCGCCCACGAGAGCTTGCAGGGAAAGAGGCATACAGTTTTGTCGAATCGTCCTTAATCATAGCAAAAGACTAGCTGTATGAGGCCTTTAGTAAAGGTTAATTAGAATGCCTTGGTAAATCATCACAAGTTATTCTTTTGATAAATGGAGATTGACACTTTCACGTTCTTACTTACATAGATATCTAAGGCATGTTAAAGCTTCAAAGTATGGTAGAGTATTGGCAATTGAAGGCATTTTTATATAAAATGTTCTGTTAATATATTCTACAGAAACGAATATGGACGTCCAAGTGTTGACGGAAGAAAAATTATGACTGACCAGACACCATCAATAACGATATCTTCAAGTGCAGCTAAACGGGTAGCATGGCTTGCTGTTCAAGAAGGCAAACCTGGCCTTATGCTACGTATAACCGTTTCTGGTGGCGGTTGCTCTGGCTTCCAGTATGGTTTTTCTTTCGATAGCGACATCAATGAGGATGATAAAACGTTCCAGACAGATGGCACTAAAGCGGTTATCGATGAAATGTCTCTTGATATTCTAAATGGCTCAGAAGTTGATTTCGTTGAAGACTTAATGGGTGCATCTTTTAGGATCAATAATCCTAACGCCACGGCATCTTGCGGGTGTGGCACTTCTTTCGCAATTTAACGCAGGCTTTTTTGCGTCACCGATTTTATATAATTAATTTTTCTGGAGCCTTCCCCTAATGGTCAAGATTGCGACTTGGAATGTAAATTCCGTAAACAAACGTCTGCCTAACGTTCTTGACTGGATTAAAACGGCATCACCCGATGTTCTGCTGCTTCAGGAATTAAAGACTGTTTCCGAGAAATTCCCTTACCTTGAGTTTGAAGAGTTAGGTTATCACGTAGAGATCGTCGGACAAAAAAGCTATAACGGGGTCGCTTTGATCTCAAAAGAGCCGATAACGGACGTTATTCGAGCTCTTCCGGGAGATCCTGACGATGACCACGCTCGCTATATTGAAGGAACAACCTTTGGCATACGCGTTGCTTCTATCTATCTCCCCAATGGCAACAACAACCATAATTTAACCGATGAGATAAAGTTTCCCTACAAGCTTAAGTGGATGGAACGCCTGAACGCCCATGCCAGCACTCTTTTAAAATCTGAACAACCTATTGTACTGGCTGGTGATTTCAATCTCATCCCTACAGATGACGACGTGTTTGATGCCCGTCGTTTTGCTGGTAGCTCCCACACGCATCAAGATTCCAGAGATCGATATCGCGCCCTCGAATATCTCGGGTACAGCGAAGCTTGGCGTAGCCTCAATAAAGAAACCCATGTCTATAGCTATTGGGATTATCAAAAAAGTGCTTATGCCCATAACAATGGCATACGAATTGACCTCATGATGCTTTCGCCTCAAGCAGCTGATCTTTTGACATCTTGTACAATCGATAAAGAACCCCGCGGAAAAGAATCCCCCTCTGATCATACGCCAGTGGTGTGTGAACTAGAGCTAGCATAACAAATCCATGTTCTTCCCCCTATTCGATAACCTACCAAGGCTTTTAATTGAAAAGCCGTGGGTTACCATAGGGATAATAGTTCTCTGTTCCATTGTATTTGCCATGGAAAGCCTTTCACCAGCCCCCGTAATGGGACAAATGATATATGGTTTTGGCCTGATACCCGATGTGTTGTTTGGTTTGGCTCACCGCCCTCAGTCCATAGATTGGGTTGCCCCTGTCTTCACACTTGTTACCTACAATTTCCTCCATGGCAGCTTTATGCACTTGGCTGGAAACATGGCTTATCTCTGGGTATTTGGTGACAACGTCGAAGATGCTATGGGCCACAAGCGGTTTATGATCTTTATTTTGTCTTGCGGAATTCTAGCTGGTCTCGGGCAGTCCCTTATTACATCCGCGACACAATCTCCCATCGTCGGGGCAAGTGGGGCGGTTTCGGGAATTCTCGGAGCTTACTTATTACAATACCCGCGCGCCAAGGTTCTGGTCCCAATATTTACCATTCCAGTTTTTGTTCGTGCTTATTTACTGCTGATTTTCTGGATCGGGTTTCAGGTATTTTCTGCCATTTTATCTGATCAAAGCGGGGTTGCTTGGTGGGCCCACATCATCGGATTTTTAAGCGGGATGGCTTTACTTCCGTTTTTTCGACATAAAACACTGCCATTATTAAGCCCTGAAGAGCTTCCAAGGGGCATTAAGATGAGAAAAAATCGGAAAGATAGGAACGAGTAAAGTTGTCATTTGAGGCATATAGTCTCAAAAACAATAACTTTCTATGCCTTTTGTGAAATAACCATGGACGAAGAGCCTTGGATTTCCTAATTATCTTACAAGAACTTTAAATTACAAACGAAGCAACGTTAGGATTAAGACAGTGCCTGAGTATCGCTCCAGAACATCTACACATGGTCGAAACATGGCTGGCGCGCGTGGCCTTTGGCGCGCGACGGGTATGAAAGATGATGATTTTGGCAAGCCTATCATCGCCATTGCGAACTCTTTCACACAGTTTGTTCCAGGTCACGTTCACCTGAAAGATCTTGGCGGCCTCGTCGCAGAGGAAATTGATAAGGTGGGTGGCGTTGCCAAAGAGTTTAATACCATAGCTGTTGATGACGGGATTGCGATGGGGCACGACGGTATGCTTTACAGCCTTCCTTCACGCGAAGTCATCGCCGATGCTGTTGAGTACATGTGTAATGCCCATTGCGCCGATGCCGTTGTGTGCATATCCAACTGTGATAAAATTACACCCGGCATGTTAATGGCAGCCATGCGTCTAAACATTCCTGCGATTTTCATCTCGGGCGGCCCCATGGAAGCAGGTAAAATTGTCCTTGATGGTAAGGAACGTAAACTAGACCTCGTTGATGCCATGGTTGATGCGGCAGATCCCAATGTAAGCGATGAGGATGTTGCCGCTATTGAGCGCTCGGCCTGTCCTACGTGTGGATCGTGCTCTGGCATGTTCACAGCCAACTCAATGAACTGCCTCGCGGAAGCCATGGGCCTCGCCCTTCCAGGTAACGGTTCTCTCCTTGCCACTCACAAAAAACGGGAAGAACTGTTTAGAGAAGCTGGCCGTAGAATTGTAGATCTCACCAAGCGCTATTATCAAGATGGTGATGAAAGTGTCACTCCAAGGGGCATTGCAACGGCTGAAACTTATGCAAACGCCATGGTCCTCGACATTGCAATGGGCGGTTCAACCAATACAATCCTCCATATCTTAGCAATGGCCTTAGAAGGCGGTGTTGATTTTACACTTGCTGACATTGACGCCCTTTCACGTAAAGTGCCTCAACTTGCTAAAGTAGCCCCATCAACAACAAAGTATCACATGGAAGACGTCCACCGTGCTGGTGGTATTATGGGTCTGTTAGGTGAACTCGATCGCTGTGGTTTGATCGACAGAAGTCGCCCAACAGTTCATGAAAAAACTCTTGGTGATGCCATTGATAAATGGGACATTATCAAAACCGATGACCCAAAGGTAAAAGAATTCTATTCCGCGGCTCCAGGTGGCGTAAGAACCACTCAAGCGTTCAGCCAAGATCGTTATTACTCTTCATTGGATGATGACCGCGCAAACGGCTGTATCCACAATGGCGAAAATGCTTTCAGCCAGGAAGGCGGCCTTGCAGTTCTCTTTGGCAACATTGCCTTGGATGGCTGCGTTGTGAAAACGGCCGGTGTGGATGATTCAATTCTGAAATTCACTGGTAGTGCTCGGATATTTGAATCTCAGGATGCAGCCTGTGCCGGTGTTCTCAGTGGCGAAGTCGTCGCTGGCGATGTTGTCGTTATTCGCTATGAAGGTCCCAAAGGTGGCCCGGGTATGCAGGAGATGCTCTATCCGACCAGTTACTTAAAATCCATGGGCCTCGGTAAAGCCTGCGCCCTCCTCACGGATGGTCGGTTCTCTGGCGGCACATCAGGTCTTTCAATTGGTCACGCTTCCCCAGAAGCAGCCCAAGGCGGCGCTATTGCCCTTGTTGAGGCTGGGGATGCTATCGAAATTGATATCCCGAACCGAACCATCAATGTACTTGTCAGCGATGAAGAACTTGCCATGCGTCGTCAAGCGATGGACGCAAAAGGAAAAGATGGTTGGAAGCCAGCGAAACCGCGCGAGCGTAAAGTTAGTTCAGCCCTGAAAGCCTATGCACACTTTACAACGTCTGCTGACAAAGGTGCTTTCCGCGATGTTGATCAACACGACTAATTACAATTAGTCACTTTTTTTAAAGGCTGTCTGAGAAATCAGGCGGCCTTTTTATTTAAAGGCTATTCCAATAACCTCAAGGAGAGATTGCTTTCCTCGGGAATAGATAAGATCTTTTTGATTATCGTCCGAGTTTGCCAGGGGTGTAACGAGAGCTCTTTCAAAGTGGAATAGCAGTACGGCTGTATGTTGAAGTTCTGCTAAAGGCAATTTTGCGCCAAGGATTTGTAGAAAGTTGGTCATTCTATCAGCCAGCATCTGTCCATGGATTAGATCCAGTTGCCTTAAATCTTCGTTCATACCCATCGCTTTTTGAAGGCGATCTTTTACCACCATACCAGTATTTGTTTCAGCTAACGCATCAAACAGAAGACCAAAAAAATCTCTCCAACTTCCCGAACGCAAGTAATTAGTTTCGGCCTGATCTAACACCGCTTCAGTTTCAGCTAACCACTTCTCATAAAGAGCAAAAATTATCGCTTCTTTGTTTGGAAAGAATTGATACAGCGTAGCGATGTTTACATTTGCGACTTCTGCAATACGACGTGTGGTGAGCTTGTCCACACTGTTTGATGTCAGTAATGTTGATGCAGAATCTAAAATACGCTCGACCCGAAGACGTGAACGTTCCTGTGATGGAAGACGCCTCTTACTTACCTTTGGCAGCTTTGAAACTGATTTTTTTGTCTGTGTAATCATGCATCCAGAATACTGGGCATGAGATCATGTTTATATACGTAGTTAAACGTAGAAATCATTTTTATGTTTCGAAATAAATAAAGTTAAGAGAACTTGATAACAACGAATCAGGTTCGCCCAATAAAAAAGCCGCTCAAAAGAACGGCTTTTTCAATAAAACACTCGATATCGAGTGTTTATAGGTCTTTCAAACGATCCATAGCTTCTTCCAAGTTGGATTTCACCGACATAAACTCATCCCGAAGAGTACGTTTTTCCTGGACCACCTGTTCAGGTGCTCTTGCGACGAAGTTCTCATTGGAAAGCTGCTTATCAATCTTAGCAATTTCCTCGAGTGTCTTTTCCATCTCTTTGTTCAGACGCGCCGCTTCCTGATCAACATCGATGATACCTTCAAGTGGCAATGCAAAAGTTGCATCATCAAGAACAATTTGAATAGCACCCTTTGGCAAATCAACATCGGTAAAGTCAACAGAAGACAAACCAGCCAACCACATGACAACATTACCATATTGGTCAACCTTGGCTTTAACTGCTTCCGTTCCGTCTTTGAGAAGAAGGGGGGCTTTTAGTTTTGGTGGCGTATTCAATTCCGCACGTGTCGCTCGAATTTCAGAGATAAGCTTGATAACCCAATCCATCTCTTTTTCGACATCCGCGTCCGTATGGCGCTCGTCAAACTTAGGCCACGCAGAGGAAATAAGAGGTGTTGCCCCTTCCCCACCAATGGTTTCCCACAGTTCTTCCGTAATATAAGGCATAATTGGGTGCAACAAATGTAAAGTCTGAGCAAGTGTCCAGGCAATCGTTGCCTTCGTTTCTTTTACGGTCGCTTCATCACCACCAGCAAGAACAGGTTTGGTGAACTCCACATACCAATCACAATATTCATTCCAGAAGAAACGATAGAGCGCGTTTGCCGCATCGTTAAAGCGGAAGTCTTCCAATGCTTTATCAACCGCAGCAGTAGCAGCTGCAACTTTGCCTACGATCCATTTATTTACAGGGTGTTGACAGCTCAAGGGATCAAAACTTGGATCATACACAGCTTCATTCATCTGGCTGTATATAGAGGCATTCCAAAGCTTGGTGCCGAAGTTTCTGTAACCCTCTACACGAGAAGACGCCAATTTGATATCACGTCCAGGTGCCGCCATCGCCGCAAGTGTAAACCGAAGGGCGTCACAACTATACTCGGAAATGACCTCGAGAGGATCAATAACATTCCCCTTCGATTTGGACATTTTCTGACCGTTTTCATCCCGCACCAAAGCGTGAATATAAACTGTCTTGAACGGCACTTCTTTCATAAAGTGCATGCCCATCATCATCATTCTGGCAACCCAGAAGAAAATGATATCAAAACCTGTAACAAGCACATCACCTGGATAATAGCGCTCTAACTCGGCCGTGGTTTCAGGCCAACCAATTGTAGAGAACGGCCAGAGCGCAGAAGAGAACCAGGTATCCAAAACATCAGGATCCCGTTTGATCTCAACCTCTTTGCCGAAATGAGCAAGGGCCGCGGCTTTAGCTGCTTCTTCGCTTTCTTCAACAAAAATTTCACCATCAGGACCGTACCAGGCAGGGATCTGATGTCCCCACCATAGTTGGCGAGAAACGCACCACGGCTGGATATTACGCATCCATTCATAGTAGGTGTTTTCCCACTGTTTTGGCACGATCTGAGTTTTGCCAGTTTCTACGGCTTCCAGAGCAGGCTTAGCTAGAGTTGCAGCATCTACATACCACTGATCCGTTAACCACGGCTCAATAGGCACGCCGGAACGGTCACCGTAAGGAACAGAATTGAGATGATCATCAATTTTGTCCAGCAAGCCAAGTGCTTCAAATTCAGCAACGATTTTCTTCCGAGCGACAAAGCGCTCAAGACCCTGATAGGCCTCTGGAGCATTTTCGTTTATCTGGGCAAACTTATCAAAGATATTGATCATTTCCAGATTACAACGGCGACCAACTTCAAAGTCATTGAAATCATGGGCCGGAGTAATTTTCACAGCACCCGATCCCGTTTCGGGATCAGCATATTCATCAGCAACAATTGGGATCAAACGACCAACAATAGGGAGTTTAACCTTTTTACCAATGAGGTCTTTATAACGATCATCATCAGGGTGAACAGCAACACCCGTATCACCAAGCATCGTTTCGGGACGCGTGGTGGCAACAACAATGTATTTATTATCTTCACCATCAATAGGATAGCGGAAATGCCACAGCTTGCCGTTGCTCTCTTTCTGGATAACTTCGAGATCAGATATCGCGGTTAAGAGTTTTGGATCCCAGTTCACGAGGCGTTTGTCTTTGTAGATCAACCCTTCCTTGTGCAGCTGAACAAAAACCTTTTGCACAGCAACAGAGAGCCCCGCATCCATCGTAAAGCGTTCGCGTGGCCAGTCTGCAGATGCACCAAGATGACGTAGCTGTTTTACAATTGCTCCGCCGGATTCTTCTTTCCATTCCCAGACTGAATTAAGGAACTTTTCACGTCCCAAATCGTGTCTGGAAATACCTTTTTCAGCAAGCTGGCGCTCAACCACCATTTGGGTCGCTATGCCCGCGTGGTCGGTTCCTGGCTGCCAAAGGACGTCGTGTCCTTTCATGCGCTTGTACCGAACAAGGACGTCCTGAAGCGTAAATGTCAGGGCGTGTCCCATGTGCAAATTACCGGTAACATTCGGTGGTGGCATCATGATGGTATAAGGATCTGCTGGAGAGTTCGGATCAGCGGAGAAAGCTCCGGATTTTTCCCAGCGCTCGTAATGCTTTGCCTCAACTTTTTCAGGGCAATAGGTTTTGTCCAGCATTACTGGGTTCCTCTTAACTAGATATTTAACGTGAAATTATGCTCGTAGTAGCTAGCAGTTTGGGAAGAAAAAAGAAAGACCGGGCCGTATAAATCTTTGGCCCGGCAACAAAAGGAATAACCGGGCTTTATAAATCTTCGGCCCGGCGCACCATTTTCTTAATTTCTTCTCGGACAATGCGCTCAACCATAGGGCCGAGGCGCACATCAAGCCATGCTTTGAGTTCCGGCACCAGAGCTTCTCGGACGATATCTTCGAGTGTTTTACCCGTTCCAATTGCAAGGGAGCGTTGCACAACAGCTGCCCTGGCTATTTCAGACAGTGCAGAAGAAGTTGAATCCTGAGTGGTTTCTTGAAGAATACTGTCGGCGTCAGGAGCATCGAGATCGATGTCGTTGCCAACATCAGGGTCCATTGCTACTTCTTCAACTTCTTCATCAAAGGAAATCTCTTCGACGTCCTCTTCGACTTCTTCGTCAAAAGAAACTTCTTCTATTTCTTCTTCAAACTCAACAGGTTCTTCGGGCTCGTCAGTGGGTTCTTCCGCGGGTTCGTCCATTGATTGTCGGAAATCATCTTCAATGGAATCTTCCGGTTCTGCGGGTTCCTCGACTTCAACGACAGGTTCTTCTTCAGATTCGGCGACTACTTCTTCTTCGACTTCTTCAGTCAATTCAAGAATATCGTCTTCATCTTCAACTTCTTCAGGTGCGGCTTCTTCAGGGGCCTCACTTGCAGGTGTAGCTTCCCCCTCACCTTCAGGATCGTCCTCTGAAATAATCCGGCGAATAGACGCCAGAATTTCTTCCATTGATGGTTCACCCTGGGCTTCTTGATCACTCATTGAAATGTTGTCCCACCGCTTCTTACACTGCCAACATAGTCTTTAACCGATACAAGATCGGCATTGAAACCTAGATATTATTGAAAAGGAAGGGCTTTTGCACGTCTATTTTTCAATTTCAAGACCAAACCACTTACCGCGAACTTTGTTATAGTCATCTGTCGGATCAAACAAGTTAACAGAAAGACCAATATGTTGAGCTGTCATCTGGCCCATTGAGTTGAGGACTTGGTAGGTTGCCACCACCTCATCACGTTGAGCCCGGACAAGGTTTACTTGCGCATCAAGAAGTTCTTGTTCTGCATCAAGGACATCAAGCACGGTACGTTCGCCAACCTCTTCCTCTTGACGAACCCCCTCCAGAGCAATTTCAGCGGCATCAACGGCAGCAATAAAAGATTTAATTTGCGCCTGGGTACTAACTAAATTTTCCCAAGAAGATGTTCCTAACTGCTCAATCGCTCTAACTTGTTCAACAATTTGGATTCTGCGTTGGTTGGCATTTTGTTTTGCTTGTCGAACACGGCTGCTGACAAGGCCCTGTTGATAGATCGGCACGACGAGTTGGGCAATGACCTCGCCAGAAGTACTATCTATATCTTTGCCAGAAGTTTCATCAGAACGACTAACACTGCCAACAAGAGAAAGCTCAGGGTAAAGTTCGCCTGTGATTTCACGAACTTCGTTGTTGGATGCCAACTCATTATATTTTGCGGTCAGCAAAGTAGGATTATTTTCATTTGCCACAGAAAGAAGTTCGGCTTCAGAAGTCGGCAATGTCATGTATGGGGTCGGCTGATCAAGAACACCCGATTCTCCACCTACGACTTCTTCATAAACTGCCTTGGCCGTGTTGAGCGTTCCTTCAGAAGCGATGCGTTGCGCAGTCGCAGTCGAATATCTAGATTCTGATTGGGCGACGTCCGTGCGGGTTAGTTCTCCGACTTCGAACCGATCTTTGGTTGCTTCTAGCTGTCGAGCGAGAACTCTTTCATTATTAATGTTCAGCTCAAGAATTGCCTGTTCACGCCATACATTAGCATAGGCGGTTACGGCTTGAAGAAGAATATCTTGCTCTACAGATGTGACTGTCGCACGTTGAGCAAGCACCAAGTTCTCAGCCTGTTCAGTCGCAGCCTCGGTTCTTCCCCCACGATAAAGCGACTGTGACACCTGTAAAGTCGCATTAAGAGGTTGAGTTGTATCATCTGTGCTCGACGTCGGAGTATCAGTATCTGTTCGACGCACACCAGCAGAAGTTGAAAGGGTAACTTCAGGGCGCCAGTTAGATAAAGCCTGCGGCACGCCTTCATTAACCGATTTCAAACCGGCTTGAGCACTGGAAAGAGTTGGGTTCGTTTCGTAGGCTTGCATTAGAGCTTCGTTCAAAGTCTGTGCGGAAGCGTTTGAGAAAATACCGCCGTACACTACGAGGCCAATAAAAGCACTTCTCGCCAAGAGGTTTCTTTTGGTGTTTTTAGAATTAACAATCATATCTTTTCCAATTAAACCTAGTCGCTTCCAACTATTCAGATTTAGAGACGATCCAAACAATTATACGTCTAGATCAAAAGAATTCAGCATACAAAACTCAGTACAAGAGATACTAGCGTTAGAAATCATACTCTTAGTACTAAGATGAAGAACACACACCGGGAACTTAAAACTGGCGCAGAAAGCGCCAGTTAGAAAGGTAATCAACAAAAAGGTTATAGCAAGGGTTATTGCTAAATTTTATATCTTAGAAACTAAAACCTTCTTCAGCTTCGAAGCCCGGTAATAGAGGCGTATTAGCATCAAAAACGATCCGGCCGGAAACGTTACCAGCATGTTTTTCCATCAGTGTTACACGACCGAGATACTGTTTATCTCTAGCATTAACGTCCTGAACGACAGCAATAAGACGCCCCTTCTCGGCCAATTGCTCTATTAAAGAGCTAGGTATTTCAGCAACGGCACCACCAAAGAGAATAAGATCGTAAGGTGCCTGCTTAGGATAGCCTTTATCTAAATCAGCCTTTACAGCGACGGCATTCTCAACGGATTGAGAAGAAAAGATTTCATTCATGCTGTTAACAAGATCATCTTCGTCTTCTAGTGCAACAACCGCATTAACGAGCTTTGACAAAACAGTCGCCGCATACCCCGTACCAGCACCGACAACCAAAGCAGTTTCATTTTCTTTAGGATCGAGCACTTGAAGCATACGTCCAAGAATCATTGGCTCCATCAGATAGCGACCATGGCTAAGCGCGAGATCCTCATCGACATAGGCAATGTTCTTGGATACTTCAGGCACATACTCTTCGCGTGCAACACTCTCAAAGGCATTTAATACACCAGAATGCGTAACTTTATTCGTACGCAATTGGCAATTTACCATGTTTAGACGAGCTTGTTCAAAGTTGATCATAATTTGAAAGACCGATTATTAAATAGAAATTTTGAGGGATCATAACCAAGAGAGCCGTTGCTTTCCAGATAAAGTATCTCTTTTTAGTATTTTATTTGTCTTTTCAACTCTATCTGAGGGTAATCGGTTTTGGAATCAACCTCGGATTTTGGAATCGAGATTGAGAACTTGACCTCCCGTTTCACTGCCACTATACACTGCGGCACTGCCTACGAATTATATTCGTCCGGATGGCCCGGTGGCAGAGTGGTTATGCAGAGGACTGCAAATCCTTGTACGTCGGTTCGATTCCGGCCCGGGCCTCCATTTTCACATCCCCTACCCTTCTAATTCCCTCGACGGTCGCTCTGAGTTTTCTCTTTAAGTTTGCAGGTGGCCCTAATGGATGTTTATCAAAGCCACCTTAAAGCCACTTTGCGAACGCAGAATGAGTTTTGAGGACAATCCATATAAGCACAATCTCGATCCTTGATCTTGGGATATATCCTGAGAATCTAAAACAAGCCTCTGCCGTGAATCGCTAGAGAATATGTGCGCACAAGCTATTGATTTCAAAAGAACAAAAAAAAATTAAAAAAAATACATAAAAGCCATTGCCAGGTTCTAAGACCGCTGTTATAACCCATCCCAACGCTGAAGAACACGGCGTAAAACACTGATCCGCGATAGCTCAGTTGGTAGAGCAGGTGACTGTTAATCACCTTGTCGCAGGTTCGAGTCCTGCTCGCGGAGCCAATATTAAAACCCTGACTGACATGTTCAGTCAGGGTTTTTCTTTTATATTGTCTTAAAATACCCAAAATAAGAAAATTTCATTTTTGCAATTCCCTTATCAGTTAGATAGACTTACTCGCCGTTAACTATATTTTCAATGCCCTTATGGGTGCAGAGATATGCAATTTAATAAATCGATTACTGCTGCTATTTTTATCAGCTTACTCTCCCTACCTCCCCTCAATGCTCAGGCGAATGGCATAGAGTACGCACGTGCGGCTCAAGAGGCCCAAGAGTTTGGGAATAGAGAGCTGGCCATTAAATATTATACAGATGCGCTAGACGAAGGCGACCTATCGGCTAAACATCAGGCCTACGTATATAATAATATAGGTATCCTTTATCAGGAATTGAGTAACGCTGAAGAGGCAGAGAGTAACTTTACAAATTCTGTCAGACTGCTTCCCACCTATAGTGATGCCTATTACAACCTATCAAGCTTGCTTTCCTCCCAACAAAGATATGAAGATGCGCTCTCTTTGTTGATCGCCGCCATTATTGAAATCCCCGAAGATGCGGAACTCATTCTTCAACGCGGTATTATCTATCGCGAGCTCAAGGAAATTGAGGCGGCTCTCCAGGATGTATCACAGGCCGTACTCATTAACCCCTCTTTGGGCTCAAAACTGATTAATCAGAACAACGTCTATTTGGGAACATATATAGAAACCGCAACAATAGAGCATTTTATTACCATTTTGTCTGATGAGCCGGCATCGCTCGACGGTTATCTTAATCGTGCGAAGTCATATTTAAGTTCTGGTTTTTTTGATCAAGCCCTTGCTGATACTGAGTATGTTATCGAACTAGAGCCAAAGTCATTTAAAGCTTATGAAGCAAAAGCTATAATTTTGTACAGTCAGGGAGCCTATGACAAATCAATAAGGGCTTTTGACAATGCCCTTCATTTTGCTCCAAATGATCCTGAAATTTTTTATAATCGGGGCTATCTTTACAAAAGCTTAGGTGACAATAATAACGCGTCATTTGATTTCCAAATGGCATTTAGCATTAATCGTTCAGAGAAAAAATATAGAAAAGAACTCAAAGAATTGGGTCTGATTAAGTAAATTTTATAACAAAATATTATTTTTTATCGAACATCTTCAGAATTCGTCGTTGCTGGGTCACGCTAAGGCTTGGCCAAATTTTGTCCATGTTCGCTTTAGCTTCGGTAGCCCCAGATAAATAAGCACGTCCATACCAAATATAAGCGGCCTCGTTTGGATCAAAATCTTTTGCCCCCTTGGGCATCATGCCTTGTACATACATCCAAGCAAGTAACTCCATCGATTCTTTATCGCCGGATTCTGCTTGTTTGGTCAGGGTTTTAAGATCCTGTTTGTACAAAACGCCTTCTTTGATATTTTTTGCAGCCCCTATTCTATTTTCCAGAATAATTGCTGCCTTAAGCATACGCTCTGCTTCAGCTTTTTTGCCCGAAGCCAGATTATCGCGATGATTGGAAAACGAATCTCCAATATTTATTTTTTTTGGTAATTTTTCACACCAAGAAGGCGGGGTGTAATCTGCTCCGCATTGATCCCAGTTTTGCAGACGCGCAGCATATTGCCAGCTTTTAGAAGAATCTGGCGTTTCAGAAGCAGCAGCAGCACTGTCCACCAGATTCACAGAAAGAATCGAAGCGGTTAACGCGCCAACAATCAGAGGCCTTATAAAAACCAACTTAAACATAGCAATTACCTTATCTCAGGAGCCCTAAGATAAGGTAAAGAGGCATAAACAAACAAATAAATTCGATTGGAAGCCCAACTAATCGCTAATTACTTCCGATTTAAACGTTCTCACCCTACACTCCATAAATGGGGACGGCTTATTTAGCTTGAAGATTGCGGACAAATATATGAAGGACGACCAAAAGGACACCCTCGAACGTGTAAACCAGATATGGGTTGATGAAGGTATTGCGTTACATCGTAATTATTTAGAGGGACGTACAGGTGGAACTCGCCTATTTTTGTCGTTTAAAAACGCACGGAAACTAAATTTTTCAGATCAGGTACTCGATACCACAGAAATGGTGGGTGCCGAACTAGCCGAGGCAAATTTCAACAATACCAGCCTTGCCCGAGCCAACTTGTTTGGTGCGAATCTAACCGGCGTAGATATGCGCGGGTGCTCTCTTGATAAAAGCGACCTCCGAGGTGTTTGTCTCGAAGATGCTAATTTAGAAGGCGCGTCTTTATCTTCGGCAGATATAAGAAACGGCTTTATTCTTATCCGCAAACCCGATGGTACATATGAACCTGTCAAAAATGACGAAGCAACAAGCTTTGACGGCATTAATTTAAAAAATGCCGACCTAAGCGATGCCAAATTAGGCCGGGTTATAGGAAGAAGAACCAACCTCACCAATGTTAATTTTAAAAATGCAGATTTGACTGGTGCGGTTATGGCGAATTCAGATGTCAGCGGTTCGGTTTTTACAGGGGCAGATCTTACTAATGCCGATTTTAGTGGCTGTGTGTTTCATGGCGCTAATTTAAGTGGCGCCCTCCTCAATAACACCAATCTTGAAGGGGCAGATCTCACCGCCGCTCATTTTAATAACAATGATCTACACTACGCCAGTACCTTAGAAGCTAATCTCCCCAAAAGCATTGAAACATTAGATCGGACGTTAAGAGTAATCCTTGAAGAACACATGTCGTGGATAAACTCTTTAGGTCGGAAAGGGCATCAAGCCAACCTCACAAAATACGATCTTCAAGCGACCGATTTTGCCGGAATTAACTTACAAGCCGCTGAACTTTCTTTTACAAATCTATCTAATTGTACATTTCTTGCCAGCCGTTTGAATATGGCCAACATGAAGAATGTTATCGCCTTAAACTGTGACTATAGTGACGCTGATATGCGGGGAGTTAAACTTGAAAATGCTAATTTAACCGGTGCCAGCCTTAGGCATTGCCGCTTATCCCCAATGACTATTTTAGGAACTCATGGAAATAAGGTTACAGCGAATTTAAAAAATTGCTGTCTGGACCAATCAGATCTAGAAAATGCAGACCTAAGTCATGCAGATTTGTCTGGCGCAAAAATCCGACTAGCCAATCTATCGAATACAAATTTATCACATGCTAAATGTGTTGATGTAGACTTCACCGGAGCAGATCTAAGAAGTGCAAACCTAGAGGGTACGGACCTTCGAGGCTGCAAAGGACTGATATTGTCGTAATCATTAATTAACATAATAATTATGTGTAATTATTATTTTTACAATATTTCTTGTATTTAACTGAATGAAATCTTAATTTCAAAACATGAGTAAAATTAAAACTGTAATTGGCGATTTAAACAATCGTGGAAACGTAGAGATCCTTGAGAAAACAACTCCTTTTAAAGGATATTTCCAAGTCGACTCCTATCGATTTCGCCACAGCCTGTTTGAAGGTGGATTATCGCAAGAAATCACGAGAGAAGTGTTTGAACGCGGTCATGCCGCAGCTGTATTGCTTTTCGATGCGAAAACCGATGAAGTTATACTCATAGAACAATTTCGAGCCGGTGCTTACGCTGCGGCCATGGACCCCTGGTTGATTGAGGTTGTTGCTGGCATTATCGAACAAGGTGAGACAGCCGAAGAGTTGGCACATCGCGAGGTAATGGAAGAATCTGGATGTCAAATCGGTAGGTTAGAGAAAATAGGCACTTTTCTTATGACCCCGGGTGGAAGCTCCGAAACCATTGTGCTTTTTTGTGGTGAAGTTCTAAATCAAGAAATACAAAATTCTTATGGACTGGACCATGAAGGTGAAGACATTTGCACACACAAGATCAAAGCGTCTGAATCTTATAAACTGATGCATACAGGAAAAATAACGAACGCCATTACAGCCATTGCTCTTCAATGGTTAGAGTTGAATAATGAACGCATAAGAACTAAATGGTTATCAGACTAACTTTAAGCACGAAATTTTCTAACATACTTAACAGCACACCTATGGACGACGAGCATGGATATTCGCGACGGTTTTATTGACAGCATTGGCAACACACCTCTTATACGCCTTAAACGGGCTTCAGAGGAAACTGGTTGCGAAATCCTGGGAAAAGCAGAGTTTTTGAACCCTGGTGGGTCTGTAAAAGACCGTGCAGCTTGGGCAATTGTTAAGGATGCTGAAGAAAAAGGTATTCTTAAGCCCGGTGGAGTGATTGTTGAAGGCACCGCAGGAAACACAGGTATCGGACTAGCACTGGTCGCCCGTGCTCGGGGCTATCGTTGTGCTATTGTTATTCCTGATACCCAGTCCCAGGAAAAGAAAGATATGCTCCGGATCTGTGGCGCAGAACTCTACGAAGTTCCTGCTGCTCCCTATAAAGATCCCAATAATTATGTGCACTATTCGCAGCGCTTAGCGCAAGAGCTCGCGGGCACGGAGCCCAATGGCGTAATCTGGGCAAACCAGTTTGATAACATTGCCAACCGTCAGGGACATATTGAAACCACCGCTCAGGAAATCTGGAAACAGACCGATGGTAAAGTCGATGCTTTTGTCTCTGCTGTTGGAACCGGAGGAACGCTTGCGGGTGTATCTCTTGGTCTAAAAGAACATAACAAAGATATTGTCGTCGCCCTTGCCGATCCACATGGTGCGGCTCTTCATAATTACTACAAACACGGAGAACTCAAAGCTGAGGGTTCATCAATTTCAGAGGGAATTGGACAAGGACGCATTACAGCGAACCTTCAGGGCGCAGTAATCGACGAATCTTTCCGTATAAGTGATAGTGTTGCGATCCCGCTTATTTTTAAACTGTTTGAAGAAGAAGCCCTTTGCCTAGGTAGCTCAAGTGGCATCAACCTTGCCGGTACTATTGAACTCGCCAAACAGATGGGACCAGGTCATACCATCGTGACAATGCTTTGTGATTTGGGAACGCGCTATACCAGTAAACTGTATAATGCCGAGTTCTTAAAAGAACACAATCTCCCAATCCCCAAGTGGGTATCTTGAGGAGCTAATCTCCCCTTACCCCTTGGTTACTTTATTCAGAGGCTGCTTTCGGGCAGCCTTTGTTATTGTAAGGGGACAAAGTTTTCATAAAAATCGGGACCTTGCCCCTACAACAATGGGAATCACCGTGATAGCTTTGTCATCCGGGAACATTAATCCCTACCAAATGACATTCTAACGCTTTTTCGACCGAGGTATCCTATGGACTTACTTTTCTACAAAGACGCTTACCTAAAATCATGTGAGGCCCATGTTACCTTTACTGAAAATGGGACAATTCGACTTGATCAATCAATATTCTACCCCACAGGGGGCGGGCAACCCGGTGATAGCGGTTGGATTGAGCTCGAAAACGGAGAAAAAATTACCGTTATCGAGGCTAAAAAAGGCGAAAGCCACGAAGATGTCGTCCTCCATCTGGAAGAAGGCGCCTCTCTTCCTGCAGTTGGAACAAAACTAACATCTCATCTCGATTGGGATCGTCGTCATGCACATATGAAGATCCATAGTTGCCTTCATCTTCTGTGCGCTTCTGTCGTCGGAGACGTCACTGGCGGACAAATCTCTGCACAAAAAGGACGTCTTGATTTCAATTTACCAGATACAGCAATCGATAAAATTGCTTTAGAAGAAAAGATCAATCAACTCATTGAAGAAGATCATGCAATCGCCATGAACTGGATCACCGATGAGGAGCTAGACAACAACCCTTCTATGGTTCGGACGATGTCAGTTAAACCACCAAGAGGTTCTGGTAAAATCCGGCTTGTCAAAATAGGTGAAGATGTTGACCTTCAACCCTGTGGAGGAACTCATGTGAAATCCACTGGGGAAATTGGCAAAATAAAAATTGGTAAAGTTGAGAACAAGGGTAAACAAAACCGACGTATCAACCTAACCTTTGCAGATTAAATAACAGGAACCCGACTTATGAGTGATGGATTAAATTCAATTGTTTCAACCCAGTGGTTAGCTGATCATTTATCTGCACCTGATGTTCGTGTTGTTGACGGGACATATTACCTCCCCAATGAGAATAAAAATGCCCGAGAACTCTATGAAGAACAGCACATAGAAAATGCCGTTTTTTTTGATATTGATGATATCAGTGATGAGACAAACCCTCTCCCTCATATGATCCCATCTGATATCAAATTTGCCTCTCGGGTTCGAAAGCTTGGCCTGGGTGATGGAAATAGAATTATCGTCTACGATCAAAGAGGTTTGTTTAGTGCCGCACGCGTATGGTGGATGTTTAAACTGTTTGGCCATAAAGACGTCGCTGTTCTCGATGGCGGATTACCAAAATGGTTACTAGAAAACCACCCTGTAGATGATAACAAAGTCTATCCAGGCGAGCGCCATTTTACCCCAAGGTTCAACAGCTTCTTGGTTCGCGACCAAGGGCAATTGATTAAAAACCTGGATACGAAAAAAGAACAGGTTCTTGATGCCCGTGCAGCGGGTCGATTTACGGGCGAAACCCCAGAGCCACGGGCAACCCTTCGATCAGGCCATATTCCAGGAAGTTTAAGCCTTCCCTTTACGGACCTTCTCAATGAGGAAGGTGTTCTCAAATCAACTGAAGATTTGCGGACGTTATTCGAAAAAGCGGGCGTTGATTATTCCAAGCCAATCGTCACGTCGTGTGGTTCAGGGGTTACGGCCGCGGTATTAAGCCTGGGGCTTGAATTAACCGACCACAAAAACATCTCCCTATACGATGGGTCCTGGACAGAGTGGGGTCAAGAAGGTGAAACCCCGGTGGAAACTGGCTCCTAAAATAAATTTAGATTTAGCTACTTGAAAGATCCCATATCATTCCAAATTTAGGATCTTTGGAGTCAAAGAAAGCTGAACGGCAAAAGTAATGAGCAGAGCAATTAACAGTGATATGAAATCAAGTGGAGGTAGCAACTCTACTAATATTAATGCCCGCTTTATATCTGGCAGTATTTTAAAGCACGTTATCTCTATGACGGCGGCTACTTCTGTAGGATTGATGTCGATATTTTTTGTCGAGCTGGTTGATATGTATTTTATCAGCCTTCTCGGTGAAGAAGTCCTTGCGGCAGCAATCGGTTTTTCCGGCGCAATCACTTTTTTTGTTTTTTCGATAAGTATTGGGCTATCAATTGGTCTAGCCGCGGTGGTAGCACGCACAATTGGTGCCGGGGATGGAGATCAAACCAAAAGTGTTATCTTTAACGGCTTACTGATCTCCTTCTTACTGATGACATTAATTGCCATTCCCGTGTTCATTTATGCGCGAGAGCTCTTGAGCCTGATAGGTGCAGAAGGGAAAACTCTCGATTACGCTGTTCAATATATGCATATTGCGATCCCTTCCCTGCCTGTAATATCCATTGGGATGTCTATGGGGGCAGTATTGCGAGCGATTGGGGCTGCAAAAGAGTCCATGATATCGACCGTAATTGCTGGCATTGTTAATGTAATTCTCGACCCAATCTTCATCTTTACCCTTGATATGCATATTGAAGGGGCTGCTTATGCGACCTTAGCCGCACGTTTGACAATGGCTCTGGTTGCCGCCTTCATTCTAGCGCGTCAGATGGGAGTAACAGTATTTACGCCTCACGGCGGGTTGCTACGCGACATTAACGCCATTTCAAAAATAGCCGTACCTGCTTCTTTAACCAGCTTAGCCACTCCTTTTGCGAACTCTTATGTTACCGTTGCTGTTGCAGGTTACGGTGCTGATGCCGTTGCAGGACTTGCTATAATCAGTCGTATTACGCCCTTTGCATTTGCAGCTGTATTTGCCTTGTCTGCAGCTCTAGGCCCTATTGTTGGGCAAAATGTTGGGGCAGGGCTTAACTTAAGAGTTCGAGAAGCCCTTACAAATTCACTATTTGTAATCTTTGCCGTAGTTTGTACGACTTCACTCATCTTGACCCTTGCCTCCGAGTTCATTGCTTATTTATTTAACACCACAGGCCAAAGTGCTGAATTATTGATATTTTTCTGTGTCTTCACATCTTGGAGCTTTATTTTTACAGGCGCTCAATTTATTGCAAATGCTGCTTTTAACAATATGAATAGAGCCACCTGGTCAACTTTTGCAAACTGGAGTAAGGCAACAATTGGCACAATTCCCTTTATTTGGGTTGGAGGGAATATCGCTGGAGCAAAAGGAATCCTGGCAGGTCAAGCCATAGGATCTATAATCTTTGGTATAATAACGATAGCAGTTGCCTATATTATTGTAGATAAACCAGTAAAGAGAGTTGGCCCCAGATATTTTGGTGCTATGCTTCCTGCTGTTCTATCGCAATTTGGCTGGCAAAGATTTTTAGAAGAGCGCTGGAGTGTCGATCATAAGAACCGTAAGGATTAAACAGCGTGGTAGTAAAAATTTTAAGGGGCGGAGCATTTAGCAATGGCCGATAAAGATGATGATGGTTCCATGAATACAGATGGAAAATTAGAAGTTACGATAACATCGCTGGAAATGTTTGAGCGTCCACCAAATCTAATGCTTCATTCGCCTCATGGGCATAAAACCTCCCTTATAAGGGCTTTCGACCCAACCGTTTCATTCTATAGATATCTTTACAACACTGTCGGTGCCCCTTGGTTATGGTGGGAACGCCGCTCAATGTCTGATGAAGATTTAGCCAACATAATTAAAGATGAAGCAGTAGAGATTTATGTCCTCTATTTTGATGGTGTTCCTGCCGGATATGCTGAACTTGATCGACGAGATGAACCTGTTATTGACCTTGCCTATCTCGGATTGATACCAGAATTTGTCGGATGCAAATTAGGCCCATACCTACTTTCATCAATTATAGATATTGCCTGGAGTTATGAACCTAAACGCCTCACCGTAAATACCTGTACTCTAGATCATCCAAAAGCCCTGGCAGTATATCAAAAATGTGGATTTAGCGTTTATGACCAGAGCTCAAAGTTGATCGATGATCCCAGCTTAAATTCTATATATTCATTTAAATCAGATAATTAGGCACCAATAGAATTTTGGGTCAGGACCCTAGTTTAATTCTGGATACTTTTATACACGCTTTCGTTCAAAAGAAGCGATATAGGGTCACGCGTAATTGGAAAAAGACTGTTTTCACCAAAATGCCTTTGGTAAATTTCATTATAGTTACCATGAGTTTTAATTACTCGATAGGCCCACTGTTTGTCTAAACCAAGTGACAGTGCAAGACCTCCCCTAAGCCCGAGCAACTCCTGCACAGCCTGTTTTGTGCTCGTCGAGGCCACGATATCGATATTTTCAGAGCTTATATTTTCGATCTCAGCTTCAAGAAGAGCATGACCAAAAGCGCTCGTCACATTAATCCACTCTTGGTCACTTGCTAAGACACGAATTCCTAGTTTTGGTTTTGAAATCGTTGAATTAATTATTTCTGCTAACGGGAAAGCTAGTCGAATTTTTTGTTTAAATTGGAGGAGTTCTATCCGGGGTAGAGCAATTACTTTACAACTGTGATTTAAAACCACTTCTAACAATTGTTCCGGCGTGTCATAGCTGAGTACACTAAAGCTAATCTGTTGCTTTTGCCCAAACACAGCCAAACCTTGACTGTTTAATTTGTTATTCAACGTACATACACGCTTACCATTTAGTCGTTGGGGGGCTTTATCACCTTTTAAATTCAAAATCTTCATCCCGTTAATCAATAACGGAGCAGATAAAATTGTCTTTTGTATTTTTGTCGATCTATCAATACCCGCCAACATAACGAGATCGATCTTATTATTGGCTAAATAACTCGTGCTTTCACCACTAGGAATATGAATTATTTTGACCGCGCTTTTATCCCGAAAAAGCGCAACAGTTAGTGCCTGACAATACTCCCTCGCTGCATTTTCTAGAGGATTACTCTTGGATAAAAACGGAACAGACCGTTCAATGCCGCAACGTAGATACCCTCTATCTTCAACTTTATCTCGAATTGATCCAGCCAAACTTTGCTCTATAGATAAACAGAAAAATATGAACGAAAGACACATCTGCCCTCTTCGAATAACGCTAAACAAACTTCCCCCCTCTAGATACGCTCTCTTTAATAGATAAATTTATCTATCTGAACCCTAACAACCCATCCTATGTTTTGTATAGCTTCATAAAAATATGGGTAATAAAAAAAGCGGCTGCAATAAATACAGCCGCTTTTTAGTAACTATCGCGTCTTAAAATTAATGGGCCAGGATTTGGCTCAAGAATTTTTGTGTACGATCGGATTGAGGATTATTGAAGAACTCTTCAGGTACATTTTCTTCAATAATTTCACCGCCATCCATAAAGATCACTCTATCGGCAACCTTACGTGCGAAACCCATTTCGTGGGTCACGCAAATCATGGTCATACCTGTATGAGCGAGTTCGATCATTGTATCGAGAACTTCCGCAATCATTTCTGGATCAAGAGCCGAAGTTGGCTCATCAAACAACATGATGCGTGGGTTCATACAAAGTGAACGAGCAATCGCCACACGTTGCTGCTGACCACCGGAAAGCTGACCTGGGAATTTGAGTGCCTGATCTGGAATTTTTACACGTTCCAGGTAGTGCATTGCAATTTCTTCGGCTTCTTTCTTTGGCATCTTGCGAACCCAAATCGGGGCAAGCGTACAGTTTTCAAGAACTGTTAAATGCGGGAAGAGGTTAAAGTGCTGAAAACACATCCCCACTTCACGGCGGATCGCGTCAATATGCTTGAGGTTACCAGTGAGTTCGATGTTATCAACAATGATATCACCTTGCTGGTGTTCCTCTAGACGGTTGATACAACGGATCAAAGTGGATTTACCTGAGCCAGAAGGACCACAGATAACGATACGCTCACCACGTTGAACTGTTAGATTGATATCTTTAAGAACATGAAACTGGCCATACCATTTGTGAACACCGTTCAGCTGGATCGCCACCTCATCGGTTTTTTTCGAGGTATTGGTATTTGCATTACTCATAATACCAGGCTCCTTATCTTTTATGACCAGTGTGGAGTTTATTCTCAAGCCAGAGGCTATATCTCGACATCGAGAAACAGGAAATGAAGAACAATAACGCGATAAACACGTAAGTTTCCGGTGCAAGACCACGCCACTTAACATCAGCAACAGCCACCTGCCCAATTCCGATAAGATCGAAAAGACCGATGATAGATACAAGTGTTGTATCTTTGTACAGACCGATAAATGTGTTCACAATTCCAGGAATAACGATACGCAATGCCTGAGGAAGAATAATCAGACGCATGGACTGCCAATAACTAAGGCCCATTGCATCTGCACCTTCAAATTGCCCCTTCGGAATGGCTTGAAGACCACCACGAATAACCTCAGCCATATAAGCAGAGGAAAACAGAGCTACACCGATCAGAGCACGAAGAAGTTTATCGAAATTCACGCCTTCAGGCAGGAACAACGGCAACATATTCGAAGCCATGAAAAGAATGGTGATTAAAGGTACCCCACGAACAAATTCGATGAAACAAACACAAAGCGTTCTCACGATCGGCATATTGGATCGACGTCCAAGCGCCAATACGATACCGATAGGAAAAGAAGCGACAATCCCTGTAACACCAAGAACAAGAGTAAGTAACAAACCACCCCAGTCGGAACTATCCACTGTTTCCATGCCCAAACCACCGCTCAGTAAGAAGAATGCGATGAACGGGAATAGTGTAGAAAACAACAAGAACTTCCCACGATGTGGAATTTTATCAAACAGTACAGGTATAATTGCTAGAATCATTAGCACGAAAGTTAGGTTCGGACGCCAATATTCAGTTTTAGGATACAAGCCATACATAAACTGGTGGAAACGATCTCCAATAACAAGCCAGCAAGCGCCGCCTAATGTACAGTCTGCCTTGGTTTCACCAACGAATGTAGCGCCAGTTAAAGTCCAAAAAATAACTGTGGACAGTACATCGTAGAGAAAATAAAGAGTAATGATAGTCAAAATTGTATTTCCAATTGAGGAAAACAATCTCTTTTTAAACCATGCAATCAGGCCCGCCTCTCCCAAAGGAGCAGGAAGGTCTGGATGCTCACCAGGAGCATATTGTTGTTCAGTTAAACTCATCTGCTCCTCCTATCTTTCAACCAAGCGAACGCGGTTATTATACCAGTTCATGAACGAAGAAATCACCAGACTAATGGTAAGGTAAACCAGCATTGTAATGAAGATAACCTCAATGGCCTGACCCGTTTGATTCAATGTCACGCCGCCAAAAGACTGCACAATATCTGGATACCCGATAGCAACAGCCAGCGAGGAGTTTTTTGTTAAGTTCAGATATTGGCTCGTCATCGGAGGAATAATCACCCGAAGAGCCTGTGGTAATACAACTAGACGCATCGTCCAACTCGGACGCAGACCAAGAGCTTCAGAAGCTTCAGTTTGACCGTGTGAAACCGATTGAATTCCAGCACGAACCGTTTCCGAAATAAAGGCCGCAGTATACAAACTTAGTGCAAACCATAGAGCTGTAAACTCAGGTTTGATAGTCATACCACCTTTAAAATTAAACCCCTTAAGCTCTGCATAAGCAAAATCAAGTGGAAATCCCATAGCAGCAAATGCCAATATAGGTAATCCAAGAATCATTGCAGTATTAATTAAAAACACAGGGTAGATTTTACCAGTTGCGTCCTGTGTCTTATGTGCCCATTTAGCAAAGATAAAACTGGCGACAAGCCCGATAATCAAAGCAATTGGAACCCACATAAAGCCATCACTAGGTAATGGCTCTGGAAGGATAAGACCGCGTTGATTTAGAAAAAACGTGTCATTAAAAAATGACATGCTCTGTTTAACAGAAGGCAATCCAAGGAAAATTGCATACCATAAGAGAATTTGCAGTAACAGTGGAACATTACGCGTCATCTCGACGTAACAATAGACAACTCTGCTCACCAACCAGTTAGGTGATAGGCGCAGTACGCCTAGAAAAACACCTAGTATAGTTGCAGCAATAATTCCCAGTGCGGAAACCAAAAGTGTATTGAATAGACCAACAAGAAACACGCGACCGTGAGAGTGTTGCGCGGTATATTCAATAAAAGGGGAAATGGCGATGTCGTATCCAGCGGGAGCACTTAGAAAGTCAAAACCGGTTTGAATACCGCGTTTTTCAATGTTCTGTGCTGTATTGAAGACGATGAATACGATAAATGCGCCTAACAGGCCAACTACCAGTGCCTGATAGAAAAGCGATCTAAACCGCTGATCCGTAAAGAGCGAGGCTCCACCCGACCTACGGGCATTTTGTGCAGTTTCAGCCGACATACTGCCTCCTAATGCTTATTTTTATTAAAATTAAAGCCTGATAATCCAAGGTAGGGCCACCTAACAGGTAGCCCTACACAAAGATAAATCAGGCTTTAATGTCTCGACTTAGCGCATTGGAGGAGCGTAAAGCAGACCACCATCTTTCCACTGAGCGTTGATACCACGTTCAATGTTCAGAGTGTCCGTTAGGTTTGTTTTGAAAGACTCACCATAGTTACCAACGGTTTTAATTACGTTGTATGCCCACTTTGAATCAAGACCAAGCTGTTCGCCCATATTGCCTTCAACACCAAGAAGGCGAAGGATTTCTGGGTTATTAGAAGAAGTCATTTCATCAATGTTAGCAGAAGTAACACCGAGTTCTTCAGCAATAATCATCGTGTTAAGAGTCCAACGAGCGATGTCGCCCCACTGCTGGTCACCGTGACGTACGAGAGGACCGAGTGGCTCTTTAGAAATGATTTCTGGAAGAACTACTTGATCAGCAGGAACGGCAAGAACTGAACGTAGTGAGTACAGACCAGAAGCATCTGTTGTGTAAACGTCACAACGACCTTCGTCATATACTTTCGCGCCTTCTTCAGCTGTAGCGATTGGAACAGTTTCATATTTCATGCCTTGGGCACGGAAATAATCAGCAAGGTTCAGCTCAGTAGTTGTACCAGTTTGAACACAAACGGAAGCACCGTCTAGTTCAGTAGCACTGGTAACACCGAGGCTCTTGTTCACGAGGAAACCTTGACCATCGTAATAGTTCACACCGACGAATTCAAAGCCGAGGTTAACATCACGAGAGAAAGTCCAAGTAGTATTACGAGCAAGCATGTCAATTTCACCAGACTGAAGAACGGTGAAACGTTCTTTTGAAGTCGTTGGTGTAATCTTTACTTTCATTGGATCGCCGAAAACAGCTGCTGCAACTGCGCGACAAACATCTACATCAAGGCCTTCCCAAACGTTATCTGCGTTTGGATTAGCGAAACCTGGTAATGGTGTAGCAACACCACACTGTAGCTCACCGCGTGCTTTGACGTCTTCAAGAGTGCCAGCCTGAGCTGCGGCGGTCATAACTGAAGCAGCTGCTGCTGCCACAAAAAGGACTTTTCCGAATTTCATTTTTTGTGTCTTCCCTGCTGTTTAACACGTTTATTGTTTGCTTAAGACGTCGCAAACAGGACATCCCGATTTTTTCTTCATCGGTAGACATTTTGTTCACCAACGCAATAAACATGTACTACCAGTAACCTATCGAAGCGGATCGGAAAACAGCATTTTTTACTTTGTTAGGGGACAATTCCGGATAGCTTTACATGAATTCAATAATTTCAATAGGTTACACATTTTTTAAAAATTGAAACTTTATAGATTTTTCATAATAAAATTCCAAAATCAGTCCCTCAAATTGGTTAATTTTTTAAATTTACTGGAAATTTGTCCTAACCGCGCCATGGTAATTTCACCAACAGAATCCTTATTTTATCGAAATTTTTATAGATTTTTCTCGCTAAGTGATTATTAACAGACATCGATTCTATGAGTTTTAAATGCTCTTCGTCGACTATCTCTTGCATAAGTGATTTTCAAAGCCGATGCTGCCATAACTTTTCCTCGTCACGTTCTAATAATGAGATGTTCATGTCCAAGAAAAACTATTCCCAAGAAACCAAGATAACTTACCTTGGGAGAAACCCCTCTGATAATCATGGTGTCGTTAATCCACCAGTATATCATGCGTCGACCATTCTTTTTAATTCTGTTGAAGAGATGGAAGCACGTTCGGCTGTGAAGTTTGATAAAGGCACGATCAATTATGGTCGCCAAGGAACACCTACAATTTTCTCACTGGAAAATGCAGCAGCAGAACTAGAGGGAGGCTATGGTGCATTTTGTGTATCTTCCGGACTTGGCGCTATCACGACTGCCATTCTCAGCTTTGTGGAATCTGGGGACCATATCCTTGTCACCGATTCTGTTTATGCGCCAACGCGTCTGTTTTGTAATGACGTATTGAAACGAATGGGCGTGGAAACAACTTATTACGACCCCTTAATAGGCAAAGACATTGAAACACTTATTAAACCGAACACACGGTTAGTATTTACAGAGGCTCCAGGGTCGCACTCTTTTGAAATGCAAGACATCCCAGCTATATCAAAAGCAGCCCATAACAAAGGTGCGTTGGTTATCATGGATAATACGTGGGCAACGTCTCTTTATTGTAAATCATTTGATCTTGGTGTCGATGTATCTGTGCATGCTGGCACAAAGTATGTTGTTGGTCATTCGGATGCCATGCTCGGTTTAATTATCACAACCGAAGAATGTTATCAGAAGGTCAAGCAAACCACCTTCCACTTGGGTCAGTGCTCTGGTCCCGATGATGTATATCTTGCTCAACGCGGCTTAAGAACAATGGCTGTGCGATTAAAGCAACATCAACAAAGTGGGCTTCAAGTGGCAAAATGGTTACAAGCTCGCCCAGAAGTTTCCCGGGTTCTCCACCCTGCCCTGCCCGAAGATCCCGGCCATGAAATCTGGAAACGGGATATGACTGGGGCAACTGGCTTATTTAGCTTTATCCTGAACCCAACTCCCAAATCGGCAATTAATGCTATGGTAAATGATCTGGACCTCTATGGAATAGGCTATAGTTGGGGTGGATATGAAAGCCTTATACTCCCAAGTGACCCAAGTTCTATTCGAACTGCGACCAAGTGGGAAGCTGAAGGCCCTCTGATCAGACTTCACATTGGTCTTGAGGATCCTGATGATCTCATTCGAGATCTAGAGGCCGGATTTTCACGAATGTCAGGCGATTAAAGGTTCTTACGTTATGACCACAGACCCACTGTCTAATATAATCTCCACGATTAAATTTGATAACCAAGGCCTTGTACCAGCTATTGCCCAAGATATTGACAAGGGTGATGTGGTTATGATGGCCTGGATGAACGAAGCGTCTATCAGAGAAACACTTAAGAGTGGTCGGGTATGTTATTGGTCAAGATCCAGGAAGAGCCTTTGGAAAAAGGGCGAAACTTCAGGGCAGCATCAAGAACTTGTCGATTTCCTTATCGACTGTGATGGAGACACCGTTTTGTTACGCGTAAAACAACATGGTGTAGCCTGTCATACAGGGCGACGAAGTTGCTTTTACAGATCCGTACAACCAGATGGCTCTATAAAAGAGATTATGGATGTAGAAAAAGATCCTAGTGAATTATACAGCTCTTAAGTAAAAATCGAATATAATAGTGTATTCCAATGGCCTGGTTTAAAACCCAGGCCATTTTATATTGCCGTAATAATCAAATTTATATCCAGAAAAGCGATTATGTATCGCAAATTTTAGCAGAGCATTAACTCATTACCGTTATCTTTTGCATGCAATATGAAATTAGGCGGTAGGTTAATGAATAAAAATTCAGGTTCTGTAATCAGCGAAGAAGAAGCAGATAAAATTGCTGAAGGGGAAATGCACGATGAAGCAAGAGACGTTGCATCAAACCTTGAACTTACATTACAACAGGTACGTACAGGCGAATTAGACGGTAAGACTGCGGCTGAACGATTAAGCCAAGACGCTTCGAATCTAAGGTTTAAAGCAAAATCAGTTAATATCCCTGGCTTAGCAGCGATTACTCACCGACTAGATGAATATTTAGGCGGATTAAATGACCTAGAAAAGCAGAATATTACTGATCTTCAAACATATAGTGATAAAATTTCTGCACTTCTCGACGGCGAGGCCATGCCGACAGAGACTATTGCCGAAGTCGTCCGGTCCATGCCGCACAAAAGTACGTTCAACGTTGAAGACATCGAAATCACCAATACAGAAGTTCTTTTGGTTATTCCGCAAAGAACCGCAGGTAAAGTCGTTGCGAGAGAGCTTGAGGCCTGCGGCTACAGGGTTACCTCCCTTACCGAACCTCTTGAAGCTATTACGATGATTCTGGAAACCAAGCCGGATTTAATCATCACTTCAATGGTAATGCCTAGACTTGGCGGAGCGGATCTTGCTTGCGCTTTAAAGGCAATGCCTTCCACAAGAAAAACGCATGTTGCAGTTCTTACAAGCTTGGCTTCGGATGACCCTGCTATGCAAGCTCTACCAATGAGTGTGGGAGTTATCCGCCGGGGCAAAACCTTTGGTGATGACCTTGCCGACGTTTTACAAAAATTTAATATTACCTAATTTGAAACTCACCATTGATCAATTTGAACCGCACGTTATTTATAGGGTATCGATACCCGCAATAATGTGCGGTTTTTTTTATGGAGAATTAAACAATGTCAGATCAGGTACGCGCATCACACATCCTACTCATGTACGAAGGCTCCATGCGCTCTACAGCATCACGTAGCCAGGATGAAGCAAAAACTTTGATGTTGGATCTAAAAGAACAAATCGAAAATGGCACTGCTTTTGCTGATCTTGCAAAAGAGCATTCTGATTGCCCTTCCGGAAATGATGGTGGCGATCTTGGTCACTTTGGAAAAGGCATGATGGTTCCCGAATTTGAAGAGTCTGCATTTTCTATGGAACCAGGCCAAACAAGTGACATCGTCGAAACATCATTTGGTTATCACCTCATCCAACGTACTGAGTAAGCAATTATTACGAGTTCATGTGTGATTATTGATTGCACAAATTGTCGTTAGATCAGGGTTGTCACAAGGAGGATTCCATTGGTGGAAAATTCGACTGAACGTCGCCAGTTCCCTCGATACCGTCACGATTTAAAAGCGTTGATAAATCTTGACGAGACTTGGGACACGGCAGAATGCAGGGATATTTCTGGATGTGGAATCCGATTTATCACAACCCAACGGCCAAATTTGAATAAGACAATTCAAATTCATATCGATAATCTAGGCCGATTTGAAGGTATTGTTCTTCGTTATGTTGAAGATGGTTTTGTCGTTCATTTGAACGCATCCACTTTCATCATGCAACAATTGGCAGATCAATTAGCTTGTGAACTTGTGGATAAATAACAAAAAAGCGGGGCTAAATATAGTCCCGCTTCAGACTGCTGACAAAGGTCTCGCCATTGCGAGGCCTTTGTGATTCACTGTGTTA
>OJDH01000269.1_pt1 | contig 31059 bp, 23 predicted proteins | sample 1592761 | NCBI WGS metagenome assembly OJDH01 (sample SAMN05416855, study PRJEB24817) | seawater metagenome | isolation source: Sea water | place: Canada:Atlantic | collected 2013-11
GTCTCGTGGGCTCGGAGATGTGTATAAGAGACAGTCTATGCACTAAGTAAAACGATTAGAGAAAATATTGAAAAAACGGGTCAGGCACAAATTCTTATCGACCTCAAACCAAATCATCCAATCGAAAAGATAGAAGGTTTACTAGCTCAAAGAAAAACAGGTAATAACCTAAGTCGCTTTCTAAAACAGGAGCTACATCTTTCGTTAACTGCTCTGGAGCTTTTAAAAGCCTATAGCAGCAAGGAAGAATTTAATTCCCCATTAGCCCTCTCGAAATTACTGAAAAACCTCCCAATTACTTTAACAAAACCTCGGCCATTAGACCGCGCAATTTCAACGGCTGGCGGGATTAAGTTTTCGTCATGTAACAGTAGCTTGATGTTAAAGGAGTTGCCCGGTGTTTTTGTCACTGGTGAGATGCTGGATTGGGAAGCACCGACAGGTGGATACTTACTACAGGGATGCTTTTCGATGGCTGTACACGTGGCTAAGGCGATAGACGAGTATTTAACTTAGGCCCAACATTTTGTTGAGCGTGCAAATAATAAGGGCCGATATCAAAATTGATATCGGCCCTTTAGCAAATATCGCTTTTGTATATTTAGCTCAACTCACCGCGAACGGCTTTAAGCAGTATTGAAGAATATTCTTCAGGGGTAAACTGAATAGGGTTACCACCAGCTGATGGATCTTCAGTTGCCAGCACACCGATCTCATCGACACGATCTTCATCAATACCAATTGCTGACAGAGCGTTTGGAATGTCCAGCGTTGTACGTAGATCCAAAACCCACTGAAGCAACCCATCAAAAGATGCATCGCTGAGGTCCAGACAACGTGCCAGATAAGCAGCACGATCTTCAATCACAGAACGGTTAGCGATAAGCACGTATGGCATTAGAATAGCATTAAGCATGCCGTGATGAGCATCATAGATCCCTCCGAGAGGGTGAGCCAGCGCGTGCATGCCACCAAGGCCTTTTTGGAAGGCTGTTGCCCCCATGCTTGAAGCGATCATCATATCAGAACGCGCAACTAGGTTTGTACCGTCTTTAACTGAGTCCACCAGTGACTTTTGGATAAGACGAATGCCTTCAACAGCAATACCGTCTGCCATTGGATGATAACCAGGCGCACAATAAGCTTCGAGGTTATGAGACAGTGCATCCATACCTGTTGCAGCAGAAAGCTTAGCTGGTAGACCAACAGTCAATTCAGGGTCATCAATAACAACTGATGGCATCATCTTCGCGTGAAAAATGATTTTCTTAATGTGTGTTTCTTCGTGTGTAATAACGGAAGCACGACCAACTTCTGAACCGGTTCCAGATGTTGTTGGCACAGCAACGATCGGGGCGATCTTGTCGGCATTCGCACGAGTCCAGTTATCACCAACGTCTTCGAAGTCCCAAAGTGGGCGATCCTGACCAACCATAAGAGCGATAGCTTTAGCAGCATCAAGGCCACTACCGCCACCAAATGCGATTACGCCGTCATGATTACCAGCATGGTAATAAGCAACGCCATCCATGATATTCTGACCAACTGGATTTGGCTTGATGTTGCTGAACACATCACAGCCAAGACCGTCGGCTTTACAGGTTGCGACAACATCAGCAACCATTGGCAAAGCAGCAAGGCCAGCATCTGTGATTAAGAGAGGATTACTCATGCCAAGACTGCGGCAAACTTCGGCAATTTCTTTAATTCGGCCGACGCCGAAACGGACAGCTGTTGGATAGTTCCAATTGCCCACCATATTTTGGGGCATATGTTTGATATTTTCGCTCACGGTTATTCTCCGTTTGAGGTGGAAGGCGATGCGCTTTGCGCGCATTCTGCTTATGTATCAGTCCTTATGAACTGATCGAAGATATCTAAGACAAATTCAGTCAAAACACCAACAAATAAATTTGAAAAATAGTTCTTCTGAACCAGTATTTGTCAGACCGGTTCAGAAGAACAGTACAGGGAGAATAAGCGAAGTTCTGATTATTGCTTCACTTTTTCCATTTTCGGATCATACAAAGCGCCGAAATGGATTTCACAGGAAAAACGTTCAGTTCCAACTTCCAACTCGTATTGACCGGACTTGAGATAGTCACGATCAACACCATCTTGGTTTCGTACATACCCATAGCCGATATTTTTTTGAACGGTGTAACCAAAGCCAGCCGAGGTGAGCCACCCAACACGCTCACCATTGCGGTATATCGTTTCACGCCCAAGCAAAATGACGGAAGGATCATCAATGGTAAAACAACAGAGGCTTTTCTTTATGCCTTCATTGAATTGGCGCTGTAATGCGCCTCGCCCTTTAAAGTCGATATCTTTTTTTAACTTGCAAGCCCACGCCATTCCCGCATCCAATGGGGTATGATCTGGCCCAATATCTGATGACCAAGCCCGATAGCCCTTTTCGAGACGCAAGCTTTCGATCGCGCGATAACCGGCATTTCCGATAGAGAATTCTTGCCCCGCAGACATGAGAGCTTGATAGACATTAAGCGCAAATTCAGTCGGGATGTGAAGTTCCCACCCAAGTTCACCAACATATGTTACCCGTAACGCCATAACGGGCGCCCCTGCTACGCCAATTGTCTGCATAGTACCAAATGAAAAGGCCTCATTACTGATGTTATCATCCGTAATTTTTTGTAGCGCTTCCCGTGCACAAGGCCCCATAACCGACAGGACAGAATAACCAGAAGTTACGTCCACCAACTGGGCATTCAGGCCTTCTGGAATATTCTTTTTAATCCAGCCAAAGTCATGGGTCGCATAGCCAGTACCTGTAACGATATAGAACTCATCATTTGAAATCCGAACGACCGTGAGATCGCACTCAATCCCGCCCCGATCATTCAACATCTGGGTATATGTGAGAGAACCCGGTTTCTTTGCAATGTCGTTTGCACAAATCCAGTTAAGAGCTTTTTCAGAATCTGGTCCGACCATTTTAAATTTGGCAAATGAAGACTGATCAAAAACCGTAACACTTTCACGAGTTAACTTGTGTTCTTCCCCTACATTATCAAACCAATTCTGGCGATTGAAAGTGTAAATGTCTTTGGCTTCTTGGCCTTCTTTGGCAAACCAGTTCGGGCGCTCCCACCCTAGTTTTTCACCAAAACAAGCGCCTTGGCTTTTAAGCTGATCATAAAGGGGGGAGCGGCGGTTGGGACGACCGCTTGAATGCTCTTCAAAAGGCCAAGCCATGGTGTAGTGTTTGCCATAGGCTTCGAGGGTTCTCTTACGAACCCAATCAGTATCAAAATGTGCCCGACCAAAGCGTCTGATATCAGCAGGCCAGAGATCGTAAGGAGGCTCGCCGTTTACAATCCATTCTGCCAGCGCCATACCAGCACCACCACCCGCAGCAATACCAAAGGCATTAAATCCAGCACCAACAAAATAGTTCTTTAGCTCAGGAGCTTCCCCCAGAATGAAGTTTCCATCAGGTGTGAAGCTTTCAGGTCCATTAATCAACTCACGAACGCCTGCGGTTTCTAATGCGGGCACGCGACCAAGAGACAGTTCGACCAACTGTTCGAAATGATCCCAATTTGAATCAAGTAAAGAGAACTGGAATTTCTCGGGAAAGCCCTTTGTTGCCCAGGGAATACCATTGGGCTCATAACCACCCATTACCAAGCCACCGACATCTTCTTTGTAATAAGTCAGGCGATCCGGATCTCTAAGTGTAGGTAGGTCTGGTGTAATGCCTTCAATTTTCTCCGTAATCATGAACTGGTGTTCAACGGAAATAAGTGGCACATTCACGCCAACCTTTTTGGCTTCCTGACGCGCCCATTGACCACAACAGTTGACCACCTTGTCACACTGAATCCGGCCTTTGGTCGTGAGTACTGCCACAACCTGACCATCTTCAACCTCAACATCCAGAACTTCAGTGTCTTCGTATATTGAAACACCTTTCATACGCGCGCCCTTGGCGAGGGAGAGCGTGATATCAGATGGATTAGCCTGACCGTCAGTGGGAAGGAAAGCAGCGCCCACGACATCGTCAATCGTCATCATCGGCCAAAGCTCTTGGGCTTCTTTTGGCGTAAGAAGCTGCATATCAAGGCCAAAAGAATGTGCCGTTGTTGCCTGGCGTTTTACTTCTGTCCAACGTTCTTGCGTACAAGCAAGCCGAAGACCACCGTTCATCTTCCAACCGGTCGCCTGCTCTGTTTCTTTCTCAAGGTTTTTATATAGATCAACTGAATAGCCCAACAACTGGGTAATATTCGCATTAGATCGCAGCTGCCCAACTAAACCAGCAGCGTGAAAAGTCGTTCCAGAAGTTAGTTTCCCCCGTTCGATCAGAACAGTATCACTATACCCCATTTTACCCAGGTGATAAGCCGTAGAAGTACCGACAATACCACCACCGATTATGACGATCCGTGCTTCTGAAGGCAGGTCTGAAGATGGTAAATCGCTCATTTTTGTATCTCACTTTTTTGGAAGGCTTGAAGCTGTAGTTTATATTTTTGGAGGTTTTGTTCGGTATAGGCTTTAAAATCAAAATCGATATCCGAAGATATTTCTGACACCATGCTCCACATGGTTTCACGTAATAGGGAGGCACATTTCATCGCCTCATATTTCATTCTAAGCTCATCGGTAATTGGCTTTTCATAGTAAGTTTCAAGAACCCATTTTTCTGAACTGGTATCCAACTCTGAATTGGAAACAAGGCCGCCAAGATCAAAAAGAGGTGAATTAAATCCGGCATAATCCCAGTCAAACAGCCAAAGTCGTTTGCCATCATCGATAAAGTTCGCGGCCAAGAGATCATTATGACCAAAGACCATTTCGACATGGCCAACAGAGCGCTCAAGTTGTTCCGCGCTTTCGAGTAACCAGGGGATTTCTCCAAGCATCCGGCTATGATTGTCCTTGAGAGTTGCCGCATAATCACGAATGACATGAAACACCCAGAAAACAAGAGAAGGTCCTCTTAGATATTTAGGAATCTCTCTGTGAGCTTTACGAATAAGAGGGATTATTTTTTCAAGGTTACGACGCTCTCTAACCGCAGCCTCATCAAAACAAACACCCTCAATAAAACGAAGTACCATAATCCCTTGAGAAGCATAAACGACCTCAGGAGAAACTCCCGCCTCATAGGCTGCTCTGCTTGCAGCCAGTTCATTAAAACGCATGACGTGATGGACAGGAATATCTTCACCAAAACGGACTACATACTTCCCGCTGTTATCTTTGACTGTAAAGTTATGGTTAGTAATCCCTCCCCCTAATGGTTCAGGGTTAACAAGCCCATCCCAACAAGGAAGTTTACAGATCTTTTCTATTTTAGTCGTCATAACATTGTCCTACCCAAGACCGAGGCGTTGTTTAGCTTTTTTGGATCCCGCAGCGATCATGCGATCAGCAATAATTGCGATAAACGCGATGGATAAACCCGCGACTAACCCTCGGCCGGTATCTGCTTTAGTCAAGGCTATATAAACTTCCTGACCAAGATCTCTGGTTCCAACCAGTGCTGTGATCACCAACATGGACAAAGCCAACATAATGGTCTGATTGAGACCAAGAAGAATTTCAGGCAATGCCAAGGGTAATTTAATCTTGAACAGCAATTGACGCTTAGTACAGCCAGAGGTTACCCCCGCCTCTATCAAGGCTGGCGGGATCTGCTGGATGCCGTGGGTTGCATACCGAACTGCAGGGGCAATCGCATAGAGAACAACGGCCACCAATGCAGAGAAATCACCAACTCGAAACAACATCACAACCGGGATCAGATACACAAAGCTTGGCAAGGTTTGCAGGGTATCGATCATAACTTGGGCAATACGACCAAATCGTTGATTTTCAGCGGCGACAATGCCTATGGGAATACCGAATACACAGGCAATAATTACAGATACACCACAAAGATATACCGTAATCATCGCTTTTTCCCACATGCCAGTGGCAAGTATAAACAGGCAAAGAGAAAGGGTCAGTGCCAACAAACGAACACCACCCAATTGCCAAGCTGCCACCGACAATAAAAGGATCGTCCAAGCCCAAGGCATTTTCAAAAGGACCAGCTTCACCGGTACCATAAAGTACACAAGAACAAAGGTTTTGTATCCTTCCAGAGTGTCAAAATAATTAATATTTATCCACTTTACAAATTCAGCAAGCGACGTCCCAACACCTAGCTCCATAACCCCTGGATAACTTTGTATGGGGGGAATTACCAGACCAAGTACAAGTGTCACAATGGCTATTATAGTAACTGTAACAGTCCAAGGATGCCGACGTATCAAGGTCTGAGGAATATCTGAATGAATGGGGTCAGGCCTCGTTGCAAAAGCTTGACTCAAGCGATCAAGAGCTATTGCAAGGACCACGATACCAACACCAGCCTCAAGACCACCACCTATATCAAGACGGCGGAGGGAAGAAAGAACATCATACCCAAGCCCTCCTGCCCCAATCATAGACGCGATAATAACCATATTGAGGGAAAGCATGATGACCTGATTAACACCAACCATCAGTCCTGAAGTTGCAGAGGGAACCAGTACTTTCCACATTAACTGCCTTTTTGTACAGCCAGCCATGTTCCCAAAATCGCTAAGTTCTCCAGGAACCCCCTTTAAGGACATAATTGCAATGCGCGTCATCGGTGGCATGGCATAGATAATGGTCGCAATCATTGCCGCAACAGGGCCAAAACCAAACAGAAAAAGGATGGGTACGAGATAAGCAAAAACCGGAATGGTTTGCATTAAATCCAATACCGGAGAAATACACTTTTCAAACGTAGGAGAACGATAGGCTGCGATCGCCAGAAATAACCCGCCTATCACACCAAACGGCACCGCAATGACAATAGACGCCAAAGTCACCATCGCGCTATCCCACTGGCCAAAGACGGCTAGATAGAGAAAACATCCTCCGATAAAAGCGGCAAGCTTCCAGTCTCTTGCATAGTGGCCCATGGCAATAACAACAGCGATTACCGCAATCCAGGAAAGTGGCGGAAGAATTTGAACTGCTTGGCTCCCCTGCCCTTCTAAAAAACCCGTAGATAAAAGGCTGGTAGAGAAAGAAAGCGGGACATCAAGCAACCAGGAGAAACTCCGGGTCATTTCCTTAAAGGTAAAAAATCCAAAGTTTGCATCTTCGACCAACCACTCCATAAAACTGGAGAAATACTTTTTAATTGGTAACTGTGATTTCCGAGGTATCTTGAACATCCACTTCGGAAATAGCCCCTTGCCTTCTATATAAAAAAATACAGATGTTAGGAGTGCTAATATCCAAAATATTTTTGCACCTTTAATTGGCCCCATAGCGGGTATCATATTTCTAACGCTCGCAATCACAAGACTACCTCACGCCCAACAAGTACATCCAACACCATTTCCCGTGTAAGCAACCCTATAGGGGTTCCTTCGGGTCCAGTAATTGCAAATGGTTTGTCTGATTTTTCAACTTGATCAGCAACATCGGCAATAATAGCGTCATGGGGTAAAGTACCCGCAGTTTCTACTGAGCTATCAAAGGCAGCCTTTAACAAACCAGCAGTCAAAACTTTTGCCCTCGGGATATGTTGAGTAAATTCCGCGACATAGCTTGTTGCCGGGTTGATCACCAACTCTTCTGGGGTTCCGATCTGGATAATCTTACCGTCTTTCATGATTGCGATACGATCTGCTAAACGGATCGCCTCTTCAAAATCATGTGTGATAAAAACAATGGTTTTTTTCAAGACATTCTGCAGACGGATAAATTCATCCTGCATTTCGCGCCGAATAAGGGGATCCAACGCCGAGAAAGGCTCATCCAAGAACCAAATCTCAGGTTCAACGGCTAATGACCGGGCAATACCTACTCTTTGCTGTTGGCCACCTGACAGCTCACGGGGATAGAAACTCTCTTTCCCTTTAAGTCCAACCAACTCGATTATGCTTTGGGCTTGCTGTTCTCTTTTTTCCTTAGAAATCCCCTGGACTTCCAACGGAAAAGCCACATTACCCAACACAGTAAGATGGGGTAAAAGAGCAAAGTGTTGAAAAACCATTCCCATCTTATGGCGACGGATTTCAATCATCTCTTTATCACTGGCTTTAAGAAGATCTTGACCGTCAAACAAAATTTCGCCACCCGTAGGCTCAATCAAACGGGACAAACACCGAACCAAAGTGGATTTTCCCGATCCGGATAATCCCATAATGACAAAAATTTCACCCGAGTGAATGTCAATATTTGCATCTCTAACACCCCCAACGAGATGAGCGTTTTTCAGGTCATGAGAGCTCGGTTTGTTATTATGTTTTTGTAAAAAATCTTCTGCACCAGAGCCAAAAATTTTCCACACGCCTCGGCATGAGAGCTTTACGGATGAGTTCATAACCACAAGACCTATAGGTATACGTATTAATAACTTGTACGATTTTTATAAATCAGGTGTATGGCGGCACAGCAGAAGAAAATTGACACCATACACCTGAGCAATTGGGTTAGTTTTTAACCCAATCAGACCAACGTCCTTTGTTGGCTTCTACCCACTGATTAACCGTAGCATCCATATCTTTACCTTTAAGATCCACGTCGATAATCATTTGGGACATCTCATCATTACTGAGGTTAAACCCCTCAATGGCTTTATGAGCACCAGGCCATTTATCTTTTAAGCCAGACCAAGCGACTTTCCAGATTGGCCCCGTTGGCTTACCACAGTCATAGGCAGAATCTTCGTTAGAACCCCAGCTTGGATCGTTATAACAGTCAGCCGAATATTTCGGAAACTCGACCCACTCACCTTCAAACTTAGCTGGTGCCCAATGAGGGGAATAGACCCATAAAAGAACAGGGGCTTTTCTTTGATATGCTGATTCGAGTTCTGCAAATAGCGCAGCATCTGTTCCCGCATGAATAACTTCAAAGTCCATTTCGAGGGCTTCAACGCGTTCGTCATCAAATCCACCCCAAGTCACAGGAGCACCGAGATAACGTCCTTTGGGTGCTGTTTCCGGTGTCGCGAAGGCCTCTGCACAATCATTTAATGCTTCCCAATTAGGCAGTCCCGGGCAAACTTCTTTCATATATGAAGGGTACCACCACTCTTCGATGGCCTGCATACCGGTCTCGCCGAGGTTATCAACCTTACCTGTAGCAACGGCTTCATCCATAGCTTCACGGCCAGTGGTTTCCCAGATCTCCATGGCAACATGAAGGTCGCCTTCCTTCAGGCCAGCAAACTGAGCAATATAATCGGCTTGAACATACTCAATATTGTAGCCCGCTTTTTGTAAAACCGACCCCATTATTTTGGTCGTAAGTAACTGACCGGTCCAATCGTGTAGTGTCAATTTTATTGGATCATTTGATTCAACATCAGCAAATGAGGCTGTTGCAGTCATGCCAGACATGGCAAGACCACCGAGTAATGCTAAAGCGAAACGAGACGTTTTTTTCATGAACTTCTACTCCCTGTAAGGAATTTATTTATTAAGTTTCTGTCTTACCTTTTTTGATATCCAAATTTATCAACACATATCATCATAAGTCAACATAAAAACAACATGAATAAGCATTCCAATTACAAATTAGAAAGTAATGTGGGATTATTTGGCATATACCAAATGAACTAAATGTTAGGATTATTATTTTGTGCCAAAGACATAAAATGGTTTAACGAGCATCAAGCAGAGAGTTGATTCTACTTCTGCATAAAAATCACAGATTAAATTTTATGAGAATATTTTTAGAAATTATAAGTTGGCAACCAAACAGAAGTCGTCAGTCTTCAAGTACGGCGAACAAGTCGTTCTCCATCAAGCTCTAAAGGATGTTAACTCAAAAATTAGGCGATAATTACTCTTACTTCGGCCTCGGCAAGACAAGCCGCAAGTGCCTCATCTGGCTCAACATCAGTGATAAGGATATCGACGCCTTTTATTGGCCCAACTTTAACAAGACGGGATCGGTTGAACTTACTCTGGTCAACCACGGCGATCGTAATCTGGGCCTGAGCTATGACGGTACGGGAAAACTCTGCTTCAGCAAGATGATCAACCATTAGCCCCTTAACAGGGTCAAGACCCCCAAGAGATAAAACCGCATATTTCACATCAAACTGTTCGACAAAAGCATTCGCAGACGGGCCGAAAGCAGCCGCATCATCGGCTCTAAGCTCCCCGCCAGCAATGTAAACACGATTGCCATTTCTCGTCGCGAGGGCACGCGCTGTTTCAACTGAATTTGTAACGACCAAAAGGTTTGAATGATCTTGCAGAGCGTGCGCAGCAATAGCTGTCGTACTGCCAGTATCTAAAATAAGAGAGTCGCCATTTTGGATAATTTTGGCCAGAGCTTGACCAATTTTCCTCTTGGCATCCTGGTTTTCGACCATTCTAAGTAAAAAGGGTGGCTCATGTGCTTCATCAGGAACAATTATTCCACCATGCACTTTCTCGACAAGACCAGCAGATACCATAGGCTTTACATCACGTCTTACAGTTTCATCCGAAACAGAAAACTGTTCCGCCAACTCAAGTATCGTGCAAAGCCCCTTGTTACGAACTGCTTTTAATATTTCTTTTTGTCTTGTTGTAGGATGCATGAAATCCACAAATCTCCATATATTTCCTAAACCAATACGGCAATTTCAAAAACAAATCAAACAGCTAGGGTCAGGACCCATTAATTCTACAGTGCTGGTTTGCCAGATTTTTCCTGTGAGAAGGCGCAAAAACGCAGGAAATGTGGTTCATTTTCAAGTCTTTGTAACGTGCTCACGGGGTAAATTCGGTAAATCCTACGGACAATTTTGTTACTTCATCTCAGAGGTTCGACCTCCTTGCCAATATCCCCGATATTGACAGCGGTGTCCAAAACTCTGATATCTCGCAACAAAATTGCCAGCACTGTTGAATTAATGGGTCCTGACCCTAAAGGCCTATTCAACCTTTAATTACTATTTTTCTTCATGTTTTTTTTAGTTTTTGAAGTTGGTTCTGCAACCAATGGATCATCGGGCCAATAGTGTCTGGGATACCGGCCCTTCATATCCTTTTTTACCTCGTGATATGTATTTTGCCAAAACCCAGCTAAATCGCTCGTCACCTGAAGCGGTCTGCGCGCTGGAGATAATAAATGCAGTTTTAAAGAAACCTTCCCACCCAAAATAGATGGCGTTTTTGATAACCCAAACAACTCTTGCAAACGAACTTCTAAAACAGGCATCTCTGGATTATTGTAATTTACACGCGGGCTATTACCCGTCGGCACCTTAAATCGTTCTGGAATTTCTTTATTTAAAAACTGCAATTTATCCCAATCCAATTCTGAAACCAGGATTGTATAAAGATCCAAATTTTTAAGTTCCTTGAACGAAGAGATATTCTCTAGATATGGCACAAGCCAAACATCGAGATTATCCAATAAATGGTTTTCCTCAAAATCAGGCCAGTCCTCAGATTCACCCAAACATCGAGCCGTGGCAATGCGTTGGCAAAATTGTAGTGTCTTCTCGCTTGGCTCCAGAAAAGAAAGGCCCCTGTTTTTAATAATCCGGATAATTTCTTGTACGATCACATTTTGATCTGGGCATTTTTGACGCTTTACAGAAAGGTTCAACTCAGCAAACCTCTCAACCCTTTCACCAAGAAACACTCCTTTTACCTCATCGAGACGAACTTGATCTTCAGATACTATTTTTTCTGCATGTAAGCTTCTAATTTGGGCTTCAGAAAGTGCCAAAGCTTGATATACACGCACACTCGCACCAATGCCGCCAACACTTGTCATTACCAAATAAGGCTCTGATGCCAAGCTATCCAACGGATCAATTTCTGCGCCCTTTCCACCCGAAAGCTTAAAACGGCCAATCGTATTTTTTCTGAGTTGTCCAATCCGATCAGGATAAGCTAGAGATACAATGGCGCCTGCTTTGGTAATATCGACCTTATCCGAAGCTTTAATTTGAATGTATCGACCATACTGCTCGGCTATCCGTCTCACTTGTTTTATACGGTGACGATCAAACCGAAAACCTTTGTCAGAGCCCTTCCCAACCAGTGCCTCAATGCGAACCACTAAATCGATCGGGGATTTGGCACCATTTTTCTGAAGAATATCCCGTTCATTTAGTAATGCAGCCAACAGGCACCCCAACCAGCCTTCGCCCTCTTCTTTCCCCCTGATCAACATATGTGCCAGCCTCGGGTGGACAGGAAGTCTGGACATCGCCTTCCCATGAGAGGTTATACGCCCATTAGTATCAATAGCCCCAAGATAGGTCAGAAGCTCAGTCGCCTGCTGCCATGATGAGGAAGGTGGGGCATCACACCACGAGAGCTCATTTGGATCAGAAGTGCCCCAATTTAGAAGTTCGAGGACAAGAGAGCAAAGGTCTGCTTCAAGGATTTCAGGCTTACTCTGCATCGCCAAAGAGCCGTTTTGCACTTCTGGCCACAGACGATAACAAACACCAGGCTCAAGACGACCAGCCCGGCCTGCACGTTGCTCAGCAGATGCACGTGAGACCCTGAGGGTTTCCAACCGTGTCATTCCACTCGATGGATCAAACCGTGGACTGCGCATATATCCACAATCAACAATAACCCGCACCCCTTCAATAGTTAGACTGGTCTCCGCAATAGAGGTCGCTAACACAACCTTTGTCACGCCGCTTTTTGAAGCAGCTATTGCACTTCTTTGTTCTGCCAAAGCCAAATCACCGTACAAGGGACGTATCTCAACATTTGAAGGTAAAGATTTAGATTTGAGTAAGTCATTTACCCGCTTTATTTCTCCAACCCCAGGAAGAAAAACGAGAATACTCCCTTTCTCGATATGAAGAATTTCTTCTACTTTAGCAGCGACATCATAAGAGATATTTTTCCGATGGGTTTCTGATCCGTAGATATTTTTGACGGGGTAACTACGGCCCTCACTGGTTATAATTGGTGCTGAACCCATAACTTTTGATACCGCGGCACCATCCAAAGTCGCCGACATAACCAATAGCCGAAGATCCTCTCGAAGAGCAGCTTGTGTCTCTATACACAACGCAAGGCCCAGATCAGCTTGAAGGCTTCTTTCGTGAAACTCATCGAATATCACCAAACCAAAATCAGAAAGCTCGGGATCGGTTTGTAGCATTCGGGTTAAAATACCTTCGGTAACAACCTCAATTTTGGTATTTTTACTGATTTTACTCTCGAGGCGAATTCGAAAACCAACTGTTTCACCGACCTTCTCACCAAGCATTTCCGCCATACGAACAGCCGCCGCACGCGCCGCCAACCGACGAGGCTCAAGCATGATAATTTTTTTATCACGAAGCCAATCAGACTTCAAAAGATGCAAGGGAACTCCTGTTGTTTTACCAGCCCCGGGAGGAGCCTGAAGAACAACAGAGGTTGTGTCATCGAAAGTTTGGGAAATTTCAGCTAGAACGGAATCTATAGGTAAGCTAGTCATATCAGGCTTATATCATCACCATCAATCTAACTACCATAACATTATCTCGCGGCAAGATTTCAGAGACAGTCAAGCATCATAAACATAGAGAATTATTATTGCTATCCAGGTGTATTCAAGCAGTTCGTGGTGCCATTTACTTTACAATTAAAAAGTTTGATCGCTTCATCACCTTTTAAACGCGCCTCATCTTTCACACACTTGGTCCAGATATCCAAACCCTCAAGAAAGTAAGTGACCTCTTTTTTACATCTCTCAAAATCTTTAGAATCAGAAAATTGAATTTCAATGTATTGGTTTGTACATTTAGGTGGGGCGTAGTCTGGTTTTTTGCAATCGGCCTGAGCCTGAGCTGACCACAAAACAACACTTACACCAAAAACGATACTTAGTTTGTTTCTCATTATATTTTTCTTCGACTGATCAGGATCTCTCAGCAACAGAAATCCATACACACAATAAGGCTATACTTCTTTTGATAACCCAAAAATGGTAAACGAAGTAATAATAAAGAGAAATGCCAACTCTTCCTTCACGCCAAGAGTGCATAACACAACAGGCACCAGAGAGGTGCCTGTTGTCTGATTAGTAACCTAGTTATTTTATCCGAATTTTTTGTCCGGCTCTTTTCCACCAGGTTCTGGACTGAAGAACTTCGCATACTTCCCTTTTACACCGTTAAATTCATCGGCATCAGCAGGAGGAGTTCCCTGCACCGTGATGTTTGGCCAGATCTCAGCGTATTTGGTATTCATTTCTAACCAATTTTCAGCTTCAGGATCCGTGTCAGGCAAAATTGCTTCTGCGGGGCATTCTGGTTCACAAACCCCACAATCAATGCACTCGTCTGGATGGATTACGAGTGTATTTTCACCTTCATAAAAACAATCAACAGGACAGACTTCCACACAGTCCATGTATTTGCACTTGATGCAATTATCCGCAACGACATAAGTCATAACGCACTCCAAAGGGTCGAGGCATCACCACCGACCACAACAAATCATAGGTTTACTGAGCTTAAGAGGCCTTTTCGTAGCCAAGCTCTTTGTGACTATCAAGCAATCGCTTACGAAGAGAAGATGCTGTTTTCTCGCCATCACCCGTAGGTTGATAGAAGACATTTACATCTGCTGATTTATTGCGATTTAACGACCGTAAGGTAGCTGCATTTTCAATCTCAAGCGTATCAAATCCACAGCGATGCATCAGTTGAACTTGGTCATAAAGCACATCACCAATAGCGCGAACCTCGCCCTCGAAACCATAACGTTCACGAAGAATGCGCGCATAGGAATAGGCGCGACCATCACCAAAGGACGGAAAGTTCAAAGCAACCAGAGAAAAGTTCTCGAGATCATCTTCGATCAGTTCTGGCGATTGACAACTTTCTAAAAGCACACCAATCTCAAGATTCAGCTTTAATAGAGAATCTTTTTCCTCATTCCAACGATCAAGCGATACGATGATTGGCGCTGTTCCAAAAACTTCAGCATCGTCAGCTAACTTGAGCCATTTATCAGCAATCTGACGTCCATCTTTTATGAGCGGCATTTTACTCTCTTTTCTCTTTCAATAGGCCAGGATCCAATGATCCGGCGCTTAGAGCAGCGACCTTGCTGCACAACTACAAATTACCAACTTAATTTAAGCATTGGTCCTAGCGGATCCCGTATCGAGAAAATGAATCCCGCATTCGGTTTTATCCTGATTTTTCCAACGCCCGCTACGGGGATCATCTCCTGGCGCAACCTTGTCGGTACAAGGCATACAACCAACAGAAGGATAACCGTCCGCTTCAAGTGGGTGCCGGGGGAGATTATGCTTATTAAAATAAGCTTTGATCTCATCCTTTTCCCAATAAGCCAGAGGGTTAATTTTAATACGTGTACCTTCGGCTTCAACCATCTCAAGTTTTGATCTCGAAGCCGATTGGAACCTCTTGCGGCCAGAAATCCAGGCATCAAGACTATCAAGGGCCCGGTTCATAGGCTCTACCTTACGAACCCAACAGCACATATCAGTATCTTGGGTCCAAAGGATAGATTTGGGATCCTTCTCCGACAAATTCGCTTCTTCAGGCAAGATCTGACGAACATCAGTAAGACCAAGAAATTCAGTTAATTGACGGCGATAACGGTGAGTTTCGCCAAACAACTTACCCGTATCCATAAAGATAACAGGCGTTGCTGGGTTAACCTGTGCAACAAGATGTAAAAGGATTGCAGACTCTGTTCCAAAAGATGAGACCAGAGCAACTTTTCCTTTAAACTCTTCTTCTATTAGGCGGACAAGAGCATCATGGGTCGACAAGTTTCTCACACTATCCAGCAATTCTGCTGCGCGTGATTTTGTCGTCTCAAGACGTTCCCGTGCGCTTCCTTCTTTTGGTAACAAGGTCGATGCACTAAGCATATAGCTTTTCCTTGAACGGAGCCATTCCAACCCGGTTAAAAGCTTCGAGGAAACTTTCCTCGGCGCCATTCCGGAGTTCCAGGTAAATGTTCACGACACTCTCAACGGCATCCACAATCTTGTCATAGGCAAAAGAAGGGCCAATGATTTTTCCGATTGCAGCATTTTCGTTAGCATTCCCACCAAGAGTGATCTGGTAGTATTCTTCACCTTTACGATCCACACCCAAGATACCAATGTGACCAACGTGGTGATGACCACAGGCATTGATGCAGCCAGAGATCTTAAGCTTAAGCTCACCAATATCATGTTGACGCTCGATATCAGAAAAACGTTTACTGATCGCTTGAGCGACTGGAATAGAGCGTGCGTTCGCAAGGGCGCAATAGTCCAAACCAGGGCAAACAATCATATCTGAGATCAACCCAAGATTAGCCGTTGCAAGCCCAGCCTCTTTCAAACCAGAGAACACTTCATAAAGATCTTCTTGTTTCACATGAGGCAGAACCAGGTTCTGTTCGTGTGTGGCTCGAATTTCATCAAAGCTATATTTTTCAGCAAGATCAGCAACAACTTCCATCTGATCATCAGTGATATCACCCGGTGCTTCGCCTTCAGGTTTCAACGAAATATTGGCAATGGCATAACCAGCTTGTTTATGCCCAACAACGTTGGCTCTTACCCAAGTGGCAAAGTCACGGTCTTCAAAACGCTTGATCTCAAACAGACGAGAGGTCGCATCCAAAGTTTCAAAGCTTGGAGGTGAGAAATACTCATTGATACGACCAACTTCCTCCAATGGAAGTTTAAGGGCAGTATCTTTGATACGTTCCCACTCAGCTTCGACCAGGCGACGAATTTCATCAATCCCTGTTTCATGTACAAGGATCTTGATACGCGCTTTGTATTTGTTATCACGACGTCCGATTTGGTTATAAACCCGAAGGACGGCCTCAAGATAACTCAAGAGGTGTTCTTTCGGCAGAAACTCACGCACGACTTTACCAATCATTGGCGTCCGGCCCTGGCCACCACCAACGTGAACTTCAAAGCCAACTTCGCCTTCGCCATTCTTGACGATTGCCAAGCCAATATCATGAACCCGAATAGCGGCACGATCGGTTGTTGCTCCGGTTACCGCAACCTTGAACTTACGCGGCAAGAAAGTGAATTCAGGGTGCAAGGAAGACCACTGACGAATGATTTCGCAATAAACCCGCGGGTCTTCAATCTCGTCGGCAGCAGCACCAGCGTATTGATCAGAAGTCGTATTTCTGATGCAGTTACCACTGGTCTGAATGGCGTGCATCTCTACTTCAGCCAACTCCTTCAATATTTCCGGCACATCTTTCAGAACAGGCCAGTTATATTGCAGGTTTTGACGGGTCGTGAAGTGGCCATAGCCTCGATCATATTTACGTGCGATATGCGCCATCTTACGCATCTGTGCAGCATTGAAAGTTCCATAAGGAATAGCAACACGAAGCATATAAGCATGTAATTGAAGGTACAGACCGTTCATCAACCGAAGCGGCTTGAACTGATCTTCAGTGAGGTCGCCTTCAATGCGGCGCTCTACCTGATCCCCGAACTGAGCAACACGCTGTTGTACAAAATCAGCATCAAATTCATCATAACGATACATTGCTTTATTCCTTACCCAGCTTGCCGTAGGATATTGTTATTCTGTCCGTGGCCATAATGAACTGTTGGACCCTTGGCCCGGATACCTTCTTTAACAGAAAGGGGATGAATACCAGATTGATTTCGCTCAACTTTGACCATATAAGGGCCAACGATAAGCTGATTGGCTTCAGCCTTTTCAGCTTCACTGAGGAGAACTGCTGCTCCATTACTGTCATCAACAGTCTTTGCAGCAGAGAAATCATCTGTCCATTCAGCATTCTCGCCGAAGTAAACAACTTCGCCACCAAGCAAGCGGTTCGCAGTCATAATCTGCAATGCCATTATCTTTACTCTCTCCTAGACGCGCCGATTAAAGTCCGGCAACGGCAACTTCGTTTAAATACGAAGTCACATTTTTGTTTTCTATTGCACCAACAGCTATTTGCTGAAGGTCAGCTTTACTTGCAAAGGCTGCAACTGATCCGATAACGATCAATGCAGGCCCTGTAATTTCGTATGTCTCAACTAACTGGGCAGCTTCTGATAACTTACCCGGAAGAACTCGCTGGTCTGAACGTGTGCCATTTTCGATAATCGCAACGGGTGTGTTCGCATCCAGACCATGGCTCATCAGCTTGCTTGAGATATGGTCAGCGTTTGAAATCCCCATATAGAAGACCAAGGTCTGACGACTGTTAACCAACCCAGACCAATCAGCCTGCGCGATGCCATCACCGTTTTGACCTGCTACAAAGGTAACCATCGACGCATGATCGCGGTGGGTCAGCGGAATTGCCGCAGAAGCAGCACAGCCTACGGCAGCCGTAATCCCAGGCACAATATCCACATCAATCCCTTCAGATTGAAGCACTTCCATTTCTTCGCCGCCCCGGCCAAATACAAACGGATCGCCACCTTTTAAGCGAACAACGCGTAAACCTTTGTGAGCTTCGTGTACTAGAATTTCGTTGATTTCATCTTGCGTTTTACTGTGCTTTCCCGGCGCTTTACCAACATAGATCCGATCGGCGTCACGACGCACATAGTCCAGGATCTCATCGCTAATCAAACGATCATAGATAACAACGTCAGCTTGCTGCATGAAACGCATCGCACGAAATGTGAGAAGATCTGGATCTCCAGGACCCGCGCCAACGATAGCCACATGGCCCGCTTTGCGCTCTTCTTTCCAATTCAGATTAATGAGGCCAAGCATTTTCTCCCGGGCAGAAACCTCTCGGCCAGAAAGAACAGCTTCGGCAACAGGGCCGTCAAAAAAATTTTCCCAGAATTTCCGGCGTTCGTTTCCACCTGAAATCGTGCCTTTGACAGCACCCCGAAAACTATCAGCAAAAGTTGCTAATCGGCCAAGGGCTGGCGGTAGAATGCTTTCGATTTTCTCTCTTAAGTTTCGCGCCAATATAGGAGCTGCGCCACCGCTTGAAATTGCAACCACCATCGGTGAACGGTCAACAATTGCAGGCATAATAAAGTCTGAGAGATCAGGACGGTCTACGGCATTTACCTTGATACCGTTTTGTTGTGCCGCATGGCTGACAGAAGCATCCACAGCCTCAATGTCTGTCGCAGCAAAAACCAAGCTTGCGCCGATGACATCTTTACTTTCAAACTTGCGTTCTTCGTATTCGATATGGGCGCCAGCCACTAACTCTTGAATTTCATCACATAGAGTGGGCGCTATCACAGTAACAGCAGCATCGGCTTTTCTAAGCAGACGGAGCTTTCTAGCAGCAAGATCGCCGCCACCTACTAGAAGTACTTTCTGACCCTTAAGAGCCAGGAAAATAGGAAAGTGATCCATGACACCCTCATACAATTTCACACAAAATAAGTGATAATTAATTTATCAATTACATTTGCTCACAGTGAATAGATGACATGTTTGATAAGAAATACAAGTAAAAAAGTGAATAATTCTTATTACACATTTTTTTATAGTAGTTTGTAAGTATTCCTAATTTACCCTAATCGAATAAGGGTGAATCAACAATAAATATTTATTTTTATTATTCATTTTCAATAGATTAAATTGAAATTGAGATTAACTATATTCTACTAACGTTTCTAAAAAATACAAAACATCAAGAAAAATTAAATATTTCGCGTAATAATTTTGACAAATAAATTCAGCTATTCACATTTTTTTAATGGGTAATTTTCAATTTCTGTAAATATACATTTTTGATGTGTAATTATGTCAAGCTCGTCTCTGCCACCCGAAATCGTAAGCTCTATTATACGAAACAATGCACAGATGGATTTTTGAGCAGCAATTTCTTCTGAGAACCCTCTCGTGATCCAACCGACTAATAAGCCTGTAAAAAAGTCCCCCGTTCCAGAAGGTGACACCGTAAGGTAAGGTGTTGTAATCAGCCATGCAGCTTCAGCCCTTACAATCAGCACTCCTATCGCTTGGTTGCCCTTATCAGAAGGCTGTTCAGCTGATGTTATGACTACACAACGTAGGTTATATTGCTCAATCAAGGATCGTGCCTCAGTTATCATCTCAGTATAGCTGTTCGCATTTGTATGCGTGATCTTATCGAATTCAAACTTATTAGGCGTTATAATATCTGCGAGCGGTAACAACTGATCCATAATCAGTTCAGGAATCCCCTCACTCACAAAGACCCCCTTTCCCTTGTCCCCCATAACAGGATCAAGACAATAAAGCCCCTTTGGATTGAGCTGCTTATAACGCTTAACTGCGCTTGCAATGACCTCTCCATTTTTAATTGAGGCCAAATACCCTGACAAAATCACATCGCTACTTTTAAACGCCTCTCTTTCCTCCACCCCCACAAAAAGATCATGAAGCAATGAGGGATCGATAGCCCGACCATAAAAACTAGAGTGCGCAGGATGGTTTGAAAGAATGGTTGTCGGAATGGCATGCACCTCCACCCCCAACTTTTGCATTGCAAAAACTGCCGCTGAATTTCCCACGTGTCCATAACAAACATGAGATTGAACTGAAATTACAGACGGCATGCGACCCCCTCAAAAGATAGAATTAGGACAATCTTGTAATCAACATCTCAGATTTGGTTGCTAATTGAGTAACCAAATCTTGCTTTATGGGACCAAAATCAGATCTAAAATCAGGAAAATACATCTCAAACCACTTTTTCACGGGCTTTAGAATATCTTGTTTCATTGAGTCCGCCATTAATCCCGATACTCTGGGTACGTGTTTGAGATAAGCATCCTTGTTATCGCGAACGTAAAGCCGTGAAAAAAGTCCCAGTACTTTGGCATGGCGCTGAGCAGACAGAACATAGTACCAATCCATATAGGATTTCCGATCCTCTTCGGATTGATATTTACCCCTCATTTTTGAAAAATAGCGAGACACCATTCTTTCTCTAAATTGTGGGTCAATATCTCTGCGCGCATCTTCAACTAACGACATCAGATCATATGGAGGCACACCAAGTACAGCGGTTTGAAAGTCCAGCAACCCACAAGCTGAAACCCCCTCCCGGTCATCGAGGATCATAAGATTATCAATATGAAAATCCCGAAGAACCAATGTTGTCGGTAAAGCAGGCAGCTTTTTAAACACCTGACACCAGGCATCAATGTAATTCTGGCGCGCATCAGGTGTTAGAGAGCTCCCCTTTATCGAAGGATAATACCAGTCAACCATAATGAGAGCTTCGCGTATTAAGAAGGCAAGATCGTAAGGTGGCATATCTATGTCAGGTAGCTTTTCAGATGAATGCATCTTAACCAGCACATCCACTGCCAGCTCATAGAGCTTTTCTTCGCTTTCACCTGCGCCTAAAAGCTTCGCATAGGTTTTTTCCCCAAAATCCTCTAAGAGCAAAAAACCCCTTTCAATATCCTCACGATGTATCACAGGCACCGATATTCCACAGGCAAGAAGATGTCTGGCTACTTTAGCAAAAACTTCTACTGGCTCAGCGATCCCTGGCGGTGCATCCATCAAAATTTTGGTGTCACCGGATTTACTAAGTCGAAAATAGCATCTTGCCGAGGCATCTACGGGTAAAGCGGCAACCTCTGCCTCACCCCAACCCGCTGATTCTATAAAGTCGATTCTATCTTTTTCCCGCTCAACAAAATTTATCTGCACCAACAACTCCACGTGAAAAACTCAAACATTCTCAATAGCTTTTGATCTGTATATAGCTCTCATAATCAGAAAATAAACACCAGTTCTTTTCTCCCTATTGACAAGATGTATATACAAGTTAATTTGTCTATACATATTGTGGAGTTTAGAACATGAAAAAGAACATCCGTACCATTCGTGCCCCTCATGGCACCGAGCTATCTTGTCAGAGTTGGTTAACCGAAGCCCCTCTTCGCATGTTAATGAACAACCTTGATCCAGATGTTGCAGAACATCCTGAAGATCTCGTTGTATACGGTGGTATTGGCCGCGCTGCGCGTAACTGGGAATGTTACGATAAAATTGTTGAAAGCCTTCAAAAGCTGAAAGATGACGAGACCCTTCTTGTACAGTCTGGTAAACCAGTTGGCATTTTCCCAACACACCCCGATGCGCCTCGTGTTCTTATTGCAAACTCCAACCTTGTGCCCAACTGGGCGAATTGGGAGCACTTCAACAAGCTGGATAAAGCTGGCTTGATGATGTACGGCCAAATGACCGCAGGATCCTGGATCTACATCGGGAGCCAGGGTATTGTTCAAGGTACCTACGAAACCTTCGTCGAAGCAGGCCGTCAACACTATGATGGCGATCTATCTGGCCGATGGATTCTAACCGGCGGCCTTGGTGGTATGGGTGGCGCTCAACCCCTTTCTGCGACAATGGCAGGGGCTTCTATGCTGGCCGTAGAGTGTCAGGAAGATCGTATCGATATGCGGATCAGAACTGGCTATCTCGACAAAAAATGTACGAATATTGATGAAGCTCTGGCGGTCATAAATGACGCCGTGGAAAATAAAAAAGCTATCTCTGTTGGCTTACTTGGCAATGCTGCTGATATTTTCCCAGAACTCGTAAAACGGGGTGTACGCCCAGATATTGTAACCGATCAAACTTCAGCGCATGACCCCCTCAATGGCTACCTACCACAGGGATGGACTTGGGCTGAATATGTTGATCGCGGGCAAAAAGATCCTAAGGGTACAACCACAGCCGCCAAAAAATCTATGGCCGTTCAAGTTCAGGCTATGCTTGATTTCCATGCTCAAGGTATCCCGACAGTTGATTACGGAAATAACATCCGCCAAATGGCATTGGAAGAAGGCGTAGAAAACGCATTTGATTTCCCAGGCTTTGTTCCAGCATACATTCGCCCTCTTTTCTGCCGTGGTATCGGCCCCTTCCGTTGGGCAGCCCTTTCTGGTGACCCAGAAGATGTTTACAAGACAGACCAAAAAGTCAAAGAGTTGATCCCGGACGACCCTCACCTTCATAACTGGCTGGACATGGCCCGTGAACGCATTCACTTCCAGGGATTGCCTGCCCGTATTTGCTGGGTTGGTTTAGGTCAGCGCCATAAACTTGGGCTGGCTTTCAACGAAATGGTCCGTAACGGTGAACTAAAAGCACCCGTTGTTATCGGACGTGATCACCTTGATTCAGGTTCTGTTGCAAGCCCTAACCGTGAAACAGAAAGTATGATGGATGGGTCTGATGCAGTTTCAGATTGGCCACTTCTAAATGCTCTTCTTAACACAGCTGGCGGTGCAACCTGGGTATCGCTCCACCATGGCGGCGGTGTTGGTATGGGCTTCTCTCAGCATTCAGGTATCGTCATTTGTGCAGATGGAACTGAAGCTGCCGATAAACGTATTGGACGCGTTCTCTGGAATGATCCAGCAACAGGTGTCATGCGTCATGCAGACGCCGGCTATGAAATTGCAAAACAATGTGCTCGAGATAATAATCTCGACCTCCCTATGGAGTCAGATAAATGAAAAACCCAGAAACAAAAAACTTGGTACTGACACCACGCCAACTTACTCTACCGCTATTACGATCAATTACTTTCGATGATGTGACGATCAGCCTTGATTCTGCATGCCGGGAACAAATTGAAGCATCCACAGAAACTGTCCGCAATGTTCTACGCGATGGCAGAACGGTATATGGTATTAATACCGGGTTTGGTCGACTTGCATCAACGCGTATCGATGATGAGCAACTTGAGCAGTTGCAAAGTAACCTCGTGCTTTCACATTGTACCGGGATGGGTCCGTTGCTGGATGATGAAGCAGTACGCCTCATCCTCGCGCTCAAGATTACCTCGCTCGCACAAGGTTTTTCAGGAATTCGTCACGAAGTACTTGATTACCTCATCACGTTCTTCAACGAAGGCCTTTACCCTTGTATACCTTCAAAAGGCTCCGTCGGTGCTTCCGGTGACTTGGCCCCGCTAGCGCACATGTCAGCACTGATCATTGGATCAGGCAATGCGCGCTACAAAGGCGAAATCCTTTCTGCGAAAGAAGGTTTGGCTCGCATCGGCCTAGATCCGATGGTCCTTGGCCCCAAAGAAGGTCTCGCCCTTTTAAACGGTACTCAGGTATCCACAGCGCTTGCCCTTCTTGGTTTGTTTAGAGCTGAAAACCTTATGAATGCCAGCACACTCGTTGGCTCAATGAGCGTTGAAGCTGCCAAAGGTTCACACGTCCCATTTGATCCTCGCATCCAAGCAGTTCGTGGTCAGGTTGGCCAAACAGATATTGCTACAGTGTTCAGAACTGTTCTTGAAGGAAGCCCAATCAACGAAAGTCACGCTGACTGTTCAAAAGTACAAGATCCCTATTCTCTGCGCTGCCAACCACAGGTGCTCGGTGCTTGCCTAGATCACTTACGCTTTGCTGCCACTATCTTTGAGCGTGAAGCTAATGCCGTTTCTGACAATCCAGTCGTCTTCACCAAGGAAGGTGACATTCTATCGGGCGGTAACTTCCACGCGGAACCAATTGCGATGGCATCAGATGTTCTCGCTCTGGTTATTGCAGAAATTGGTGCCCTTTCAGAGCGTCGTATTGCCCTTTTAATGGATAGTTCCATGTCAGGACTTCCACCATTCCTCGTTGCAGGTAGTGGTCTGAATTCCGGGTTCATGATTGCCCAAGTTACAGCAGCAGCTTTGGCATCTGAAAACAAATCTCTGGCTCATCCTGCTTGTGTAGACAGTCTACCGACTTCTGCTAACCAGGAAGATCATGTTTCCATGGCTACATTTGCCGCTCGTCGTCTATCAGATATGGCGAAAAACACTTCCGGAGTGTTGGCAGTAGAGTTCTTGTCTGCAGCTCAAGGTATCGATTTTCTCAAGCCGTTAAAAACCTCTCCGACACTAGATAAAGTAATGGCACGTCTTCGTCAGGATGTCTCATTCTACGAACAAGATCGTTATTTCTCTGACGATTTGGAACTCACAAGTGATCTGGTTTGGAATGGTGAGTTTAACAAACTATCACAAGCTGATTACTTACCGAGTTTCTCTGAATAATACTCAGTTGAAATTGCCAAATTGGTAACAATTGTTTTGTGATTGGTTAAAAACGATACAGCGTGTTTCAGTGAGGAAGTGACTTTTTACTGGAAATACGCTGTAGAAAAATGCATTTATGGCAGTGAGAGTGTAAGAAACACCAAAAAACGAAACAGAAAACGCGAGTAAGCGTATAGGAATTTTAGAATGTTCACCCAGGACAACGATAATACTGTGAGCAATGATAAAAAAGTCCCCCTTTATCAAAAGGTAAAAGATTACATTATCAGCCACATTCGTTCTGGAGAATGGGAAACAGGCTTTCAAATCCCGTCAGAGAACGAACTGACCCAAAGCCTTGAGATGTCTCGGATGACGATCCACCGTGCCCTTCGAGAATTGACCACAGATGGTTGGCTGATGAGAGTACAGGGTGCCGGAACTTTTGTTGCTGAGCCAAGACCTCAATCTGCCGTTCTTTCCCTTCGAAGTATTGCAGATGAAGTTCGTTCTAGAGATGGCCGCTATACGAACAATTTGATCAGCTTGGAAGAAGAGAAATCTACCCCATTTATTGCTGGCGTCCTGGAATTGGAACTTGGTGCCCCCGTCTTTCACTCTGTAATCGTCCATAAAGAAAATGGCATCCCTATCCAGCTCGAAGATCGTTATGTAAGCCCGCAATCAGTTCCGGATTATCTCTCTCAAAGCTTTCAAGATGTTACTCCCTACGACTATCTAATAAATGTCGCGCCTCTCAGCAACGCAGAGCATACAATTTTTGCGATTGCCTCTGATGAGACACAGGCAGATCTATTAGAGATAAAGCCTCAATCTCCTTGCCTTCTCCTTAAACGACGTACTTGGTCAGAAGGTAAACCAGTTACCTATGCCATGCTTGTACACCCCGGGGACAGGTATAGTCTTGGCGGCACCTTCAAAGGTTGAATTCCTTTGAAGACAGGTAATCTATGGATCAACTGTAGTCGTCTTGATGCCTCTTTTTAGGTCTCTAATTACAAAGCGAGCAGGATGAACTGCTTGTAAAACCGCATCTGAAATGGGCAAAGCAGTGCCGGTCATTAATGCACCAAGATATTGCGCCATCAACGGTGCGGTAACAAATCCCCTCGATCCCAATCCTGCCAATACATATAATCCGTGGTAATAACTGGCATCATCCCACTTTCTGTGTTTCGCACCGTTCTTTAACAATCGGTAGTTAGCGACATAATCGGCATGATTATGAAGAGGCCCGACAAGAGGTAATCGATCTACCGTCGTTCCGCGAACTGAGGTTCGCCCCTTGAGTTCAGCCAAGGAGAACTTACCTTCAAATTCAGGCAAAACCTCCCGGAGAAAAGACAGGTTATGCTCATGGCGATCATCTGTTAAGGAACTATCTTCGGCCTCCTCAAATGAGTGTAGCCTCTCAAATGTTGCGCCAAAAACATGTTTATTTTCAATAAGAGGCGTTAGATATCCTGCTCCACTGACAACACATTTTAAGTCATCACTATTGCTAACGCGGTGATGAGTGCTCACTTGTCCTCGGTTCATGACTACAGGAAGGAAATTTGATTGTTCAAACTTTCGGACAGCGAAAGCATTCGCCATAACGACAGCATCAAAATCTATAGAGGCAGAGCCATCTGAAAAATACAATCGACAACTGGAGTTACAACCTTGGCCCAACTCTTCGATCGATGAAATATCATTATCAAGTCTAATATCAATGTGTTTTGTAAGTGCCCTTGCCAAGGAAGCTGTGTTTATACACCCCCCCTTTGGATACCACATGGCAGATTGAGTGATTGAGACGCCTGCAAAAGTTGAGGCCTGATTAGGATCAGCTATGGAATAGTGGTCCTTGAGTAATTCTGCATTATCTTGAAAAGACTGGTGTCTTATCAAATCTTTTTCATCAGCAATTATATTTAACGTTCCTCCCCGGTGATGCCAGATACTTTCTCCGGTTTCCTTTTCAAGATCAGCATAGAACTTCAAAGCATAGAGGTAACTCGACGTTAGGTATTGACCAAGGGGAGTTCCTCCCCGCATGAGTTTAGGTTCAAAAATAGCTGCTGGATTACCAGATGCTCCCTTTGCTAAAGCTTCTTTTTTCTCAAATAAAGATACCTGTACGCCAGATCGGTTGAGATGGTAGGCAAGAGTATTCCCGGCGATCCCTCCGCCAATCACAGCAACCTTTTGAGGTTTTTTTTTAACGGAGATAGGTAGTTTAAACCAGGGAGGAATAGTCATATCTATTGCTGTTCTTTCTTTACACAAAACTCACCAACGAGATGTATTATTTTTGAACTTTCGCCCCTTAAAGGAAAACATACTGGCTTTCTGCAAGTCCATTTGTAAAAGAAAAGTAAATACCTTTAAAGAGTTTCTACACACGGGTGTGTTCTTCATATAATTCTATTTCAGGCTGATTTAAATCAGGCATCTACAGCACTGTATTGTTAACAAGCTTGTCCTTACAAACTTCCTATCTATAAACTTATTCCAGGACGGGATAGAAACAAAAAAGCCAGCTGCAATATACAGCTGGCTTTTTTAGGGGTTAAGGAAAAAACTAGTTTCCAAATAATTTTTTCAAAGCATCTTTTGGTTTTTCAATAATCTCTTCAACGCCACTACCTTCTGTGCTCTCACCACCTATTGGAAGCTTTGGAATTTCGAGACCACCTTCACCAGACGTTACGCCCTCAATTAAGGAGGCAGGATCTTTGAGCTTGTCCGTTAAGGCCCCAGCAAGGTCAGGTGCAATTTTAGGATCACTCCACGAACCTGTAATCAATAGGGGTACTGCGAGACCTGTAGCGCCACTATCGCCACCCTGACCTTCGAGATCACCAACAATTTTTGGCTCGACACGATAATCAAGAGTTTTGGGCGGTAAGGGTACAGTGCCTTTTCCAGACAGACGGAACAAAGGAGCAATCATGCTCAAATCCTGATTATCAAATATACCCTTCGTGATTTTATATGTACCTGATAATTCAGCAAAATCAGTTGCTTGAGCATCATCAAAGCTATTTTGCAAGGCTTCGATTGAAACATTTCGGATCAAGCCAGGAATATTAATTCCCTTAACTGCACCATCCTTAAATATAAAATCGCCCGTACCATTAAGATTTGAGACCATGTCTTTTTGGCTATTACCTGATGTCGTCAAATTAGCTTTGGAATTTAACGATCCCAATAGTTTTTCAAAATCAGCACTATCGGACAACAATGGCTCGGCTTGAACATCAGCTACTTCGAACTGAATTGCGGTTGTTGGCACTGATTTAGAACTATCAAGAACAACTTTACCTTTAGCCTGGCCGTCATACATAGAAAGCTGTTTAAGATCAGCCGTTAATTTACCACCTTTTAGCAATACGCCAAGCTCACTGACACCAACGGTGATCTTACGAATTTTGATCCCCTCGGTTTTTAAAGCGAGGTCAGCATTAACGGCCTTTAAACCAGAGAAATCTATGGGCTCTTCACTCCAACCCTCATCACCACCAGATGCTGCAGCGGTCTCACTCGTCGTCGCCCCAGTAGCTTCACCTCCAGAAGAAGTTGTCTCAGGAGGAAGGTATGGTGTTAAATCAAGTACACCCGTTGAAAGGGCTGCTCGAATATCAGGCACCTTACCTGAACTATCTATTTTCAAAGCCCCTTGAGCCGTTAGAGCATCAAAAGCCAGAGCAACATCATCAAAAGCAATAACCGCACCTTTTAGATCAAGTTTGCCTTTTACAGATAGTTTTTCAAAGGTATTTTCATTGTTACGCTCAATTGGCGCTCCGACCCAATCCGTTAGACCTTTTACGGAAGGAACAGCGAGGTCAAGTGCACCTGCGAGGGCAAATTCTTTTCCTTGTTGCGCAGATCCTTCAAAGCCAAAATTAACAGGATTTGACTCTACTGACGTTGCCAACTGGCTGCTACCACCATTCATCAAGTCTTCTAGGTTGGCGACATCGGCAGAAATATTGATGGTTTCGCCTTTCCAATCAAGACTTCCCTTCACTGTCAAAGGCTGATTTAAAGCTTTGAGAGCAATCTCAAGGTTTAGTCCTTCAATATCCTCTTTGGCTCCTGATACTAAATCAATGTAATGAAGCTCACCACCTTGGATACGAACATCTCCAAGAGACAGACCACCTAACGATGGCGCACCAGACGAGTCTGCAGAAGAACCATCACTCGCCGAACCATCTGTTTTTGGAGCTTCCGTTTTTCCTTCTAGCTCCCAGTTAGGCTTGCCATCCTTATCTACTTCAAGATTTATAATAGGGTTAACCAAAACAAAGCGATTGATGACCACTTCCTTGGATAACAATGGCATTACTTGTAATTCGAGTGCCATTTGGTCCAGCGTCACCATATCTTTGGCTTGGCCTTGATCGTAGTTTGCCAGGGAAACGCCATTCACCTCAATAGCTACCGTGGGAAAGAGACTAAGAGAAATCTCTCCATCAATCTTTAAATCGCGCCCTGTGGCCGCTTTCGCCTGTTCAGCGATTTCAGGCTTATAATCTTCTAAGGAAATAAATAACGGGGCGATCAGGAGTACTGCAATAACCAGTACAATCAAGCCGCCAATTGATATGAGGATTTTTTTCATTTTAGTCTCCATTACACGGGACAATTTAAAACGCCGTGCAAATGACACGATTAGTTAAAGTTGAATGGTTTAAAAACATTAAGGCGGTATTAGCACAGAGCCAACACCGCCTCGTAATTACGATGAGCTCATAAAGCTCAACATAGTTTATTACTTCACAAGCGTAACAACAACGCGACGATTTCTGAATTCAGAGATACCATCACCCGTCTTAACCGCAGGAGCGTTTTCACCAAGGTCTTGGCTCTTGACCATGTAAGCGGAAACACCACTGTTTTGGAGGGCTGCAACAACTGCTGCCGCACGTTTACCAGCTAAGTTTTGATTATAATCAGAAGCCCCAGCCGTATCGGTATGACCAGCAACAATCACTTTAGAAGGTGAATGTTTCTTAATTGCTGCCACGACAACTGAGACTTCAGCTTTCGCATCAACTGTCAGTACATCAGAATCAAAATCGAAATAAATGGCAAAAGGATCAGGTAGAGCCATTGGTGTAGGTGCCGGCGCAGGAGCAGCTTTTGCCTTTGGTGCCAGAGCCGCATCTACTTTTGCCATTGCAGCCATAAAACCATCACGACATGCCGCAATATGGTCTGGTTGAATGTTTTCTTCTTGCTCTTGAATCCAGCAATCAAACATTACCTGGGCATGAGCAGCTGATGTCGGAGCTTTGTCTCCGGCACCATTCGCAAGAGCACCTGCAAGACGGTCATGAGCGGTCGTAAGATCGCCGATGGATGCTTCATCCAGATCCCAATTTGCAACTTCTTCTGGCGCTACAGATTTACCATCAGCCGCAGAAAGAGCTTTATCAGCAAACAGGTCTGAATCGCCCCAATCTTTTTCTGAACGTTCGTCGCCAGACAGACCGACATATCCTTTATAGAGTTCTCTCGTAAAGGATGAACCACTCGGCTCAGCATTTGTTGCAGCCTGATAACGATCAGTACAAGCTGATAGAGTAACTGCTGCTACACCAGCAACCAGTATAAATTTTAAACCCCGCATGATATTCTCCCTCGAAGGTTTTGATATGCATAGAACGCGAAAAAAATAAAAAACTGACCCGATTTACCCGATACTATATTTACACCGCCCTATCCACGCTAAGTTGCAAAATAATACCACAACATAATAAGAATAAGTTACTAATTTCTCATATACCTCATAATGACCAGATTCCCATTACGATAACAGTATATCAAAATTCAGTGTTTTTTCAATTAGATACAAAAAGGAATCAATACTTGTTTTTCTTTCGTGTTTTCCCAAAGTCAGGTCGAGAATAAATTACACCGAATACTATATCAACCCAGAGTAATCTAACCGTTCACTTCCTTAACGTCTTATTAACAATCATACAAAATTCAGAACACAATTCATCTTGGTATAAATACTTATCACCTGTCTCTTATACACATCTGACGCTGCCGACGAAGAGGATAGTGTAGA
>OJDH01000270.1_pt1 | contig 30737 bp, 22 predicted proteins | sample 1592761 | NCBI WGS metagenome assembly OJDH01 (sample SAMN05416855, study PRJEB24817) | seawater metagenome | isolation source: Sea water | place: Canada:Atlantic | collected 2013-11
ATAATTAAGAGCGTTTTTTCTTCATCGGGACTTCCAGCCGCCAACAAACTTCCCCTTTAGCTTACTTGATCGAAACATGAGATTACTGCGTTTGTTGTATGGTGGTGTTTTGGTGTCGAATTATTCTTATTAGTTGTGGTCGGCACGCTCTCTGCTATAGTTTTCCGTAAAAAAGAAAAGTCCAATAATAAGCCGAAAAAATTGGGAGGGGGAGAGCATCATGACGAGGATAACAGTCGGACCGGTTATCGGTTTGGTGACGGATACAACAGCCCGGGTTGCGATTGAAGTTGATACCGCGGCAGAGGTAACCTGTCGGGCCACAGATCGGCACGGCAACTGGACTGAAGCGTCCTTGTCACTGGATAAAGATAGGTTTTCCGCCTTTGAGCTTTCAGGTCTGGAACCTGAGGAAAACTATAGCGTTACCTTTGAGGGCGCAGAAAGCCCTGTGGCTTCCAGCTTTCACACCATTGCGACGACACCAGATAGGATGAATATCTGCGCGGTGAGCTGCAACTTCACGATCTTTCGCGAAGATACGGATTGTTGGCGCGATCTATACGACCGGAATATCAAACCCGGAAACATTGATCTCTTGGTCCATATTGGTGACCAGATTTATGGCGATAGTGCCTTTCAAGAAGCAGAAAGCATTCTGAATGGCGCCCTGTTCGGCAGCCCGGATCAACAAGAACAGATCAAAGATCTTTATCGGCGCCTCTATCGCATGACCTGGCGGTTTCCAGCCACCCGGGATGTCCTGGCCAATGTTTCAAATTTGATGATTTGGGATGATCATGAAATCCGCGACGACTGGGGCAGTCGCGCAGGCGATAACAACCCTGAAACCCAGGCCCATCATATCGGCACTCTGGCGCAAGAAGTCTTTCGTGAGTATCAGCGCCAACTCTGGCAAAATAAGGATGATTGGCCGGGTAACAAATTCGAAGGACATTTTCACAAGTGGGGCCAGATCGGGGTGCTGTTTGTTGATCAGCGCGGCGGCAGAACGTTTGAGTTCGATCCTACGCGCCCTTATTTGGGAGCCGAACAATGGGATCGGATTTCATCAGCCTTATCCCCCGGTGGTTATTTTGATGACGTGCGCGGGCTGGTTGTTGTCACATCGGTGCCGCTGGTCTATCTCGGCGATGCCATCACCAACGGCGGCTCAGGTCTGGTTGACGATCTACAAGATCACTGGGCCTATGGGACCCACCGTGCCGAGCAAGTTGAGATGTTACGCGCTCTTCGCAACTGGAAAGCTGTTGGCGGTCGGGAACTGCTGGTTGTTGGTGGTGATGTTCATATTGGAGCCCATACCGATATCAAGCACAACGATAAACCCATATTTAAGCAGTTAATCACCAGCCCCATGACCAATAAACCGCCAGGATTTCTGGGTTTTAAAGCACTCAAAGCGATGTTGGAATTGGAAGAAAGCCTGACCGACAGCTATTCATTTGAGCACTCAGACTACACCAGACTTCGCAACTACGGCATGATCCTGGTCCGCATCCCCGAAGACACCACTGCCATCCCCAAAGTCAGTGGCGGACTGGAAAAGCCCCACAATCAAAAGAGCGGTGGTTAACCCACGCTCCTTTGCTGCGTTTTGAATTAAATTTAAGTCAAAATGGAAGGAAGTTTCTCCCTTCCAAACCGTCCCTTGTTGTTAAATTTATAGAGGGATGTTGGTTACAAGAAGTTCTCTTTTATGATTTAGATTCAAAATAATCTCTATCAATGCTTGCTTGTATCCTCTGGGTTGTTTTACTGTTTAAGCCAAGTTAGCCCCAACAATAGATCCTTTTCCCTCAATCCCTTAGAAATTCTGTTCTCCTCTTGTTCTACACCATAGGTTCCAGATGATACGCTTTGTTCTTCTTCCGTTTTTTGTTGTTCTAATTGGGCTCGGTATTTTTATTGAGTTCACTGAAGGACAGGCTGGTATCAAGGCCTTTGAGGAGGGGCGTTACGACGTTGCCCTAGAGGAACTCAGCCCGATCGCAGAAGACGGTGATGCTGAAGCCCAATACTTGTTGGGACAAATCTATGAGCAGGGCTTGGGGGGCGGAAAAGATGTGGAGCTAGCTCTCAAATGGTACCAGATCGCCGCTGATCAGGGACATGAAGGGGCGCTAAAAGCCTTGAACCGTATTAAGCCAGACACTCTGATGTCGACGAATAAAAGCGATGAGCAACAATATAATGAAGAGAAAAACTCTGACCTAGCTAATAGATATCAAATGGGGTGGGATGCTCTCAATAGTGGGGAACTTGATACAGCTTTGAGTATCTGGACTGTGTTGGCAGAAGAAGGACATGCTGAAGCTCAGTTTAACTTAGGAGTATTTTATAGTGATGAAGGGGCCGTTCCTAAGGATGTTGAAAAGGCCTTGAAATGGATCAGGCTTTCTGCAAATCAAGGACATGCGCCGGCCCAATTTACACTTGGTGTAATGTACCATCTCGGCAATGGTGTCCCTCAAGACGATAAGATTGCTTTTGGATGGTACAAGCTTGCTGCGGAGCAGGGGGATGCGACTTCACAGTCTGTTCTCGGTGATATATACAGAGATGGTAGAGGTGTCGCAAAAGATCTGGATAAGGCACTAAAGTGGACTAAGCTCGCAGCTGATCAGGGACTTGAAAGAGCCATAGAAGCACTGACTTTACTTGCTAAGAAAAAACAAGAAACAAGTTCATCATCTTCACAACAGGCAGATGAAGATTTTTCCTCTGCAAAAGTTGATAAAATTGAGGGGGCGGTAAAACAAGATATCACTCCCGATTTGGAACAAGCTTATAAGCAAGCGACAAAATTATTTAAAACGGGTGATTTTACCGCGTCCCTTGAGGCGCTACTCCCGCTTGCTGAACAAGGGCATGTTTTGGCGCAATATAATGTCGGGGTTTTGCACCGGGATGGGCTCGGCACCAAACAAAATTATAAGGTCGCGATTAAGTGGTTCAAACTTGCCGTCGATCAGAACTATGCAAATGCTCAATTCAACCTGGGGAACATGTACAGGGATGGACATGGTGTCGAGCAAGATTATGAAACGGCTGTCGCGCTCTACCGCTTAGCTGCCGCTCAAGGGCATGCAAGTGGACAGTATATGCTGGGTGCCTTGTATATTGATGGTTTCGGTGTGTCTCAGGACTATGACGAAGCCCTCAAATGGTTCAGGTTATCTGCCGATCAGAAATCGTCCTATGCCCAGGTTGCTTTGGGGCAGCTCTATCGGGATGGTTTGGGAGTGCCAGAGGACCGCAGCAAAGCAGTTGAATTTTTCCAGCTTGCGGCAGATCAGGGCGATGAAGAAGGTAAAAGGCAGCTGGCCTTACTTTTGGCATCACAATTAAGCAATGCCAAGGAGGCTTCAAAGAGCTCAGTTGTCGGATCTCATGCTCTTCAAATTGGCCTTAATGCCTTTGAAAAGGGTGATTATTTTGATGCAATGGAAAAGCTCTTTCCTCTTGCGGAAGATGGCGAGATGGAAGCTCAGTTCGTGCTGGGGCAAATGTATCGCAAGGGGTTGGGTGTGGATAAGGATGGCGGCGAAGCGCTGAAATGGGCCCAGCTTGCCGCCAATCAGGGACACCAAGATGCCCAGTACTATATGGGGCTGACCCATCACTTCGGTTTTGGCTTGAGAAAAGATCCGCAAAAAGCAGCAGAATGGTACAAACGTGCCGCAGATCAAGGCCATGAGAGCGCAAAGAAAAACCTGAGCCGATTAGGTACGCTTGAGAGCCCACCCAAAAAGAACGTTGAGGTCGCGTCCGTTCCAAAGCCGAAGCGAAAACCCGATGCGATACCGCCAAGAATTAAATCTGTAGATGTATTGGACCTTCTAACAATCAATCCTGCGGCGATTATAAGTCAAACGATGAATGATGCGAAAAAGGGTGATCCGGCAGCGCAATATTTTCTTGGGAATTTCTATTCTCGAGGCGATGGGATCGCAAAGGATGATGCCCAGGCTCTCAAATGGTATTTACGCTCTGCTGAACAGGGATATGAAAAAGCACAGTTGGAGGTAAGCATCTTATACTATGCGGGAGAAAAGGTGCCTGAGGATCTTTTCAAAGCATATAAATGGGGGCTTCAAGCGGCTGTGAAAGGGAACCCGGATGCTCAACATCTTCTCGGGGTTCTCAAAGAATACGGTGAAGGTACGACAAAAGATCTAAAAGCTGCGGTGAAATGGTACAAACTATCCGCTGCTCAAGGCTATCCTCTTGCCCAAACCAATCTCGGCCGACTGTATCTGCTTGGATATGGAACTGCTCAAGAGACCATACGTGGATACATGTGGTTGTCCCTTGCCGCTGCCCAGGGAAATAAAACGGCAAAAAAATACCGGGACAAAGCGAAGCTCAAATTAACGTCATCTGAAATCATGAGCGCTGAAAACATGGCCCGCAATTGTATGGCCCAGAACTATCAGGGGTGTTGATTTAACTCTGTCTCTTCCGAATGGGATCTCCTTCTTATGTTGCCCGCTTATACCCCGCTTATACATTGAACAACCTCGCAGGTTCCAAGATGAGACGTATCGTTGCTCTCGCTGTTTTTCTCGCCACGTTTGTCACAAGCAGCATTTCCTTTGCTCAGAATTTGGAAAGGGGCGCTCAGGCATTCTTTGAAAAGGACTATGACGTCGCGTATGAAGAACTTATGCCTCTCGCCGAAGAGGGGGAGCCGATGGCGGAGTTCCTGATCGGCTCAATGTACAGCGAGGGGTTAGGGCTGCCGCAGGATCGTAAAACGGGCTTTGTCTGGATGCGGCGGGCGGCGGATCATGGCAACGTTTATGCCCAAGCTCTGCTCGGGGCGATGTACCGCTATGGCAGGGGCATTCCTAAGGACTATGACAAGGCTTTTACGTATTTTAGCCTTGCTGTTGATCAAGGGAGCGAGGCGGCGCTCCATGGTCTTGCGGGTCTTTACCACTATGGTTTGGGAGTTCAACAGAATACGGAAAAAGCCATTTCACTTTATAAACGCTCTGCTGAAGCGGGCATGGAAGATGCCTATAACGATCTTGGTAAGATTTATGAAGAAGATGTATTTGTTAACAAAGACCTAGAACGTGCCAAGGGATGGTATCGACTTGCGGCGGTTGCGGGTGATAGCGAAGGACAGGAAAACTATATCCGGTTAAAAAAAATAACAAGCAATGAGATAACAAATCGCGAAGACATAGCTTCGTCATCCAACCTTGATGACAGGTTTTCCAAGGCGCTGGATTTTATCAAAGGTGGAGATCTCAAAACCGGGATCAAATACCTGATCCCTTTGGTCAAGGAAGGACACGCGGACTCTCAGTTCACCTTGGGGATGATGCACACTTTGGGAGAGGGATTACCTGTTAACAGGCCGGAGGGTTTAAGACTGTTCCGGCTTGCCGCTGAACAAGGTCATGCAGAAGGCCAACACATGGCCGGGCTATACACCAGTGTCGAAGGCACCGCGCTTTATAACCGGAAAGAAGCGATAAAATGGCTCCGACTTGCTGCGGATCAAGGTGTTGAGGGGGCCGGGGAATTGCTGGCTGAGATGGGGCAAGAATTGGAAACCGAACACGCAGCCCAAGCGGAATACACAAAACAAAAAGTGATTGAAACGAGAAAGCCCCGAATTGAACAGGAAATGATCGTTATAGACGGCTTTAAGGAAGGCATAGAAGCCTACACTAGCCAAGACTATTTCACCGCGCTGGAACTGCTTTACCCCCTTGCCGAAGAAGGCGTGGTTGAGGCGCAGTTCATGATGGGTGAAATGTTTCGCCAAGGCCTTGGGGTAAGCCAAAGCAAGGCGGAAGCGGCCAAGTGGATGAAGCGCGCCGCAGACCAGGGGCATGCAAAGGCAAGATTTCATCTTAATAACTTAAATGGCGATGCCAGTCAGTTGGGCGGAAAAACTGCACGCAAGCAAACAGCCGCCATCCCAAAACCCAAACCTAAGCCAGACGAAATTCCAAAACGAAATGATACATCCCGCGAGATATTGGTAAACAAGGCCTCCAAAACTAATCAAAGCACCAAAAGGCCTGATCTAACCCCCTCTGCGGGGTACCTGAAAGGCATGGAAGCCTATGACAATAATAATGATCGGACGGCCTTCCGAATATGGAGTGATCTGGCAAAAAAAGGCGATCCGAATGCTCAATATGCTCTCGGGCATTTATATATTGAGGGCAAGGTGGTCGAGCAGTATTACCCTGCTGTGATCAAGTATTTTACCTTGGCGGCGGATCAGGGACATATCGAAGCGCAATATAATCTGGGGGTGCTGTATGATACGGCCCAGGGGGTCGAAAAAGATCTGACAAAAGCTGTCAAATGGTACAGGCTTGCCGCAGAAAATGGATATGCGGATGCTCAATTTTCTTTGGGTGATATGTACGAGTTCGGCGACGGTGTTCCTCAAAACTCTTCTCTAGCGGCGAAATGGTACAAACTTGCCGCTGCTCAGGGGGATGAAAATCCTAAGCGATATCGCGATGACATGGAAAAAGAAATGTCTCCGGGCCAAGTGACCGCGGCTAAAATACTTGTCCAGGAATGCTTGGCTCAGAACTATCAGGGCTGTTGATGATACTTTGAATAATGACCATTCCCTTGTCTTTTATATATTCCGATCTCAAATAAGAAGCCCACACATGAAACGAATTTATACAATTGTTGTCCTGCTTTTAAGTTTCCCGTTTTTGATCGGCTGTGCCAGTTCAAGTTCCTCTCCGGACTTTTTCAAAGGACTGAATGCTTATGATCAAGGTGATTATGCCACTGCCGTAAAAGAATGGGAGCCTCTGGCCAAAAAGGGTAACGTTGATGCGCAGATGAACCTCGGTTTGTTATATTTAGAGGGTCGCGGTGTTGACCAGAATTACAAAACGGCGGTCAAATGGATAAAGCTTGCGGCCGAGCAAGGATATCTCTCCGCGCAATTTAATCTGGGTTATGCTTATGCCACGGGCCAGGGGATTGAACAGGATTACAACGCTGCCCTCAACTGGTACCTACTTGCGGCGGAGCGGGGGCATAAAGGTGCACAGAACAATCTCGGTTTTGCCTATGCCAAGGGTGAAGGATCACCTTCAGATCTGCCGCGTGCATACATGTGGTGGAGTTTTGCCGCTCAAAAAGGCATGAAAAACGCGGCAGAGAACCGGGATCTTGCAGTCCAGAGAATGACAGTAACAGAACTGGAGATCGCCAATACCATGGTAAGCGCATGCTTTGAGAAATTTTATAAAGGCTGTTGATCGAGGGGTAACTTGCACAACTATTTCGTGCAAGATCATCCTGGAGTTGATAAACACTCTATCCACCCCTTTTCCCACTACTTCTTTATCTGCCACAGGTTTCCCATGAAGCGTTTGATTGTTCTGTCTCTATTTGTTCTACCCGTTCTTGTTCTCGGCATCCTGTTTGGCACTCCTGCCTTTTCAGCTGATGATCCCAAATGGGTAGTGGCTTATAAAAATGGGGATTATGAGACCGCACTAAAAGAATTAACGCTTTTGGCTGAGGGCGGCTCGGATTCTGCTCAGTACAATTTAGGCGTGATGCATCTTGAAGGGATCGTGACACCGCAAGATTCTGATAAGGCTTTTATGTGGACTCACCTTTCAGCAGAGCAGGGGTATGTTACGGCTCAAGTGAGCCTGGGTTCGTCATACTATATGGGGGAAGGTGTCGCTCAAGATTATAAAAAAGCTTTCAACTGGTTTCAATTAGCAGCAGACCAAGGTAGTGCTGCTGCTCAATCCAATATAGGTGTTATTTATTTCGAAGGGGGTGGTGTTCCCAAGGACTATATCGAAGCTCGAAAATGGTTTGAACTTTCAGCAGAAAAAGAATACCCCGATGCCCAATTTAATTTAGGGGTCCTCTTCGATGAAGGACTGGGCGTTCCGATAAGCAAAGAGGCTGCTTTCAAGTGGTATGAGCTTGCAGCTGAGAATGGTCATTCTGATGCACAATTCATTCTAGGGGTAGCATACAAAAGTGGCGAAGGTGTTACCCAAAACTACAACACGTCCTTAAAATGGTTCAAGCTGGCCGCCCTACAGGGTGACGTTTCTGCCCAGTTTAGGTTGGGAAAGATATACTCTAAAGGTGAAGGTGTCGTTCAAAACCAGAAGGAAGCCATCAAATGGTATAAGCTTGCTGCAGAACAAGGGCAGGTTGATGCGCAGCACAATCTTGGGCTGAGGTATCTAAGGGGTCGTGGCGTTCTCGAAGATTTTAATCTGGCTTTTAAGTGGTTCAAGCTTGCGGCAAAACAGGGACAGGCCGAGGCGCAGAACAAACTTGGTACGATGTATGGTAACGGGCATGGGGTCGGACAAGATAACATAGAATCTATCAAGTGGTTTAGACTATCAGCAGAGCAAGGGTACGCCTTAGCACAGAAGAATTTAGGCAGCATGTACTATGAAGGAAATGGTATCCAGCAGAGCACAGAAGACGCTATCAAATGGTTTCGCCTTGCAGCCAAACAAGGCGAAGCCTTCTCTCAAAATTTCATGAGTGTGATGTATGCAACAGGAGAAGGTGTCGCTCAAGATTACGTGCAAGCTGTGAAATGGAGCAAACTTACAGCTGAACAGGGACATGCAGACGGACAAGCAAATTTGGCTGTCTTTCTCTCCAAAGGGCAAGGAATTAAAAGAGACTATTTATATGCCTATATGTGGTTCAAACTTGCCTCTGATCAGGGTTTGGAAAGAGCCGACAAAGCATTAGCAGAGATAATCCCTCAGCTATCTGATAATCTATTGGATGAAGCCAAAAGACTTACCCAAGAATGCCTCGCCAAGAACTACCAAGGCTGTTGATCGACCGTCCGTTTACGCAACTATATCGTGCAAGGCTCTCCCAGAGTTGCTAAATACTCTTTCCACTCCTTTTTTATCTCTACAGGTTCCTCATGAAACGTTTGTTTGTTCTGTCCGTTCTTGTCCTCAGTTTCTTACTTGGAAACCCTGCCCTCTCAGCTGATTTTGACAAGACTATAGCTGAATATAATAAAGGAAACTACGAGGCTGCGTTTGAAGGATTTAAGGAGCTAGCAGAAACCGGACAACTTGATGCACAGTTTAATTTGGCTGTGATGTACTTGTATGGAACGGGCATTGAAAAAGACATTGATTTAGCGATTGAATGGCTAAAGAGATCGGCTGACAGAGGATATGTAAAGTCACAGACAACTCTAGGCTCTTTGTATTATCACGGTAAAGACGTGGCGCTCGATCATAAGGAAGCCCTTAAGTGGTTCACACTAGCCGCAGGCAAGGGGGATAGAGTTGCACAATCAAATATTGGTGCTATCTATACGGCTGATTTAGGTGTTGCGCAAGATTATGGCGAAGCACTCAAATGGTTTGAACTTGCTGCCAATCAAGGTTACGCACAGGCTCAGCATAATCTTGGTGGGTTCCATGATAAGGGACTGGGTGTCGTTCCAAACAAGACAACAGCATTCAAATGGTATGAACTTGCTGCCGAACAAGGATATGTACAGTCGCAATTCAATTTGGCTGTAATGTATGAAAATGGACAGGGGGTGGATGCTGATCCTCAGAAGTCTATCAGGTGGTACCAATTGGCAGCGGAAAATGATTATGCTAGCGCCCAGAAACGACTTGGATATCTGTACAGGAATGGGATCACCGTTGCTAAAGACAATGAAAAAGCTCTAAATTGGTATCTCCGTGCCGCAGAACAAGGGAATTCTTCGGCCCAGAGCAGCTTAGGTTATATGTACGAAAATGGTTTAGGTACAGCGCCAAACATAAAGACTGCGGTCCAATGGTATGAGAAAGCAGCTTTACAAGGTGAGGTAATTGCTCAAGAAAATTTGGCGATCATGTTCTATCAAGGAACTCTTGTGTCTCAAAGTACAGAAATCGCGATAAAATGGGCTAGGTTAGCATCTGTGCAAAATTCAGCTTACTCTCAGCATTTGCTAGGTGTGTTGTATAAGGATGGGCTTAGTCTCCCGCGGGATTACAATAAGGCCTTCAAGTTGCTAAAACTTTCCGCTGAACAGGGGCGGGCAGATGCGCAGAACAGCTTTGGAGTAATGTATGAAAAAGGATTTGGGGTCGCACAAGATGCCAAAGAAGCTCTCAAGTGGTTTAAGCTATCTGCTGACCAAGGAGATGCCACAGCACAGAAGAATTTAGGCGGTTTGTATTATGAAGGTCATGGCGTCCGACAGAGTACAGAAAAAGCTCTAAAATGGTATCGTCTCGCTGCCGAACAGGGCGAAGATTACTCTCAAAATTTCATAGGAGTAATGTATAAAAATGGGCAGATTGTCGATCAGGATTTCCAAGAGGCGGTAAAGTGGTTCAGGCTATCGGCTGAACAGGGTAATAGTTTCGCTCAATCTAATTTAGGTGTGATGTATTTTATTGGGCAAGGCGTTCCTCAAAATTACGTCGAGGCTGTAAAGTGGTTGAAACTCGCTGCTGAACAAGGACATGGTTTGGCACAACATAATCTTGGGAAATCCTATCAGGATGGTTTGGTCGAGCCTCAAGATTATGAGGCTGCTTTTAAGTGGTACAAGCTTGCAGCCGAGCAGGGACGTATTGAGGATCAATATCTTATTGGTGGTATGTATTCAGAGGGACTGGGTGTAGCTCAGGATTATGTGCAAGCTGTGAGATGGAGCAAGCTTGCAGCTGAACAAGGCCATGCAAAGGCCCAACAAAATATTGGACTTCTTTATCGAGGTGGGTTGGGTGTCCCTCAAGATTACGAGAGAGCATTTAAGTGGTACAAGCTGGCTGCTGATCAGGGACTTGCTGCCTCTCAACATCTTATTGGTGGTATGTATGCACAAGGACAAGGCGTAGCTCAGGATTATGTGCAAGCTGTGAGATGGAGCAAACTTGCAGCCGAACAGGGACATGCTACTGGACAAGCAAACTTAGCCTTGATGTACTTCAAGGGGCAGGGAATTCAACGGGATTATGCTTACGCTTATATGTGGTACAAACTAGCCTCGGATCAGGGGTTGGAAAGAGCCGAAAAGTCACTGGCAGAGTTAACTCCTCAGTTACCAGCTGACCTTTTAGAAGCAGCCCAAAAACTCGCCGAAGAATGCATCGCCAAGAACTACAAGGGCTGTTGATCTCTCAATCACTCTTACCTCAACTCTCCCCTCACCTCACCTTATAGGCATCAAATGATCCGTTGGTTTATATTTTCTGCGCTTTTTCTGATTGCCATGACGGTGTTGATGGTGATGTTTCCAGAGGGGCGCAAGGGGTTCTTGGCTTATGACAACGGGGATTATGAAATTGCCTTTCAAGAGTTGTCTCCGCGCGCCGAACAGGGCGATGCCGAGGCGCAGTATGTGATCGGTCTGATGTACAAAAAGGGCTACAGCGTTTCGGCCAATATCAAGACCGCAATGGCGTGGTTCACGCGGGCGGCCGAGGGTGGGTATGTACTTGCCCAGTTTGATCTGGGGCGGATGTACAATTATGGCGAAGGGGTGCCGCGAGATCTTGAGGTTGCGCAAAAATGGCTCGAGCTTGCCGCGGAGCAAGACCATTCCCAAGCAAAAGTTATGCTCGAAACCGTCATGCGTATGAAGGATTATCTTGAGCCCAACTCTAAAAGCCAGCCCAACTCTAAAAGCCAGAATGAGACCGAGCTTAAAACTCCGGCCAAACCTCTGCGATCGGGAGCTGCTGCTGACTATAGGCGGGGGTTAAACGCCTATAACAAAGCCGACTATGACAGCGCCTTTAGGGAATGGAGCTCATTAGCTGAAGAAGGTTATGCCAAGGCACAATTCGGCCTCGGCCTGATGTTCCTAGATGGCAAGGGCCGACCGCAGGATTACGGCATTGCCGCCGAGTGGTTCCGTCTCGCGGCGGATCAGGGCCTCGCCGAAGCCCAGCTTAACCTGGGATTTTTGTACGAGTTTGGTGATGGGGTAGCACATCACCTTGATACGGCCCTATACTTATACAGGAGTGCCGCGGAACAAGATAACATCCTGGCTCAGTTCACCCTTGGATATTTGTATAGCACGGGGAAAGCGGGACCGCGCGATTACAAGGTGGCTGGCCACTGGTACAAACGCGCGGCCGAACAGGGCGATGTCCCCTCGCAACTGGCGCTGGGCGATATGGCGTTTAAAGGACTAAGCGGTCTACAAGACTTAGCGATTGCGCTCAAATGGTACAAACGGGCTGCACAACGGGGCTCTGCCAAGGCGCAATACGCGCTCGGTAATATGTATAAAAACGGTAAGGGTGTCGCCCAAGATAAAGAGACCGCTGCGCAGTGGTATAGGCTCGCCGCAGAACAGGGGCACGACGGGGCCATCGAATATTTAGGGATGTTTGAAGGGGCCGATAATACTGTAGTTTTGGGGGATTTGGAAAAAGGACAGATTGCCTATCAGACAGGTGATTACGCAGGTGCTTTCAAACAGTGGGCCCCGGTTGCAGAGCAGGGCGATGCTGCGGCTCAATTCAATCTGGGCGCGTTGTATCATCAGGGCAAAGGGATAACGCAGGACTATAAGAAAGCACTTAAATGGTACAGGCTTGCCGCGGATCAGGGCCAAGCTATGGCCCAGGGTAAGTTGGGCTACATGTATGACAACGGCCAGGGAGTGTTGGAAAGTGCTCAGACCGCCCTTAAGTGGTACGGTCTCGCGGCAGAACAAGGCCACGTCACATCACAATATAATCTGGGTCTAATCTACGATAACGCAGACGGTGTCCCGCAGGATTTTATTGCCGCAGCCAAGTGGTACACCCTGGCGGCCAAACAGGGCCATGCTTCGGCCCAGCATGGTATCGCATCGATGTACGAAAACGGTGACGGCGTGGCCCAGGATTACCCCGCTGCAATCGGGTGGTATCAAAAAGCCGCCGCCCAGAAATTTGCCCCCTCGCTGACCAACCTTGGTCTGTTGAATATGCAAGGCAATGGCGTGCCCAAAGACCTGACCCGTGCTTATATGTGGTGGTCCCTTGCCGCGGCGCTCGGCAACAAAACATCTCATAAAAACAAAGGCATTATCGAACAAAAAATGTCTTCCGCCGAGCTGATCCTCGGGGATAAACTGGCCCAGCAATGCAATATGAAGGACTATGCCGGGTGTTGATCTTGTATGGTTTTATTACAACTATATCGTGCGTAGGGTCTTTGGTTTTGTTAAATATGTCTCTTGGTAAAATCACTTCAGTTACAGGTCCAAAATGAAACGCTTATTTGCATCGGTTCTTTTTCTTTTCAGTCTGAGTTTAACAGCACCAGTGTTATCTGCTGATTTCCAGAAAGGCGAAAATGCCTTGAGCAGAGGAGATTTTGCGGCCGCATTGGAAGAGCTGATGCCACTTGCCGAGCAGGGCAATGCAAAAGCCATGTATTATCTCGGTGTGATGTACAAAGAAGGTCAGGGTGTCACCGCCAATGACGAGCTGGCCCATAAATGGTTGGTACTTTCCGGAGAACAAGGCGAGGCACAGGCGCAGTTAATTCTGGGTATGATGTACCACTTTGGTTCGGGCGTTCCTGAAAATATGGATACAGCTAAAAAGTGGTATCAACTCGCCGCTGATCAGGGCGTTGAAGAAGCCCAAAGTATTTTGAAAATTATTGCTGAATAGGATTGTTAAAGGGTATCAGGTGCAACTACGCCTTTGCGCTGTTTGGCCTTACTGTTCCAAAACCTATCAAAAATATTTACCCTGTAACCACTACCTATTTTTTGTCGTTCTTGTAGCATAAATTGAACCTGTTAGGCTTCCTATGAAACGTCGTTTAGTTCTTTATAGCTTACTCTTAATCAGTATCGTATTCGTTGGCGTCCTCATTTTTGGTTCCGACAAAGGGATGGTTGCTTACGATAAAGGGGATTATGAGACTGCTTTGAGGGAGTGGAGACCTCGTGCAGAAAAAGGAGAACCTTCTGCTCAAAACAGTTTGGGATGGATGTATGATCAAGGGCATGGCGTTCCACAAGATTTTGCGGTTGCTGTAAAGTGGTATCAAATTTCGGCGGAGCAAGGTAATAGCCGGGCACAGGTTAATCTTGCGTTGAAATATGCCCATGGCGAAGGTGTCCCTCAAAATTACCATGTTGCTGTAAAGTGGTACCAAATTGCGACAGAGCAAGGAAATACGACTGCTCAATATAATCTAGGCAATATGTACTATAAGGGGCAAGGGGTACCCCAGGACTATAAGGCTGCTCTACGGTGGTACAGATTTGCTGCGGAGGAGGGGATAGGCCCAGCTCAAGACATGTTAGGATTTATGCACTCAAAAGGACTGGGGGTGCCGCAAGATTATAAGAAGGCTCTTCATTGGTTCGAACTTGCCGCGGAACAGGGACTAGATGTTGCCCAGTTTAATCTGGGCGTTATGTACGCAAATGAGAAAGGGGTTTCTCAAGATTACAAAGCCGCCATAAAATGGTTTACGCTTGCTGCAGAACAGGGCTATGCCCCTGCTCAAAATAATTTGGGTAATATGTATCGTGAAGGACAGGGAACCGATCAAGATTATGAGACGGCGTTTAATTGGTTCAGGTTTGCTGCAGAGCAGAGAAATGAAGAAGGTTATTTCAATTTGGGTAGAGCGTATTTAAATGGAGAAGGTATTCAGGAGGATGATATTCGCGCATTAATGTGGTTCAAAATTTTGATTTTAGAAACGAGTGATCAAAGTACGATGGAAACCCTGCTAAATGTGGGGAAGGCAATGCCCGCTGCAAAAGTGGCAAAAGCTCATGTCCTCGCCCGTGAATGTATCGACAAAAATTATAAGGGCTGTTGATTATTTCACTACAGCCAAACCGATTTCCATTCCATTATTGAGTAAGAATTTATGTTTAAGTTTTTTGCGTTGTTTAGTGCTGTTATTGTTTCATTTGTAGGATCAACCGCCCTGGCTATGGACGAGGTTGAGTTTGGCAAGCTGTTATTGCCCGGCAAGATTACCGTTACAAATCCATTTCTGGATAGCTGCGATAGTAAAATTGAGTGTGGTCGGTCCTATAAATTGCTTCATGCCGGGATTGATTACAGAGCCAGAACTCCAACCAAAGTGACATCGCCTGTTGAGGGCGTTGTCGTGAAAAGGTGGTATAAAGGAAAAGATCATTCACCTCAGAAAGATCCTTGGGGAACCATTATGGTGGAGACCCAGGGTGAGAAGCCGATGTACTTTATGTTTCTTCATATGAGTAAGAGCTTCGTAAAGGCCGGGGATAAAGTTCAGATTGGGTGTGTCGTCGGGTTAACGGGCAAGAAGGGAACAATATTTCCTCATCTCCATGTTGAGTATAAAGAAATCCCAAGTGGGTGGAATAGACGGCCTACGCCATCTTTGAAAACCGTCGCCGAAATAAAAAAGCGAGGCAATATCTCTCCGACAGAGGCAGTCCTGGGTACAAAGGCAATTGCTCCTACCCAGAAAATTTGCGCCACTGGTAATTAAGAATATGGAAGACAATCATTCTGTAATTATATAGCCCAAGAACGATTAGAGCTGTTGAGTTAAACCCCGATCAAATACGATCCAGTGCTTTCAGGTGGTCCGTACTACGGTCGTTTATAGATCGCCATTGAAACACCGTTTTTTGTTGTATCTGACTTTATGAGAGTCAGATTTTGCGGGGTAACGCCTTCGCCAAACAGGCGTTTGCCTTGGCCAAGGATTACGGGGAAAGTCCAAAGGCGGAATTCGTCGATCAAATCACATTTAAGCAATGTCTGTATTAAATCACAGCTGCCGTGGACCTGGATTAAGTTTCCCGGTTGCTGTTTTAGCTTTGTGATTTTCGAACAAATAGCACCAGAGATAAGCACAGAGTTTTGCCAAGTCAGATCAAGCTCTTGGTTGGATACGACATATTTCTTGGCACTGTTCATCATTGCCGCGAGTGGATCGTGGGTGCTGGCCGCCGACCAATGTGGTGCGAAAAGTTCGTAGGTTTTGCGGCCAAAAAGCATGTCATAAGGCTCGCTCATGGCCACGCGTTGGGCCTGCTCCATGACCTCAGCCCAATAATCGCTCGCCCACCCGCCACGCGTGAACCCACCTGAGGTATCCTCTTGCGGACTGCCAGGTGCCTGCATGACACCATCGAGGGTCAGAAAAGATAGAATAGCAAGTTTTCGAGACGGCGCTGAGGTAGAGTTCATGTGTAATCTCCGACGGTCACAAAGGCATCGTATGGAAACTAACTACTGAGGGAGTGTCTTATACTACCAAGGGTGTTTTCGAATGTTAGCAGGAAATGCAGGTTGTCCAAAATTTGAGGAGTGTTGAGCTCCATACCGCCCCCCAATCATGCGCTCGAGGGCATGATTGGGGGGCGGCGGAAGTATTTAAAGTGATATTACTCTACATTTTCTACTTTTACTATTGGTTCACCTTTTTCATAGGCAGCAATCGCAAGCTTGAGGTCTTCTTCTGAAAAGTTTCTCACATTTGTATTTCCTATGAAATGAACTTTGCATTCCCCAATTATCTCAGAGCTATATCTACCTTCTACGCATCCTGTAGTTGCGCTTTCTATGGCGCTTTCTACACTGCTTTGGTTCCAGGCCCAGCCGAAGGTATAGGCGCCGTTTGTATCCATTGCACCGACCATCGCTTTTTTCTCTCCAAAAGTCAGGTATTTTTGCTGGCTATGATACATTCCTGCTGGAACTGGTCTTGTTGTTTGACAAGCTGCAACGGATAAAAGTAGTGAGCCAAATATGGCTATTTTTAATAAATTCATTAATGTAACCCTATAATAACATACGCTATTTATTTTTGACGTGCGTTTCCCCACCCCCATAGCAATATATTTAGTTGCGAGCTTGCTATGAGTTGGCCTGGATTTCTTGTGGTGATTACGGATTAAGAAGTCCGATGTAGGGAAGTATTTTTATACTTGTATGTAAGGAGCAACACAACTGAGTGGCGATAAATAGTTTTCAGATGAAGTTATTTTTTTTAACAATATTTATTGTAGGAATTTTTTTATTGCCTTAAGATTTTGAAATTTAAGGTGAAAACTTGGTGTATTTGAAATGTGACGGTTCAATGGGGTTTATCTTAATGCGAGAAATAACTTGTTTCTTTATTCGCCTTTGAGTTTGGGTCTACAGGTAATGGGTTGCCTTTTTTATGAGTTTTCTCACTGCCGCACCACTTCATAGCCCAGTTGTCCCAGGAAATGTTGCACGGATTTGTCACCGCCGAGGTGGCCGGCGCCGACGGCGATGAAGATTTTGCCGGACCCGCGCATCATTTTGTGGATCTGATAAGCCCAATTAAGATTGCGGTCGGTGAGTAACGAGGCTTTCATTTTATCGTCGTCGCCGAAAGAAGCGTTCATCAACTCGGCGAGATCTTCGATATTGCCGGTTTTCCAAAACCCGAACATCTGGTCGAGCATGTCAGTGTCTTCGACCAATTGCTGCATGGAAGCTTCAAAAAACTCGATGTCTTCTTGTGGGTTCAGGTTGCCAAAAATGCTGAACTGTTGATCGAGAGTTTCCAGGTATCCAAGTTCTTTGCCGTTTGCCTTGGCCGCGTTCCATAAGACTTTGTCGACACCCGCTTCCGGGTCTATGCCTTTGGCCTGCATCTGGATGGTCACCAGCGTGACGGCCACCAACCAGGGGCGCATTTGGGCGAAGTTTCCAACCGCATTTTCCGGCATGCCGAGGGATTTTAGGGCCTTCATGAAATAGGCGTGACCCTCGGGGCTGAGGTTTTCGTAAAAGGGTTGGCCTGAATGATTGATGCCGTGTTTTTGCATCATCGGCACCATGATTTCAGGGGTGGCTTCGTTGACCGGCGCTTCCATATAAAAGGTCGTTGATGCATCAAAGGCGTTGTTTATTTTATCGGTACGCCAGTCGAGACCTTTCTCAAGAGCGTGCACGGTGCCAAACAACCAGATCTCGCTGTCTTCGTCGCTTAACTTCCAGATCGCAGGGTTAACGTGATCTTCGGCCCATACGCGAGAGCTGCTCAGAGAAAGCCCTCCGACAGCAACACCCAGTCCCCAACTCAGGCCCAAACCTATATCAGCTGCCAAAAATGCCCCAAGAACTGTGGAGATCAGGGACTTTGAGGTCACGCGTTTGATAACAGAAAGAAAGCTCATGAGGTATCCTTGGAAATGAAATCGTTGATCACGTAGTATTGGGCCAATAATCGTACTAAAATTTATACATCAAAATCTAACCGGAAAACGTTACCAGATTGTTTTCAAAAAACATATTAAATATCTTGTTTGGGCTAGACCAGGGTTCGGACCTTAAATTTTACGAATGATAATGCAACGCTTGTTTGTTCGTTTTATGGCGAGCTTCACCAAATTTTCATCATCAATTGCGGGATAGAACTGGATATTTTGGCGGGGAACTTCTATCTCTATATACAGGCTTTATATAAAGGGTAAAAATAATCAGGTTCTAATAGAGGACCGGCAAAGGGTAGAAGCCCAATAGAGGTAAAGAGGGAAATTCATGTCCAGTTTGTTGCTTGAGAAACTTGTCACCGAAGTGCGCCGTTATCAAAACCGTGACTTCCTGCACGCAGCCATGGCTGTGTGCGCCCTCACGGCCTATAGCGATGGTGAGGTTTCACTCCAAGAACGCTATTCCATTGACTATGCCATGGATAACATCGAAGCCCTGAAAACCTTTGACCTCGAACGCGCGATCGAAATCCTCGACGATTATATCTATCTGCTGCGTGGTGAAAAAGGTGGTGAATCAGAGGGGGCTAAAGCCGAGCTTTATAAGAAAATCAAGGTCTTCGAAGGCAATTATAAAAAATCCCGCACCCTGTTGCGTGTCGCCCACCTGATCATCTGCGCCGACCGCGAAGTCGACCCCCGCGAAGAAAAAGAGTTTGCGATGCTTTGCAATCTCTTAGGTCTTGAATCAAATAAACTTTGGAAACAGATCGAGGCGCAAAAAGCACTTTAAAAAGGTTATTAAGTGAAGGGCTCGAAAGGGAAACTTTCCCTTTCACACTATCCCTATTTTAGTCCACGAGACTATCCGTACGAAGGCCTGCGCGTTCGTGGTGGATTGGCAAGGTGCGACCGTAGAGTTGTTGGGTGCGTTCGAGGCTGCCGACCATGCCGTCGGCTTCGACATATGAAAATATGGCGACGTAGCGTTTGCGATCTCCCTCTACTGGCTTGACCCGGTGCAGGGCATAGCGGCCTTTGAATATCTGCAGGTCTCCGGGCTCCAGTTGCAGGGTTTTAACTTGGGGGGAAGTGCCTTCAAGGACTTCTTGCACCGCTGCATAGTTTTCATTACTAGAGCTTCGAATATTGGGGCAGTATTCAAATTCTCCGCCCTGCAATCCGTTCTGGATCGCGAGGGTAACGGTGAAGTTGTTGGTGTCGAAATGCCAGGGAAAACCACCGCCTTGCTCCACCGTGTTGATGATCACATCTGCGAGAGGATCGGCGTAGCGATAGAAGTTCTGCTCGTCCAGTGCGGCCTGAATAAAGGCAGGGAAGGCCGACCACTCATAGATATTGCGCAGGATGGTATCCCCGGTGAAATTATCGGCGGGGATAAAAGAGTTGGAGCGATCATAGAAACGCCTTAAGGGATGGCTTTGTGGCAAGCTGGGATCATCCTGGGTGAAATAGGCGTTGGTCCGGCTAAAAGAGCGATGCCCCTTTGCTGCGACAGTGTCTGCTTCAGCTATTAGCTCAGGAATTCGGTCGGGACGGATAAACCCTCGTAAGACAGCGCATCCGTCCTCTGCCAGATCAGCGTGGATATCTGACAGCACTTTTCGGTAGGAAGATGAACTTGGGGTGTTTATCGGGTAGCGATTGAGGTCAATATAATCGGTTGGGTCTATAGAGGCCATGCACTGAAATTCCTGTTTTATCAGCCACCCAGTTTATGTACCGATCCGGGGGGATGATTTTGTTTATCTCTCGTTGTTGATATTGTATTTTTTATAGTTATTATATTCAATATTTAACGGCTTTATTCTTAAGATACTGAATTTACATATCATTAAAATTGATATGTTAAGTTTACTTAACGGCTTAACAATATAGGTATTGCGCATGGTCCCTGATGCGACAGTTTCTTCCGAGTTGGGTGATAGCTCAGATTTGGATGATAACCCCGATACGAACGAGGTCGGTAAACGACTGCGACTGACACGAGAGAAATTTGGCTACTCGCAACGAAAGCTGGGTAAACTCAGCGGGGTCAGCAATGCGGCGATCTCCATGATCGAAAAGGGAAGCCTCAATCCGACCATCGGCACCATGGTCAAACTGCTGCGGGTGTTTCCGCTTTCGATGGCCGAGTTCTGGCAGGCAGAGCCTATTAGTTTGGAAAAGGTGTTCTTTCGCTTTGAAGAACTGAACGCGATTACCAACAATAAGGTGCGCTATTGGCAGGTGGCCTCAAACAAAGACCCCACAATTTTGTTTCAGTACGAAAAATACGAGGTCGGGGCCGATACCGGACTGTCACAAATGCAGGAGGAGTGTGAGATGATCGGTATTGTGATCAACGGCGTGCTCGCCGTTGAGATCGGTGACCAAACTCAACTGCTCAGAGAGGGGGATGTCTATAAGTTTGACGGCCGCATCCCGCATCGTTTTCGGGTCCGCGGCAATAAGGCTGTAACGATGGTCTCCTGCACATCACCAGCAGTATTTTGAAAATTATTTTCTTTAATCAAAATATAAAATTGGTCTTAAAAAAGAGATCGTGTGTGCAAAGATTATTGGCCCGTGAGCAGATCATCGTGCTCTTTTTTTTAATCTATGGCGCTTTCTGCAGAGGGTTCGTCATGATAAATTGGTAACTTAAAGCGGAACTTTGTGCCTTTGCCTTCGCTGCTTTCTAATGAAATATGACCGCCCTGACGTTCAACAAAATCCTTGCAGAGGTAGAGCCCCAAACCAGTGCCGGTTTCTCCACTGGTTCCCGTTGTTGTTGTGTTTTTGTCGAGTTGGAAGAGACGAGCTGCTTTTTCGTCTGAAATACCGACCCCGGTATCGGAGACCTCAATTTCCACCCAGTCATTTTTGTGCCGAGCAGAAATGACAACTTCGCCCAGTTCGGGGGTATACTTGATCGCGTTGTTGATCAGGTTGCGGATAATAGTATCGACCATGTGCGTATCGGCCAGAAGAGTTAATGGAGGGGTGCCTTCAGGGCTGTTTTTGATATCGCATATCAGGCGAATTTGTTTTTTTTCGGCAATGGGGCGAAACAACGTCAGATTTGAAAAAAATAAACTGTTTAAATCTACTGGCCCGGGGTCAAAATCAATCCGGCCCATCTGTAATAGTGACCACTCGAGTAAGTTTTCCAAGAGTTTGAATACATTTTGAGCTGATTCATGGACAATATTGCCATACTCTTTGGCGGCTTCTGGCGTGAGATCTTCACCCGGATCAGACAGCAGACTGGTAAAACCAAGCAAGGCATTGAACGGGCCTTTGAGATCGTGAGCAATGATGGAGAAAAACATGTCTTTTTGCGCGTTGAGCTTTTCGAGTTCACCATGTGTAATAGAGATATCTTCTGCCAAATTTACCAGGTTGGCTGCTTGGGCTTCCATGCGCTCGTCTTTGTTTCGTAGCTCAGCGATTTGTCGATTTAGGCGCTCTTCTCGCCTGATAAGAGCCTCTTCATCACGTTTGCGTTCTGTAATGTCCGATTGGATGTGAATATGACCACCACTGCTGGACCTATGGCGTTTATAGTAATAACTATGACCATTTGAGTGGGTCGTTTCCCCTTCGGTGTTGTCTTTTTCTCGCCGTTTTTCCAGGGTCATGTCGAGCCAGGCTTCGGGGTCTGACTTTGCCAGGGGGTGATCGATCTGTCCCGCCTCTAAAGAACAGCGCAACATATCTATCATTTTTGATCCAATAGCCTGATCTTTTGGCGGCGAATTTGGATAAACTTCGTGGTAGCGGTCGTTGGTAAAAATCACCTGTTCTTTCTCATTGTAGAGGATCACGCTATCAGAGAAAGTTTCTATTGCTTCCCGAAGAAGCTGGGAGGTTTTTTCACGTTCAATAATATCTGTGACATCCGTGAAGGTTGTGATCCTGCCAAAGCCTTTAATTGGGTACCTGCGGACATAAAGGTCTCGGCCTGTTTTTGTGGAGTGCTGTTGCTCGTGTAAATCTTGTTCGTTCAGAATTTCAATATACCGTTTCTGGGCCTGCTTTTCGATATCACATTCGCCGTAATAACCCGATTTTGCAAGAAAGCGAAGCAGGTCAATCAATGTCGTACCTGGATTGATCATATCAGGGGGAATGCTAAATATTTCTCTAAACCGATTGTTACAAATCACGAGGCGTTGGCTCTCATTCCATACCACAAACCCCTGATCAATAGAGCTTAAGGCCAATTCAAACAGTCTAGATTGGTCAGCTAATTTTTGCTCGGTTTGTTTTCTTTCGTTGATCTCATGACGGAGTTTTTCTGTGCGCTCCTCGACTTTGAGTTCCAACTGGTCTCGCGCTTCTTTCAGGGCCTTCTCTGCGAGTTTGCGTTCGGTGATATCCTCTGTCACCCCCATCAATCGGATGACTTTGCCGTGATGGTCCTTGATAGGATCAAAGCTACTGGAATAGTAAACAATGCCATTTTCCCCAAGAGCTTGAAATTCAAAGCGAGAGCTTATTCCCTGTTTGGCCTTTTCTATAAATTCAGCAATGCGGGCCCGGTCTTCGAGGACCGGAACATCCAAATACCTGAGTCCACAAACTTTTGCTTCGTCGGTTTCTCCCATCATTTCAAGACCGGCAGGGTTCATGGATACGATTGTACCGTTGAGATCGACTTCGTGGATGCACACGGGAGAGGTTGAAACCAGAGAATGGAATTTTTGCTCACTTTGTTCCATCGCCCTTTCTGTTTCAAGATGCTTTAGTCTTCTCTCCCTGCGCAAAAGTAATTTGTTGATGATAAGGGGAAGGAGTTCGAGATAGGTTTGTTTTTCATCTCTGATGATATAGTCCACTACCCCGCGTGACATCGCTTCGACCGCTAAACGTTCATGGCCCTTACCCGCCATCATAAGAAGGGGGAGGTTTGGGTTGCTCGCGAGGAGTTTGCGCGCGATATCTATCCCGCTCAAATCGTGAAGGTGGCAATCAATCGCGACGAGATCGTAACGGCACGCAGCAGCACTCAACAGACCAGCTTCTCCGGTTAGGGTTGTATCTACTCTGTAGGTATAGAGTGCGTCATATATTTCTTTTGAATTATCGCGGGGGACTTTGGGGAATGTCTCCGTGGGTTTATTGCCATAACTTTCAACGACAGACTTGAAGTTCTGGCTGATATCAGGATCATTTTCTATATAGAGAATGTGAATGTCAGAACATGCGTTCATAGCAGACCCAAAATTGGCATAATGCGCTTATGCTCTGTTGTTTTTCCCAAAGATAAACTCCGGCATATAAGTCCCGGCATAGATATTATTCACAAGTACGATTAATTTTCGGTTTCAGTAATTCACTTTTGAGGAAAATTTCCCCCAAATTGTCTTTATTCATCCTCTTGATAACAGGGAAGTGTGATGGTGAATTTTGATCCCTGTCCCTCAACGCTCGCTACATAAATTTTACCGCCCTGGCGTTCAATCAGATCTTTACATAAATAGAGCCCGAGGCCAGTCCCGGTTTCCCCATTGGTACCAATGTTTGAGGTATTTACATCTAATCGGAAAAGACTTAATGCAGCCTCATCTGAGATACCAACCCCTGTATCAGCGACTTCGAGTTCGACCTCATTTTCACGATGCTTGGTGCTAATCGTGATCTCCCCTTCTTTGGGAGTAAACTTGATTGCGTTGTTGATCAGGTTTCGTACGATCGTGTCTACCATGTGGAGGTCGGCGCGTACTTTGTAATGAGGATTTGTAAGGTCTTCTGTTGCGCCTGACAGGTCTGTATAGTGAAGGTGAATAAATTTCTTAGCCGCAATCGGTTTAAACAAGGAAATGTTGGTATAAATTATTTCGTCCAAATCAACGGGGCCGGGTACGAATTCCATCCTCCCCATTTGTATGAGAGACCATTCGAGAAGATTTTCCAATAGCTTATAAACCTGTTCTGCTGATTCATGAACGTATGCGCCGAATTCCAGAGCCTGTTCAGGGGTAAGGTTTGCTTCTTTATCAGAGATCATCCGGGAAAAGCCGAGCAGGGCATTGAAGGGGCCTTTAAGGTCGTGGGCGATGATCGAGAAAAATTTATCTTTTTGCTCATTTAATCGTTCAAGTTCACCGTGTGTCACCGAAAGGTCTTCGGCCAAGTAAACCAGCTCAGCAGCCTGTACTTCCATGCGCTCGTCTTTGGTTCTCAATTCTTCTATTTGTATTATCAGTTGTTCTTCGCGTCTGAGCAGCTTTTCTTCGGCTTGTTTACGCTCTGTGATATCTGTTTGCACATGGATGTGACCGCCGTTGGTCGACTTGCTTATTTTGTAGAAATAAGACAACCCGGTAGCGTGGTTCGTCATTCCTTGGGTTTGCATGTTTTCCCGTCGTTCCGCCAATCGCATGGCCAACCAGGCATCGGGATCTTTTTTGGCTAGAGGGTGATTAACTTGTCCAACCTCAAGTGTCCGACGTAATATATCCGTCATTGAATATTCGGTAATTTCATCTTTCGGGGGGGAGTACGGATATATCTCGTGATAACGTGCGTTAGTAAAGATTACCTTTTCGTCTTTGTCATAAAGAATAATGCTGTCGGAAAAGGTTTGCATTGCTTCTTGGAGTAGGGCGGCGGTCCTTTCACCTTTTCGTATATCTGTAATGTCTGTAAATGTTGTTATCCGGCCAAGGCCTGCAGCCTCGTGTTGTAATACATGAAGAATGCGTCCGTTATTCGTTGTCTGCTGCTGTTCGGGAACGATCCCTTCTGTCACAATTTCCAAGTATCTTTTTTGGGCAAGCTGTTCGGGATTGCCTTTACCATAAAGACCTGATTCTGCGAGATAACGAATGATCTCAATCATTTCTGTGCCAGGCTTGATCGCTGCTTGTGGAATAGCAAATAATTCACAAAAACGATTATTGCAAACCACCATTCGCTCGTCTTTATCCCAGACAATAAAACCTTGATTGATTGAGTTTAATGACAGCTCAAAAAGTTTGGATTGTGCGGCCAGTTCTTTCCCAGCCAATGGAGCAGAGTTATTTTTATTGTCAAACTCTGTGGTGCTCGCCTTTATGTTTTTATTTACAGAGGAACGCGCTTTTAATTTTGTTTTTGTGGATTTAATACGTCTTTTATTATTGTTAGCGCGGGCAAGAAGCTTGCTTATGAGAATAGGAGCGTAGAGTAAATAACTCTGATTTTCATCGCGTATGAGATAGTCTGTTACTTCATGAGACAGAACCTCAAATGCCAAATGTTCATAGCCTTTACGGGCTGTCATCAATAAAGGGCATTCCGGCTTTTTAACCAAAAGAGTACGCGCTATAACACTCCCGGACATATCCGGTAAGTGACAGTCGATTATGACGAGATCATAGGTATTCTTATCACAAAGGGAAAATGCGGTAGTTCCGCTATCTGCGATATCCATCGAACATTTTTTCAAATGTTGAATGGCTGATCCAGATCTTTCCAAAGCAGTTTTGAAATCATTTGAGCAATTGGGGTCTTTTCCTACGAAAAGAAACCGTAGCTGAGTAACTAAATTCTGGGCCGAATTGCTGTTGGTCAAATTCGATTACAACTCTATTGCAAAAAAGCCCCCAAAGCTTTCGGCTTATATATTATTTAGCATTAGGATTAATAATACGTTTCAGTGGACAAATTTAATTTTGCACTGTTCTTGAGATTCAAGTGAAAGGTCAAACTTTTACACAGGAATAGAACTTGAGAATGTTCCGATCGATCTGTTGCAATCGGCGATCCAGTGTTCTTCGGGTGCGTTCTTGATTTGGGCTATCATCGCGGCACCAAACCTTTATTATGGATAGGAACAACGCTGTGAGTCCGATTTCCTCAATCTGTTGGCGGCGGCCCTTCGCGTGAAGCTGGGCGGCATCACGAAGTAACTGAATGGTGCGGGAGAGTGAAAAAATGGCCGGTACCCAGTGATGGAGATGCGGATAGTGTGTCTTCGCCCGAAGGATCTGAGCGGCGACTGCCTGGTGGGGCGCCAGCGTATCGAACCAGCGCATCATCAAAAGGTGGATGCGTTCGCGCACCGATAAATCGCTAAATTCTTTGGGAGGTGTTGTCAGCATGGCATCTTGCGCGCGACTGAACCAGGCATTGGCAATAGCATTGGCATCAGCAAAATGAACCCGGATGTCATTGACCTCTATCCCCATATGAACAGCGAGAGGCCCAAGCGTGGAGTGGCTCCAACCGTGGGTATCAGCAAAAACCAAGGCCTCGTCAATAATACGTTGGCGAAAGGCATCACCCTTTAAGTTCGGAGTGGTACCGTTTCTTGCACCGAGAGATTTTTTCCCTCGGACGTTTTTTTTCTCAGCCATAAGACGAGCCCCTTTTTCAGCTTTTATTATAGCTCAAAAAGGGGTCGAAGAGGAAAAAATCTCTTAAATGCTGTTGCATTAAAATGCAAATAAATGCAATGTATTGCAAGTTTCAATTTTCTCATCCATTACTTGTCTAAAAGATCGGCGGCTATGTCGAACTTACTTCTTGATCTAAACAATCCCGACACTCGTCAGGCCGTGATGCTGAAACGCTTGCAAGATGGGCTTACGCTTGTGGCGCGTGAGATTACAAAAGAGTTTGATGTTTCAATAGATACTGTTCGTCGTGATCTCATCGCGTTGGAAGATCTTGGGTTGTTAAAAAGGGTCAAGGGCGGCGCCATTCCGATCAAAGGAATACCGCAAGTTCCCGCAGTCCCGATGGTGCAACGGGTGCAAGACCAAACCAACTGGATGGAAAAGGCGGCGATGGATAACCCGGCCAAGGTTTCGAATGCTTTTTCTGATCTCTGTTCTGGATCACCGACCCTTTTTCTCGATGGGGGAACCTCGGTGTTATTTTTTGCCCGCCAGTTACCGCACAATTTTAAGGGGGTTGTGATCACACCTTCTCCTCTGGTTGCCGGGGTAATGTTGGAAAGGGAAATCGAAACCGTTATGATCGGCGGTAAGATCAGGCCCTTTGGCGGTATCGCTACGGGGCTTGAGGCGGTTAGGGCACTTTCAGACTGTACAGCCGATTATGCGGTGCTCGGGACTTGTGGCCTTGATCCGAGATTTGGCCTATCCGCTGACGATATGGATGAGGCCGCTGTCAAACAAACCATGGCCCGTAACGCACAAAAGGTAGTGGTTCTGGCTGCTGATAGCAAAGTGAATACCCAATCGAGACACCGGGTTCTTCCTTGTATGGATATTGATGTCCTTATTACCAATGCAAACATGCACGAAACCACGGTTTACGAGCTATCGGAAATAGAGATGCGCCATGTCTGACAAGACATCAAATATCGGGTCTGACAAGACATCAAATATCGGGTCTGACAAGACATCAAATAATGGGTCTGACAAGACATCACACCAACAGCTGAACACCCATAAAACTGCGTCAACGTTGCGTTCCCCCAGATGGGCGGTGGCGGCGATGTTTATTCTGAACGGTGGGCTTTATGGAGCTTGGGCGGCGCGTATTCCCTCTATCCAGCAACACTTTGATTTTTCTCCGGGTGATTTGGGGCTGTTGCTGTTGCTGCTGGCGGGCGGGGCTATCGCGGCCTTTCCGCTTTCCGGTGCCTTGTCGGATCGCTTTGGTCCCTCAAAAGTGACATTGGTTTGTGCGCTGGTCTATTGCCCGGCGCTGGTGATGATTGGCTATAGCCCCAACGTGGCCTTCTTGGCGATTTCGATTTTTATTTTTGGAGCAGCCCACGGGGCCATGGATGTGGCAATGAACGGTTGGGCCGCCGAGGTCGAACGGGGGTATGGCCGCTCTATCATGTCGAGCTTTCACGCACTGTTTTCTGTTGGTGCCGGGATTGGTGCTGGTTTTGGTGCAATCGCTGCGTGGGAAGAGATTGGCTATAGTCAGCAATTCACGGTATTTGCCATGATGTTGGCACCCTTGATCTGGTTCTCAGCGATCCCTGCTAGAAGTTATGGGAAGGCAGCTGGGACGATTATTGGGAAGAGTATTGGTGATCGGATAGAGGAAAGCGACCCCTCAACTGAAACACTTCCAAATAAGACAAAAATCAAAACCCAAACAAATACTCAAACGAATATTCAGGCAAAACCGCCTGTAAAAACTCCGAAGCTAGCGCTACCCAAAGGGGCTCTGCTGGTGGTTGCACTGGTGGCTTTTTCCTGTGCGGTGGGCGAAGGTGCTATGGCGGATTGGTCTGCAGTCTTCTTGGTAACGGTTATTCAGGCCAGTGAAGGGCAGGCGGCGCTGGGCTTTACCGTGTTTTCCATTGCTATGGTCACCATGCGCTTTGCCGGGGACTGGATCATCACCCATTTTGGTCCGGTAAATACCTTGCGGTTTTGTGGCGTTGCGGCTCTCGTGGGATCTGTGATCACCGCGACGGCTACCACCCTTTGGGGTGGCTACATAGGTCTTGCACTTATGGGCGTGGGCTATTCCATCGTCTTCCCGTTGGTGTTTTCACGCGCTGCCAACAGCAGTCAGCTTAGCCCCGGTGTTGCCATCGCCTCGGTTGCGATCTTTGGCTATGGGGGCCTGTTGCTCGGTCCGCCCATGATCGGATTTGTTGCCGAGATTTCTTCGCTGCGGTTTTCTTTTGGTATTTTCGTGCTGTTGTCGCTGGTATTGGTTCTCGGTGCGGTGGCTTTTGGGCGCGGAAAAACAGTAGTTAGAACTACGGAAAGTCAATTGGCTTCAAGTGATTGAGCGCAAGATTTTAAAAAATTGTTGGGCGAGAATGCGGGGCAACCGGTCTATCATGGGGGCGCATTTTGGTGCAGGAAGGATGGCGGAAACCCCTTTACGTGTAAACACGTTCCTGCTGATCCCCTTGCAAAGTCTTAACCGCCGACAATGCTAAGAGCGATCATAAAATAGCATTCTCTACTCAAAGTTTACAACTCAAAATAGCCAGCTACTATTACCGCGTATGCTAACTTTCATCCCAAAATGTGGGTGGCGGTTAGCGCCAATCATCATAAATTTTCATAAAGGCGAAGGAGATATTTACAAGGAAAAATATAACAATCACGACAGATATGAATATGTTGGTGGCGTTTGCAATACCAAAAATATCAAATATATAGAACACAAAATTATAAATATTTCTTAGTATCGTGTCCATTGAGCCCCTAGTTAAGATCATTGCTTATGAATGAAGTATTCTACTGCTTGATATATTTGGGTTGGTGGCGCTAATTTCAAGAATTTAGTCCTAAAAATTATGCCTCACTGTATCAATTAGTTGTTGTGGTAGGGAACTTAAGAGAGAAGATTTATACCGAGCTTCGAGTAAAATCCTTTAACTTCAGCTCATTGGATTACCCTCTTTTGCTGTCTCAAAAACGTGAAAGATTTTTTCACAGATTATTCACAACCCATTAACTCATAGTTGTGCTTTACTGCTTGTCGATGGCGTTGGGAGGCCATCTCAATGAGTAAGAGGTTTCTAAAGAGCAAAAAGGTAAAGTTCTTTTTGACCCCAAGTGACGTAATCGTTTCCAAAATAGTTTTACTTGCGATTAGGTTGTTGATGAATAAGGACAGGCCATCAGGGCATGATCTCTTTTTCACCAACTCTTTTGTTCAGGGAAATACTTATGCACCAGTTTAAGGGTTCTATGCTGCGTTTCTTTGCGGTTTGACTACTGACTTGTGTACAAGGAAGCACTGGCACAGAATTGATCCATCACGGATATATTTATGGGGGATATATCCTTAAGGGAAAAATTATGATGCTCGAACTGCATTTTCAAGAAGGATTTGACGGCGAAGATATAGAAATCATCGTTGGTAATCGGGTTGTGGCACGTCTAAAGCTACGAACTCGTATGCAAACCGGATTGGCTCATATCGAAAAGCTTATGCCTTTTGAAGATGATGTCCGTCAACAAGTGCAGATTGTGATTGCAGAACTTGGTCAAATTTGTTGCATAAAGGCGGCTGATAATGACACAGGTTATGACGTTGGAAAGTCTGAACGAGAATTCGTTTTGATAAACCTTCAAGATGGAAAATTGACATTCCAAACGACCTACACGGCCCCTGGTTACCTTTGATTTTAGGACCTCCTTTTTAAAACTAACATCGTTTTAAAGGAGAAATACAATGGCTGTAAAAACCCCGAGTGCTGGGAAAACCACGAGTACAGGGATAAAAGCACCAGATTCAACACTCAAAAATAAACCCAAAGGCAAGCAAACTGAGTTAGATACGGACAACTTAGCCCAAGATGTCGTACTGTTACACAACGAAGAGCACCCGGATTATATTGACGGGATATATGCTGACGAAGAGGCCTTATTAGATCCCGACGTTGAAGAAAATGATCCCGATCTAGAAGCTCTTACACCTGTTCCGGGTGGCCCTTTGCCGGGTCCTTTTCCTGGGCCATTTCCAGGCCCAATACCTGGGCGTATTCCAGGCCGGTTACCTGGCCGATTACCAGGGCGTATACCAGCTGTCTCTTATACACATCTCCGAGCCCACGAGACCGAGGCTGATCTCGTAT
>OJDH01000271.1_pt1 | contig 30670 bp, 24 predicted proteins | sample 1592761 | NCBI WGS metagenome assembly OJDH01 (sample SAMN05416855, study PRJEB24817) | seawater metagenome | isolation source: Sea water | place: Canada:Atlantic | collected 2013-11
TCAGTTCATCTTTAAACACCTTGTTGGAAGGAGATAACTTAAACTGCTCAACGATGTTATTAAAGTCGTGTTTACAATCAAGTGGATTACCATCAATAAAGTGGGCTTTTTGCAGCGCATTTAACACTGGAAGAAGTTTATTCGGTTGCTTGCTCTGCATCCAAGCCATTAGGTTGGCGGTTTTAATGGCGTTTTTAGGGCTGTTTACGTAGCGAATGTGTTCTTTGCTAAATTTAACAGCACTCAGCTTTAACACTGCATCCACTTGTTCCTGACCTGCTGAATCTGTGCCATTGAAATGGGCACAATGCATGAGATTTATTTTCATCTCAGGAAACGCTTCGCTAATTACATTCACTAAAGGGGTGGCCGCGTAACTCCATGGACAATGAGAGTCGTAGATAAAATACAACTCTAAGGTCACTTCATCTGACGCTGGCTCATCAGCTGTAGATTCAAGTGTTGTAAGTAGATCTTCTGGTATTGAAAAGTCGGCGCTCATTGGGTTATATCTTGTCAAAAACTAATGGCGAATATTTTAGTGACTTTACCAGTAAGATACAAACCACATTTGCAGTTAATCTTGGCTACTTATTGGATAATTGATGGCCAAACTGAACAGAGCCATAAATGATATGGCTCTGTTGTTTGATTCCATTTGAAACCATGAATTAAGCTTAAAGTTTAGCTGTCGCTAACTTAACCCCAAAAGCAAGAAAGAGACTGCCAACCGCATAATTCATCCATCTGGCTATTTTTGCATTTGTCAGCACAGCTTTAAACTGCTCAGCCAGTAGAATAACCACCAAAAACCAAGAGGAGACCACAATCGCTTGTGTCATTCCCAGTAGCATACTGTCGGCAAACACGGTTTGCGGCGAAACAAACTGCGGGAATATTGACAAGTAAAATAGCACTATTTTAGGGTTGAGCATGTTTGTCAGAAAACCTTTAATAAAATTACTGACGACACTTTCCCCTCTTTGAAGGTTCTCTGCTCTATCTATTTTTGGTTGCTCTGTATCCTGACCAGTTTGATTATCATTGTGCATCGTCGGCATGCTTATCATTTTAGTCTTTAAACCGGCTCGAATATTGGTAATGCCTAACCAGACTAGATAGGCCACGCCTAGCCATTTAAGTAAGGTAAAAGCGAATACAGATTGGGTGAGTAACAGACTTAATCCTTGCGCTGAGATAAACGCATGGACAATAAAGCCACAGCTTACACCAGCAATATTACTAAAGGCCTGCAATCGACTCTTAGTCAGTGCGGTAAACAGGACGAGTAAGGCATTTGGACCAGGTATGATGGCGATGAGGAAAACGATCCCCGCAAACAGAATGATTGTATCGATATTCATGACGATTCCATTAGAAGATGTCATTGCATCTTCAAAAAAGTAGTGTGCAAAATCTTGTCACTAAGCAGCTAAGTCATCACTGACGCTTAGATATAAGAGCTAACTTGTGGTGTGCTAGCTAATCAAGCTTCTTTGAAATACAAGCAAGTTGAGTTCATCAACAGCTATCAAACACGAGATTAGTTAAGCTATCTGAATTAACCGCGCGGTGGGCAGCGATTAGCTCTAATACAAGTTGTGCACGTAGTCATGGAGTACCTTGTTAACGAAAAAGATAATAAGTAACAGGTTAACTAAGTCTCAAGGACAGAGCAAGTCAAAGGCATGTATGAACCTCATATAATCCCGTTTCTTAAAGCGAATCCAGCAGGTTTACCTTTAACATCCCTTAGCTTAGCTATTCGCTACGTGATCCTATCCACATCTTGTTGCCTATGTCTTTACCTTTATTTGATAATAATTATCATTTACATACCTTCGTAACTATGATTTTATGCAAGTCGGACCAGACAAAAGCAAACGTGAAGCTATTGATAAATAGCGCCTACAGAGTATTCAATGAAGGATATAATATGAAAAGTATTTCATTAAGCTTGCTAATGTTAACGGTGCCCTTGGTGACTGCCACTGCATCTTCGAGTTATGCTCAATCAGTCGATAATGCATTATCGACTTCCCCAGTATCGAGTCATGTTGCTGACGCTAAACGTGAAATTGCACTTGAACTGAGCCGCCAGTACGCTCAAGTCTCTCCCATCTTAAAATCGACGATTAATCAATATCACTTAAGTATGGACGCTGAACAGGCATTTCAATTAAGCGGCATCGATTATAAAACCTTACGTCATGCTGAACTTACGATAAGAGAAGCTAAAGGCTTACAGACTCAAGCCCCTTCAGATAAAAAAGCCCTATCGGGTTACCGCCGTGCATCAGTTGATACCCATCTTGTTCAATTTCGCTTAGCAGATGCCAGCATGCTCGCCGACTGGCAGCAGGGGCAATCTCCACTGTTTGCATTTGAACCCGATGGCGATGACAAGCAATGGGTAAACATTGAGGCCTATGATCTTGACGGCGATATTCACCTGCTGGATGTATATCAACTTCCACAAAGACCCGTACTGGTCATTGCTCTGAATAAACAAAAAGCAATCAGTGAAGGCTTGGCTGTCATGCGCGAGACGTTTGCATCAAGCACAAATTCAGTCAGTAAAGTTAACCGTAAAAACCGCCAGTTAAGTTCTGTGAGTACTTCATCAGATCAACCTATTTCAACAACTGTGATCAAACAAATTAGTGTTGAAGATGATCAGGAGCCTTGGATTTCAGGCAAAGCTGAGGTTTACGCGATTGTCACTGGCGTAAACCCAAGTCGTGATGAGCCGGTGTTAGATCTGATAGAGATGCCGTATTTGGATTATTCAGATACTCAGTATTATCCTAATCAGATCATCATTCATTGAGAGCGTTACCGCTGGGCTGCCGCCGATATGATTCTCATGGAGCATGATGATGGTACCAACTATAAGGATCTCGCTTCAGCATTGTTACTTGCTGCAGAACAAGTTTTAAATTCCATTCCCGATCCTGAGGTACAAGGTTATTCCATTATCGCCACCATCACGAATGGCATTCTAGCAGCAATGCCAGATGCGTGGTTCACTAACGATGATGACCATCTGGATGTGTATTACACCTTGCAAGAGGGTGAGACTTACACCCAGCATTCTGGTGCTGGAGGCAATGCAAAAGCAACATTTGCACCTCTGATTATTCAACCCAGATAAGCCTAGACACCAAATACAGATTAAGGCTCGTTTCATCAAGACGAGCCTTTTGATCGTTAATCCACCACATTACAGTGACCAGCCAAACCATTAACCACCTACTCCGTTACAATCCTTACTTATCCTCGGCTAGCGATTAAATTTTACTTAGCTATCAAATGATATATACTTACTCTATCAAATGATATTGAAGTTGTTTTTCAATATCCTCAGTGATCGAGATGAATATCGCTTATTATTTGTGATAAGCGCACCTATTGATGAGGGCTGTAACGATGACAACAATGAATGTCTTTACCCCGACAAGTTCGGCAAAAAAGGTCATGAGTTTCTGGCAGTTGGTTGGTGTTCCCGCACGTGGGGCAAGCTTATATGCAGCCTTACACAATGGTTTACCTTTCGAGGTTTACGCCAAGTTAGCCAAGATCTCCGGACTTGAAAAGTCAGAACTTGCTAATGCTACTGTCATTGCCAGCGCAACGTTGCAGCGCAGGGCTAAAGCCGGAAGGTTCAACAAAGACGAGAGCGACCGTCTCTATCGATTCGCTGAAGTCTACAAGTCTGCACTCGATCTGTTTGAGGGCAACAACAGTGATGCCTCCAAATGGTTAAAAAATCCGGTACGTGGACTCGGTGACAAACGCCCTATTGAGATGCTATCAACTTCGGCAGAAACCGAAGCGGTATTGAATCTTATTGGCCGCTTAGAGCACGGTGTATTTGCGTGATCACAGGCTATCGTATCGTCAAGAAAAAATGGGCAACGAATGCCTTTGATGGTGAAGGTGCACGGCTTTACGGCGGTCGTTGGAACAGCCGAGGTCAATCGTGTATCTATCTAGCGGGTTCTGAATCTTTGGCTATCTTAGAAGTGTTAGTCCATTTAGAAAGCGCTCACCAGATCAATCATTACTCTCTATTCTCTGTCGACATCAATGAAAAAGACATGATGTTGCTAGAAGCGCAGAACCTACCTAAAAACTGGCAAGAAGATCCTGCCCCATCGGAAACAGCCGATCTGGGTGATGAATGGCTCACAAGTCAAAGTAGTCTAGCCCTGTGTGTACCTTCGAGCATTGTCACCAGAGAGAGCAATTATCTGCTCAATATCAAGCACCCTAACTTCTCTGCACTGTTAGAAAGCATGGTCGAACTCGAATTCACCATGGACAGTCGTTTGTTAACTTAATCCAAATTAGCATCAATATTTTTCACCACAAAGAATAGGCCTATCCTTCTCATCTTAGCCTCTGTTTATCGTGAGGTCTGACACGTAGCCATGTTCAGTGGACACAAGGGCTTGCTTTAACATCAACGCAGCCTCTTTAGCGGTCATAAAACTGGATGTATCAAGTGTTTTACCACTCGCAGTCCAAAATGGCGTTGCCATTCCACCTGGGTAGACACTTATAATTTTCATCGGACTTTTAATGGATTTCAACTCCAATCTTACCGATTCAACTAAGCCTCGAACCGCCCACTTAGCCGCACAATAAGTGGATTCGCCCCCTTTGGCCATTAAGGCTGCCGTCGACATTACCACCACGACAGTAACAGGATGATCTCGATAACGTTTTACCGCTTCACGAAGCAACATGATGGACGAAGTCACATTATTATCCATCAACCTCTTTATCATGTCCGGATCTTGCTCTTCAATGGATCCAAAATAACCACTTCCGGCGCAGTGTATGATAGTGCTCGGCTGCAGCTCACACATATCAAACAGGGCTTCAACTTCCACAGAATCGGTTAAATTAGCCGTTTTAGCCAATACCTTGGATTTTTCAGGAGTCGTGTCCAAACTATTGGCCACATCAAATAACCTGATTTTATCGCGACCCGTGATCAGTAAAGACTCCCCTTCTTGGTGATATAAATTAGCAAGCGCAGCGCCTAAGCCACTACTCGCTCCGGTAATAACAATCATGTTGACCTCTAAATGTTCACAGGCCTTAATGAGTAATCATCAAGGAGAGTAAATGTAGTTAATGTTTTAAATACGATGCCACTCGTAACCTGAATTCAGAAAATTGGGTGCCATTCTTGCTCCAACTGTTAATAATATATCTTGTTTTCCTCTGTCGACTAACCTGTAATGACGAATCTAGCCATGTAATAGTCATCAGTGTTTATAAAGTAAGCAGTTAACACCTAAATCGTCATAAAGTTGTTAACAATTGAAATAAACTACTGAAATTTAAAATCTTCATGCCTACACTGAATATACCAAGAGTCATATATGAGGTTCTTCCTATGCTAAAAACTCCGATGATAACCCCTCTAAGCAGTGACCAGCTTTACCGTGAATCTACGCTCACTAACCTTGCGCCAGAGTGTAAATCAACGAAGCACTTAACACCTCTCGATGAAATCGTTGGACAAGAGCGAGCCCAACAAGCTGTTGAGTTTGCGATGTCAATGAAAGACAAAGGCTACAACATCTATGCGATTGGCCGAAATGGCCTCGGTAAGCGCACGATGGTAATGCGCTACCTCAATCGTCACGAAGCAAATGGCAATGGACATATGCTTTATGACTGGTGTTACGTCAATGATTTTGACGAAGCTCGTACACCTAAGGTGCTGAAAGTGCCTGCCGGAATGGGGAGTGAATTTAAAAAAGACGTTGAGAAACTCATTGTTCGTTTGGTTAAAGCGCTGCCACTGGCCTTTGACAACGAGATCTACTACTCACGCGCCGAAAAACTAAAGGGCTTATTAGCCGATAAACAAGAGTCCGCCCTTATTGGTCTGACCGATGAAGCTAAAGAGTCGAGCATCAGTTTGACCATCACGCCTCAAGGCAGTTATGAGCTCATCGCCATGAATGGAGAGGAGCCTCATACCGAAGAGAGTTTTGAACAGCTCTCCCGCAAAGAACAAAATAAGCTCGAAAGCAGCATCACAGATCTTGAATCTAAGCTTCGTGTCATTGTCAGAAAATTCACCGTTTGGGAAGAGGAATATACTGACAAGCAACAGAAACAAGATGAAGTAGTGGCTCAAGATGTATTGTCACACCTAACCAATAAGCTAAAAGAAAAATACAGCAACTTTGCCGTGATGAAGAACTATCTTTGCGATATGCATAAGGATATTTTAGATAACTTGGATCTCTTTCTTGAGAGTAACGAGGAACAACTGGCGCTCTCTTATGCTTCATTAGATAAAAAGATGCCTCGCCGTTACCAAGTGAATGTGATCATTCATCAAGAAACTGGCAAAATGCCGATTGTGGTTGAAGAGACACCCAATTATCACAGCATCTTTGGCTACATTGAAAATGCGACCTTCAAGGGTACTATCTTCTCTGATTTCTCATTGATCCGTCCAGGCAGTCTACATAAAGCTAATGGTGGCGTGTTAATGATAGATGCCGCTAAAGTACTTGAGCAGCCCTATGTATGGGACGGACTCAAACGCGCGCTGCGTTCACGCAAACTCAGTTTAAGTTCTCTTGAAAGAGAGGTCACACTCTCTGGAACTATCTCTTTAGATCCTGAAGCTGTCCCTCTGGATGTGAAGATTATTCTGTTTGGTGATTATCAGACCTATCAGCTATTGCAGCATTACGATCCTGAGTTCGGTGAACTGTTTCGAGTCACTGCTGACTTTGAAGATGAGATGCCAAGAACAGATAAGTCTGAGGCACAATATGCACAATTTATTTCGAGTATCGTGCATGACAACAAGATGCTGCATTGCGATAGAAATGCCATAAAGCGGATAATTGAGTTCAGTTCTCGTCAAGCAGACGACAAGAACAAGCTGTCACTGCACTCTGCCGATATCGCTAATCTGCTGCGAGAGTCTAACTATTGTGCACGCTCAGCGAATGCCAATATGATCCGCGTCAGTCATGTAGAACAAGCACTGCATAATCATGAGTTGCGCGTGTGTCGTCTAAAAGACAATGTGATGCAAAGCTTTGTGAATGGCACCACCTTGATCAGTACTCAAGATAATGTCGTAGGCCAAGTCAATGCTCTTTCGGTGATTAGCACTTCCAATCATCAGTTTGGCGCGCCGAATCGTATTACGGCAACCACTGCGTTTGGTGAAGGTAAAGTGTTTGATATCGAACGTAAAGTCGATTTAGGTGGCAGTTTGCACTCTAAAGGCGTGATGATTCTCTCCGCTTACCTAGCATCAATATTGGGTAAAACGGCTAAGATCCCACTCACGACTCATATTACATTTGAACAGTCCTATGGCGGTGTTGATGGTGACAGTGCCACGATGGCAGAACTGTGCGCGATAATGTCTGCATTCTCAGAGTTGCCTATCAGACAAGATGTCGCTATCACTGGCTCCATGAACCAGTTCGGTGAAGCTCAGCCTATTGGTGGCGTCAACGAGAAGATCGAAGGCTTCTTTGATGTATGTAAGATTAAGGGACGTACCTCAACTCAAGGCGTCATCATTCCTAAGTCAAATGTACAAAACCTCATGTTGCGCAGTGACATTGTCGAAGCTGTAAAGAAAGGCCAGTTCAATATCTGGGCTATCGAACATGTCACTCAAGCCATTGAAATATTAACTGGGTTCAGTGCTGGGCTTTGCCCGAATATGAATCCGAATATCAATGGTGGGATGAACATCGCCCAAGTAGAACACCCAAGTGACTCTATCTTTGGCATAGCACAATCCCGTTTAAACCTGCTGCGGTTAGATAGACCATCACAAATGGATGAATGCCAGCATTAAAATATTCTGTTGCTGGCATAAAAAAGGCCGAAACATCACTGTTTCGGCCTTTCGTTTGCGTTTACTCTTACGCTAGCGCATCCTGTAACTGAGGCACTATCTGCTTCTTACGGCTCAATACACCGTCAAGCCACACTCTGTCATTCTCACACGCGATACCATAAGCACGTTCAATGAGGCCTGCATCGTCAGTGATGACCAATAGCTCTGAACCCTCTTTCATGATATCAGTCAGCAGTAAAATGACACTGTGACGCTCGCCTTCAGCTTTCAATGCCGAGATATCGGCTTCAAGCTCAGCTTTAATGTCATCAAATACAGATAAATCGATCACTTCAAGTTGACCAATACCAATTTTATTACCGTTCATGTTGAAGTCTTTAAAGTCACGCATCACAAGATCACGAGCTGGCGTGCCTTCAACCGCAGACTTGACCTTGAACATGTCCATGCCAAGCTCTTTGAAGTCTTCAATGCCAGCGATTTCAGCCAAGGCTTCAACACACTTGATATCGGCAGTCGTACAAGTCGGTGACTTGAAGATCACGGTATCACTTAAGATCGCACACATCATGATGCCGGCGATGTCTTTAGGAATCGCGACACCGTGGAAGTCATACATCATTTTGATAATGGTATTACTACAGCCAACCGGACGTATCCAACACTCAAGCGGTGTCGATGTGGTTAAGTCACCCAATTTATGGTGATCGACAATACCGACAATCGTTGCTTCAGCAATATCATCAGGGGCTTGAGTTAGCTCAGAGTGATCGACAATAAACACCTCTTCACCGGCATAGCTTGTTTTAAACTCTGGCGCTTCGAAGCCAAATTTTTCTAAAATAAACGCTGTTTCAGGTGATAAATCACCTAAACGAGCAGCAATCGAAGGCTCACCGATCTGATTTTTCAGGTAAGCAAGTGCAATTGCACCACAAATTGAATCTGAATCTGGGATCTTATGGCCCACAACATAAACTGACATTGATAACTCTCCTATTATTCCCCTCATTCTACCAAATTCATTTGATTTGAAAAACGATTAACTGGAACTTGCCTCTCGATTTAGCCGAGATAATCAAAAAAGATTGCCAGTATAAAGATTACTGCTAAACTAACACTGTATATTTATACAGTAATCAATAAAAGCACGACTTATGAAATTAATATCTACCTTAGCCAGCGCTGGGATCACAGGCTTCGAAAGCCCTGCTGCAGAGTATAAGCAACTCGGTTTAAGCTTAGATGAATTACTAATAGCGCATCCAAGTGCCACTTTTATTGCTCAAGCCAGCGGCAGCTCCATGCAGAATATTGGGATCTTCGATGGTGATATTCTGATTGTGGATAGGCATGTCACCGTGGTGGATCAAGATGTGATTGTCGCGAATTATAACGGGGGCTTTGTTTGCAAAATTATTGATACCAAAAGAAGGTTATTACTTTCTGCCAATGAAGATAATCAAGCGGTCATCATTCATGAATATGATCAATTTACCATCGAAGGTGTTGTTGTTAGCTCGATACGCTGTCACCGCCCACCCCATTTACTGACAAAATGTAGGAGATAAACAATGCAAACTCCCATTAAAAGTATTGATAACAAATCACCTTATTTACTCATGTTTACCATTTTTTCCTATTTATTGCTCAGTTAAGCGGATCACTCACTATGTTTGCACTCGTCGATGCTAACTCTTTTTACTGTAGCGCAGAGCAGGTCTTTCGCCCTGAATGGAGAGGACGTCCTATTATTGTGCTTTCCAATAATGATGGCTGTATTGTGTCGGCTAACCGGTTGGCACTCGCGTCCGGCATTCCTAAATTTGAACCTTATTTTAAGATAAAAGCTGAATGTGAACGCTTAGGGATTATCGCGCTGAGTTCCAATTATGAGCTTTATGCCTCTCTTTCAGCCTCAATGATGGAGGTCATCGGCAGATTTGCTCCCGAACAGCATATTTACAGTATCGATGAATCCTTTCTTTCATTTCAGCACTGTTATCCCGCCATCCCCTGTTTAGCCAAACATGGGCATGCACTGAGACGCACAGTGTGGAAAGAGACGCGTTTACCTGTCTGTGTCGGCATGGGAACAACACTCACGTTAGCTAAGGTTGCCAATCATGCCGCGAAAAAACATCAGCAATATCACGGCGTGTGTCTGATAGATAATCATCAGCAAAGAAAAGAGATATTGCTTAAAATGGTGCCAGCAGAAGTATGGGGAATAGGACGTCGCCTCGCAAAAAGGCTCGATATCATGGGAATTAAAACGGCTTATGCCTTGTCAAAAATGGCACCCACTATTGCCAAAAAACAGTTTAGTATTGAAGTGGAGCGAACGGTTCGAGAGCTCAATGGCGAGATCTGCAAAGATTGGGATCAAGTCAGGGCGGATAAACAACAGATCTTCTCAACTCGCAGTGTGGGTAATCGGATAACGGATCTGTATTCGCTACAACAAGCCTTAAGCAAACATGTGGGAATTGCCACCAGCAAAGCAAGAGCACAAGGGTCTTTATGTTCTGTGATCATTCTTTTCGCCTCGAATTCTCCTTATGATTCCCATCCAAGCGGATTTAAACACACCCAGCGTTTGGCTTACCCCACTAATAGCACTGGAGAGATCACTCACATCGTTAATCAGATTGCTAAAGAGAAGTTTCGCAGCGGTGTACATTATTACAAGATAGGCATTGGATTGGTCGACTTAGTTAATGAGGCACATCGACAACAAGATCTGTTTGAACCAGCCAGAGACCCAGCCTTAATGAAAGTCTACGATGCACTAAACCTGAAGTATGGTAATGACTCTCTGTTTATGGCCGCGCAAGGAAGCTCCCAAAAGTGGAGCATGAAGCGACAATTCCTCACGCCTCAATACACCACGTGTTGGTACGATCTACCGAAAATTAGCTGTTAGAAACGAAGCCTTAGTAAACGAAAGCAAAATAAGACTACTTTTTCCGACTGCCAGGTAATGTTTTTGGCATCGCATTACAGCAGTGAGGATCATGCTCATCACTGTCTTTAATATTCTGGTCAACGAACTTGTAGTAACCCTCTTTTAGTTTCGTCCATATGCCATTAGACGTATCAGCACCATGGGCTTGCAATAGAGCTTCTATCCCAGTTAGATCACAATGAGTAGCGTCATAAGCCACACTCAGTGTTTCAGTTAGTTCATCAAAAGAGACATGTTCAATACCAAGTAAAGCGTCAATCTCAGAGATAATAACCGCTTTGTTCTTTTCAGTAATACCCTCCAGTCTTAACCGCCGATTGACAAGGTTAATCTCTTTCACACCAGGCCTATGATCTACATTACTCATTTTAAAGTCCTTAGTTGATGGGTATGACAATGGTTAGCTTCCACAAAATATCCAACTTCTATGTTGATAATGCCAGTCATTGGTCACATAAAAAACACAAAGTTAGCTCCATCTTGATACAGATCAACAACACGAGATATTCATCAATCCGTCCTGAAAACTTATCGAACTTCAATAGACAAACACTCAACCTCTGTTAAATGAAAAACATTTATATATCAACATGTGACATACATATTTACACAATGGATAAGTAACATTAACCTAGATCATTTAACATAGCTAAAAGGCAACCCTTTCGCCAAATAAAACTAAGACATGTAAATAACTTAGATAACGATAAAAATCCTAGATCCTACAAGAGGAAGTGTGTGTGGCTACCAAAAAACAGATAATTTTACCCATTGCCGTGTTACTCGTCGGAGTTGGTGGGTTCGCTGCTATGTCTGCAATGAAAAAACCGCCAGAAGAGAAGGCTGAGGTTGATAATACGCCATTAGTTGCGATTCAACAGGTTGAGATGAACCCGATGACCTTCTCCGTTGGATCCTACGGTGTCGTCAAAGCCAAATATGAAACTGAGTTAGTTTCACAAGTCTATGGTGAGATCGTATTCCTATCAAACGCCTTTGTCCGTGGGGGATTCGTTAAAAAAGGTGATGTTTTAGCAAAAATAGATCCCAGTGATTATGATGCAGATCTTATTGATGCTGAGGCCAACTTAGCGTCCGCTCGCGCAACCTTAGTGCAAGAGAGAGCCTTTGGTAAAGTCGCAGAAGAGGAGTGGAAGCGCATTAAAGATGGCGTACCGACGGAGCTGAGCCTACGTAAACCACAATTGGCCCATGAAATCGCCAAGCTCAACTCCTCAGAAGCAGGATTAAAGCGTGCCCTTCGCAATGTAGAGCGCACCATCATTAAAGCTCCTTTTGATGCCTTGATTGAAAGCAGAAACATTGGATTAGGCTCTTACGTCAGCCAAGGTACCGCTGTAGGTAAACTATTAAGCACAGATCACGCAGAGATCCGCTTACCTTTAGCTGATAAAGAGATCCAATACCTGACCAATAAAGGCAAAGATGCCAATGTCGCACTCATCGCTGATCTCGGTGGTGAAAAACAGCAATGGCTTGGTAAAATTGTACGCAGCGAAGGCGTGATCGACAGTCGTAGCCGCATGACCTATTTAGTGGCTGAAGTCATTGATCCTTATGGGTTAAAAACGGATAAGAATGAATTACGATATGGTACCTATGTCACCGCCAATATTACTGGTAACGACGCAGGCGAAGTGACGGTTTTACCAAGACATTTGGTCGTCAACGGCACCATAGCGACATTAGATGAAGATAAAAAGCTTAGATACAAACCCGTCAATGTTATTCGTCAGTTTGGCGCAGAAGTGGTTATTTCTGAAGGCTTAGCTCCTGGAATGAATGTCATCACATCCGCGCTTGATTACCCTGTCGAAGGGATGCAGCTTGCCCTCCCCGAAGATAAAATATTACAACAAGACAACTCAGAAGAGATAGACACTCAGCTTGCCATGGAAGAGGAGTAATCGATGTCAGAGCCTACCAATACAAGCCAAGCATCGAAACCATCGGAAGTGGATGTCAATTCAGGGATCATAGCTTGGTTTGCACGTAATAGCGTTGCAGCCAACTTATTGATGATCATTATTATTCTCGGCGGCCTACTCACGGCAGATACCATACGTAAACAATTTTTCCCTCAAATAGAGATAAATTGGGTCGAGTTTAATGCTTTTTATCCTGGTGCGGCCCCACAAGAAGTCGAGGAAGGGATAACGATTAAGGTCGAAGAAGCACTGGAAAGTGTTCAAGGCCTAAAACGTGTCATCACTTACTCTAACCGAAATTCAGCATCAGGCTTCTTTCGAATAGAAGACTCCTACGATCCACAAGTGGTACTTGATGAGATTAAATCGGAAATCGATTCCATATCTAGCTTCCCCGATGGTATGGAACGCCCCAAGGTTGAACGAATAAAGCTACGCCAAGAAGTACTCTATATGAGTCTTTATGGTGATATGACACCACGACAACTTAAAGAGTTAGGTGAGAAGATACATGATGAGTTGATGCAACTTCCCCTCGTTAATATCACCGATTTCTACGGCGGCCTAGATTATGAGATAGCGATTGAGGTCAGCAAAGACAGACTGCGCGAATTTGGTCTTAGCTTTAACGATGTCGCAAAAGCCGTCCGCGGTTTTTCACGTAACATGTCAGCTGGCCAAATCCGCGCTGAGAACGGTTATATTAATCTTCGAGTGCAAAATCAGGCTTATGTGGGTTACGAGTTCGAAAACCTGCCGTTAATCACCCTTGATGATGGTACCAATGTCCTTTTAGGTGATATCGCAACGGTCATTGATGGCTTTCAAGAAGGCATTCAATACTCTAAGTTTAACGGTAAAAATTCAGTTACCTTCTTTATTGGTGCTGCAAACGATCAAAGCATGACCGATGTCGCTGATATCGTTAAAGAGTATGTCGCTAAAAAGCAGGAAGTATTGCCCCAAGGACTAAAGCTTGAGACGTGGGTTGACATGACCTACTACCTAGAAGGTCGTCTCGACCTCATGTTAGATAGTATGAAAACAGGTGCTGTTTTGGTCTTTTTCATGTTGGCACTCTTTTTACGCGTTCGTTTAGCGTTTTGGGTCATGATGGGCTTGCCTGTGTGTTTCCTAGGTGCACTGTTATTCATGCCGATGTCGATGATCGATGTCACCGTGAATGTGATCAGCCTATTTGCCTTTATCTTAGTGCTGGGGATCGTGGTCGATGATGCCATTGTGATGGGCGAAAGTGCCCATGATGAATGCGATAAAAATGGCCAAAGTCTCGATAACGTCATACGAGGTGTAAAGCGGGTCGCCATACCAGCAACCTTTGGCGTACTCACCACCATTGCAGCGTTTTTACCACTGACACTCGATGACGGCCCCTCTTCTGCCTTTGGTAAAGCGATTGGCTACATTGTGATTTTATGCTTAATTTTCTCACTCGTAGAATCAAAGCTCATTTTGCCCGCTCACTTGGCAAGAATGAAGCAGAAAACCATTGTTAAACCCGGTTCAAAAAATCCATTAGATTGGCTCAGAAATATAGTTAACTATATTCAGGATAAGGTCGACCGTGGACTGAAGGCTTTTATTCAAAACACCTATCGTCCAGCGCTAACTAAAGCCGTAAAGTATCGTTACACCACCATCATGGTATTCATCAGCTTTATGCTTATCTGTGCAGGTCTTTATGTGGGAGGGATGGTTCGCTTTATTGGACAGCCCAAAATTCCACATGATTTCCCGCGTATCGCTTTTGAAATGAATGTTGATGCCTCAGAAAAAGCCACACTTGCAGCAGCCCTTGCTATCGAAAAAGCAGTCTATGATGTCGATAAAGCACTCGAACAGCAATACGGTCAAGGTATGGTCTCTGACATGCAGGTCGATCTCGAAGGCCGCACCTCAGCTAAGGTGATGACTAAGCTGGTGGACCCAGAGATAAGACCGCTTGATACCTTTGAGTTAGCTGAGCTTTGGCGCCAAGCTATGCCTCTGATCCCAGGAATGAAATCATTCGAAGTCCAAGACAACCTCTTTGGTGGTGGACGTGATGATGGTGATATCAGTTTCAGATTGGAAGGTAAGGACGAAAAGCAGCTTGTTGCCGCATCAAATGAGTTAAAAGCAAAGCTTAACAGCCTTAAAGGTGTAGGAGACGTCAACGACAGTCGACAATCCAGTGCCAAAGAGGTGCAGTTTGAGCTCAAACCTCAAGCTTATGGCTTAGGATTAACCTTGGCCGATATCGCATCTCAAGTCGCTAATAGTTTCTATGGTCTTGAGGCTCAACGGATCTTAAGAAACGGTGAAGAGATCAAGGTGATGCTCAGGTACCCTGAGTCGCAACGAAACTCAATTGCACAAGTATCTGACGTGTTGATTGTGACTCCTCAAGGCGCTGAAGTGCCGTTATCTGAAGTTGCGAACATAACCGTCACCCAAGGCGTCAATGGTATTCGCCGTGAAAACGGCAACCGCACCATTAACGTTTGGGCTTCTGTCGATGCCGATCAAGCTGAGCCATTTAAGCTTGCAGAAGATATTCGTGACAACTTTATGCCTCAGTTGTTGAACAAATATCCAAAGGTTAAAAGTGAGGTGTCTGGCAGTATTCAAGAGCAGATGGACAGTGCTAAAACTCAGTTTAGAGATTTTGTTATCTCACTATTGATCATCTATAGCCTGCTCGCTATTCCACTTAAGTCATACTCTCAACCTGTGATGATCATGGCTGTGATCCCATTTGGTGTGATTGGCTCAGTACTGGGTCATATGATCATGGGCATCGATCTTAGTGCCCTGTCACTATTTGGTATTATTGCTGCGGCTGGTGTGGTGGTGAATGACTCTTTGGTGATGGTGGATTACATCAATAAGTCCAGAGAGTCAGGCGTAGCAATGAAAATCGCCGTACTCGAAGCGGGCTGTCGACGCTTTAGGGCTATCATGCTGACTTCACTCACAACGTTCATCGGTTTGATGCCCATCATGACCGAAACCAGTATGCAGGCGAAAATGGTGATCCCAATGGCGACCTCCCTCGCCTTCGGCGTCTTATTTGCTACTGTTGTGACCTTGATGCTAATACCTTGCTTGTATCTAGCAATCGAAGACATCAAAAAGTTAGTAGGGAGTAAGTCTCGTGTCAGTGTTGATGAACGTCTTGTTGAAAATCTATAAACACGAACAGAGCAGCCTAAATAGCAATCTAGTTTCACGGTTCTAAAAATATAATGCCGCTTCTGTAAACAGAAGCGGCATTTTTTATAGTCTGACTTTTAACAGTACTTGATTATTTCTCAGGAAAGAATGACTTCATCCCTTGCAACATAGCAGTGGCAACATCATGGTGATCGGACTCCCACAATTGCTCATTAAGAAATTCACCTGAATAAAAGCCGCTATAACCGGTACTTTTAATCGCATCAACCCACTCTTGTATTGGAGTTCCCCCCTCCCCTAATAGATATCCGCGCAGCAGTTTTTCATCAACCCAATCTTGCCCCACTTCAGGCCTAGCGCCATCAGAAAGGTGAACATTATAGATTAGCTCTTTATCAATTTTGGCAACCTCTTCAGGAGTAGCACCACGGCATGCCCATAGATGCCAAGTATCAAGCACGAAAGCAAAGTTATCACGCGCCACCGCATCGTGCAGTCGATAATAGTCACTGAGTTTAGCAATAGGTGTCCAAGCTGCGCCCTCGTATTGAAAGCGAATACCATGTTCCTGACCAATGTCTGCTATGTTCTTAATATTCTGCGCCGTTATCTTAATGTTATCTTCTACAGACAATCCGTTCAGCGCCTCAAATGCATTGAGTTGAATAGTGGGTGCGCCAATCTCTTTTGCAAATAAGCAAAGGGTCTCTACCGATTCAAATACACGCTTTTGCGTGGCTTTATCACTTGCTTCCACACAGCCGACGATATCAATTGCCGTGGGTAATATATTGGCTTTATCAAGATGAGCTTTGAAATCTAGACTACTAAACCCAGCATTAATGTAACGCCAGAGTTTATCTGTGTGTATTTCTAATCCTTGGTAGCCAGTCTCTTTTGCTAAGCGAATGTCACTTACAATATTACTGTGCAACGAACACATACCGTGTAGCGCAAAATTCATCCTTATCTCCTCGTTAAATTATATTTTTGTCAGAAAACACATCGACTTAATCTTGTCCCAGCCACGATTGACCACGATAGCGAATAGAATAAGCATGCAACCCAACACCTTATATAATGACACCTGTTCAGATAGCCATAATATGCTGAGTAACAAGGTCCATATCGGCTCCAATATCATAATGATAGCGGCATTAGATCGACTGGTTGCCTTTTGGCCTAAGGTTTGAAGCACGTAGCGTAAACTCGTCGCCACCAATACACTCAAACCGAACCAGCCCCAAGTTGAATGGGGAATCGCATTGGCTGGCCAAACTTCAAAAAGTACTGACATCGCCAACCCCATCAATCCGGTACAGCAAAGCTGAATGCAAATTAACAACAGCACCGGAATGCGCTGAGCGTAATGGCTGTTAAAGTTAAAATGCACCGCCAATACCAATGCCGATAGTAGAAACCATAACTGACTGCTTGATTGTTGCCATCCTCCCGCCAGCGATAACAATATCAACCCAGCGACAGCAAATGGCAAAGAGCACCAAAAGGAACCCGTTGGTTTTTCCCCAAATAGCGGCCAAGCGATTAAAGGGACAAACAGCATTGATAAACTCATGATGAATGCACCCTCACCCAATGTGGCACTCACCGACACCGCATAGATCCATAACAATATTGCCGTACCTAACAACCCTCCAACACAAAAAGCTTTCAACAAATCGTTAAGATTAACGCTGGAAAAATGTCGATAGCAAAATGGCAGCAAGCATATCGATGCCAATAGAAATCGTAGTCCAATAAAACCAAAAACAGGCAGATGCTCAATCGCCTCTTTTGAAAAAATCCAGCCAGAGGCTGCAATGAGTGTGGCAGCAACGAGTAATAACTCCCCATGACGCCAAGATGTGAATCGCCACATTAAATCTTCGTTCCTAATTTCATGCTTACCATCCTGTGATGCCATCACTAAACAATGTAAGACCAGAGATAAATAAAAACAGATAGCATATCCGATAAACCGTGTTCTGGCTGACTCGATGTAACAAGATCACCCCAAGCTTCACGCCAATAGGTGCAAGTGGCATCAGCAGTAATGCTGTCAGTAGATTGGTCCGATCAAAATGACCAAGCACTGTATATGGAATCAATTTGAGCAAATTAATAACGCCAAACAATAGCGCCATGGTCGCGATCAGAGTGACTTTATCAAGCTTTTGAGGTAACAGATAGATGCTAATTGGTCCACCACCGGCATGAATCGTCGTACTTGAAAAACCGCCGAGAATCGACCAAAACCATGCACTCTTAGGGACAGTTTCTTTATGCGTATTCAACACATATTGAAGGCAAAACAATAACGACAAACTTCCAATCAATAAACTCAAGCCAGCTTTAGGTATTACTCCCAAAAAAAGGCCAGCAATCGCAATACCAACAAGCGATCCAGGCAACATCAACTTAAGCTGTGAATAATCTGCGCTGCGATAATGCACCTTAATGGCAAACAAATCCATGACACATAAAATAGGTAATAAAATGGCTGCAGCTTGTATCGGTGAGATGACCAGCGCCATCATTGGCACTGCAATAATACCTAATGCCCCACCCAAACCGCCTTTACCTATACCATAAATTAAGATGGCTGGAATCGCAGTGAGATAAAACCAGGGATCGGTCACAAACATGCTAGATGTATCCACAACGAGAGATAAAAAAGGCCCATCCCCCACCAATTGGAGGGGGGAGCCAGGTAACTTGGAAACCACAAGTTACAAGTTTAAAAAATGTTGACCCACATGTAATCGATATGCTGAATGATCACAGATATGCGCTTTACTGACTGATTATCCATTCGTGAGCAGGATCATTGTTAAAATGCCACTCTCGAGTAGGACCTGCCATGACATTTAAATAATAGAGTTCATACCCGTGAGGAGCGCCAACCGGATGATATCCCTCAGGAACCATGACCACCGAGTTATGCTCAACCGCAATGGTTTCATCAATACTGCGATCATCGGTATAGACACGTTGAAATGCAAAACCTTGCTGTGGGTCAAGCTTATGGTAATAGGTTTCTTCTAAAGCACTTTCTGCCGGTAAGTTATCAGTGTCATGCTTATGAGGTGGATAACTTGACCAGTTACCATTCGGGGTGATCACTTCAACCACAAGTAGCTTCTCTGCATCTTGATCAGGAAATAATATATTGCACACATGACGTTGATTAGTCCCTGATCCACGTAAAGAGTAATGACAATCTTGCGGCTTAATTAAACGACTGGGATATTTACCCATTGCAGGCGCTTTACATAATGCGACTTCAAGATCGGTATTGGCTGTCACCATTAACTCTTCACCAGGTGGAGCATAAACACTGTAAGGAGCAGTGTTTTCAAACACAGACATTCTCTCGCCAATATTAATCCATGACTCACTGTCTGTGACGACATCAGCTAAGCCAGACACTATCACCATGCACGTTTCTTTATCTGCACTGTTAAAACGTTTACTTTGGCCAGCTTTGAGCTGATGAACTTCAAAACTCACGTATTTCCAATTCGCTGATTCAGGTGTGATGTTTTGAATGCAACCAGAATCATCAACTTGACTCGGCCGGCTGTGTAAATAAGACATACCTTGATACCTTTAAATCCCTTTATGAGGGAGTGTTTGAACCTAAACTCCGAGACAATACCCCAGATAGTTCAAGCTACAAATTTCATATCACCTTGATAAACTGACTCAATCGCAAGCAGCTGTAGCATGTGAGAACACACACTACACGCAGCAAAATAAAGAGGAGTGTATTTGATGATTAATCCAATATGACGGTTTGACCACTGGCGAGTGACTTCTGAGCTGCATCAGCCATTATTTGTGCCTTCATGCCATCGGTAAATGAGGGGGAAGGTGGCGTTTTGGCCATTAATGAGGCAATGAAACTATTGAGTTGAGCTTGATAAGCATCTTGATAACGTTCAATAAAAAATGGATTAAGCACACTCATACTGTCGGTGCCTGTCACTGTTGATTTGCTAACTGAATTGGGTCGAGGGTTATTAGATTGCAACATTCCGTCACTCCCAAATGCCTCAATGCGCTGATCGTAGCCATAAACGCAACGCCGAGCCCCATTAATGTGACAGAGCTTTCCAGATTTAGTTTTAATCGTTAGCATCACGCTATCGACGTCACCAATTTGAGCGAGATCAGGCGCAATCAAAGCACTGCCAATCGCATGGATCTCTGTGGCCTCTTCACCTGTTATAAAGCGAAACATATCAAAATCATGAATGATCATGTCACGAAAGATCCCACCTGAATGACGCAGGTATTCCAACGGTGCAATATCAGGATCTCGGCTAGTGATGATTAACTGTTGCAACTGACCGATGTCGCCATCATTCAACTGTTGCTTTAATCCAGCATGAGTGGGATCGAAACGACGATTGAAACCAATTTGAATTGGCACACCGCAATCTTTGATTTGCTCCCAACATTGACGAACACGTTCTGTGCTTAGATCGATCGGTTTTTCACATAATATTGCTTTACCAGCCTGAGCCCCTTTAATAATGAGCTCAACGTGGGTATCTGTGGTCGTCGCGATAAGCAAGGCATCGACACTCTCATCACTGAGTATTTCATCAATAGTACCAACAGCGATAGCACCATACTTATTAGCCAACTCGTCTGCCGCAGGCTGATAGGTATCGTAAACAGAATGCAGCTTAGCCTGTGGGGAACTTGCAATGATGCTTGCATGCATACAGCCAATACGGCCAGCGCCTAATAAAGCAAAATTTATCATACTTGTCACTCATGCCTCTTACCTATAATTAACATAAACCATAGCAGTAGTTAACACCAAGTGCAAGCGCTTGCATTAAGTCATAGTATTTCGAATCGAACTGGAATACATAAATTATCTAGCTGGGTTTGTTAATCTGTTTTATCAGGATTTTCAACATTTAACCCGTGAACCAAACTAATCGCCAACGACTGAACCAAACACATGGTCGATGTTATCGAGCGAAAAGAATGCACTTCAGCTTCTTTGACGACAAAACAAACCGTCGCTTGTTGTGCCAAAGCGCTTAAGGGACTGTCAGTAAACACAATGACCGGATTGCCACGAGCAACCGCATCATCGACGGTATGCTGGGTTTCATCGGCATAAGGATAAAAACTAATCACGATAACGACATCTTTGTCGCGTATTAAATTCTCTTGCTCTTGATGCATTCCACCTACCCCATCGAGTAAAAAGCAACGTAAATTGATGTGGTTTAATAGATAAGCTAAGTAACTCGCGATGGGAAATGAACGGCGAACCGCCTTAACGTGAATAGAGTCAGCCTGAATGAGTATGTCTCTGGCACGATCCAAATCACTTTGGCTTGTGTTGCTCTTAAGGTTTTCTAGTGCATGTTGATTGGCCTGGCTAAATTGCTCTAACAATCTAATCCCCGCATTGTTAGCGTCCAGACTCGTATCATCATTAATTAATTTGATTCTATCTTCATAGTTGGGTGAATCCTGCAGTAATTTTTTCTGGAATACCTTCTGCATATCACTAAAGCCCGTAAAACCAAAGGCATGTGAAAATCTGATTAAGCTGGAGGGATGAACATTAGAATCTTTCGCGATAACGGCAACGGTACCAAATGCAATCTCATTAGGGTTTTCCAGCACATATCTAGCAATGTCCTGTAATCGCTTGCTTAATCCGCTAAATTTAGTGGATATTTCCGTATTCAGCTCATCCAATGTTGTTGCGCTTTTCTCGGTTATCGTGGCCATCTCAACCTTTTGACTCAATATTTAGAATACATAGTCCCTAAAATAATACAAACATTCTAAATATCAAAGTATTTACTCATAAACCCAGCAAATAGAACGCACAGTTTACACTCAGAGTGAAAAATGCGGCCGACAATCATCTGAATCAATGACTCATTATTTTTTTAGAATAAATATTGCAAAAACACACGATATAATTAAAACAAAATGATTACAGCACCTTAATCAAACCTTTTATTCAAAATTTGCTGCATAAAGTCAGTTTCATCATAATAAACTCATTCCAAATATTGTCATTGTGGAATTTTTATTCTAAATTAGCATCCATTCAAACATTGATACATGACACTAACAATCACTAGCCAATTTTCCATATCGGAGAACAATTTAATGAATAGAGAACGTAAATTTGAGGTCATATGCCTTGGCCGAGCAACCGTTGATCTTTACGGTGATCAAATAGGAAGCCGTTTGGAGGACACCACATCCTTCAGCAAATCCTTAGGGGGATCATCAGGTAACATAGCCTACGGTACAGCTCGCCTAGGTTTAAAATCATCAATGCTTACCCGTGTTGGTGATGAGCATATGGGCCGATTTGTTCGCGAAGAATTAGCCCGAGTGGGTTGTGATGTCAGTCATGTGGTGACAGATCCTAAGCGATTAACAGGCTTAGTTTTGTTATCGATTAAAAACAGCGACAGTTTCCCACTGTTGTTCTATCGCAATGATTGTGCCGATATGGCCGTGGATAGCAGTGACTTTGACGCTGAGTATATTGCATCAAGTAAATCATTACTGATCACTGGTACTCATTTTTCAACCCAACAAACCAATGACACAAGCCTTAAAGCGATTGAATATGCCCGTGCAGCGGGTACGAAAGTGATCCTTGATATCGATTATCGCCCTGTACTTTGGGGGCTTACGGGGCTGGGAGAAGGTGAAAATCGTTTCGTTTCTAATGACTCTGTCACTCAACATCTGCTGTCGATTTTACCACTGTGTGATTTAATTGTCGGCACCGAAGAAGAGATCCACATTGCTGCGGGTAGTAGCAATACTGTCGAATGTTTACGCAAAATACGCTCTATCAGCGATGCTGAAATTGTCGTTAAACGCGGTGCATTAGGCTGCTCAGTGTTTGATGGTGTGATTCCTGATAGTTTGGATGAAGGCTTTACCAGCTACGGCGTAGAAGTGAATGTGCTTAACGTATTAGGTGCTGGCGATGCATTCTTAAGTGGTTTTTTACGTGGTTGGTTACGTGATGAAAGCTATGAGAAATGTTGCTGTTACGCCAATGCCTGTGGTGCACTCGTAGTTTCACGTCATGCTTGTGCCCCCGCTATACCATCTGCAGAAGAGCTAGACAATTATCTGCAACGCCAACAAGAGATTGCACGGCCTGACTTAGATCCTGAGCTAAATCACTTACACCGCGTGACCACTCGAACACCCGCCAATTGGGACGAGTTATGTATCTTAGCATTTGATCATCGCAAACAATTCTATGACATGGCCCTCCAGTTAAATGCAGATCCCGCGCAGATCCCCAAGTTAAAGCAACTGCTGGTCAAAGCGACCCTTGCCGCCTCTCAAACCCAAGGGTTCAACTATCAACCTGGCGTATTGATTGATGATACTTATGGGCAAGATGCCCTTAATCAAGTGACGGGCCAACACTGGTGGATTGCTCGACCGGTCGAATTGCCGAGCTCTCGCCCTCTTGAACTTGAAGGTGGCCGTTCCATTGGCTCGCGTCTTAAAAGCTGGCCCAAAGAGCACATCGTTAAATGCTTAGTGTTCTTTCATCCCGATGATGAAACAGCCTTGCGTCTGGCTCAGGAACGACAAATCACTGAACTCTACCAAGCCTGCTGCGTCAGCGGTCATGAATTACTGCTTGAGATCATTCCACCTGCTGATATGCCACAAGATGACCGAACTGTTTTGCTGGCAATGAAGCGTTTTTATGACCTTGATGTTCAACCTGATTGGTGGAAATTACCCGCACCAGCGGTCTCTGCTTGGCAAGAGATTTCAACGTTAATCGAACAACGCTCACCGCACTGTCGTGGAGTCATCTTATTGGGATTGGATGCCCCGCTAAGTGAATTAGAAAACGCATTTAGAGACAGTGCAGGTTTTGATATTTGTAAAGGTTTTGCCGTCGGACGTTCCATCTTTAGCGCACCAAGCAAGGCCTGGTTTATCGGCGACATTGCTGACGATGAGTTTATCAAGCAGGTGAAGCACAACTATTTACGCTTAGTCAACGCTTGGCGGGACAGAAACGTCTAATCCACCTTTTAATAACTAAATAGAATCTGTACCTTGCCCAATAATCGGGCATGAAATTAGCGTAAATAGGAGTTAATCAAATGCAAGTAATAGGTAATTTTATCAATGGTGAACTGTCTGCCAGTAAAAGTGGCCGTACAGCACCAATATTCAACCCTGCAACAGGTGCACAAATCAAATCAGTCACACTCTCTACCAGTGATGAGACAGAAGCTGCAATCGGTGTCGCACAGGCCGCCTTTGCAAGTTGGAGCAAGGTTACCCCATTAAATCGTTCACGTATTATGTTCCGTTTTAAAGCATTGTTAGAACAGAACATCGATCAACTTGCAGAAATGATCACTCTGGAGCACGGCAAGGTATTGTCCGACGCAAAAGGTGAGTTAACCCGTGGAATTGAAGTCGTCGAATTTGCTTGCGGCATTCCTCACTTATTAAAAGGTGAACACTCGCTGAATGTGGGTCGTGGTGTTGATAGCTTTTCAATGATGCAACCATTGGGTGTTTGTGCGGGCATATCTCCCTTCAATTTTCCGGTTATGGTGCCAATGTGGATGTTCCCCATTGCCCTAGCCTGTGGTAATACATTCATTATGAAGCCATCAGAAAAAGATCCTAGCGTCATCATGCGAGTGGCAGAGTTATTAACCGAAGCAGGTTTACCCGATGGCGTATTCAATATTGTTAACGGGGATAAAGAATCCGTAGATGCCTTACTTTGTGATGGTCGAGTCCACGCCGTGAGCTTTGTTGGGTCAACTCCCATTGCCGAATACATCTACGCGACAGGTAGCAAGTACGGTAAGCGTGTTCAAGCACTAGGCGGCGCAAAAAACCACATGATAGTGATGCCAGATGCAGAGGTTGAGCAAGTGACATCGGCATTAATGGGAGCGGCCTTTGGCTCAGCAGGCGAACGTTGCATGGCAATATCTGTCGCGGTTTGCGTAGGAGACAACACCGCAGAACAACTGATTGCCAAATTACGCCAAGAAATATCTGAGATGCGTGTGGGTCCGGGTTCCGGCTTTATCGAAGAGCCACATATGGGACCACTGGTTAGTCAGGTTCATGCGGAAAAAGTGCGAGGTTATATCGATGATGGCATAAAAGATGGCGCCACATTACTGGTTGATGGACGCAATTTTAAGGTACTTGATCATGAGCAAGGCTATTTTGTTGGGCCAACCCTATTCGACCATGTAAAACCTGGCATGCGTATTTATAACGAAGAGATATTTGGCCCGGTGTTATGCGTGGTACGAGTCGACAGTTACCAAGAAGCAGTCACACTGATTAACTCACATGAATACGGTAATGGTACTTCTATTTTTACCACGGATGGCGATACCGCTCGCCAATTTTGTGAGCAAATCCAAGTTGGCATGGTTGGAGTCAATATACCTATTCCCGTCCCTATGGCATTTCATAGTTTCGGCGGCTGGAAACGTTCAGTATTCGGTCCGTTAAACATGCACGGAACCGATGGCGTGCGTTTTTACACCAAAATGAAAACGGTAACAGCCAGATGGCCTAAAGGCAATCAAACAACCAATACATTCTCGATGCCGACCATGAAATAACCAACAGAGTCCTGTTTTTTCAAACAGTTGCTGACACCACTTTGGTAACAAAACAGTAAGGAAAACATTCAGCCGCCCTAAATCACCAATGTATAACCATGACTTCCACCACAAATGCAAGCGCTTGCATTTGTGGTGGTGCATTGTTATGGTTTGTTTGTTTTACCAGCGGATCTATCATGCGTTTTGCTACCTGTGATTTATCACCATTTAAGGTAAAACCCGAATATTTTTCTACATCACATAGCAAAGTATCCTATCGACGATTAAAGACAGTGAGATCGACATGCCTATTATGGCCATGCCGGAGCTTTGCATAGTAAGGACAGTAACCCATGAGACAACCCTTAATTATCGCCAACTGGAAAATGAATGGTGATCTGGCGACAAATACCAAACTTATTCATCAACTGCTCACGCAGATTAATGCCATTGAAGACATAGATATTGCAGTTTGCCCCCCCTACCCCTATTTAACACAAGTAGGAGAACAGTTATCACCTAGTCTAGTCAAACTAGGTGCCCAAAATGTCAGTGCCTTTGATGTCGGCGCCTACACAGGTGAGGTCTCTACCGCAATGTTATCTGAGTTGGGGTGTTCCTATGTTCTTCTGGGTCATTCCGAGCGACGCAGCCTCTTCCAAGAGAACAATGATCAAATTACGGCAAAATTTAAGGCTGCCATAAACGCTGATCTCACTCCTGTTCTCTGCGTGGGCGAAACGCTAATACAACGTCAACACAACAAAACCCAAGCAGTCATTGCAGCTCAAATACAAGCCGTCCTTGATAAAGTGGGCATAGAAGGCTTTAACAATGCAGTGGTGGCCTATGAACCTATATGGGCGATAGGCACAGGTGAAACAGCCACAAAAGAGCAGGCACAAATAGTACATGCACAGATCCGTGCTCAATTATCCGAACATGACGTTGATATCGCCAGCAATCTTCAAATTTTATATGGCGGCAGTGTCAACGTAGATAATGCTCATGCCCTATTCTCTCAACAGGACATAGATGGAGGATTGATTGGTGGTGCTTCATTAGATGCGGATGCCTTTCAACAGATCTGCAAAGCCCATTCATGACAGGCCATGCTAATTCCTCGCATCAACACTAGAATGAGCATGAATTACTTGCTCAATTATATTTTTCGACGAGCAAGTTTACATGTTAATCACATCATCTAGTTCACCCGCTTAATCAATTTTCCCAGTCTTTTTATCGCTCTTTTTATGTACTAATTAACACGAAAAGAGCAAGCGCATGCATTACTATGTTAAGTCAAATGATGAATTTACTCCTCCAGTCTTCGTTTATTGTGGAGTTAGAGAACATAAAATCATTAAATATTTTATATTCCAGAATAAAAAACAAGCATGCATTCTTAATCTTTAACAAATAAACATTAATTCATTAAAAATCAATGAAAAATATCAAAAAAACAAATAACACCATCGACAAAATAGTGATTTAGTCAGATTAAAACCTTAATAATAGATTAATCTCTAAGCTATCAATAGTATACATTCTGCTCACAACCTTACTTTTCATCCATAAACAACAGAGAGGATACTTTATCCATTATGTTTTAATAATGCACAACCTTAAAATCAAAGTGCAAGCGCTTGCAAAGACTTATTAGTGTTGTTATGTTCATGTAACAAAATAACTAGCGCGTGCAACATTAGACCAGCAAGCAGTCGGGGAAATGTTACGCAAAAGCTAATCACTTCGGAGTCATGATGAAAAATAACAAATTGAAAATTTCCTCTTTGTCACTATCGGCACTCGTCTGCATCGGTGCTATGGGCGTGAATGCAGGAGAGCGTCCAGAAGGATTATCAGAGGCAGACATAGCCTATGTTAAAGAGTTAATTGCTAACGACGGTAAAGATAAAGCCAGTGATGATTCTGATTATAATGATTTTGAATTTAACGGTTACTTTCGTACTGGCACCAATACTGCTGTCAGTGGCGGCACTAAAAATGGGGGGTCATGTTATGCACTTAACTACCCAAAAAATGACGGTGTTTACTACCGTTTAGGTAACGAGTGTCGCGATTATGGTGAATTTCAGTTCACCAAGAAGCAACGAATCAATGGCTTGAATTTTAAAGCAGTATGGATGATGGATATCGCTGGTGATTCACGAAGTGCCACCTCTGTTGAACCTTGGTCACGTCGCTCTAGACAGTTATATATTGAAACCGACAATCTACTTGATAATGGTAAATTATGGATGGGACGTCGCTACTACCGCGGTGTTGCGGTTGGTGATGTTCATATTCTCGATTACTTCCATGCTCAAAGTTCAGGAAACGGTGTTGGTGTCACAGACATCATGATAAATGACACAGATAAACTCCATGTCGCAGCCATTATGTATGGTGATGAAGGTGCTGATGTCGATGAGAACGGTATTACTGACGAAAGCACTAAATTTAACTATCAAAACATTATGGCCGATGTCCGATATGAGATGGATATTGGTAATTCAGGCAAGTTGAAGTTCGTACTTCAAAACCTGTTTGTTAATGATGCTTACGACAACATTGATATCGCTGACGGCAGAACGCTAACGGTGCAATGGGAAAAACAACTCGGCATGCTTGAGCAAAAAACCGTTGTCCAATATGGTATGGGATCAATGGCTCGTAACCCTGGCAGCGCCGGAACCGATGGCGGCAGCTTTGAGTATTCAGCTGACAGTAGCGCAACTGGCTTTCGTGTTTTCAACAATGGTCTTGTCAAAATCAATCCAAAATTCACTGTGAACTACATGGTGATGTATGAAAAATCTGATGATTATCATACATTGAAAAGTGTGGGTGTAAGACCTCAGTATTCGCTATCAAAATACTGGAGCATCCTTGGTGAGCTTGGCTATAACTCATATCAGAACATCACTGATGGTGTTGAAAATGAAGAACAACGCTTGATTAAGTATGCTGTTGCTCTACAAGCAACCGCAGACTCTACGGATTACTGGACACGACCTTCACTGCGTTTTTATGTCAGTAATTTTGACTGGAACCGTGCAGCTGGACAGCAATCAGGCCTAAGTGTGCCCGGTTCTGATAGTGACGAAAGTGCGCTTGTTATTGGCGTTCAAGCTGAAACTTGGTTCTAACAAACCAATGCTGAACTAATGCCATCCCCCGCAGGCAACCAACCGCTTGCGGGGGATTTTTATTTACATTGTTGACCCAATTATTGTGCCCTCAAATCGTCGCTGCTAGCCTTTTTTATCATCCTTATATTCTGCACCAACTTTACTGAGGAGCAGTCATCACCTCGAATGCAGCAATCGACGCTTTAAAACTTCAAACGAGGTATAAGGTTCACCAACAAAGCCCTTAATCCTTTCTCTTACCTATAACGGTTAGCATCATTGTATTGATAAAACTCATGCTAAAGTAAACAAAGCTAAACCCTTACCCATAAGTCGGTATTCGCTCGCTAAAACGGCTAAACAAGTTTATGATAGCGCAATACAAAGATGGGCAGAAATAAGTGAACGAGTTCAAAAAGTATAATGGCTTAGGTGCGTTTGAATTTGAGATAAGCATTTCATTATCAACAGTATTACCTTGTACTTTGCACTGGGCTTTATAACAACTGACAAGCTATAGCAAACAGTTAGCTGTCATGTTTACGTTGTCTTATCAACATAAATATGGTCGAAAGTCAGTTATCTCTAAGAGATTATATTCAGAAGGTCACTAAAGAAATAATGGCATTAGATAGCTATAAGCACATTACTCAAAAAGAAGTAGCAAAAGAGGCCGGTGTGTCTCTTTCTGCAGTCTCGCGTACGTTTACCGAAGGTGCGAGCGTTTCGCCTTCAACCAAGAAAAAAGTGATGGAGGCAGCAAAAGTATTAGGCTATAAGCCCAATATCTTGGCTCAATCTCTAATGACAAACAGAACTTGGTTAATAGGCTTAGTGAACAGCAACTTTGAAAACCCTTTCCTTATCCAAGTATTTGATCTCGTTACCCGAGAACTCCAAGCAAGAAACTACCGCTCTCTTTTTGAAAACCTGACAGAAAAAAGTGATCCTGAAGAGGTGCTTGAACGTCTACTACAGTATCGTGTCGACGGCGTCTTATTTATCTCTTCCGTCCTCCCTACTGTCTTTGCCGAAGTATGTACTAAAGCAAAATTGCCATCAGCAATTATGTTTGGCCGTGGTCACGTTAATGGATTGATTAACACCATCACGGCTGACAATTATGGTGGTGCGAGCATAGGTGCTGAGCTTTTATTGGACGCTAACTACAAGAATATTGCCTTCCTCGGTGGCCCTAAAAATGCGACAACGACAATAGATAGAAAGCAAAGCTTAATCAATACGTTAAGTGAACACGGTCAAAGTTTAGCGACCATTACACACTGTGATGTGTACTCTTATGAAGAAGGTAGAAAGCAATCTCTAGCACTCTTACAAGCACATCCTGAAATAGATGCGATATTTTGTGGTGACGATATCTTAGCCATCGCTGCCATAGACTCAGCCAGAGAGCTTGGCAGGAAATGTCCTGAAGATATTGGCGTATTGGGCTTCAACGACATGCCAATGGCTTCATGGGGCGCATATAACCTGACGACCATTAAGCAACCTATTGAAGAAATGGTTTCCGCAGCTGTTGATGTCATCATCGCACAAATAGAAAACCCTCAACGGGGCATTGAAACCAGAATTCTCACCTGCAAAGCTATCGAGCGAGGCACGTTAAAAGCCCAAGGTTAGGCCTCTCATAAAGTACAAAGATAATCTTCTTATAAAGTGAGTGGTTAGCCATTAATCACTCCCATCAGTTCATCTTCGCCAGCAAAGCGGACTCTTCTACAAGTTGTGCTCATTGTTACTCCTTTAATATATCCAGCATCATTGTTTAAATAACCAAATATCCTCATCCCCCTATCAAGACAAGCGTTAACAGTCCGCAGTAACGTCAACGAATAGCATTCCCCCTCAAATTTACGCTACTCTAACGGCTGTCTCTTATACACATCTCCGAGCCCACGAGACCGAGGCTGATCTCGTAT
>OJDH01000273.1_pt1 | contig 30540 bp, 24 predicted proteins | sample 1592761 | NCBI WGS metagenome assembly OJDH01 (sample SAMN05416855, study PRJEB24817) | seawater metagenome | isolation source: Sea water | place: Canada:Atlantic | collected 2013-11
TCCCTTACAAGGAGGGGGTCACTGGTTCGAGCCCAGTATCGACCACCATTCTCTTCATTGAGAAGTACAACGTAACATAGTAAGTCCCAGGTCGATTAGCTCAGCTGGGAGAGCACCTCCCTTACAAGGAGGGGGTCACTGGTTCGAGCCCAGTATCGACCACCATTCTCTTTCTTGATACGCAAAGTTCAATTCCTCTGATTCAAATCTACTTTCAAATAATCTAAAAATCATTCTTAGTAAGATCATCCCTGACCAAGTATCAACCCCAACATCACCTTTTATCTATTCCTGCTATATTTCCAATAAAGAACTATTGGCTTAAACCCTATCTACTCAATTTGCATTATTCAAAGTATTTGAGAATCCAAATTTAGTGGAAATAGCGTTACAGCAGAAAATCGACTGCTGTAATCGCAAAGAATGAGAGCAAAGAGCAATCAACTGGCTGCTAGTTTGGTTGACGAGCTCTCAAACGGGATAGTTCGAGTCAGTTTGAATAAGACCCAAGCGAGCAATACCAAGACTAAGCTTGATGCGAACACAACTCCACGCCAGCCCCAGTGCTGCCAGAATGGCATCAAGTAAGGCCCTCCTATAGAAGCGCCTAAATAATAACAACACAAGTACAGTGCGGTTGCTTTAGCCCTATGGAATTTAGCACGCTGAGCGACCCAAGCATTACAGCCACTATGAAGTAGGAAAAAGCCAAATGAGCTCATCAAAAAACCAAGGCAGATCGCCAAGATTGTATTCATTAACGAGACTAATCCGCCAAAAAACATAGCCGCCAGAGCCAGCCTAAATACTGTTTCTCGTCCAAAACGTACTATCCAGCCACCCGAGTAAAACGAGGCAAAGGTACCACTGAGATAGCAAAGGAAAATCAGCGTAACTTGAAAACGTCCCCAATTAAACGGTGCCGCCATCAAATGAAGCTGAATATAGCTAAATTGGTTTACCATCACCAGAAATGCCAGACCACCAACGAGATAGATACTCCGTAACGTTACATCGTTAAGGTGAAGGCCAAAACCACGGAAATCATCCAGGGCCGATGACAACCAAGACATGGGTTTCTTATCTAATCTCGACAAAGTTGAGGAACCAGTATTTATGCTTTGACTTGGTAGTAAACGATGAACGGCAATGACTCCCAGCAATGAAAGTAGCAAGATAACACCGATAACTTGCTGCCAATGCAACTCTAATGACAGCGCACCACCAATCAGACGACCAGCTATCCCGCCTAAACTGTTCGCAGCAATATAGACAGCTCCCGCTTTCAACATGGCTCCCTTGCTTAACTCATCTTTGAAATAAGCCATCGCAATAGCCGGAACTGCTGCTAATAACACGCCTTGCAATAACCTCAGTGCCAATAATTGTGAAAAATCACTCACAAAGATCATCAACAAGTCGGACGCTAATAGAAGATACAAACTGATGAGTAGCGGGACTCTACGCCCTACCCTGTCTGATATAACGGCATAAAAAAGCAGTGAAAAAGCCATTGAAAAACTGGTCACCGACAGCAACAAAGTCGCATGTTTTATTGCAACGTCGAAAGTACCTGCAATCAGCGGCAAAATACCTTGTACCAAATAAAGATTGATATAAACAACTACTGATGCAATGGAAAGACCCCAGATCAGGCGCACCTCATGCTGATGCACCGGCGCTGAAGCATTGTTTTGTTCTACGGAATGGTTAGGAAGGATCACTTGGCTATTATTGACCGACATCTGTTATAGCAACTTAATAAACAAACTCAATAGACATAGATTAGCATCAGTAATAACATAACAATAATAGATTAAAACAATCAGAGTTATTGATATTTGTTATGGATATACGTCAACTTAACCACTTAGATGCGCTTGTTAAACATGGCAGTTTCACTAAAGCTGCCGAGAGTCTTAATATGGCTCAGCCAGCCTTGAGTCAGAGTATCAAACGACTAGAGGTTTCGCTTGGTGTCACCTTAGTTACCCGCAGCATAAAAAAGATCACGCTTACTGCTGAAGGTGCTGCATTGCACCAACATGCTCTGCTTATTATCAAACAGCTCAAAAGAGCAGAAGCTGACATCAAATCCATGGCAAACCTCACCAAAGGTGAAGTAAGAATTGCCGTTCCAGGCATGTTAGGTTCCTTTTACCTACCGAGTCGATTAATGGCATTTCGTCACCAGTATGCCGATCTTAAATTGTCACTCTTTGAAGGAGGCACTCGGGATTCATTGAGGATGCTGATACAAGAAGAGGTCGATATTGCCATCATTACCGCTCAAGATCTAAAACCTGAGTTTAATAGCCACCGTCTGCTAACCGAGCAAATGGTTGTCGCCCTTGGGCCTGAACACCCATTAGCTGAGTACAAGAGCGTTAATATTAAGCAGTTCTTTGAACATGAGCTGGTGATGTTTAAACCAGGTTACTTCCACAGAGAGTGGATGTTATCTCAAGCTACTGCTTTAGGCCTAACGGCCAACATAGGTTTTGAAACAAACTTGATTAACTTGATAAAACAGATCGTCTCCCAAGGTTTTGCAATCACCAGTGTGCTTGAAATGGTGATCAGCGATAAAGATGAAATTTTAGCGAAACCTTTTGATCCCCCAGTCTTTCTCGACTTGCATGTCGCTTGGAAGAAACACAAACCAATCAGCGTCGCCGACAGAGCTTTTGTTGATTTCCTAATGGAAAACAGATAAAAAAACACCTTATGACTTAAGCCATAAGGTGTTCAAATATATAACAGATCGTGAGACTTAAGCTTTAATGCTTCTTACGTCCTCAACTGAATCACAAACCAAGGCTTTTTGAGCCATGATTTGACACTGTGCGTAATTAAGATTTCTTACTCTCGCCTTTACCACTGGCAGAGAAGGCACACTCACTGATAACTCTTGAACGCCTAGACCAACAAGGATAGGAACAGCAACAGGATCACTCGCTAAACTGCCACAGATACCAGTCCACTTGCCTTCACGATCGGCAGCTTTCACCGTCATATCAATAAGACGAAGTACTGCAGGATGTAATCCATCAATACGCGCAGCTAATTTTGGATGACCACGATCGATCGCCAAAGTGTATTGCGTTAAGTCATTTGTTCCAATAGAGAAGAAATCAACTTCCTTAGCGAAGTGGTCAGCTAATAGTGCCGCTGAAGGGACTTCGATCATGATGCCAATCTCAACAGTCACGCCCACTTTCTCTTGCTCTTCAAGAACAAGCTTCTTCACTGCTCGGAATTCATCAAGTGAACTCACCATTGGGAACATGATCCGCACATGTCCAACATGAGATGCTTTCAAAATGGCATGGACCTGTTTGCGCAACATGCTAGGACGGTTAATACCGATACGCACGCCACGTTCACCTAAGAAAGGGTTTTCCTCTTTTGGCAAAGGCAGGTAAGCAAGCGGCTTATCACCACCCACATCCAGAGTTCGAATGATAACTGGACGATCTTTACCCATAGCGCCAATGATATCGCTATAAGCCTTAATTTGCTCATCCAGAGAAGGCTCGGTCACTCGCTCCATATAAAGGAACTCTGAACGCAACAGACCGACGGCCTCAGCACCCAGTTTAACGGCTTTCTCTGCATCTTCTAAGTTTGCAATGTTGGCAGCAATCTCAACGCGATGTCCATCTTTTGTGATCGCAGGCTGATCGGCCACTTTCAATGCCGCACTAGACTCTTCAGCAATGTGCTTTTGCTGAGATAAACATTGCTCTATCTCATCTGCAGTAGGATTAACCTTTAAGAAGCTCTTGTTTGCATTAAGAATAACTTCTGATCCATTGTCATATCCACGAATACTCGCAGGCATGTTGACCAAATAAGGGATCCCCATAGCACAGGCTAAAATAGCAGCATGTGAAGTGGCGCCACCCTCAAGGGTACAAATACCAATGACGGCCTTACGATCCAAGATAACAACCTCTGACGGGGTAATATCATCGAGACAAAGAATCGTATTTTCAGGGAGTTGAGCTGATGCACCCTCGACACCGAGAATGTAACACAGCACACGCATACCCACGTCTTCAACGTCGGTCGCACGGGCTGCAAGCATTGGATTATCTAGCTTTCGCATCACATCCGCTTCAGCTAAAAAGCTCTTGTGCCAAGCCCACATCGCACTTTTTCCTGACTGTATCAGTTCAACAGCGCGCTCAAGGATGGCAGGATCTTCCAACAACTGCTGATGTGCAATGAACACTTCGGCGTGTCCACCCGCATTCTCTTGCTCTAATTTATCAATTAATTCTTGCAGTGAAACACTGGCCTTTTGGATACCGTAATCCAATTGCCCAAGCTCATCAGCGACGCTCACTCCCTCTTCAGGGTAGCTGGCCAACTCGCGGATCTGATGATAAAGCTTACCAATCACAACACCAGGTGAGGCTTTAACACCCGGTAATAGACCATCAGCGCCTTCTACAGGGCCAAGTAGCGGGATCTCTACTTCTATGGCTTCAACAACCGGTAATCCTTCAGCTACGTCTTCACCCAATCCAGAGCGAAAACCGTTAAGAACGGCTTCCATAGTATCTTGGGCATCAGGTCCAGTGGCTGTGACAACGAGTTTTGAACCTAGCACAGTCTGCAGTCCCATTATCGCAGTCAGGCTGTTGGCATTACATTGCTTACCGTTATCCTTGTTTAAAAGGGTTACTTTAGAGCTGAAACCCTTAACAATTTGAATAAGCGTGGCTGAAGGACGTGCGTGAAGACCCAATGGGTTCATCAGCAGAACATCTTCTGTCACAGTAATATCGTCTTGCGAAGACAAAGATGACTCAGTACAGCCCTGCTCTTCCGCTTTAGCATCGACAGTAAACACGATGTTTTGTCCTGCTGTAACGTTCGAGCCTCGATTAACCACATAACCTGTTTCACCGGTCGTGATCATAATCGCAGTCTGCAGGCTGATCTCTTTTGATTCGATAAAGCTCGCATCAAAAGTCAATAATTCCTGACCGATAACGACGGTGTCGCCTAATTTTACTTTCGCGTCAAAACCTTCGCCGCGAAGCGTCACGGTATTGATCCCTACGTGGATCAACACTTCAACGCCAGTATCAGATTTAATCGCAACAGCATGCTTAGCGTCATGCAGCTGGCTTATCGTGCCAGCACAAGGTGCGAGAACAACAGAATTCGTTGGATTGATCACAACACCGTCACCAATCATTCGTCCGGCAAACACGGGATCAGCTGAATCTTCGATACTCAACACAACGCCAGAAAGTGGCGCTGACAAAGAGAGTAAGCAAGACTGGCTTTTATTTATCTGTAGACTCATAGGGAAACCTTAACAGTAGGTGTTTTATCTTCGCGGGTAATTTGCTTTATCTCATCGGCAATCATTTCAGCTTCAGGACCGACGACTATTTGTAGATTCTTATGACCGATACGCACGATGGCTATCGCACCCAACGCCTTAAGACCATCTTCATTGACTTTAGAGGTGTCTTTTAGCGTGAGACGTAAACGAGTAATACTGGCATCAATCTGAGTTAAGTTCTGAGATCCACCTAATAGCGCGATGCACTTTTGAGAAAACTCAGTTTTATCGATGATTTTACTAGGAGCAACAATAGGAGCTGGTGCTTCTTTGGCTACAGCAACTGTCACTTCAGGGATCTTGATTGCACTCAAGTCTTCACTTGCCGCCACTTTTCTCATTTCACCCGCAATGATTTCAGCTTCAGTGCCAACAATGACTTGCAGGTTCTTCTCGCCGACACGAATCATGCCACTGGCGCCTAACGCTTTAATCACACTCTCATTAACAGCACTAGGATCAACTAAGGTCAAACGAAGACGAGTGATACAAGCATCAATAACAGTCAAGTTATTCACGCCACCAATAGCCTTAATGTACTGTCTAGCCTTATATTCTTTATCTGTTAGACCTTGCTTATCTTTGTCATCTACAACACATTCACCAATGCTCTCATCTTGAACTTCACGACCAGGCGTTTTCAAGTTGAATATTTTGATACCGAAGTAGAACACACAGAAGTAAAGGACTGCATATCCAAAACCGATGAAGACAACCGTCCATGGATTGGTTGCTAATCCCCAGTTAAGCACCATGTCGAACAGGCCAGCCGAGAAACCAAATCCAGTTAATGCACCCATAGCAGTCGTTAGCGCCATTGATACGCCGGTCAATACTGCATGAATTGCATATAGACCTGGCGCTAGGAACATGAACATGAACTCAAGAGGTTCGGTAATACCTGTCAAGAAGGCTGTGACAGCCACTGAAAACAACATGCCACCAACTTGAGCTCGGCGATCAACATCTGCTGTTAGATACATTGCCAGAGCGGCCGCAGGTAGACCGAACATCATTACTGGGAAGAAACCAGTCATGAACACACCAGCTTGAGGATCGCCCGCGAAGAAACGATGTAGGTCACCGTTAACAAGTAATCCAGCGGCATTGGTATAGTCACCTAAACCGAACCAGAAATACGAGTTCAATACGTGATGTAATCCTAATGGAAGTAAAGCACGGTTTAATGTACCGAATACAAATTGACCAATAGAACCTGAATCGGCAATGGCATGTCCAAATAGATCGATACCATGTTGAATTGCCGGCCAAATATAGCCACAAGCCCAACCCATCAATAACATGAACAGGCCAGTCATGATCGGCACAAGTCTTTTACCACTAAAGAAACCAAGAATTGCTGGTAAAGAGACTGCATGGAAACGATTATAGGTGTGACCCGCGACAATACCGCTGATAATGCCACCAAAAAATGACATATCGATAGTTGGGTCTATCGTTGCTGTTGTCCCTTTAAGAATAAAGAATCCGACTGCGCCAGCTAGCGCTGCGGCACCGGCTCCATCGACAGATATACCGACTGCGATACCCATAGCGAAGAGCAAAGGAAGGTTACTGAAAATGGCATTACCTGCTTCTGCCATAAACGGAATGTCGAACAAATCTGGCTGGCCCAAACGTAGTAGCAAAGCTGCTACCGGAAGGACCGCTATCGGTAGCATTAATGCTTTACCGATTTTTTGCATATACCCCAATATGTTCACGATTGAACCTCTTATATATTTTATTAAAGTGAGAATTGTCTATTTGGAATTTATCTTACTAACTTATTTTCCAAAGGAAATTAAAAAAGCAAAAAATCGGTACTTGATCGTGTTTTTTTTAAATCTTTACGTTCTAGATCACACTATAGACGCTTTTATTTTCCAACGAAAAATAAATTACCTATGATTTAGGGAATCAATTTATTTCAGAATAAAATGTAGAGACACCTGTCGGAAAACTGCTACCGAATTGTATTTTGACCAGTAGTACTTGTCTTATACGATGACAATATGACTTTTTGTAATGCCGAGCCGTAGCTATTTAGGATAATGGGAGCAATTTCATCTTCACTAATAAGCAAAAGCTTAACGACACAGGCAACCTACACCTCAATTACTCGGAGTTTATCAAATGCGTTTTATACCTCTAAAAGACAAGCAAGCGGTTGGTCGTTGGGCTGCTCAATACATTGTTCAACGCATCAAGGATTTTAATCCTACTGCTGATAGACCGTTTGTTTTAGGTTTGCCTACTGGCGGCACCCCAGTTCCGACATATCAAGAGCTTATTCGTTTACACAAGGAAGGCGAGATAAGCTTCGCCAATGTCATCACATTCAACATGGATGAATACGTTGGGTTATCAGCATCTCACCCTGAGTGTTATAAAATGTTTATGCGCACCAACTTCTTTGATCACATTGATATTCCGCTAGAAAATATCAACAATTTAGATGGGAATGCCGAAGATCTAGAAGCTGAATGCAAACGTTATGAGCAAGCGATTACTGCACAAGGTGGAATCGAATTGTTTATGGGTGGAGTAGGACACGATGGCCACATAGCTTTCAACGAGCCGGGCTCATCACTCGCTTCTCGTACACGTCTGAAAACGCTGACCACTGAAACTCGCGAAGCCAATGCCAGATTTTTTGATAACGAGATCAATAAAGTCCCTAAACTTGCGCTAACAGTGGGAGTGGGTACCGTACTTGATGCTCGAGAATTAATGGTCCTTTCAACCGGTGCCAATAAATCCCGTGCCGTACAAGCAACCGTTGAAGGTTCTGTAAACCACATGTGGACCATTTCAGCTATGCAGCTTCATCCTAAAGCCATTATGGTCTGTGATGACTCAGCAACACTGGACTTGAAAGTACGTACATTACGTTACTTTCAAGACATTGAATCAGAAAACATCAAGGATTTTTGATATGCCGCATAACCTGATCCTTCATTCAGAAACAAGCTATGCATTGGTCGGTTTTAATCCATTGACGGGTGATCCACAACAGTCTGGTATCGACGCCATCGTCATAGATGAAGGTCGAATTATTGCAATTGGCAAAGCTGACGATATTGTTAAAGACCATGTGGTATTTGATCTCAATGGCCTTAATCTAAGCCCAGGCTTTATCGACTTGCAATTAAATGGCTGTGGTGGAGTGTTATTTAACAATGACATCTCGACCAAAACGTTAGATGTCATGCACGCAACAAACCTGCTCAGCGGCTGCACGACATTTTTACCGACACTGATCACCAGCAGTGACCAAGATATGCGTCAGGCGGTTGATGTTGTACGTCAATACAAGTCTGAACACCCAGATAGAGTTCCAGGGATTCATCTAGAGGGGCCTTACCTAAGTCAAGCACGCAAAGGTATCCACAGTCTAGATTATATTCGTGAGCCCTCTGCAGAAATGATTAACTATTTCTGTGACAATGCCGATGCCATTGCCATGGTCACTTTAGCTCCCGAAGTCTGCCCTGCTGGTACTATCGAGAAACTCTGTGAAGCTGGGATTATTGTCTCCATTGGACACACCAATGCCAATTGTGAGCAAGTAAAATTAGCTGAACAAGCTGGCGCTCGGTTTGTGACTCATTTGCACAATGCGATGAGTCCTCTGGGCAGTCGTGAACCTGGTGTTGTCGGCGCAGTGTTCGACAGTAATATGCTTGGTGCTGGTATCATTGCTGATGGTTACCACCTTGCTTGGGAAAACCTGAGGATTGCTCATCGTTTACTTCAAGACCGTTTGGTTCTCGTGACTGATGCAACCACGCCTGCTGGAACCACTATTGAAGAGTTTGAATTTTCAGGTCAAATGATTCAACACCAGAACGGTAAATGCTCCAATGCCGATGGCACCCTTGCAGGTTCTGCCTTAGTCATGAACCATGCCGTGGCAAATAGTGTACGAGCTGGACTCGCTCCTCATGACGTTATTCGCATGGCAAGCATTAACGCAGCCCGTGCTATTGATATTGAAAAAGAAATGGGCAGTATTGCAGTAGGCCAATATGCTAATCTGGCATTCTTTGACGACAAGTTCACAATACAGGGAACGGTAAGTGGAGGAGATATTCAATTCTGCCATAATATCGCCGTTTGATTTGAGCTTTTAGTCGCTAGCGGGTCCGATTTCTTCTAGAATCTGACTCGCTAAATCAATATCCCAAAACCACCTTCGATATGTGGGCTTAGTCTCTGAAGGTGATTTTGGGATATAGATATAAGTGAAAGACATAAAAAGGATAATAATAAAAATGTCGATTGTAATTGCTAATCTTGATTTCGTAAAAGAGCGAAATATTTCCGCTGTCTATAGAGTCATTGTTGAAAGTGGTTCCATTTCTCGGATTCAAATTGCTAGGCAATGCCGCCTCGCTGCAGGCAGTGTCACCCGAATTACACGACAGTTAATCCAAGCAGGGCTGATTCAAGAACAGGAACAGCAGTTTTCAGAGCGAGGTAGAAGAGCGACCTCCTTGGCGCCATCATTAGGAAAAGTACAGATCCTAGCGGCACGTGCAGGGCGAACAGAACTGCATATTGGTTTGTGTGATCTTTCGGGTAATTTACTCGCCAGAAGCTCTATTCCCCTAAAGCCTGTCAATCAGGTTGAATTTACTGAACTACTGATTTCCTCTCTACGTGAATTTATCGACACTCATCAGCAACACATTCGCTGTCTGGTCGGAATAGGTGTTTGTACACCGGGGCTTGTCGACTCATCAAAAGGCATTATCACCTTCATGCCTCATCTCAGTATCAGTAACTTACCATTGGCGGAGAAAGTCACAGAGGCGATGGGATTGCCCTGCTACATCAATAATTTTATCTCATCGATGGCTCTGGCCGAACATCATTTTGGTGTCACTCAAGGCTTTAAAAATAGCTTATATGTCAGTGTTCATAACGGTGTGGGTGCTGGCATGATACTCGATGGCAAGCTGTATGAAGGAAGTAATCTCGCCGTTGGTGAAATGGGCCATATACAGATTGATCCCTTAGGACAGCGCTGTTATTGCGGAAATTTTGGTTGCCTAGAGACCATGGTTAGCAATTCAGTTATCGAGAGTCGTTGCCATAAATTACTCCAATCCGGTGTACCTAGTCTGCTCAGTGAGCAAGCCAATATTAGTGACATCTGTAAAATGGCTAAAGCCGGAGACAAGTTGGCTCATGACCTACTCAAAGAAGCGGCTTCGAATCTTGGCCGCGCTATTGCCATGAGTGTTAATTTACTTCGCCCTGATAGAGTCGTCCTAGCCGGTGAGATCTGTGAGGCTTTTAGTATTATTCATCCTGTACTTACCCATTGTTTAAAAAGCCAAACCGTGTGCGTAAATGATGAGCTTGATACCAAAATAGTCTGTTCAGAGATTTATCAAAGTCCTTGGTATGGAGGTTTTACACTCGTCAGAAGAGCATTGCTTGAGCAGGGTTTGCTACTCAAGCTACTGTAAAAAAGCTAACACAGTATGCCTAAGTTGCATCATCTTGATGTTCAGGCATGGCATCCACAAAGGCATCCAGTTGATTGCAATTGTGGGTGATACGCACAATGTTGGGGTAAGACTGTAAATCCACCTTGAAACGATTGGCGTTATACACTTGAGGCACTAAGCACAAATCTGCTAATGTCACACTATCACCAAAACAAAACTGCCCAGCATGCGCCTCAAGCTGCTTCTCTAGTGCATCAAACCCTTCGTGGATCCAGTGATGATACCAAGACGATTTGGCGTCATCATCGACGTTAAGCTCTTTTATAAGATACTGAAGTACTTTTAGATTATTAAGTGGATGCATTTCACAAGCAATCGACATCGCCATTGAACGCACAATGGCTCTCTGTTGCATATTCTGAGGAAGCAAAGCCATTTCAGGGTATTTTTCATCAAGATACTCAATAATGGCAAGCGACTGCGACAAAACAAATTCACCACTAGTATCACCAGAATCCGTATCGATAAAAGCAGGCACTAACTCCTGTGGATTTAACTTGGCGTAATCCGCCTTATGCTGCTCACCGCCCTCTTTGACTAGATGAACAGAAACCTGATCAGCCTCCAACCCTTTATAATTTAATGCAATTCTGACACGGTAAGCAGCACTTGAGCGCCAATATCCATAAAGCTTCAACATGAGTTATTCCTCTTGATGCAAAAAAGGCCAATTCAATGAATCAGCCTTTTAAAAACACATCTGAATTAATACTAAGCTTTGTACTCAACTATCTGCTGGTCAATCGAGCCAAAGATCGTCTTGTTATTATCATCCAGCATCTCAATACGAACTCGGTCACCAAACTTCATAAATGAGGTTGACGGCTTACCATCAGCAATCGTCTCCAGCATACGCGTTTCGGCTAAACAGCTTGAACCTGCACTGCGATCATAGTTTGAGATAGTACCAGAGCCAATAATCGCACCAGCGCCCAATGGACGAGTCATAGCCACGTGAGATACAAGTTGGCTAAAGTTGAATGTCATGTCGACACCCGCATTGGGTTGACCGAATAACTCACGGTTTAGGTGAGTGATTAATGGTAGATGGACTTTAGAATCTTCCCAGCGCGCGCCCAACTCATCAGGTGTCACGGCAACCGGAGAAAAACTGCTCGATGGCTTAGCTTGATAGAAACCAAAACCTTTCGCCAACTCACCAGGGATCAAGTTACGCAAGGAAACATCATTAACTAACATAAGTAGTTTAATGTGCTTTTCAGCATTTTCCGTTGATACACCCATCGGTACATCATCAGTAATAATGGCTATTTCAGACTCAAAATCGATGCCCCACTCTTCGCTTCCCAATGGAATATCAGCTTTAGGCGCGATAAAGCAATCTGATCCACCTTGATAAACCAAAGGATCTGTCCAGAATGTTTCAGGCATTTGAGCGCCACGCGCCTTACGCACTAATTCAACATGATTTACATAAGCACTGCCATCAGCCCATTGATACGCTCTTGGGAGAGGAGATAAACATTTAGACTCGTCGAAATCGATAGCGTTATCGATCAATCCATCATTCAATGCATCATATAACTCACTCAATTGCGGCTGAAGCAACTGCCATGCATCAAGTAGCTCTTGCATCGTATGAGCAATAGCGGGAACTGCGACTGTTTTTGAGAGATCTTTACTTACTAACATCAATTGGCCGTCACGACGACCATTGTTATAACTGGCTAACTTCATACCTGCTCCTGTCTTGGATCTCTACAGGCAAACAAACCCATGTTTGCTTACCTAATAATATTTGACGCAATAATGACTATAGAAATACAGTAAGCGTAGACCGATAGGAATAGGGTGATATAAATCACTGAGTCCCTTTCGATATGTTATTTCGTAAACAAATAATTACAGCTAATTCATCACCTAGGCACTTGGGCTTTTCCCACAAACTGTGATGAAAAACCCAGCACTTAGGTGGCAATTTGTTGTTACATCTACTTTTGTTTACTTATCTTATATTCTCTAAGCTTATTCGCGATTGCGGTGTGAGATACACCTAACTTTTTAGCTAACTGACGCGTACTTGGATAGGCTGGATAGAGTCTTCTGAGTAAACTGGCCTCAAATTGCTTCATTGCCTGATCTAAACTTCCCTCAAACTGATGGTCAAAATAACCAAAACCTTCAGCATATGAGGGTAATTTTAACTGTTCAACTGTTAACTCCGCTGAGCCATCCCACATAGACACCGCTCTAAAAATCGCATTTTTAAGCTGTCTCACATTACCCGGCCAAGCATAATTGAGCAGATGTTCACGACATTGAGCTGAGATCCGACGGATCGGGATAGACAGCTGCTGGCTATAATGTTCAAGAAACATCTCGGTAAGCGGGATCACATCCATTTTGCGTTCACGCAGCGATGGAAGGTGAAAACTGAGTACATGTATGCGGTAATAGAGATCTTCTCTGAAGTCTCCCGTCTGGCATAATTCAGCCAAATTTTTCTGGGTAGAGCAGATAATCCGAACATCAGCCCTGACTTCCTGATCTTCTCCCAAACGCCTAAACGTACCATCTTGCAGAAGACGTAATAACTTCACCTGCGCGGTTTTAGACATTTCGGCGATCTCATCAAGAAATACGGTTCCGCCTTTGCCCTCTTCGAAGAATCCTCTTTTAATTATCTCGCCATTGCGGACATAACCAAATAACTCCTCTTCCGCTGCACTGTCAGGCAAAGCCGCACAGTTAATCGCGATAAACGGATATTCTCGGCGCATACTCGCATCATGACATGCTCTCGCCATAAGCTCTTTACCAGTACCCGTTTCACCGGTGATCAAAAGTGGTGCATCAAGCTGTGCCATTCGGCGAGCCTGTACAAGCACCTCTTTCATTTTGTCACTGGTGACTAATACATTTTCAAAACCCACGGTTTGATTTTGCAGCGCATTAAACTGTTTACCCACCCTTGCTGGAGATTTTAGTGAAACAACCGCCCCTGCAAGAATAGACTTATCATTTTCATCGGGAAGATAGATAGGCAGCATCTCAGCCAAATATTCATTCTGGCCAATATTCACTCGTGTTGCCTGAGCTAACACTAAGCTCTCGCTTAACCAACGACTAAAGTTAAACCCTTGCACCCAATGATTCAGAGATTCATCTAAAATCTCATGCTCATTCATCCCTATGGTCATTGTTGCTGACTCATTCACAATCCGCACTCTGCCCTTAACATCGATTGAAAAGACCGAGTCAGGTAAGGTTTTTAACAGGGTTTTTAAGGCGTAATGCTCCTGCTCTGACGGCATGAAAGAAACGGTACGAACATCATGTACTCCTTCAACTTTTCGTATCAGAGGCAACAACTCACTGAGCGTATCGAAATTCACTTCAGCAAATTGTAAGTAGAGAAACCCTTGGTTACTGGCATCAATAGCAAGTAGATTAATCCCGTAACCTTCTAAAATCATCAAAATATCTTTAGCTAGACCCACTCGGTCCAAACAACATACTTCCAGCCGCATACTGGTATTTTTCCCTTTATCAAACACATTAATTTCGTGGGAGATACTGGGTTATTGATGATATTTAATGGCAATAGAACGATTGCAAAAGATAATCATATAACCTCAGACGCCTATACGTTAAAAGGTTATGATTAGTGTGGCAAGTCTTGTTTACAGCACAAAGTGTAACAAAGGAATAAAACAGCAGAAAAACATATGTTAACCTGCTGATATTTAATAACTTAAAGTTTAACCCAATAACTGGTCAGTCTTCGATGCCATAATGAAATCATTACGGTGAAGTCCCTTAACAGAGTGTGACCACCAAGTCACAGTGACCTTGCCCCATTCAGTTAGAATCCCTGGATGATGAAACTCCTCTTCAGCCAGCTCAGCAAGCTTATTGGTAAATACCATGGCCAACTTAAAATTCTTAAATTTATACACACGCTCTAACTGCATGATGCCGTCACGCACTTCGACTCCCCAATCCGGAATTAACCGTATTAATTCTGCCAACTCGCTATCGGTTACTTTTGGGGCGTCAGCCTGACAGGCTTCACACTTCATATCGGCTAATTTAGTCATCTCTCATTCCTTCAATTTATTTTTTATTCGTTTTAGTTTTAGTGTTTAACTGGCTTTAGATTTTGGTTCAAAAAGTGGCTCAAAAAGTCCCAACTTTTTAGCTTCATCCACAGCCCCCATAATATCCATTGTAACTATCTCATCGAGATACTCTATATTATCAATAGCATAATAAACGGGTTGCATAATATCGATACGATAAGGTGTTCTTAATACATCCACTAAATTAAATGGTTTAATCAGAGGTGTATCCCCCATGGCATAAAGTGTTTCACCAGGAGAACTTAAAATCCCACCACCGTAGATCTCTAATGAATTGTCTTTATTGCGGATCAAACCAAACTCCACAGTAAACCAATATAATCTCGCTAGAAAAACGCGATCTTGCTTACTTGCTGCCAGGCCTAACTGGCCATACATGTGTGAGAAATGAGCGAATGATGGATTGGTTAGCAATGGGCAATGCCCAAACACTTCATGAAAAATATCCGGTTCACGCAAGTAATCAAATTCATCTTCACTGCGAATAAATGTGGCTACAGGAAATTCCTTGTTTGCCAATAACGCAAAAAACTTCTCAAACGAAATAAGCGCAGGCACCGCCGCTGTTACCCAACCCGTGGTATCGAATAATACCTTATCAATATCCGTTAACTGCGGGATTTTATCATTGGAAAGGTTTAGTTTTTCTAGTCCCCGTTGATATTCAGAACAAGCAAATTGGGTTAAGTTACCCTGCTGCCTATTGTAAAGTGCTTGCCAAACAGCATGCTCCTCTTGAGGAAAAAATAACTGACCATTTGCATCGGGCAAACGGGCTACATACTCAGTGTGTTTACTCATTTTTCTCAATATACGTTATGGATCCCACCTTCATAGTTGACCAAAGCGCATTTTTTGTTAACCACTTCACACTTTTTATATCGTTCGATTAAACCACCTAAACGTAATTATAAAGTTACGCCTGATACCGACAACCAGCAACACATTGAAAAATATAACTTTAACCCGTAACCATTTATTGCCAAGAATATTTACTTTTTATCACTCATTCGTAAGCCCACTATTAATATGGCTTTTCTGTGTAAGTTTATTAAAATAGAAGGATTAAGTGATAAGTACATGAAAGGACAAGAATGAAACAACATAAAATAACTAAGGCTGTTATTCCCGTTGCGGGACTAGGAACAAGGATGCTTCCAGCAACGAAAGCGATTCCAAAAGAGATGCTACCTGTCGTTGATAAACCGCTTATTCAATATGTTGTCAATGAAGCCATTAATGCTGGCATCAATGAAATTGTACTTGTAACTCACGCCAGTAAAAACCCAATCGAAAATCACTTTGACACCAGTTTTGAACTTGAAGCCCAGCTTGAACGACGTGTAAAACGTCAGCTACTTTCTGAAATTCAGTCTATCTGTCCTAAAGGTGTCACCGTGATAAGCGTACGCCAATCACAAGCCAAAGGCTTAGGCCATGCCATTTTGTGCGCTAAATCTGTTATCGGGGACGCCCCTTTTGCTGTCCTTCTACCCGATGTTCTTGTTGATGAAGCCAGTTGCAATCTGCGTAAGGATAACCTTGCTGAGATGGTCAGACTGTTTGATCAAACAGAAACAGGTCAAATCATGGTTGAAGCAGTGCCTCATGATCAAGTGGATCAATACGGCATAGCGGATGTAAATGGTCATGACTTTCAACCCGGAGAATCGATTCCATTAGCGCAACTGGTTGAGAAACCGAGTAAAGAAAAAGCTCCATCAAATCTAGCTGTTGTAGGCCGTTACATTTTACCAGCAGAAATTTGGCCATTGTTGGCAAAGACACCTGCTGGTGCTGGTGATGAAATTCAGTTAACCGATGCCATTGCCATGTTGATGGAAAATCAAACGGTAAACGCCTACTACATGAAGGGTAAAAGCCACGATTGTGGAAATAAACAAGGCTATATGCAAGCTAATGTAGAGCATGCACTTCGTCATAAAGAGATCGGTAATGATTTCAAGCAGTACCTTAAGCAATTAGTTAGCGAATTCGAAAAGGAAAAATGAACATGACGATTTTAGTCACAGGTGGCGCCGGCTATATTGGTACTCATACCGTAGTAGAACTATTAAATGCCGATCAGGATGTCGTTATCATCGATAATCTGGTAAATTCAAGCATTGAAGCTCTGCACCGAGTCGAAGCTATCACCGGGAAATCAGTCACGTTTTACCAAGGTGATGTACTGAATAAAGCTTTTCTCCAGAAAGTATTCAGTGATCATCAAATCCAATCAGTGATTCATTTTGCCGGTTTGAAAGCGGTAGGCGAATCCGTGGCACAACCGCTTCGCTACTATGAAACGAATGTTTCAGGTACTTTAGTGTTATGTGAAGTGATGGCTGAGTATAACGTCAAAAACTTAGTGTTTAGCTCATCGGCAACGGTTTACGGGGACCCAGCAAGCTTACCCATCACTGAAAATTTCCCGACGGGAGCGACTAACCCTTATGGCCAGTCAAAATTGATGGTCGAGAACATTCTTGAAGACCTTTATCACTCAGATCCGAGCTGGAATATCGCAAGGCTACGCTACTTTAACCCTGTAGGCGCTCACGCTAGCGGCTCCATAGGTGAAGATCCTAATGATATCCCAAACAATTTGATGCCTTTTATTGCACAAGTTGCCGTTGGAAAAAGAGAAAAACTGAGTGTGTTCGGTGATGATTACAATACCCATGACGGCACTGGTGTACGTGACTATATTCACGTGGTCGATCTTGCTATTGGTCACTTGAAAGCCTTAGATAAACTCAATACTCAATCTGGCCTAGTGACCTATAACTTAGGCACTGGTGTGGGTTATAGTGTTATTGACATGGTTAATGCATTTGAAAAAGCCTGTGGTAGCACGATTAGCTATCAAATTGTCGCTCGACGTCCTGGTGACATTGCCGCTTGTTACGCCGATCCCCTAAAGGCACAAACAGAATTAGGTTGGCAAGCAACTCATACCCTTGAGGATATGGCCAATAGTAGCTGGAACTGGCAATCGACTAATCCAAATGGCTACACAAGCTAAATAACGATACATCATTCAACGTCGCTTATTGCTTCTGTATAAGCGACCTCCTCTCCGCCCAGAACAGTCTTCATCAAGGCGACTTCTCATCTTGTCCTCAGAGGCGATTCTATCAACATCATTAAGCCGCTTAGGGAGACACCTAATTGAAAGAGATAAATACATGAGTAATATAAACCAAAGTCGTCGACGCCTGTTTAATCGCCGTAAAACTAATGCCATACGCCCGCCTTGGAGCCGTGATGATATTGAGTTTACCGATGTCTGTAGCCGGTGTGATAAATGCGTCCAAGCATGTGAAACCAACATCATAATTATAGGTGACGGTGGCTTTCCTGAAATCGACTTTAAAGATGATGAATGTACCTTTTGTAAAAAATGTGCAGAGGTCTGCCCCGAAGCTATTTTTAATGACACAGCGCAAGCTGCTTGGCAAATCACCGCAACGGTTAATGATAGCTGCCTTGCTAACCAAGGGATCTGGTGTCAAAGCTGCAAAGATGCTTGCGATCCTAGAGCCATCTCTTTCAAACCAGCCATAGGTCAAGCCCCTCATCCAAATATCGACCTTGACGCATGCACAGGTTGCGGAGCATGTGTGGCCCCCTGCCCTAATAACGCTATCGTTATCACCTCTTCGACTACAGCTTTATAAAGCCAAAAAAATGACGATGCAGCGCCAAATATTAATGGTTTCGCCAATGTTAATTTAAGGTTAATATCCCTGTATCTAGAAGCCAATTTAAGACGCTCATGTTTGCTAAAAAGAGATCGAACACCGGACTAACTTTCATCGCTCAAGGAACTAAACTATCAGGAGAAAGCCACTTTGCAGGAGAGGCACTAATTGGTGGTGAGGTTCATGGAAAAATCAGTTCGGCTGGTAAAATAACCATTGAGGTCGACGGATATATTGATGGAGAGCTAAGTTGCTCTGAACTGAAAGTCTCAGGCAACTTCAAAGGAAAACTCAAATGCGACAAACTAAACATCACCAGCACGGGTACTGTTGAAGGTGAAATAGCCTGCGAATCAATGGAGATTTTTGAAGGTGGACAGTTTATTGGTATGCGAGTTAGAGAAGAGGTAGCCTTACTCAACAGCCAAGAGCAAGAAGTCAGTCTTAATGGCGACATCGAAGGCGAATTACAAGCCAACTAAAATCGACTTTTACTCTCACCTGTTAAACATGGATGTTTATTATCAAGTTTCCTCTCGTACCTTTTGTAAGTAATCTCGTAACAAGCTCAAAAACGCTCTCGGTTCTCTATCCAAACAGTCTATCGGAATATATAAGTGGTAGCCCAAGTTTCTATTGAGCATCTCACATCGATGGCCAAACATAGCAAGGACTCCTCGATACCTCTCCTCATGAACCACTAATGGCGTGAACTCAGAGTTAAGGTAATCTTCCAGCGCTTCTAGGCTTTCATCTAACGTCACAGCAGACATTAACAATGGACGCTGTTCAGTCAGTAGTCCCGTAGCTAGTCGACCAGGGATCATATCCAACACAGGATTAATTTTTTTCAAACGGATCCCAATAAAAGGCAGCTCGATAGTCTCTAATCCATCTCGGCTTTTAGGGCTATCAAAGCGCTGAATATTCTCCCATTCTATAAACAAACTTCCTCTGCGATGGTGGTAACTCAATCCTTCAGGCGACAGAGTGACACTCACTTCAGGCTCCATCTGTTTAGAGATACCAAGCACTGTAGAGATGATGCTTAAGGTAAATATACATAAACCAGGACCTAAAAGGGCTGACGAGCTGAGAAACAACACCAAACTTACAGTGATACCGGCAAAACCTAAGCAAGTTAACGTAATGGCATTTCGTTTAACGCCCGAACGCACTTCTATGACTTCAATGTTCAAAAAATTAATCCTAAATGTGATTGTTAGCGATTTTCTCTCGCAAGAGATGGATCATGACCAATGACAACATCGTCGTTTTGGTGCTTAAGGCTAAACCAAAGACGACCAACATACTCATGAATAGCACGTTGTGATGACCATAAGTTATGCGCATCTAGCTGCCACCAATAACCATTTCGAGTAATGAAATCAGTGGGAGCAGGCTCTGGATTTAAGCCCATGTTTTGAAAAATAGCCATAGAACGCGGCATATGTGAAGCCGAGGTCACCAATCTAAAAGGATAATTGCCGACTTCCCACTTGAGAAATTCGGCTTCCTCAATGGTGTCCTTTGCCAGTGGGAAGGTGATGATACGATCTTTAGGAACACCTAATTCAGCTGCCGCTTCAGCCATCACTTCGGCATGAGAACGTGCGCCCTCTACCCCACTCCAACCACTTACCACTAATTTACAATCGCTACCTAGATGAAATTGACGGATCCCTTCGCTTAATCGTGTCAGCGCGGTTGAAGATAATTTTTGTATTGCCGTACCTAGCACTGAATCATCGTGACCACTGCCCAACACCATGACTAAACAGCCCTTAGGGATGGCACCACTGTTGACGCTATATTGACTTTCCAGTGGCGAGCTCAGTAAATTACTGCCTGGCGTGCTACTCAAGAAAACCAGTAAAACAATAACAACGGATAATATACTGCGGACTAATTTTCTATTGCGAAGAATCACCAAAGCAAATAATAGAATAAGCACAATCAAGGGCACAGGCATAAACAACTGAGAGAGTATTTTCTTTAACCAAAACATCGAGTCCAACATCCATTTAAGAGTCCGGCCGCTATTCTAGCAACTTCCCTCTCTAGCTCAAAGTCCTTGTTTCCTCTCTACGCTACCACAACCAAGCGGCACCTCTCACACCAGAAGAGCCTCCGTACATATTTTGCAGCACTGGGGTACGGCACTCACCACCCAGTACATATTTAGGTAAAACATCAGGTAACAAAGGATAAATGGCTGCAATGTTAGACACGCCGCCACCCAAAACAATCACATCAGGATCAAGAACATTGATGACGTGCGCCAATGAGCGCGCTAATCTATCGATGTACCGTCCAAATGCAGCCTTAGCTATCTCATCTCCAGTTTCAACTAATGCTGCGATTTCGATCCCACTGCCAGCCTCACCACCCGCTTCTCTATAGTCTCTGACAAATCCAGTACCTGAAACAAACGTCTCAATGCAATCTCTGTTACCGCAAAAACAAGACGTGGTATTGAATTCGTCACTTCTCATCCAAGGCAAAGGGTTATGTCCCCATTCACCACCGATCCCATTGCCACCACTGTGAACCTTGCCATTAATCGCCACTCCAGCCCCACAGCCAGTACCGATAATCACGCCAAACACCACACTTTTACCCGCTGCTGCACCATCAATGGCCTCAGAAACAGCAAAGCAATTAGCATCATTCGCGACTCTCACTTCACGCCCTAAGCGTTCACCTAGATCCATATCTAACGGGTGACCATTAATCCACGTTGAATTGGCATTCTGAACCAAACCAGAATAGGGAGATATGACCCCAGGGATCCCAATTCCTACGCTTCCAGTTTCACTCAGCGTAACCTCAACTTCATTCACAAGCATCTCTATCGCATCTAATGTTGCTTGATATTCTTTTGGAGTAGGAATACGGTTACGATAGAGTTCTTTGCCTTCATCATTTAAGGCAACTATTTCAATTTTGGTTCCACCAAGATCGACACCCATTCGCAACATATCTTCTACTCCATAGCCATTATATTTTAAAGCCAACGAATATAAGAATTATCAGGCTAAGTAGCGAGGATTTATCACCTTCTCACTTATACTCATTTGCCATAATAAATATCATCTATTTGAATACACATTACTTTGTAGCAAAAGAAATTAAGCCAAAACTTACCAATAACACACATTTCAAACCAAAATAAACACTCAAAATAAAACACAACAGCAACACGAATGTAACTTAAGTGGTTATTTGTTACGTGAAATAATTCGTATCTTTTCCAATGATTCCATTTGATCTAGAATGCCCACAATATCAAAAGGGAACACTATGAAAATCCGATTATTATCAGCATTATTACTATTAAGCTCTAGTTCACTACAGGCTGCTTGGTGGGTTGAACCCAACGATCTGGCATTACGAGCAGACATTCAATTACTTTCAGATACTGGAGTGATACTGCAACCAATCACCACTTACCCACTAATGTGGGATGGCCTTAAGCAAGACATGGACAAAGCTGATCAATCCAAGATGAGCTCAAACCAGATATCAGCCTTTGAACGTGTTAGTACTGCATACAACAAAGATCACCGTAGTTTTAATACTAAAATTGAACTGGCTGCAGCATCAGATCCCACACGCTTTATTGGTTTTGGCCAAGATTATCGCGACAAAGCACAAACTAGCGTTGACGCGGAAGTGACCCAAGATTGGTACAGTGGACGTCTTTCAGCAAGCTATCACTATGATCCAATAGATGGAAACAGCACGCGTTTGGATAACAGTTTTGCAGCTGTAATGCTTGGCAACTGGATAGTTAGTGCAGGGGCTCAACAAAAATACTGGGGACCAGGGTGGGATACTGGACTGATTCAGACCACCAACGCTAGACCTATGCCGGGGATCACTTTTAGCCGAAATAACAGCCAAGCTTTCGAAACTCCTTGGTTAAATTGGGTTGGTCCATGGACCTTTACCACCAGTTTTAGCAAGATGGAAAGTGACCGTTATGTGCCAGAGACTAAACACTGGGGTGCTCGCGGTACACTTCGACCAATCTCTCAATTGGAAGTTGGCTTTTCATGGACTATGCAATGGGGCGGCGACGGTTACGGTAACAGTTTAGGTGATTGGTGGGACGGCTTGTTTAACGGTGGCATGAGTGAAGGCGAAATAGAAAATGGCCAAGAGAATATGCTTGCGGGCTACGATTTCCGCTGGTCAGATACCGCCTTTGGGATCCCATACGGCATTTATTACGAGCGTATTCACGAAGATTATCACACGGTCAAAAATAGACTCATTAACGCCTCTAATATGGGCGGGGTCGATTTTGTCTTAGCTGATATTAATACGCGTGTTTTTATCGAGTATGCAGATACCAGAGCAGCATGTGGTATCGAGTCTGATGTTTATAACTGCATGTATGAGCATGGCTTCTACCAGAGCGGTTATCGCTACTATGGCAAAAGTTTAGGTAGCACCTATGATAATGATTCAGCAACCTTAGTTATTGGCGGGATAACGCAGCTCGGTGGCGGACAAAACATCACCAATAAGCTGCGTTGGTTGAGACTTAACACGGATGGAACCGATACCGGCAGTCCTGAAGGTGGTAACCCTGTATCGCCAAATGAATACGAACGTGTTTATCAGTTAGATACCAGTTACCATCGTCCATTTTATGAAGGCACGTTGAAAGTCGGTGGCACCTTAGGTTACAGCCAGTATGTCAACAATGGTGGCAACGATTGGGATACTACTGTCTACGCTGGCTGGGAAAGAAGTTTCTAGATTTTAGAAAGGTTCTAGGCCCTAGGACGCTCCGCTCCGAGAACGGACTGCGTCCTATTAGAAAAAACACAACTGAGCATGCCTTGAGCCTTTCTTACTCTTGCTTACTTTTTACGACTACAACTGACCATCGGTACTAGCGATAATGATTAGTATCGAATTTAGTTATTTAGCAGTACAGAGTATTCATCAAGGGATTTATGACCTCTTGCAGACAAAAATGCGAGTAAAGCCTCAGGACTACGATTCAATAGTCTATCAAGGGGGAACTCTGCTTTCTCTATGATAGCTATTGCTTGCTCAAAATCGCCTAATGAAAAGGCCACATGAGAGTCAGAGCCCATCACCAATAAACCACCAGCATCACCGACAGCTTTAGTAATGGCCAAACAGTTCCCTTCACTGCCTTTACGCGAAGTCAAAAACGAAGAGTTATTTATTTCCAAGGCAACATTATATTTTGCTGCAGCTTGGGCAACCATATAAATATCTATCGGGTAGGCAGGATTCCCTGGATGAGTAATAATATCGACACAACCACTTTCAATCGTCGCAATCATGGCTTGGGTGTGAGTCTGACAGTCTGAAGGCGGAAACACAGGTTCATGAAATCCTGCCAGCACAATATCTAATTCTTTAAGGTAATCGCCAAAAAAGTCTATCTCACCAGCAGCATTTTTAATGTTTGCCTCAATGCCTCTTAACATTCCCACACCATCGATAATTCTAGGTAATACTCTCATGTTGACGAAGTGCCAAAAATGAGGTGCATCGGCCATGTCTGGGCCATGATCTGTTATCGCAAATAGTTTAAGCCCTTTCTCTTTGGCCACGGCAATGTAATCGTGAATAGTACTATAGGCATGAGTTGAAGCGATGGTATGGGCATGTATATCGACGAGGTACTGCATTTAGGCTCTCTTAATAGAGGTAAACATTAAGCAGAGCTAACCTCCAGAAATAACATTCTGCTGCTCTTCCCAATGTTGACGCTTTCGGTAGATAGTTGACGCGCTAATGTCCAATAATGCCGCAGCCTTAGGAACATTGCCATCACATTGTTTAATTGCAGCTTCTATTGTTTGCTTCTCAGATAGCCAAAGGGGAACAATCTCTTTTTTTTCAATAGTTTTATTTACTGGAACGTCCAATTCAAAATGCTTAAAATCATCACTTTCACGCTTTGAGGACGACAACTGAGCTCCATTAGTTAAACAAAGCCCTACCTCTGGAACGAGTTGCTCGCCTATTAAGGGTTGCACTAAACTCGTGCGGCTTAAACTCGATGTCAGCTGTGCAGGTAACATTGACACTTCAACAACATCAGATGAATTCAACACAACAACTTGCCTAATCACATTCTGTAATTGCCTTACGTTACCTGGCCAATCATAGGCTTGAAGCATTTTCTTCGCATCTCGACTTAATGTTTTAAACTGCTTTCCCTCTTCTTGGTTATATTCAGTAAGCAACTTTTTCGCCAACAACAGAATATCTTTACCCCGATTTCTTAGTGGCGGTAATTCGATAGGGATAACATGAAGGCGATAGAAGAGATCCTCACGAAAACGTCCCTTTTGAACCTCTTTCCAAGGGGAGCGATTGGTTGCACTAACAAAACGCACATCAACTTTCTCCTCTTTAGTTCCTCCCACTCTTTGAAAAACGCCTGTCTGTATAAAGCGCAGTAACTTACTTTGCAGCTCCAAATCCATTTCACAAATTTCATCGAGAAAAAGTGTGCCTTTATGTGCACGAGTTGCAGCTCCATCTCGATTGGCAACCGCACCAGTGAATGCACCTTTGGTGTGACCAAATATCTCACTTTCAATCAAATCTTTAGGGATAGAAGCACAATTAAGGGCGACAAAAGCCTCCTCTCGGCGATTACCTGCATGATGAATAGCATGTGCACACACCTCTTTACCTGTACCACTTTCACCCACGATAAAAACAGATGCCTTACTTTTAGCAACACAATCTATGGTTTTATAAACCGCTTGCATCGACAAAGATTCACCAATGAAGCCCATGTAATTAGCTTTGGGCAAGCTTTGCTCGTATTTAGCCACCAATGTCGCTAGTTGGCGTTGTTTAAGTGAGTTTCGTATCGTAATAGAGAGACGCTTCGCATCAAAAGGTTTGATTAAGAAATCGAAAGCACCGGATTTCATTGACTCTACGGCCAGATCAATAGTGCCATGAGCCGTGATCATTATGACGGTAATGTTGGCATAGTTGGATTGCACAGTCTGTAGAATATCCATCCCCGACATATCAGGCAGTTTAATGTCTAGCACTAGGAGATCAGGTTGCCACTGAGTTAATTCAGTTAGCGCATCCTCACCGTGGTTTACGTGAGTGACCTTTGCTCCTTCGGCGCGTAAATATTCCGTATAGAGCGCCCCTAGTGACATACTGTCTTCCACCAGCAAAACGGTAAATGAATGACTTATATCCATATATTTCATTACCTCACTTTCAATGCTTATTTCGATACTAAGGTGTTAATTACACCTTAAACCTGCTTTTAAATGCCTTTAACGTTTGCTCTCCAACTTGCTGCAGTGCAGAAAAATGTGATTCAATACTCTTCTCATCCTGCTCTTTCGCACTTTGCTCTAGACTTTTAGCCATTTCGTAGAGAGCTTGGGCACCAAAACTACCCGAGCTACTTTTTAATGTATGAGCTTGATTATCTATTTCTGTGTAATCAAGGTTTTCCATTAACGTGTTTAATACGTCTAGACGCTCGCGAGTTTCCTCTAGATACACTGAATACATGCCCTCAACAGACTCTTGCCCCAGTACATCGAAAAGCTCTGCAATAACTGTTTCATCAAACAAGTTATCTATATGCTCTAGCGATTCAGATTGATCTTCTATTTCAGGCGAAATATTGCACCTACTTGTCATATCATCTGTAAAGCTTATGTCCTCATTAGCCTGTTCACAACTTTTGAACTCATTTACTCTCTCTTTATTTTTATTGAGATTAACCACATGCGCTTTATCGGTTAAAACGGGTAACCATTGATTAATGGCTTTGGTTAAATTAGCTCTACTCACAGGCTTTGGGACAAAGTCCTTCATGCCTACCGATAAACAACTGTCCACATCCTCTTGTTGGACATTCGCTGTCATGGCCAAAATAATCGTATTAGGCTCATTCAATAAAATCATTTTAGTCGCTTCAACCCCGTCCATTTCAGGCATTCTCATGTCCATCAGGATAAGGCCATATTCTTTTTTAGCTGCCATATCAACAGCCTCTATACCGTTATTGGCAAATTCCACTTCAAACCCCGATTTTTTCAACATCGCACCAGCAACTAACTGATTAGAGAGACTGTCTTCTGCCAGCAGTAGTAATTTATTTTTAACTCCGTGACCAGGTAACAAAATGTCATCCGTGCTCTCTTCAACTTTCTGAATTTTAGCCTTGCTCAATAACCCAAGTAACATCTCTCTGCTTAAAGGCTTATTAATCACTTGTTTTAACCCTATATCTGCCAGTTCCCCTGACATATCAGAGCGTAGTCCAGATACTAAAAGTGCGACCATGCCATCTTCAAATAAGAAATCATCCTTCAACAAACGTGTCTGGTTAAGGTTTAGATCAGGCAAGCTTGTTTCATCGATTAATATTAAATTAAAACGTCCCATAGCTTTGTCACTATCGATGAGCTCTGAAATGTTCACCACATTCTCACTAAACACGCCGTATTGACTATATTGTTTTCTGACTAACTCTACGAAAGTTGTATCTGGATGGACTAACAGCACTCGCGTGTGCGGAGGAAGATGATAGGAGTTGCTCACCTTTTGTTCTTCCAACTTCAGGCGTACATCAAACCTAAAGCAGCTACCGTGCCCTAATCGACTACTTAACTCTATATTTCCTCCCATCATAGCGATAAGTTCAGAGCAAATAGCTAAACCAAGACCTGTTCCTTTATAGTTAGTATTGTGTTGGTCATGAACCTGACTGAATTCCTGAAATAGCTTCTTCTGAGCAGCAAGGCTCACGCCTATTCCCTCATCTTTAACGGCACAATACAGTTGCACCTCTTGATGGTGACTATTAGGGATCCACATCTCTACTGAAATACAACCTGAGTCGGAGAACTTAATCGCATTGTCGATTAGATTATGCAGCACTTGACGTAGTCGTTGCGCATCGCCTTTAACCATTTCTGGCACATTTCGGTTAATAAAAGTGGCGAGGTTTACTCCCTTTTTCATCGCTTTAGGCGCCAAAATCTGCATCACTTGTGATACTAGCTTTTCAGGAGAAAAGCTGGCTGATTCAAGTGTCATCTGCCCAGCTTCAATCTTAGAAAAATCTAAAATGTCATTGATGGTACTCAGTAGTGCTGTGCCCGCTTCATGTGCGGTGCGGGCATAAATTCTTTGCTCCTCATTTAATTCAGAATCCAAGATAAGCTCAACACTACCTAACACTGCATTCAATGGAGAACGAATCTCATGGCTCATCGTTGCTAAAAATCTGGACTTAGCTTTACTGCCCGACTCCGCTTGCTCTTTTGCTTGTTTGAGTTGGGATTCATACTCCATACGTGTTGAAATATCATGGATAAATGCAGTTAAAAAAATCTCATCACCAAGTTGGACCGGAATCATCCTCATTTCAATGGGCAGCAAACCGCCATCGCTTTTCACCGACATTAACTCAATGCTTTTTTTGATTGCAGGCCCAGAACCTGTACGACGAAACTCCTCTAATCCTTGTTTAAAGCAACGCTTATCTATGCCGTCAAAAAGGAGGTCCTCTAACCGTTTCCCCAATACAGTATTGCTGTCATGTTTAAATAGCAGACACGCTGATTGATTAAACTCTTGAATCTTTCCAGTAATATCAATAGTGATTAACGCATCTTGACTCGCTTCAAGGGTCGCTAATAAAATGGACTCAGTTCTTTGTGCAGCAATCTCTTTACGTTTTATATCACTAAGATCCTTAACTAGACCCAACAACATAATTTCATTTTCAATGGTCATTTTCGACACAGATAACTCAATGGGGAACAAGCTACCGTCCTTATGTTGCGCCATCAGTTCCCGTCCATTGCGGTCAAGCGCTTCCCGCTCTCCTTCGATGAAGCGTTTAAGAAAAACATCATGCATATGTCGTTCATAACTTGGCATGAATATAGACACATTCTGACCAATAATATCTTGACTGTTATAACCAAAAAGTCGACAAGCTGCGGGGTTAACTTGGGTGATAACCCCATCGACATCAATAATAATATAACCATCAATAGCCGCAGAAAGAATGGCATTTAAACGAGTATTCGCCCCCTCCAACTCCTTCGCATTTCTTTCAACCTTTTCTATCATCCGATTAAATGCGCGAGTTGTTTGCCCAATTTCGTCAGTTGACGTAACTGAGATCTGTATTCCTGTCTCTCCTTGCAAAATGCGATTTGATGCAAGCTCTAACTCACTTAGGTTTCTTGTTAAGTAATGACCTAAAAGCCAAGAGAAAAGTGCCACTAGCAACATTTCTAATCCTGCAATTGAAAAGAAACGAGTCGTTGCACTTGCTAAAAACTCATCAAACTCATGTACCGATATCCCAAGCTCGATATAACCGAAGTGATATCCAGACTCTAAAATATCCGCCTGAACATCTAAAATACCGTCATCAAGAGTCGAGATATCACCAGCCAATAACTCGGCATCGACTTTCCCTCCCTCGCCCAGCTCAACTAATAATGAATTTTCATCGTAAATATTCACATACAAAACTTGCGTATGCGCGAGTAACTCATTAGCGAGCACTCGAAGCGTTGATACATCAGTGCTAATAACGGCATCTTTAGTCGCTGCAGCAAAAAGTGTCACAATTGCATTTGCACGCTTTGATATTTCAGCTTCATTGGAACTTTTCAGATAATCGACACTGGTGTACACCAAAAGCAGCAGCAACACTCCCTCAATGAAAGCTATTCCTAGTACCGTTTTTAGCCTAAAAGACACTAATGCTCTCCAATTGATGTGGAATCAGCCTGTTTTTGCTCTAAATTCGTCACAGGTTTAGATAACTCCGCTAAACCTAATGCTCTAACATCATCCCAATCACTATCTTTTGCAGATTCAAAACGACTAAACTTCAATTTATTCAATACCTCACGCCCCTCAGGCAAAGATGCTAACTCAATAAACCGCAGCCTTAATTCATCAACAATGTCAGCAGGGACTCTTGGGTGAACCGCAACAGCATGTGGCGTATAGCCAGGGGTCTCCCACAGCACTCGTAACTGTTCTGATGTCGATTTGTCCATGGTATTAAAGGTGCGCTTTACTCCCCCACCTGCATCAACTAGGTTTTGAGCCACCGCAAGATAGACTGAGTCATGAGAACCCACATACTTAGTTTTCGCTTCTATGCCTTCAATGTTTAAGTTTGCTCTAGGCAATACACTGGCAGCAAATGCGGCAGGGGCAGGAAACGCTATTTGCTTGTTATTTAGATCTTGGAACGATTGAATAGGTGAGTCTTTCTTCACCACGATGATGCCTTTTATCTGTTTTCCTTCTTGCTTCACCAAAGCTTGATAACCGACCAAATCATGGAAAGACGTATAATGATATGGGTTCATATACGCAATATCGTACTCGCCTAGAGCAAGCCTGCTCTCAAAAGTAGGGATATCTCGGGCAGTAGCAAAACGCAATTGGAAATTTGCATTTTGGGATAACACCTCAAAAACTGGTGACCATAAACGAGCCAACGTACTTGCGGCCTGTTGAGGTACTATCCCGAAAACCAGTACAACAGGTTTATCAAAATCAACTTTTTCTTCATTATTTTCATTCCCTTGTGCTGAAACTAGCCAGCTAGTACTGATTAAAAATACAGGAAGGACAATCGTATTCAACAAATTTAATCTCTTCACTTTGCATCCCCTTAGTGATGATGATTTCCCTTTGCTTCGCAATGCCTATGCCATTTAGAGTTGAAAACTCAATGTATAATGTTAATAACATACATATACCTGTCTCTTATACACATCTCCGAGCCCACGAGACCGAGGCTGATCTCG